>JAAUYM010109495.1_pt1 | contig 13282 bp, 12 predicted proteins | sample 7278001 | NCBI WGS metagenome assembly JAAUYM01 (sample SAMN14350224, study PRJNA611818) | marine sediment metagenome | isolation source: surface marine sediment (1.8m) | place: French Polynesia: Moorea | collected 2018-08
AACATATCAAGCATTTGTCAGAACATTCCCCTTTTATTGTTTCCTGTATTCCCAATGCAGGTTTACCTGAAAACGTTGGCGGACAAGCACATTATAAGCTGACACCGATGGAACTGCGGATGTCCCTAATGCATTTTGTCGAAGATTTGGGAGTACAAATTATCGGGGGGTGTTGCGGTACTCGTTACGAACATATCCAACAACTTGCAGAAATGGCGCAAGATTTAACCCCCAAAGAACGTCATCCCCATTACGAACCTTCCGCCGCTTCTATCTATAACACCCAACCTTATATTCAAGATAATTCTTTCCTCATTGTTGGGGAAAGATTAAATGCCAGTGGTTCTAAAAAATGTCGTACTTTGCTGAATGAAGAAGACTGGGATAGTCTTGTCGCAATGGGAAAAGCGCAGGTAAAAGAAGGCGCACATATTCTTGATGTTAATGTCGATTATGTAGGAAGAGACGGGGAAAAAGATATGCATGAATTAGCATCCCGTCTAGTGAATAATGTTACTCTTCCTCTGATGCTTGATTCCACAGAATGGACAAAAATGGAAGCAGGTTTAAAGGTAGCTGGAGGTAAATGTATTCTCAACTCCACTAACTACGAAGATGGGGAAGAAAGATTTTTAAAAGTATTAGAATTAGCTAAAACCTACGGTGCGGGGGTAGTTATTGGCACTATCGATGAAGATGGTATGGGACGCACTGCGGATAAAAAATTTGAAATTGCTAAACGGTCTTATAATGCAGCTCTAGAATATGGTATTCCTGCCCATGAACTCTTTTTCGATCCTTTAGCGTTACCCGTATCTACCGGCATTGAAGAAGATCGCGAAAATGGTAAAGCCACCATCGAAGCAATTAAAAGAATCAGAGAAGAGTTACCAGGTTGTCATATTTTATTAGGGGTTTCCAACGTTTCCTTTGGTTTAAATCTGGCTGCGAGACAAGTCTTAAATTCGGTTTTCCTCCACGAATGTATGCAGGTAGGGTTGGACTCAGCTATTGTTAATGCCAGTAAAATTTTACCCCTCTCTAAAATCGATGAATCCCATCAAAAGATTTGTCGAGATTTGATTTATGACAAGCGCGCATTTGATGGTGAGGTTTGTACCTATGATCCTTTAGGAGAACTAACAACCTTATTTGCTGGCAAGAAAGCGAAAAAATCAGAAGCTGTTGATAAGAATCTGCCCATTGATGAAAGATTGAAACGTCATATTATTGACGGGGAACGAATTGGTTTAGAAGATGCTTTAAACGAAGCCATGCAAGATTATCCTCCTCTAGATATTATCAATACTTTCTTGTTAGATGGCATGAAAGTTGTCGGGGAATTATTCGGTTCAGGACAAATGCAATTACCCTTTGTTTTGCAGTCAGCCCAAACTATGAAAGCTGCGGTAGCCCATTTAGAACCGCACATGGACAAAGAAGAAGCTGATGATCGCGGTAAGGGAACTTTTGTAATTGCAACTGTTAAAGGTGATGTCCATGATATCGGGAAAAATTTAGTAGATATCATCCTTTCTAATAATGGTTACAAGGTGATTAATCTTGGCATTAAACAGCCAGTAGAAAATATTATTCAAGCCTACGAAGAAAGTAATGCAGACTGTATTGCCATGAGTGGTTTGTTAGTAAAATCTACTGCATTCATGAAAGATAATCTAGAAGTTTTTAACGAAAGAGGTATTACTGTTCCTGTTATCTTAGGTGGTGCTGCCCTAACGCCGAAATTTGTTAATCAAGATTGTCAAAATACCTATAAAGGTAAAGTTATCTACGGTAAAGATGCTTTTGCAGATTTACATTTTATGGATAAATTAATGCCAGCCAAAGCAGAAGACAATTGGGATGACATTAAAGGATTCTTAGATGAACAAGGTAATGGTAGGGGCGAACAGCCGTTCGCCCCTACGAATAATGGTGCAGAACAACCATTTGAGGGAGAAAATAGGGATAAAATTTTTGTTGACGAGGTTAGCAAGCCAGAAGAACCCACAGTAATCGATACCCGTCGTTCTGATGAGGTGAGTTTAGATATTGAACGCCCTACTCCACCATTTTGGGGAACTAAAATATTACAAGCAGATGATATTCCCATCGAGCAAGTTTTCCCCTATTTAGATTTACAAGCTTTGTTCGTGGGACAATGGCAATTTAGAAAACCCAAGGAACAATCTAGAGAAGAATATGATGAGTTTCTCGCGCAAAAAGTACATCCCATTTTAGAAGAATGGAAACAAAGAAGCATTAGCGATAATCTATTACATCCCACAGTAGTTTATGGTTATTTCCCCTGTAACGCCGAAGGAAATACATTATATGTTTACGATCCTAATATTGTAGGGGCGAATGGCCATTCGCCCCTACCAGAACCTATTGCGAAATTTGAATTTCCCAGGCAAAAATCTGGTAAACGATTATGTATTGCCGATTTCTTTGCCACTAAAGAATCAGGAATAATTGATGTTTTTCCGATGCAAGCAGTAACAGTTGGGGAAATAGCGACAGAATATGCCCAAAAGCTGTTTAAAGATGATCAATACACTGATTATCTCTATTATCATGGTCTAGCTGTTCAAATGGCAGAAGCTTTGGCAGAATGGACTCATGCTAGGATACGCAGAGAGTTAGGCTTTGCCGCAAAAGATTCAGATAATATCAGAGATATCTTACAACAACGTTATCGTGGTTCACGTTATAGTTTCGGTTATCCTGCTTGTCCTAATATACAGGATCAATATAAGCAATTGGATTTATTAGATACTTCTCGTATCAATATGTATATGGATGAAAGTGAGCAATTGTATCCTGAACAGTCTACCACAGCGATTATTACTTATCACCCTGTAGCGAGATATTTTAGTGCTTAGGTGATTTTATAAATTAAAATTTTTGAGCAATCATTTTTTCATAAGATGGTTGCTTTTTGCTTTATTAAAATCACGCGACACAGAAAATTATAATCTTCGAGTTTGTTATGGGAACAATAATTACATAAAGTTTCTGAAAAAGATTGGATTATATTGATTATGTCTAGCTCAAAAAAGATTAGTGTCATGATTTCTAGTAGGTGTAATGATGAGATAGAGTTTGAAGACGAGACACAAAAACTTTCAAATGTCAGAAAAAAGCTAAAAGAAAAATTAGAAAGTATAAAACTTTTTGATAAAGAACTTTTTGAAGTATGGATTAACGAAGATGCACCTCCAGAAGAAGGATCGCAAGATTCTTGGGATCATTGTATGAATCAAATAAGCAAAGCAAATATTGCCATCGTTCTCTACAATGGCAATAGTGGTTGGGCTAAAGAGTATGGTGATATAGGTATATGTCATGCTGAGTTACAAACTGCTTTTAATCATGCACCTGCAAAAGTTTGTCTGATTGAAATTAAATCCGATCAAAAAGTTGAAGAAAATGATCGCAATGCTAGATTCAAACAATACATAGAGCAACAAAATCTTTTTAGAGGAGGTATAACTGCTAAAAATGGGGAAGAAATAATTGAAATATGTAAAGAGGCTTTGAGAGATGCTGTAGATTAACCAAATTAATGAATGAACATAATGTTGGTGTAACACTGATCGCAAAATATGAAGTCAAAAGGATTGATTCTGATTATTTTGTAGAAGATTGATTGAGCATTTTACAAAAAATAGCGATCGCATTTCTAAATTAATTACAATAAAAATTATGAAATCACATTCCAATTATGAAGGCATATAAACTCACAGGCACAGTTGATCGCGACGGGACATTAATCATTACTGAACCTACAAATTTAATCCCTGGTGATGTAGAAGTAATTGTTTTACAGTCAGACAAAATAATCAAAGATCCTAAGCTTAGTAGTAATGAACAATCATCAAAACGTCCATCCAAGGTTAAAACTTTTCAAGACTGGTTTGCTAAAACTGAACCTGCAACATCAGCTTTAAATATAGACGATACAAAATGGAATTATTTAAAAGAGAAACATAATCTGTGAAAGTTTTATTGGATACTAACATTATTCTTGATTTTGCATTAGAACATCAACCTTGGTTTGTAGATAGTGAATAAATAATTTATCTTGCAGAACAAAAGCAAATTAAAGGATATATTTCTGCATCTACAATTAGCGATATTTATTACATTATTAGAAAGATAAAAGGAAAAGAGCTTGCTTGGGAATTTCTAAAAAATATTATTAGTATCTGTCAAGTTGCCAATGTCGATAGTAGAGTAATATCTATGGCATTAAATGTGAGTTTTAAAGATTTTGAAGATGCTATTCAATATAGTAGTGCGGTGATTAATCAATTAGACATTATTGTTACTCGTAATATTAAAGACTTTCCTATTAGTAAACCTAAAATATTTACCCCTAGTCAATTTCTCGAAGAAATATCAATGAATCAGTGATTTTGTTAGTCTTATGCGATCGCGTTTGCCAATCAATTACAATTAGATACTAATTTTAAACAACAAAGATCAGACTGAAATCGAACTTGATTAAGATTTGTCATTGAAATCCTGACTCCTAACTCCTGATTTGAGTGATTGCCAAAAATAACTTACGATCTGGGTAAAGTTGCCTATTCAACTTAAAATTTAGTCTAGAAACCTTTTGATAAAACAATATGAGTAATACCATTTGGGAATTAGATTTTTATTCCCGTCCGATTTTAGACGAGAATCAAAAAAAAGTTTGGGAAGTATTGATTTGTGAAAGTCCTACCACTACAGAGCGATCGCTAGATGACCTATTTAGATATGCTCAATATTGTTCTAGCAAAACTGTTAACTCTCTTTGGTTACGCGAAGCCCTGGAAAAAGCGATCGCGGAAGCAGGAATCAAACCCCGCAAAATTCGTTTCTTCCGTCGCCAAATGAATAACATGATTATCAAAGCCTGTGAAGATGCAGGAATCGCCGCAATCCCCAGTCGTCGCACCTATACTTTGGCACAATGGCTAGAAACCAGAATGAAATCGGTTTATCCCAACGAAACTGGATACGATGCCAAAGCTGCCAATTCCGCCTCAGTCAAATATCCTCCCCTCAATGCTATTCCCCTTCCTGATGCGGTTCGCGGAGATAAAAGCGATCGCTGGGCTTTTGTCAGTTTAGAAGCTTCTGCTTTTGCCGAAATGTCCGAATGGGATATTAGTTTTGGTGAATCTTTTCCTCTATCCTTAGCCAATGTCTCTCCTGAAACAAAAATTCCCGGACTTATTTTCTTCTCTCCTCGCGCTAATCCCCTAGCTGCTTGGATGTCTGGATTAGAAATGGGTTACTTACAACTAGAAATGACTTCTCGCCCGAGATTACGTCTCGAAACAGGCTCTAGTGATAGTTGGATCTTGGCTAACATGACTAATCCCCAAACTCTCTCAGAAGCTAAAAGATTTGAAGCTAGTAAAAAGAAAGCTCAGGGAGTACATTTTCTCGCAGTGCAATCAGCTCCTGATTCACAATCTTTTGCGGGGTTTTGGCTACTAAAAGAGTGACATCCTCCCGACGCTAATTGCTAACGCAATATAGCGCGGGCTTCCTACACTTGCGAGTAGGTATTACTGCCCTAAGCCACTTATCTAGATACATAGTAGCTACCATGTATCCCCGACAGATCGACATGAAGCGCGTTCCTTAGACGAGGAAACCTCAGTTATTCCAAATAAAAAACATATGATAAACATATGATTATTTAGGGATGATTAGAGAATCGCCCCTACTACGGTATATCCGTTCTAACTCCATCGACCACCATAGGTCAATTAATTGGAATTACTATATATGGTGTTCTGATGATATAAAAAGGTTTTATGCTCCTGCATTTTCTCAATAACAATTTGGGAGCAATTAAGGTTTTTGTAACAAATCCTCATTAAGATTTACAAAACTTGATGATATCGGTTCGGGCAGCATTGTATAAAAGAACTTATCGATAATATTGCTGAGCATAAATCTCTATTAAATAAAGAGCTAACTCATCTTTAGTTATTGATTAAGCTCCCCTTAACCACAAATTTTGGTTATTGAGAGAGGTTAGCGTAGGGAAGGAAAGCATTATTTGAGATACTTTGCTTCATTGCGTTAGCATTTGTCAGTAACTAAGCTAGGTCTTGTTAAGAGTGACGAGCAACCAAGCGCGGGGTTTTTCCCCATTCGTCCCGTCAGGCGGGATAATCAGGGCAAGCGCGTGAGGGAGAAATTAAATTAGCACAAGCAACAGCAACCTAATTAGAAGATCTCATTTAGGTAAACACTAACTGCTGCTTGGGAGTTGTGTTTTGTACACATTAAGCTCCTAAAAAGAAAATATTATTCTGTGAAGGGAGATTTTTTTAATGGTTTTTGGACCAGCATCCGAACTTGGTGTCGGTTTATTTGAAGATACTGCTTCTTTTGAATACGTACCAGGTCGTTCTGAAGAAGAAGCAGAAAGTATTATCCGTGCTGTTTACAGACAGGTATTGGGTAATGCTTATGTAATGGAAAGTGAAAGAGCGACCATCCCTGAATCTCAATTTAAACGGGGTGAATTAAGTGTGCGTGAATTTGTGCGAGCGATCGCAAAATCCGACGCTTATATGTCTCGCTTCTTTGACAAAGGTCCTCGTTATCGCTTTATTGAGCTGAATTTCAAACATCTACTAGGTCGTGCGCCTAATAGTTTTGAAGAAATGAGAGCTCATAGCACTATCCTCGATAACGGTGGCTACGAAGCTGAAATCGATTCCTATCTTGATAGTGATGAATATCAAGAAGCCTATGGTGAATTCTTCGTTCCTTTCTATCGTGGCTACAAGAGTAAACCTGGTCAAACTATGGTTGAGTTTACTCATATGTTCGCCATGTTGCGTGGTGCATCTTCCAGTGACTTCAAAGGAAGTTTAGCTGGTAAGACTCCTGTTCTTAATAAAAATATTATTCAAGGTACTCCTATCGCGATTATTCCTCCTTCTAGGGGTGCTGCTGGTAATGGTTGGTCTTTCCGAGATACTACTCTAGGATCTCGTTCTCGTCATGGAGTTGGTGCCAGTGCTAATGGAAAAGTATATCGAGTTGAAGTAACCGCTTATACTTCTCCTGGTGCTGTAAATCGCGTTTCTAAGTTCCGTCGGAGCAACAAAGTATATCTAGTTCCTTTCGACAAACTGTCTGAAGAATACAAGCGCATTCACAGACAAGGTGGACAAATTGCCAGTATTACCGCCGTCTAAATCAGTAAACAGTAAACAGCAACCTACGGGTAAGTCTGAGGGCTAAGCGGGGAGATCCTGCGGATGTTCCCTTGCGCTTGCGCTTGCTTCCGCTCCGGGATGGGGGCTAAAGAGTGATTGATGAATTCGTATCACTAGTTAATCCTGTCTCTTGGTAAGGGGCTGTCTTTTGCGGTGCCGGGATGGGGGAAGTATTGACTAGTAGTTTTTCTGCTCCAAGTCGAAGATTAAATGTAATTTCCCCCATTCCCGCCCGAAGGGTCTCCGCTAAGGCTTGCCCTCGAATGGGGGAACGCGCCCCAAGAGAGGGCTGAAGGAGTAAAATCCCGTAAAAAACTGTGCATTAACTAATAACTATAAAATTCAGGAGAAATCAATCAAATGGCCGTTGTAGACGCTCGTTTTGAACTTTGGGAAACTAGCAGTCCCGACGAAAAAGCAGCCGTAATCCGCGCTGTTTACAATCAAGTTTTGGGCAATCCTTATGTAATGGAGAGCGAACGCTTAGTAAATGCTGAATCTCAATTATGTAATGGCACTTTAAGCGTTAGAGAATTTGTACGTGCAGTAGCAAAATCTGACTTTTACCGCTCTCGCTACTTTGAATCCTGTGCTCCTTACCGTTTTGTGGAGTTAAACTTCAAACATCTATTAGGACGTGCTCCTGAAGATCAAGCAGAACTTTCAGCACATATTCAAACTGCTATTACCCAAGGTTATGAAGCAGAAATCGATTCCTATATTGATAACCAAGAATATTCCGAAAAGTTCGGCGAGAATATTGTTCCCTATTACACTGGAGCAAAAACTGAAACTGGTAAAAAGCAAGTTAACTACAATCGTACGCAATCTCTATTTAAAGGATATGCTGAAATTGATAGTGGCACTAAAGCCTCTGTTTTAGTAGGCAGCGTAGCTGGTAACACTGCGGTATCTGCTGCTCGTAGTGCTGCTAGTGGTCGGATTGCTGCCTATAAGGATGCTACAGAGAAAACTTTCAAAATCGTAGTTAGCGGTGCTAAATTTGATAGTCCTCGTCGCGTTAGCACCACTGAATATATCGTTCCTGGTAATCGCATGACTCCTCAAATCCAACGCATCAACCGCACTGGTGCCAAGATCGTCAGTATTACTGAGATTGCTTAAGTAACTTATAAACGCTATAAGCTTTTAGCTCTAAGCTCTAAGCTGTTAATAGGAAAGAGTTTTAGACAACTTCCTATTAACAAACATCTTAATCAGGAGGAGTGTCCCTATTGCTTTTAAAGTAGCCAAGGAGCTTTTTTCCATTATTAATTATTAAGATTCAGGAGAAATTTCAATGTCACTTTGGGTAGAAACTAGTGCACCAGTTGAATTACGTCCCAATTTTACAGAAGATGATTTACAAACTGTAATTCGTGCAGTTTATAAACAAGTTTTAGGCAATGCTCATCTTCTAGAAGGAGATCGCCTAGACGATGCAGAGTCTATGTTACGGAATGGCGACATTACCGTCAAAGAATTTGTGCGTAAGGTAGGACAATCTGCACTTTATCAATCTCAGTTTTTCGATAATTCCTCTCAATATCGTGTTATCGAACTAAACTGCAAACATTTCTTAGGACGTGCGCCTCAAGATCAAGTAGAAATCGCCCGCCATGTTCTCATCTACAACGAAGAAGGTTATGCAGCAGATATCGATTCTTACATTGATAGCGTTGAGTATAACGAAAGCTTTGGCGAAAATATTGTTCCCTATCCTCGTAATACTGTTACCCAAGCAGGAAGCAAAACGGTAGATTTCAATCGTGCATTTAGCCTTTTCCGAGGTGATGCTACTAGTGATTCTGGAAAATCTGCTCGTTTGATTAGTGACTTAGGAGCTAATATATCTTCTAAAATCACTCCTGCTGCCAAAGGAAGTGGGAATGTTAGCAATACTGGAAAACGTTTTCGGATTGCTGTTGCCAAAGCTGGTAGCGGTGCCAACTATCGTCGCAGTAATTCCACTTATGAAGTTGGTTACTCTCAATTGACTCAAAAGATTCAAAATATCCATAAACTTGGCGGAAAAATAGTCAGTATTACTGAAGTTACTCAGTAAACAACTGCATAATTTTGTAGGGACATTATTCTATAGAGTAAGTCCCTACAAATACTATAAAAATTAATAACTAATAATAAATAAAATCAATTAATTAAACTAAATGGATATTGTGGAATTTGTTAAGCTTTCTCTGGGAGAATGGCGATCGCAGCGAAGTGCACATCATCTAGCTTTTCAACATTTTGAAGCCGTTACTTCTGAAATAGAAATTATCGGTTTAGACTCAGAAGATTCTCAAGTTATAGAACTTTGTAAAGTTAATAATATCGATCCAAAATTAGCGACAAGTCCCTTTAAAATGACTTGGGAAGGGGAATCCGATTGGGATGAGGATGAGACAATGTCAGGTTCAACAATTCTGGTGCCAATACCTAATGGAGACGATCTGACTAGAGGGAAATTACTTAGAGAGCAAGGTTATGCAGAAACCATTCCTTCTATCGGCGAATATGAGATTAGACAAGACGGGACTTTTATTTTACTAACAAAATATGATCGCGCAGCAGCAGAAGAAAAAATTTGGTTTGCAACTCCTAACTTACGCTTTAGAGTTTCCTTAATCAAAACCAGCAATGGCAAAGGCGTAACGACAGCTTCTTTCTCCTCAGAAATTCGTTCACTGAAAAGTTCCGAAGGATAAAATATAAATTAAACTTGTCTCAGTCAATAACTTTTATTTAATTAATTCAGATTGTAGTTTTTTCAGATTTCTAATTTAAATTTGGCAGTATTGATAATGCATAATTCCCCAAGATGTTAATAAAAATTTATCAAACCACAGACACAGAATCAACTTTACTAATGAACCTAGCTAAAGTAATGGCTGGAGATTTTAGTAACCAAAAACAAGCTTTTGCCGATTCGAAAAATTATGCTCACATCCGCGTTTTTTTCCGTCCTTTACCGTGGGAATTTTTCTCCGCAATTGGCTTTTACTCCGAACAAGTTTATGATTACGATCTTTGGACACCTTATCGCCAAGGAATACATCGCCTGATAGATAAGGGAGACCATATTTATATTGAAAACTATAGTCTTAAAGATCCCATGCTCTATGCAGGAGCAGGACATAATAAAGATATCATCGAAACTATTAGTCCTACATCTATTGAAAGACGTTATAACTGCTCAATGGTATTTAAACAAGATGGAGAGATCTTCCGTGGAGGTGTCGAACCAGGAAATAAATGTTTAATCCACCGTAAAGGGGTAGAAACCTATTTAGTTAGCGATGTCGAAATAACCGAAACGACTTGGATGAGTTGGGATCGGGGAATGGATTTAAATACAGGAGAACAAATTTGGGGTTCAGCAAAAGGACCTTTGAAATTTGAAAAACGAGCCAGTTTTGCTAATGAATTGCCATTGTCTCAGCTGTCAATATAATTTTTATATAACAAATAAACTTTATGATTACCTCGGAGCTAAAACAGAGTATGCTGCCACCAGTAGCTCGCAAGAAAATGCAGTGTTGGATCAGAAGTAGACATTTGATTTGTTCTGGTAATTTTTACATCTTTGAAACCTTGGAATATTCTACTGTCGAAAGGTTTGAAGAATGTGTCAGGAGTTTAGGTGGAACGTTAATTGCCGTTGAACCTGTGAGAAAAGTTTGGATAGGTAATCATCGTCAGGTAATTCTTTATCAGGCAAAGGCTAGCTTGCATACCCCTCATCATGAACTCAAGCAATATTGGATTAAATATGGTGGGTTTTATACCAGATTTGATGAACGTTCTTGTTAGAAATTCTAGATATAGCGATCCTATTTGAGTCATGAAAATTTGCTTGGTGTAAAGGCAAGAGGCAGCAGTAACCCCCTTCGTGCCAACAAAGTAATACTAATTTTGATCGCCTGATGGGATAATTTCGAATTGGCCAACAGTATCTGAATCTCAGCACGATCCCAAATAGGTTCGAGAATCAAGAGCATTGGCGCACAGTGGAATCAAAAAAAACGTACCTCAAATATTGAAACTTCGGTGTGCGTATTTGATGGTGATATTAATTTAGGTATTTCCGCTTAATTAAAAAGTGATATGCTCCCAATGTAATTCGTCTCAATTTGGCTCTCCTAGTTGCTCAAAAAATATTTTAATCCCATAACCTTCGTGAATTTTTTTAATAGTATTGGAATAAAGTTGAAGGCTGGATATTTTAGGATTTCCAAGCTCAAAAATAAAATATCCGGCTCTAGAATTATTATCAATAGCTTGCCCATAGCTAATTTCATTCCAAGGAATCAATGAAGAAGGATAAACAATATGGATCGGAGGAGGAACAGAAAGAAAAAGTCCTTCACTTGATACACCAATGTTTAATCCTTTAATTGAAGTTCGATTCATAAAAGCTCCACTTTGAATCATGAAAAAAGTATTTGGCGAAGGATTTTCTGTTTTAATATTTTTCTGATAGTTCTTTCCAACCACTAACTGAAGAAAAAAACCAAAAGAATAAAAATATCCCAATAACTGCGAGTAGAAAATTTTGGATCGGGTTTAACATCTTGAAATTTTAGAGTTTGAATTGATACGATTACAATGAAATTTTATACCTTGCAGGGTAAGTGCAAGAATCAATAAGACTATGTTGTTTTCAATAATATTGAGAATAATCTGGTACTAATGACAATTAGAGTTTGTGTAATTATAGTTTTTCTTCACCAGCATATTTTGACTAAATTTTTCTTGCGCTTACCCTGTTATATCTTGTAAGCTGAACAAAATTAAGTTACAAGTACTTTATTAAGTTGAAACTGGGGTTTGCCTACCTTATATTGACTGACACTCAGCAATAGGAAAATTTTTTGGTGATGTCATTTTATAGGAAAAAAGTTTACCCTATATTTAATAAGATATCCAATTTTCTGATATAACAGGCGATTACTTTAGTAAAAATCTACTAACTTTCTTGGGAAAAAGACACATGGTTCAAACAAGTCAACATATTGATCAACGACAACCATTAGACGTTTCTTGTTGGGTGAAAACCCGTAACTCTTTATCATCAGAATCAGCTATTTTATTATGGACTGGTTCTATCTATGCCATGATGCCTAATGAGCGAAGAAAACATCTATTTAAGATTGTAGGCATGAGTATCAGTCGCTGTATTCCTCAAGAAGATAATAGTTGGGATTTTACTTCTCGGGAGTTAACCTATTACCTCGATCCTGAAACCAATCAAATATTGCATCGCTGGAAAAATCCTTGGACTGGAGAAACCCTTCCTGTAGTTCATGTTGCTAATAATCCTGTTCAGGGACTTTTTCAAGATAATTTTCCCGCTATTGTCAATGAAGAAACTAGTACTTTTGTCTTTGACTTGTTTACTAATTATCCCAATCCCCTAGCAGGCGATCCAAGATTTGTTGAATACAGTCCTCAGTCTACTTATCAAGCAACTGAGTTATTTAAACTAACAGTACCTACCAAAGAACTTTTTGACCCAGAAGTTTTAGAAGTTTCTCAAGTAATTCTAAGTTGGGATCGCATTGGACCTTGGCTACCTTGGATGAAAATGGGGGATAAACCAGGTCAACTAATTTATAGTGCTCATGGTAAAAAAATAAAGGAAGTTGAGCATTTACCTCAATGGTTACAAGATGAACTTAATCATCGCGTTCCTTTATATAAAGATGCTCCAAAATCTATTATGGAGAGTGAAAATATAACTTCTTGGAAATACTTTAAGCAGCATTTCGATGCCTATTTAGCCGGTGAACAATTTCCTATTGCCGTATTTTAATTTAGCTCAAAGCTAAAAGCTATGTAAAGCTATTAGCTCCTAACTAATAGCTTTTAGCTACATTGAATTATCACAAATAACAAATCACTGGCAATTTTTGACTTTTGACGAGCGCGGGAAGGGGGCTTCAATATAAATGAGATTAACTATAGATACTAATTAATTAATCAATAAAAGCCCCCATCTCCCCGTCTCCCCATCTCCTCATCTCTCTTTTTCCAGA
>JAAUYM010018282.1_pt1 | contig 13274 bp, 14 predicted proteins | sample 7278001 | NCBI WGS metagenome assembly JAAUYM01 (sample SAMN14350224, study PRJNA611818) | marine sediment metagenome | isolation source: surface marine sediment (1.8m) | place: French Polynesia: Moorea | collected 2018-08
CGGACATGAGGGCCGTGGGGCTACAGCTGGCCCTGGATCTGCTGCACGAAAAGGTTAAAAACGTTGAACTTTACACACACACACACACACACATCATTTTCCCATATTCTGACGCGTAAACATTTTCTGTATTTTCACATAAACAAAAAAAAAAAAACAACACGACAGGAGAAGCGTGATCTGGTGACCGGCCTCAAGTCAAGGACGAAGGCCGGCCGCCCCAACTGGAACGAGGTGTTTGCCGGGCTGAAGGAGCAGAACAAGGGCCACGTCACCGTATTCTACTGCGGCAACCCTGCGCTGTCTGGCATCCTCCAGAAGAAGTGCATCGAGTACGGATTCTCCTTCAAGAAGGAAGTCTTCTAAAAAAAAAAAGCAAAGAGAGAAGAAAAAAGAAGGGGAAAAGGTCTGTTGTGAAACTGATTTATTATGCATGTGATTGAACCGTGTACAAATGTCGATATGATCGAGAAGCCGTTGAAAACGGGAAAAAAATTGAAATAAAAAAAGTTCATGCCCATTTTTTTTCGTGCGCGCGCGCAAACTTCAGGCAAACTGACGAATGGCGTTTCTCCGTGTGTTCACAATGTAACTTACTATCCTCCTCCTCCTCCTACTTTTCTTGACTTCTTCCTGTCTGTGGTACGTTGCAGAAAATTTCTCCCTCTCTCCCTCTTCCCCCCCTCCCTCTCTACTCCCGAAGCTAGCAGGCGCACAGGTAACAACCAAGCCACACTGACATATCCATACAGGGAAAGAAGAAGTACATACTTGAACACATCACCCTGAAAGTGTACGACATAAGACTTGCAATGTGAAACAAGAATTACGGAAAAAAAAAGGGATCACAAGATGTCAGTGGCAGTCCTGCTGCCCTTCCTGCTGTCCTTGCTACTGCTGCGTCCTGCCCCGTCCTCCTGCGAGTACGGCGGCCACGACCTGTTCACCTCGCTGGCGCAGCTCGGCGAGCTCTGGAGGGACGAGCGGGAGGTCGTCCGGGAGATGAGGCGGGCCGCAGAGACGCTCGGCGAGATGCGGGAGGTGCTGGAGCGGTACGTGGCCAACCACCAGGCCCTCGGGCTGGACGGCGAGCCCAGCTTCCAGTACTTGGGCCACCCGCTCAACAGCTACCACCTGGTGAGGCACGTGGCCCTCGGATGGCAGGAGGTCAGGGAGAGCGTCTTCAGGGCGGAGAACGAGACCAGGGAGATCTTTGGTACTAAAACGTTAAAACGTAGCATATTCGGGCACAAAATCGCACAACTGATACATTCCCAAATAAATTATTTGTCTTTTCCCAAAAATTACCGACCGCACTTCTCACTTCACAAATGCACTTTTTATACTTTTGTTGTTAACAGACCGTCTCCGCTCCCGCGAGGATCGTCCCCTGCCGAGCGTGTATGACGTGGAGGGCGCCGCGTACGGCCTTTCCCGGCTGCACTCGCTCTACGGGGTAGACACGGCCAAGATGGTGGAGGACGGCGTCATCGAGTCCAACCTGCAAAGGCACCAGGTCGGGGCGGTCGTCACGTCCAAGCCCAGCGTCAAGAAGCTGGAAGGTAAATCAACTTTCTGCAGTAGAACTACAGTAATGTTGCTAAGTGTTTGATATTAATTAGATTTTGTTTTTCCTAGAGGCTTTTTTTACTCCTGTACTGTCTGGCCTAAATTCCAGCCTGGGACCTGCACATGATCGCGACGGAGTCCTGGCGCAACACGCTGCTGAACACGGTGACGGACGTGCTGCCCTACGCTATCTCCAAGCTGGAGGAGGAGGAGAAGGAGAGAGAGGAGGAGGTGGGGGCCAAGACGCTGGAGCTCTTCATGCAGGCCAAGCCCAACAGGACCATGCTAGAGGCGGATCTCAGGAAGGCCATCAAGATGCACGACGAAATGCTGGTGGGTAGGAGGTGAAAAAAACAGAGAGAGATTAAATTTTTCCTCATCTAAAAAAAAAAAGATTTCATTGATTTAACTTGCAGATTGCTCGCGAAACTAGGAGAAATGCAATTTTTGGCTAATTATTGGAAAAAAAAACATCTCTTTCAATTTTAATTGCGAAACTACGAGTCGTGCAATTTTTTGGTTATCATCACTTTTTTTTTTTAAACCACTTTTTTTCTGGCAAACTAAAAATTTCATGGTGAATTAATTTAGTCGGAACCCGTTCTGACAGATCCGCCGCGGCCCGCGCGGCAACCACCGTTGCCACGAGGCGCCGCTGGACCCGAAGCTGCGCAAGAAGAAGAAGTACCGTCGGCCGTTCCGCCTGGACTCTCCCGTCAGGGACGAGGAGTCCGTCTCCCTCTCACGGCGGCAGGAGGTGCCGGAGGTGAACGAGAAGACCCAGCTGCAGTACCAGATGCTCTGCTCCGGGGAGCACTTCCGTCCGGCGCGGGAGGACGCGGACCTGCGGTGCGCCTACGCCTCCCCGCCGTGGTCGGCCTGGCTGCGGCTGGCCCCGATCAAGCTGGAGCTGCGCAGCCGCGACCCCTACCTGGCCGTCTTCCGCGAGCTCATGTACCCGCACGAGTGCGACAACATCACCGCCTTCCTCGCGCCACAGCTCGGATTCCCACCGGGCAGGATGAGCGGGAGGGCCGCCAAGAACGACTGGACCATGAAGAAGTGGGGCACTGGAAAAAGTTTCTAAAAAGTGTTTTTTTTTTATGGCAACTCTTGGATCATGGTTTTTTTTTTAAAGCGCTTGGCCCGTTGAGGACGACAACATCTACCTGGAGAAGATGACTCGTAGGGTGTCGCACATCACGAGACTCCTGGCCTCCAGCCAGCTGGGGCAGTCCGACAGGTTTATGGTAAGAATTTAACGCGCCACCAGATGTTTGGAAATCGTTCTGGCGCCAAGCAGTATTTTTGTCAAAATATGTTCGGTTCCACGCGCTGTGTGTTGGTCGGGTATGTCATGTAGTTGTAAAAAACTCCGGTACTACCTAGTAAGAGATTGTCAATTTTTTTTTCCAGTGTGGCAACTACGGCATTGGCGGGCACTACGGCGTCCACCCGGACTTCTACCCGTACGACGAGTCCAGGTTCCTCAGTCCGGGCGGGAACGTCAACCGGGTCGCCACCGTCATGACCGTGCTCGAGGCGCCGGAGGCCGGTAAGGAAAATTAACCAGATTTCACTACTAGTATAGTACAGTGAAATCTTGATTTTTTTTTTTACCAGGCGATGATTTAGCTTCATAAAAGCTTATATCTCAGCATTATATCTCGTGTTCTACTGACTACGCAGGCGGCGCGACTGTGTGGCCGTACCTGGGCGTGTCCGTCTTCCCGGAGAAGGGCTCCTCCGCCATGTGGTTCAACGTCAAGTCGGACGCGCAGGTCGACGACATGACGCTGCACGCCGCGTGCCCCGTCCTGCTCGGACAGAAGTGGAGTGAGAGACGACGCAAACAGCACCAGTTTGTAGCATACTGTACAGTGGAGCTCGAGCAGTCGGAGACGCGTAAAAACTCTCTTCCCTTTAAAAAAAAAAGATGCTTTTTCCAAGCGATCAGGTCCCGATTAACCGAGTTCCACTGTACTGCGTTGAGATTGTCAAAAAAAAAAAAATTCAATCCCCTATTTTTTTCGACTTGACCCCACAGTCGGCAACAAGTGGATCGGCTACAGCCCGCAGTTCCACGGCCGCCCGTGCACCCTCCGCCCGCACGACCGGCTCGTCGGGTTCATCCCGGAGTGAGACGGCCGCAGAGAGAGCTGAGAGAGAGAGAGAGGAAAAACTTGTGATATTACTATCTGCCACGATTTACAAGTCTGCTTTGTGGGAAGATGAGAAGAAGAAATACATAAGACACTGTCAGATTTTTTTTATTTTCTAGCTCCTGGGACAGGCGGGCAAAACTTTGGTTTTCCCAAATCTTTTAAATGAGACCCACCTTGGAGGGTGTGCTGAGAAATGATCTTGTTTTTCCCAAATTCCCTCTTCATTATGAGCGCAGACTGGATCCTCACACAGGAATTAGGTACTCTGTTGGTTTCCTAAAATTCTGGATCCTTTTGTACTAGAGTCTGACCCCCCAAAAAAAGACTTTTTTCTGGAATAGACTGCAAGATTGGTTGGGACTACCAATCTGTTCTTGCACATTACTGTACAGTAATCTCCGCACTTACTCACATACTGCTTTTTCCAGGATTGCCCGCAAGCAAGTTTCGACGAGAGAGAGAGAAGAGAGACGTCTCAGACCAGATGGCGAAAGAAAAGGAAGACCTGAAGGAGGGGGGGAGGGGGAGGAGATTCGTCGTCTCAGGTATCCTCGTTGTTTTTTCCCATATTCAGAAATGTTGGGACGACAGATTCATCACTATGACTGTCAAATCTCTCTGTACATTGATTTAAAAAAGAAACTCAAATCCTCTCTGTGTGGCACCTGCAGCGAGAAGAGGAAGGAGAGTCGTCTCAATTTCTTTTTCTGAATGAGACCGTTTTCCAGAAGAGTCAGTGGAATGGAGAGAGCGAGAGAAAGAGATTAGAAGAGGAGAGGAAGACCAGCATAGAAAATTAATTCACAATAGGTACAGTGCATAAATTTCTGCACAACCATGAATGGCAAAAACATGCTGGTTAAAGATGCTCCAAATGTCAAAAATTCATTAACTGTGTGTCTATTGCCCCTTCCCCCCATGGGGTCTCACCGTTTTGTAACAGTAGCTTTCTCTCCTCTCAATCAGAAACCAAACTGAGGGATTAGTGCAACAACTTTACGGATGATTTGCTCTCTCAGCAAGGAGGAGGAGGAGGCGGAGGAAGAAGCTCCAAATACAACCTACAACAGTGCTTACTTTAAATTGGCATTTTTTTTGGGCAGAGCCAGGATTTTAAAAACAACTCCACACAATTGATTATTTCTCTCCTCCGTCCATCGGTTAAACTTTTTTTAAGCTGCACAGATTGCATATTGTTTCTGGACGCGGTATACACGTTTCTTGCGTATTAGTTACCTACTGTGCATTTAGTTTTGAGTTAGCTAACTTATCTAAAATTGTAGGTACTAATTCGAGAAAAAACATGTCGTTCATGACATCATTGAGCGCAAAATATACGTGCCAAATTCGGCCCGTGTCATCAAAGTTTCTGAAACCCTCTCTCTCTCTTTCTTTCCCCTTACCGATTGACAGACACACCTGGTTGAAAACAGATCCATCCACTCCTCACAAGCGTTTGCGCTGCTGCTGCTGCTGCTCACTCATCTCAAAATGATGCGATTTGAAAAAAAAGGGAAAACCCCATCTAAGGGCGAGGGATGAATCGATGTCCCGCTGTGGTGCAAGAGAGAGAAGGAAGGGGGTGGGGAGGGAGAAAACCTCACCCACTCAGACTAATTGGCATCATATGATTGCTGTAAAGAGAGTGTTTTGGAGGGGTGGCGGTGGTGACAAGATATTGTTGGTCCTTAAAAGACAAAAAAATCCTTATCACATAAAGTTGACAAGGTATTGTTATTGTCTTTGCAAGACAATTCATTCACTGTTTTCACAACATACGGTAAAGAAAAAGAAATAATTGTACCTGTACACCATAAAGTTTTCCAGAATGGTAAGTACTGTGCGTGCTGGTAGTACCAGTACGTACAGTTTACCGGTAGTCAAGTACCATGGCATTATGAACACCCACCCACACTCTCCGTCTCCCGGGTGAGGAAGAGGCTGAAGGAAAAGGAAAGGAGAGATTGGAAGGGAGGAAGGAGCACAATGGCTCAGGAAGTTAATAACGTGCAGTGGAACTTCGAAGTCGGCAGTCTTCAGAGTAAAAGTTCTTTATACTAAATGCTAAATGTTAAAGACTACTCTAGGCAAATGCTAAAAAGTATGTAGAGCAATAACTAACTAAACCGATGAACTAAGAACTAAAACGATGTTTAATAACTCGAAGTTGCATTGTACCTGAAGTACGAACAAATATAGGTAAAGACACATGCGATTTCCCGTAGGAAAAGGGGAAAAGGCAACTAATAATTTGTCCTACCATTAAAATCATTTCGACTTCTTGAACTTTTTCTCTTTTCTTGTGTGTGTACCAAAATTCATTGCCTCAAAATCGGGGTGCGCGCGTGTGGCTTCTGCTTCTTCTTCGTCTTTCTCTTCCCCTCCACCCGCCACCCTACCCCCAATTCGGAGTTGAGTTTCCCGGGTGATGGAACTAGAACGGAGGTGGAGGAGGTGGCGGAGGGATGGAGGAAAAAGGACAAAGGCTGAGAGGAATTCGCATTGCAGCCATAAAAAACTGGAAACTTGGCTTAAGTGTATTACAAGTAACTACAAAGTCGGGAAAGACATTGTAATTTTATGTGGAAAGAAGCAGCGGATCTCATATATCAAGTGTCCACTTGCTTTTTCTGCTATGCCTTTCTTTCTCTTTGCTTTCTTCTCTTTTTCTCTCTCTAGTAGCTGCCAATGGCATTCATGCTTCTTTGGAGCTGTAGGCGGGGCTTAGAGCAAGAAAGGAGCTTGGGGTATATTACATACTAGTCGTTCATTTAAATTAAGGATTCCAGGTGTGGTACGTAAGTGGACATGGGAAAAGCAATATGTCTAACTCATTTTTGATTGCAGCATCTTTCACAGTACTTTGCCAAAAATTAACAAAAATGCCGGCATAGATTCCACGTTTGGAGGCAGCAAGTAGGATACTCATACATTTAGACGCTTGTTAATTCCTGCTGTTGTCCTAGCTTGTTTTACCGGTTTTACTCCAAAAAGCTTCCTCCCGACGAGACAAAAATTACTATAAAATTGGCAATTTTTATGGAACAAATATACCGGTATGTTCCTAAATTTGTTTGCATTTACTATACGAGCGCCAATGTTAAGAAACATGTTGGTAGCGTAACATATTTTTGATGATTTACAGTTCCCAATACTGGTTTCGGCTGTAACAGTAAGCTGTTGAAAAAAGTCTGTATTCTGAAATGCTTCGTTGATTGCTAAGGAAAACGTCAAGAGTCTACCACACGTGAAAGAGACGTTTTGAAGAGAAGAAACTTGTTATTTCTCCGAGATATGTTCCTTAGTTCTGCAAAGTTCCGTCGGACTTCTCCTCCTCCTCCCCCACCAGACAGCTGTCACTCTAACTTGCATGAACAAAAACACAAAAGAGATTTCACATTACTAGGCTTGTCCTCCATGTGATGGGATTGTAGCTTTGGTATGCAAACGCTGAAAACGCTACAATGCCTACCTTTTGACTTCTGCATGGATCAAATTTGTTTATTCTCCCCCTCCCCATGAATGGCAGTTGCTTGTTTAATAAATGTCTTGTACGTGTAAGAGAAAGGAAGTCGCACATGCCGTAGTTACACTTACACATATAGTACGCGTACATTGTACAGTAGGTGTCTTTTCTATGTCTGATCTGTACCGACGAGACATTGGGCATGTATCTGGTTGGGTCCCGCAGGGAGCGGCATGTCGCCCGCTCTTGGGAGCGCGCCGGGCAGACAGACTTTCTCTCTCTCTCTCTCTCCCTGACAGCGGTATTTCAACTCTCCAACGGCGGCAGTGGTGACGGCGGCCGCGGCAGCGGCTGCGGCCGCGGCGGCGAGATAGAAGAGAGAAAGAGAGAAAGCCGCCTTTGCCGCTCTTCTTATTCCCCCCCTCCCCTCTCTCTCTTCCTCCGTTGTTTCGGAAACTGCGTCTCCGTCGTCTCCTTCATCGTCATCATCACCCAGGAGGGTAAGTAGGCGCCGACTGCAAGGCCGATCCCGGGGCAACAACAACAACAACAACAGCAAAGAGAGGACCCATTTGCATGGTTGTTCGGGTAATTAATTCAGGTTTTTTTTTCCTTTCTTGCCTGCCTCTGCACGTACGTTGTACTACTGTAGTGAAAACTCTTGGGAGATATGCCTTCCGTGTACGGTGGGTCACCCTGGAGAGAGAGAGAGGGAGTAATACTGCAGCTCATTTTTCCCTACCTATTCCGTCCTTTCTTTATCGCCTTCCTCATCTGACTCTCCTGGGTTATGATAGTCAGGGCAACCAAAACGTCTTTTGGTTGCCACGCCCACCTCCTCCCTTTCCCCTCCCCCATCGTTGACTATGTTAGTCTCCGAGAGGCCTTCCGAGCAGTGGGACCTTGCCACGAGACTGTTCCACCTCAAAGATGTATTCTTCCACATCAAAGAGGTCCGCTTCCGCCTCAAAGATGTCTTTCCGTTACGCCCCCAGTGTCTCCGCCAACCATGGACCAAGATCACCACCAGCACCACCTTCAACCACCTCCTCCTCCGCCGCCTCCGCCACCTCCGGATGCCGCCCCGATGGCGCCGGCCTCCTCCACAGCGGAGATGATCTCCCCGGGACACCCGATTCATCACCAGCAGAACCACTGGTACTGTTGCGGGCAGCAGCAACAGCACCACCACCAGCAGCAACACCAGCAACATCACCAGCAGCAGCAGCAACACCTCTACCCGGCCTACCTCTACCAGCAGCACCAGCAGCACCTTCCTCCTCCCGCAATGCAGGGCCACCAGCAGCCACAGCAGCAGCACCAGCAGCGACCTCTTCCTCCCATCATGGACTGGAGGCAGCAGCATTACCAGCATCAACAGCAACACGACGACCAGCCTTCTCAACACCACCAACAGCAGCAACAACAGCAGGACGAACACTGTCCGGACGATGATCCTGGCGGAGGACAGGAGGACAGGAAAGAGGTGGCTACCCACATGGCGGAAGGGACGTTTGGATTCGAACATGTCAGTTACTTGGGTGAGAAGAAAGAGGTTAATAAGCTGATAGTTGTGTCGCAGCCTTACACACACAAAAAAAACATATTCCACACAGGTCCGGCCTCCTCTTCCCCGCCTCCGACTGCTCCTCCTCCTCCTCCTCCTTCCCTTCCTCCTCCTCTACCTCCCGCCGTCGCACCGCCGTCGACCTCCTCCGCCTCCCCGCTGGGCACCCTCACCATCATCACAGAGGAAGACAACGGCGTCGGCGGCGGCGGCGGCGGCGGAGCTGTCGGTATGCCCTTGGGCGTGGTGGATCTTGACGTGGGCGTGGCGGGCCCGTCCGCCGTGGGCGGCGTGGGCGTCGGCGTCGGCGTCGGCCGCCTCCGACCTCACTCCACCCCGGCCACTCTCTGCTGGCTGGAGAAGAACTACGAGCTGTGCGAGGGCGTCTGCATCCCCAGGAACGTCGTCTATTTCAACTACGTAGACTTCTGCAGCAAAAACCATATGCAGCCGGTGAACGCCGCCAGCTTCGGAAAGGTGCACAAATGAGAAGTTGTGGGGGGGGGGAAGGAAATAATAGTACAGCAGAACTTCGATATAAGCAAAATCGGTGGTGATCAGACCAGCAAAATAGTGCAAATGTACCGTACAAGTGCAAATTTGGTAACTAATGCAAATATTTACTGTAGCGGAGAGTTTTCTTACTACTCGTACTACTTCACGCACATAAATCGCATACGTTTTGTACTACAAATAGCGGAGGTTTACTGTACGGTACCGCATTAAAGTGATCTTCTTTTTGTATTCTACGTAGATTATTCGACAGATGTTCTCCACGTTGACAACCAGACGTCTTGGTACCCGCGGACAGTCCAGGTAACAATCAACACAAAAAAAAGTTTCGGTATGCTGTACGTACAGCTCTTAGAATAAAAATATTTAATAATTTCCTTCCATGCGCAGATATCATTACTACGGACTGGCCGTGAAGCCCAGCTCCATCTACTACAGCCCCAACTACTCCAGCAGGAAAATGACCGACCAGTAGGAACTAAGAGGCGAAGACTGTTTTGATCGATCACTCCCACACGGCTAATATAATAATCTTTTCTCCATTGTAGTCATATCGAGTTGTACGCTCGCGGCGCCTCCTCTTCCTCCTCCCCTCCCAAGCACTTCCCGGACCCGTTCTCCGACCGCCCCGTCCCCTCCCCCGTCGCACCCGCCGCCCTCGCCCAGCTGACCGTGCAGTCCTCCTTCCAGGGGTTCACCAGCTGCCAGCAGTTGCCGGAGTTCCCCTCCTTCAGTGGAGGCGAGTGGACGGCGGCGGCTGCAGCGGCTGCAGCGGCTGCCGCGGCGGGCGGCGGAGGCGCCGGCGCCGGCAGCGGAGTTGGGTCTCACCAGCTCGTCGCGTCCTCTCAGGTGCCGGTGCCATCTGACAAGATCCAGACGCTGATCACCATGTACAGGGTGCACTGCCAGAGGATCATGGACTCTGTCAACAAGTTCAGCTTTGCCGAGGTAGTCAAGAACAAACAGAAAGGTCATAACATCAATTAAAAATTACATACTAGTATGTTCTGTACGTACACACGCTTGTTCTGTACAAATTCCAGATTCCGCATCTCTTCACCCACTTCTGGCAGGAAATCCCTCCTCACATCGCCGGCCTCCTTGGCCAGAACCTGGTGGTCACCCTGGTGGGGGTGTGCGACGCCATCCTGTACACCACCATCCTGAAGGCAGTCCTCCCTACGGCCATCCAGATGTTTCCGGAGAACGTGCTCAAGATCATCCGCAAGTTTGCCGACGACGTCGTCTGCAGCCTCCAGTACTCGCTCAAGCAGCAGCACGTTCCGGACAACCTGGTCTACGTCAAGATGAAGCGTGAGATTGTTTGCCCAGACTTATTCGTAAACTTTTGTATGCGTAGGTACTTTTTTCCAATATGTGTTTCTTTACTGAAGTGGTGAAGCAGCTCGCCAGACTGCTGAAGAGGCGTACCTCCGTCAACCACCTCTTCCAGGCCGCCTGCCTCATCATCAACCCCGGGGTGCAGGCTACTTACGAAAGGATGCTGAAGGTACGCTTCCTTGACCGCAATCAATTCTTGAACTTGTGTTAATCACTGAGGTTGAAACTTTGCAGGATTGGAAGGCGATTGACGTGAAAAAGGTTGCCGAGGAGGCCGGCACCAAGGGGTGCGCCTCGGAGGACATCAAAGCAGGTGAGAGAGAATAAGTTGAAAATATAATCTTAACCAGGAGTAGACCTCACAAACTACCTTCTTCCATTGTTCGACAGCCTGCCACAAGTTTAGCGAGCTGTTGGAGCAGTCCCAGCCGGTTTCCCAGTTCTGCTACTGGGTCACCCGACTGGTCGACGGACAGGTCAACCCGACCGCAAACGGGGCAGCCGCCGCCGCCACCGGCGCCGGCGCCGCAGCCCCCGCGTCCGGCGGAGCCGGCACCTCACAGCAGCAGCAGACGTCCCTGGTGTCCAGGATGCGCAGACTGCTATCCACGTGGCACCCGGTCACGGCCAAGCTCCTCCACCAGCTCCAGCAGCGGCAGCAGCAGCTGCTGCCCTCGGAGCGCCCGAGCTCCTCCTCGGGCAGCTCCTTCCAGCTGCTGCAGCTACTGCTGAACGAGTTCCTGCTGCACGAAGTGGAGCGATCCGTCTACGAGGACTCCATGAGGGAGCTCATGCTGAACATGGTCAACTCGCAGGTTAATACTGTACTAGTAACGTAATAGGTTGTAACGGAGTTCTGCAATTGCTCGCGCACCAAACCGTGGGAGATGGTCCAACTTTCACAGTTATTTCAGCTTAACCGATCGAGTGACTTTACGTAGCAAAGCATAAAACATGTTCCCTAAAAAAAAGGACGGCATCTAACAACGTAGTACAATTAACCAAGATTTCCTGTTAACAGAGTTCCTCTGCATTTTGATTCCGCCAGGCCACCGAGCTGTCCGACTTCGCCTTCGTGGAGTCCCTCGGCCCGGACTTCCTCAGCAGCCCGGCCTTCCACCAGAGGCAGCTCGCGGACGTCACGGCCGCAACCGGAAGGCACGGAAAGGGTGGGTGGGGCGGTGTTTGTTTTGAGGCGTGTGCTTGTTTGTCACACCAACTCTCTTCAACCTGCCCAGCCCGCCCGCGCCATCCCAAGGAGTCGGTCTCCTCCTCCCCCTCCGCCACCTCGTCAGCGTCGCCTCCGACGTCGAAGAGGTCGCGGACGGGAGACGTGTCACCGACGCAGCCGTGCTGGACAGTGCCGCCGCCGCCCCTGGCTGCGGCGGCGACGGCCGCGACTGCCGCGACTGCGGCGACTGCGGCGACTGCGGCGGCAGGAGCGGATGCAAGTGGCGGACATGGTGGCGGGAAGGAACACAATTAAGCAGGATCATGTTGTAGTACGTACACACTAGATAAGGGTTAATTAATTGTCATAATCGTCGCTCATGTTCAGTGTTTCGTATACGTATACTACAGTACAGTACTTGTAGCATAATACTACTTACGTACCTACGTACTATGCTGAGTCATTGTCGCTCTTTTTGATGTGTCGTTGTTCAATTCGTCGAATCAACAAGCATACGTAGGTGGAAAATAAAATCGAGTGAGGCGGAGAAAAGAGACTTATTCAGCAGTCTGAGTCTGACCCGAGCCAAGAGAGAGAGAAAGAGGTGGTAGGTAAGACGTGTCCATTAAGAAGACGCTCGATCCTCCTCTTCCATCTGGACTAACTCTCCCCCCCCCCCTTAGATCAATAGAAGAAAAGACCCTGAGGGTGACCCATTCAAGTTTTTCCACGAAATTGCCCTCAAATTGCTTCACAATCTATTAAAAAAATAACAGTAAAATAAAAAAAGACGATAATGAGAAATATATGTAAAAGACTTTATGCATTTCTTCAACCATTTCTTTTTATCCTAAATGTAGGGAGAAAGTTTCTCGACGAAATTCGTATAGATTATCTCATTCTTTCATCACCTGCGTTTGAGGAGGTGGTGCCTCGATTGAATGTTGGTTGATCCGATTTGTTGATGACCATCGGCGCCCTTTAAATTGGGCGACCCCCTCCTACTCCTCCTATTCCTACTCCTCCCGAGGGTTGCCAAGTCCCCAAAGTAAAAAAGCCAAAAAAAGTTACAAAAAAGATAAAGAAAGACAAACAGTACATAAGCCAAAATAATTGCAAAAACTGACAACTTTAATCCTTTTTTAATTTGCCATCAGCAAGTTTTTAGCCAGAAATATTAGAAATTCTTTAAAATTTGGCTTTTTTTAAAGAAAACGTGCCATCTCTCTATCCAAACTTGTTCCTCACTCCCTTAATTTTTTCTCCACATTCTGAGGAGTGCCGGTCGGAACTACTCGCCAAGGGAAGGGAAGGAGCATGACGGGCGACAGGACGGTGGAAGGGGGAGGGAGGGGAAGACAAGGTACAGATCATAGAGATCAACCAAATAGAGCGATTCGCTACTCCTTTCAGTGATATATGCAACAGCTGAAAAGGGAGAATCTCTTGGTGGAAAAACAAAGCGGCGCCATAGCATAAATC
>JAAUYM010042969.1_pt1 | contig 13269 bp, 15 predicted proteins | sample 7278001 | NCBI WGS metagenome assembly JAAUYM01 (sample SAMN14350224, study PRJNA611818) | marine sediment metagenome | isolation source: surface marine sediment (1.8m) | place: French Polynesia: Moorea | collected 2018-08
CCTCCTCCTCCTCATCCTCCTCCTCCTCCTCCGCAGCCTCTCCATACTCTTCCTCGTCCTCCTGGCCCCCCTCCTCCTCCTCCTCCTCTTCGTCCCCCTCCTTCTCCTTCTCCTTCTCAGCAGCTTCCAAATTTGCTGTACTAGGGGAGGGAGGTCGGTCTTTGCCCTCAGGGGCCTCCCCCGTCGTCACTTTGACTCCGGTGGCATCCCTCAATGGTTCTTGCCTTTCCAGGACGGGAGGCTGGCTGTCGTCTTCAGAATCGCCTCTTTCTTCTCCGGACGGAACCTCGTCGTCGATTTGGAGCGACTGTCCTTCCTCTGTCTCTTCAAGAACTTGGAGCTGGGGATGCAGGCCCTCCTCCTTCTCCTCTCCCTCCTCCTCCTCCTCTTTATCCTCATGTTCTTGGATGTGTTCTTGCTGCATCTGCTGCTCTTCAGGGACTGGTTGCTGCTCTTCCGGGGTTTGTTCTTGCTGTTGCTGCTCTTGCAGTTGTTGAGGCTGCTGCTCTTCCTCTTCCTCTAGTTGCAATCTGTCCTCTTGCTGGGGGACAAGGTTCTCCGTTTGCTGCCTGCACACTTCCTCTTCCTCCTGAGGACTCGAGCCTTGTTTTTTCTCCTGTATCGCATCACCGTCTTGATGAGGAGGCCTGGTCTCTTCGCCACCAGAGGTAATCGGACCAACCAATGGCGGACGAGAAACGCTCTCTTGGAAGTGATGAGGTGGCTGCGTAAACGCTACTCTGTTTGGACCAGGGTTTCTGTACCTCTGCTGGAGGGGCATCTGATGGCCGTAAGGGTGTTGGGCCACCGGCGCGGCATGCTGATAGCATGCCTGTTGTTGCTGCTGTTGCTGCTGTTGCTGACTCTGCACCTGCTGAAACTGGGAATGTTCTTTTGACTGGTTTGCCATCCTCGCTTGGACAGCGTTGGAAGCAGCCATCTGCTGCCGCGGTCCCATCCCCACGGGGGTGTACTGCTGTGGATGAGGCTGTTGCGAGTATCCTGACGGGGGGCCCGGATGGCGATAGGCCTCCTGCTGTTGTTGCTGTTGCTGCTGCTGCTGGTGGCCTGCAGGAGGCCTGGCTCCTGCCGTGACCCCCTCAAGCTGGCGCGGTGAGTAGACCTGTGGCTGCTGTGGTCGTATCTGCTGAGACTGCGGGGGTCCGTGTTGGTAGCCCTGGTACACGGCCGCGTGCTGCTGTTGCACCGACATCTGGTGGCCGGGAGCCACTGGGTAGCCGTGGTGCACAAAGGCCTGTTGCTGCGCCTGCATCGGCACCTGCCCCTGACTGGGCACCTGGCCCTGCATAGGGACCTGGCCCTGACTGGGCACCTGGCCCTGCTGTCCCTGAGCCACCGAGCTGTACACCGGGTATCGCTGCTGAGCGACCTGAGATTGCTGGAACACTTGGTGCTGCTGCTGCTGCTGGGGAGGAGAGTAGAATCTCGGCCTTATCTGGCCCTGCTGCTGGTGGTGAGGGCCGACGTCGGCCGGCATGTGAGACTGCTGGAACTGGTGCTCCTGGTGGGAGCTGAAGTATCTCTGCTGTCTGCCGTACTCCTGGTGCGCTTGGTGATGCCCTTGTTGACCACTACCACCGCCGACCCTGGCGTTGTAGTACGAGAAGCGCTGCTGGTTCCCCGGAAGTGCCTGAGCGGGGTATCCCGATGGAACTTGCTGCTGCTGCTGCTGCTGTTGGGGATACGTGGCGCCGAGATGCTGCTGCCGGTACCTGTAGGATTCGTGCTGATACTGTTGCTGCAGCTGCTGGTGTTGGTGCTGCTGCTGCTGTTGCTGGACCATCGGCCCCGGAGTCCCCACCTGGTGCTGGCTGACGTGGCCTACGTACCCGGGCGGCCCCGCCACCGGCGGCCCAGGGGCCATCATCATCATCATCATGTGACCCCCCCTAGGAGAGCCATGCAACTGTTGCTGTTGCTGCTGCTGTTGCTGCTGATGGTGGTAGCCCGGCCGCTGCATTCTTGCGACCACATGTTGTTGTTGGTGGTGCAGACTCTGCCCGCCGCCACCTGGTTGCTGCTGCTGCTGTTGGTGGTTGTGGAGGTGGTAGGCGTCGTTCTGCACCTGGTTGTTCATGCTGGTGCCATCAGTCCAAGGTGACTCGAAAGATTTTTCGCGCTGGGCACCCTCTCGGATTGTAACTCGGTTTCTTCATCTCTGGAGGACAAGAATGGCCCTTGGTGAAATATTTTTCTGGCCTAGCATAGTACATTTCTTCTTTTTTTCTTCGCGCTTGTACTGTACAGTACGTATACTCTTTCAATAACTGACGAAAAGCCTGGTTGCAAACTGGTACTTGCACACTAGTAGATACTCGTACCACAGTAGTAGTACAGTGCAGTGGAACTTCGATTTAGTAATGTCGGCGGTCTTCAGAGAAACGAGATTCTTTACTAAACCGCAGGCCATTTCTAGGCTAATGCCAATAAGTTACTAAGCAGAGAAATCTTTATTGCATCGAGATTCTTTACTAAATCGATGTTTACTAAATCGAAGTACCACTGTACTTACTGTCTGATCTCGAAAAAGTATTGTGGTTTTTTTTTCTCAGTCCAGTGCAGTGCTCAAATGGGTGCGACTGGTTGAATTGGGACGGTGGGAGAAGATCAACTGAAGCTGCCTCCTCCTTCCTGCCTCCCCTCTCCCTACGTGGTAGCAGTACCTCGAATAGTACAACAGCGAATAAATTCGTTACTTACCTCCTTCCTCTGTACTACTACTACATCCGGTGGGTGGCTTGGAGAGGCAGCAAAGCAGACAGCAGAGGAGGAGGTGATGAATTCCTCTCTCTCTCTCTCTCTCTTCCTCTCCCCTTTCCCTTCCTCCATTTCCTCCTTCTCCTCCTCCTCTTCCATCCAATCCAGTCCTGGGGAAGTGGCTGCTGTTCTTTCTTTCTCTTCTCCCTTTCTTCCTGCTGCCTGTACTGATCGTCGTATGAGTAAAGAGGGAGAGGGAAAGGAAGAGACAGAGGGAGAGGAGAGAAACAGGCAGCAGTGGCAGCAGCATGTGTGTGTGTGTGGGTGTACGAGCGTAGTACGTAACCGTGTGGCTGTGGCTGCGGCTGTGGCTATGGCGCCTCAGAGGTGAGAAGAAAAGAGAGAGGAGGAGGAGGAGGAGGAGGAGGAGGAGGAGGAGGAGGAGGAGGAAGGGCAGCGTACGTAGTATTCGTATGTGGTACAGAATGTCTCAGGGAAAAAACCCAACTGATATACCGTACCGTACTATTCCTTGTTCTTGTTGTACTTGGTATCCCCTTATGTGCTCCCAGTACTAGGCACTAGTACTTCAAAGAGGCTTTTTAATGTTCTAATGTCAACCAGGGAGGGTGTGGGTGTACGTATGTACAGTACTAGTTTGGTTTGGGCTGTATAAGCCAGAGCCTCAGGCGAAAAGAGACTAGTACGTACATAGTAGTATGTCAGTATTTGTCTCGCTTTCCCGATGTCACAGATTACAGAGGTTCTTGGGCTCCTTGCACTGACACGCAGACCCAGGCAATCCACAAGTGGGTTTACTTTATGAACTTGTGCGAGGGCCACTTCAAGTGAACCCAACCAATGTTAACTTGCCTCAGAGTATTTTTCCGCCATCTATGTACCTCTTTTTTCCACTGATATGTTTGCATGACAAAGACTCGTGTACTGTACAGTAGTACTGGCTGACTATGATGGCTATGGATAAATGACCATGGTTCCACATTATATGCATTTTTTGCAGCATCATTATGTCATTTATGCACATAATTTTGGCATTTTATGCACTGTAAATTACGAAATATGCAAAAATAAGCACCAAAGTTTTTCTTGCTTTTTGTCTTGCATTTTTTTAAATCAGAAAAAAATTACTTTTTATTTTATTTTCTCTGAAGAAATGGAGCTGGCTTTCTTTAGCAGTGATATTAAATACGATTCTTGCAAGAAAATCATTCCTAAAATACACACAAAGACAGATGGTTTGAAAAAAAATTGCAGAAAATAGTCCTATCTTGGTTTTCATGTTTTTTTAAATATCCTCTCAGACAGCTTTTAGTAAACGGCCATTTTTGCTCTGGAAATCTGAAGAAGCAAAGAGTTTTCTTTCCAGCATTTCTGCAGAATATTGAAGAATATGTAAGAAATTTGGTAAAATTTGTGATATGTGCATTTGTCTCAAGAAACGTAATTCTATGCAGAAACCTAAACCTAGGTTTTATACTACCTACATTTGCATAGAATCTCTAACCCTGATAATGACTAACGGGTGTTGAAGTGCATAGGCTTTATTTCGTGCTTGTCAAAATTGTGGAAAGTGCAAGAAATTCAACAAATAATCACAATGCAACTAGCAGGTGCTCACAGCCGATCATCAGGTGCTGAGTGTGTTACTACTCGTACATGTAAAAATTTTTGACAGCTGGTAGAGTTGACCTCTCTACTCATCTGACAGCTGATGTACTAGCCGATTGACTCCAAACGACTTTGGAAAAGTTTAAAGCCATAAATTTTGAAGCATTGATGTCACTGAGTGACAATCCTCTAAGGCAGCTGCACCAGCTGCACTTATTCGTCCGACAGCTGCGACAGCTGGTGGTTCTGCTCGTCCAGCCTCTTCCGCACGAACTCGTAGAACTCGATCTCCCTGGTGAAGTTGGCCCTCACCCTCTGCAGCGTCTCCTCCCGCGCGGGCAGCTTGTACGCGTTCCTGTTCATCTTCCTCCTGATCTCCGGATGGGCGTGGTACAGCTCCGAGGCCCCGGCGAAAATCTCCGGCAGCTCCATCTCCAGCACCGACAGCGTCTTGTTCATCTCCTCCAGGACCCCAACCACGGAATAATACCTGCCCAATTGGCAAAAAGTGAGAACAAACGGTACGATTGCCTGGAAGAAGAAGAGAATCATGCACAACATTCCCTCCGTTGACCTCTCCACGTTTTCCTTTGCCCTCTGCATGGCCCTCTCCGAGTTGAACTCTGCGCAGAAGTCCTCGTGCCCGCAGAAGGCCATGACCTGGCTGCGGTGGTCGGGGAAGCGGGCGGCGTCCGCGCCCTGCTCGTAGGTGCACTCCGGGTCGCCCCGGAGGACGCAGCCGTCGAAGTCCTTCCTCAGGAAGTCCGGGTCCGGAAGCGGCTCCGACGGGTAGGCCAGCTTGCGCTCCACGATGTTCCAGGCCGCGCGCCAGTAGTAGAACCAGGAAATTATCTGGTGAAAAACGGCCAAAATAATGTGCATGCAATGTTATCTTCTCTCTTTTTTTGTTTTACTGCGACGTACCCGGTCTACAGGGTGCCTGACAATGTTGATGTGCACCGGCGTCCACCTGGCGCCCATGCGCTCGAAGTCGGCAAAGTTGTAGTGGCGCACCCAGGCGCCGGCGCCAGTGGCGGCGCCGGAATCGACCTGGCTCACGAAGGAAGCCACCTTAGCGACAAGAAGGAAGGGGGGAGGGGACAAGAAAGATATGACCAATAATGTTTTTTTTTTGTGTGTGTGGAACCGACTCCATCCGCCAAACCTGGTTTGCCGGTTGCCTCAGCTCCTCCCTCGTCCTGATGTCCACGTAGGCGGGGAGCCTCCCGAGCTGCACCATCAGCTCGATGATCGACTGACTGCCGGTCTTGGCCACCCGGTTGAAGACCAGCGCCCGGCCGGACCTGACCAGCACCGCGCCGCGCTCCGGCATCGCCCTCACCACCGCCGGCAGCCTCAGCATCTTCCTCCTCCACAGCCTGACGACCTCGGCCCCTCCGATGTCGATGGCCTTGACGCAGCTGAGCTCGCCCATCCGCCTGACCTTGACCTCCTCCGGGTGGGACAGGAAGGTCCCGTTCACGAGTCGGCCCACGGTCACGCTCTCCGCGTCCGGAGACAAGAGGGCGACCTGCCGTCGAGGAGTACGAGAATCGAGACAGAGTGTCGAACAGGTAAAAAGATGTTTATTTTTTGGCAGAACTCACTTTGTCTTCCAGTATCTCTCCGTCCTTGAACCACGCAAAGACGAATCCGCCGGCGTCGTCGTCGCCGGACCCGGGCGGGAAGACCCACCCTGGCCCGTCTGGCCGCCCAGCCCGGTAGCGCCCGACGAACCGCACCCCGCCCCTGGCGTCCGCCCCGACCGTGCGCCCGACGTGGGACCCGCGGCTCACCCGCCCTGAGAGGGACGACCCGTCCCACTCCAGGACGGTCCTCCCGCCGGGCCCGTCGGCCACCCCGGAGGACGGAGAGAAGCGACCGACGAAGTGGGAGACGCCCGGGCTAAGGTCGACGCACTTCTTGGGCGGCTTCCCGTCACTGCACGGAAAAAATGATAATGCTGTATTCGTATTCCTGCTGCTGTTGTTATAACTTTTGCTGCTGTTGCTATTGCTGCTGTTGCTATTGCGTACACTGTTACTGTTGTTAGTGTTACTTTGGCTGTCGCTACTGTTAATTTTACTGTTGCTGTAGTTGCTATCGCTACTGTTACTGTCGTTAATGTTACTGCTGTTGCTGCTGCTGCTGCTGTTACTGTTGCTATTGCTCGTATTGCTGTTGGTGCTGGTGCTGCTCCTAAAATATTTCAAATGGCACAAAAATCTGACCCTATCAATTTTTTCCCTGCGTCCTCATCCCTCCCCTTCCTCCTGGACTTGTCCATCCTGCCCGGCCCCTTGGGCATCCCCTCCTTGTCGACGCTGCCGCCCCAGCCGCTCTCCTCGTCCCCTGCGCACTTCCTCGGCGGGGAGGACACGCGAAACGCGGACTCCTCGTCACCATCATCGATGACGTCGTCGTCGTCTTCGTCGTCGTCCGGGCAGAACGTGTTGATCTTCTTGGTCTGCCTCCTCAGCCACCCCGACAGTTCCCTCGGGTCGAAGTCCTCGTCGTAGCGCACACCGGATCCTGCGCAGTAGTGGGCAGTACCTGTACGTACACGTAAGGCAAGGCACATGGACGACATGGATCAGCAACGCTCATTTCATTTCCACAAGCAAACAAACACACACCGCCAAATCCATCAGTTGTTCAAATAGAGCACACCCGCCGACTCACCCACCCGTGCAAGAAGATCCATCTCCAATTTCGTCTCCCACTCCTCCTCCTCCTCCCTCGGTGCAAAGTGTCCCTTCGCCGACGTCGGCGGCGGGGACGGAGGCGGCGACGGAGGCGACGACGGACAAGAGGGTCCAGCAGCGGAGCTTCAGCGCCGACATGATCATCCTCAGCTCCCGCGCCGCTCGCATGAAATGCGATCTCGATCCCCTTCTCTTTTTTTTTGTGTGTGTGTGTGCGGGCTCGACTCTCCCTCCCCCGTTCCTCCTTTTCCACTTCCAATAAATTTTGCCGGGTGGTGGTGGAATATTGTGGAGGAGGAGGAGGGGGTGTAAATAGAGAAAGAGGGATCGAGAGAGAGAGAGAGAGAGAGGGGGGGCACAGGTAGTAGGTGCTCACTTTGGCCGGCGTTACCAAGCACACGCACAGACACAGGAGGAGGCAGGGAAGGAAACCAGCAACAGTTTCTGCCAAAGAAGAAGAAGAAGAGGTGGTGGTGGTAGAGGAAGTAAAAAAAAACCAAGAGAGCTGTTTCAACATTCACTTCCGTCCGTCCACCTACCTTCTTCGCCCTCTCTCTCTCTCTCTCTTTGTTCTCACGAGTGCGTGACAATACCACCTAGTGGTAGGCACTACCACACGTACTACATACCTTCCTCTTCTTCAGCTCCGGGGGCTGCAAGGTTGGCTGCATCCAGCAAGAATGTACGTATCCCGACCAATATTGGCCACCTCGGCAGTACCTCTGGGGTGTCGCTGAGGTGCTTCGGGGTAAAATTGTCACTCTAGTCTCAATTATGACTGGTTCCTACACCTCAGCGCTTTGCCTTGCCATGGGAGGAGGACAGGCATGCTTCCTCGCCGATACCTCGGCAATATCGGTCGGGTATACCGTACGGTTGCGGGGAAAAAAACGGGTGCGCGACTTCGCACCTTGCCAAAAAAAATACATACACTAGTAGATATGCTTTTTCTCTTTTTTTTTAGACAATATAATAATTGTCCCCATATTTTTTTGGTGGCACCATTTGACCTTCCCTTGTGGTGGCGGTGCAATCAGTCACCTCTGCCACTGCAACTGCGCACAGAGAGGAAAAGAGAAAGGGGTGAGAGTTGGAAATTCCGCCCCTCCTCTCTTTCCCCTTCCTCCCCTCCCTTGCTCTTTCCCGCCATGACAAAGTCAGGCCTACCAGCTTTTTTTTTGGCTTTGGGGAGGGAAATTTGGGTTAGTGGGAAAAAAGGAGAGGGCAAGAGAGAAAGAGAGAGAAGCAAAAAGAAAAAGGAAGAAGTGATCCTCTCCTCCACCTGCGAACCGGTATCTGTGTGAAGCGCAGTTTTTTTTCTTCTCCCCCTCTCTCCCTCTCCCTCGCCCTCCCTCCCTCCAGACGCCCCTTCTTTCACTGTGCGCCCCCACATCCCAAGACGTCGTATAGCTAAGAAGAAGAAGAAAAAAAATCAGAGAAAGGTCTGTGCAAAGTACAGCAGAGAAAGAGTTGTAGACGACGCCCGCACTCGGCCACATGGTGGACCTGACTTGTGCCTGACTTGTGCGGCGTCCCCCGGACATGATGGCGCCCTCCCGCGCGTGCACCCTGGCGCAGCTCTTGGCCGCCGCCGCCGTCGTCGTCGCGGTCATCCTCGCACTGGCGGCGCAAGAGGTGTGTGTGGGTGTGTGTGGGTGGATGGAGCAAAGGACCGGACGGTTCTTTTGGCATCCAAGTTAATATAACTACTACTGGTAGAGAGATGACCCAGTTTCCCCCCGTCAGTTTGAGTTTAACCATGGGATGTACTCGTATCTCTATGTTTTTTTTCCCCATACAGAAAATTTTCCAAGATCTCCTATTAACCGATTTTGACTGCCCTGTGGTAAAAGCGACAGCGCCGTTTTTTTCGCAGTCGTCCGCGTTCAAGGAGCTGTTGAAGAAGAAGTACGCGTCCAAGGACAAGTTCGCGCAGTGGGTCGGCCAGAAGAAGAAGAAGCCGACGTACTTCCAGAAGCACCAGGCGGGGGGGTCCGTCAGCAAGGCCAAGTTCGCGGTCGTCCCGCAGGAGGACAAGGAGGTGTGTGTGTGTGGGGGGGGGGGAAGAGAAGGAAGGGCTTCCCAACCAATTATTATTGGTACCACTAGAGCCAAACCAATGGCTACGCCACTAGTGGTATTTAGTGATGGGGTTGAAATTTGGGTTGCTGTAGGTTGCTCTAATTCTTTTTTTTTTTTTTTTCACTGTTTTAATGCCTGCTCTGGCGTTAGGACAACCCATCACTAAATGCACACTAGCGATATTGGTTGGGTTCTACTAGTACATACCGGTATAGGCACGGTTGATTTACTACGTTTCTTTCTCAGGAGGGCAGGCGGATCTGCCAGGCGCTGGAGGAGGAGTCCCTCCCGGACTTCTTCATGAAGTTCGGATTGGTGACCTCGCTGATCGAGGACGTCGGCGCCTTCAAGCGGCAGATGAAGGTGCAGGGCGGCGGGATGGCGGCGGACGCAGGGAGAAAGAAGAGGCTGGACCCGCTGCTGCTGCGCAAGTGGAAGAAGGAGAAGAAAGGGAGGAGAAGGGAGGACGAGGGAGGCGACCGCTACTTCTTCAGGGAGAAGGCCGGGCTGAGGCCGAAGCCCGTCAAGCACAACCACCTCTACGGGAAGTTCAGGGCCAGGGACGATAGGGAGTACATGGTGAGTGAAGGAGAAGTCTGAGGTGGGTACCCACCCCCCTTTAACTCCGTACCAGTTCTGTTTGAAACCCTGTCTTCGAACAGAGTCTGTTCTTGTTTTTCTTATTATTACAAAATTATAGGTATACTAATATGGGGAGGGGGGGGGGAACACGAGAATGGCCATTTTCTGTTCAGGAAGGCGGAAGCTCGTTCAGCTCCAGTGAGATCCTCGTCAGTTGCGGGCAGGAAGAGTCAGCAAGCTAAAGAAATTGACAGAGAGCATATGTTAGCATATGCTAAGAAGTAGTGCATCTACTGTACTGCATAGTAGAAGGGTCCAAGGTAGACGACTTCACCTGTTGATAGCGGACGTCCCCCGTCAGCAGCTCCCTCTCCGTCATCACCTGCTTGAAGCAGCCGTCGCCGTTCTCCGCGAACCTCACCAGGACGGGCCTGTCCGGGAAGGCGGCGTAGCCGCGAAGGACGTCGTTGAATATGCCCAGGCGGGAGGTGAAGGGCAGGGAGCTGGTCTTCCTCAGGTGGCCTCCTTCCCTGCACATCAGGCTCACCCTGTAGGCGGCGTCCCCGTGCCCGTCCTCTCCGTCAAAGCGCAGCCACACCTCCTGGACGACGCCGACGGATGCCTCGCCGGGGATCTCGCAGAACAGGCTGACCTTGGCTCCGGCCCCGGCGGCGCCGCCGGGAGGGAATCCCAGCAGGACTCCTGCAGCTGCTAGTAGAAGGATGGGGAACAGGAACACCATGGCGGACTTAAGTAGTGTGGAAGCTACTGTTGCTGCTGCTGCTGCAACGGTTTTGCTTTTGAGAGATGCTTATCGACATCATTTGTACCGGTAACTGACCGCCTCTCACAACAACTACCTTGTAAAGCAAGCGACAAAGGTGAGATAGGATTCAAAAACTGGCATTTGAAACAAGGACTGCAGAAGTTTATTTGCTAACTTGTATAGTGCCAACCAATATCGCTAGCGTGAATTTAGTTGATGGGTTGCTCTAAGTTTTTTTTTCACTATTCTAACACCTGCCCTGGCATACTAACGCATATACAAGTGATACATTAGTGATATGAAAACCTTATAGCAACCCAAATGTCGACCCCATCGCGAACTACCACTAGCGTCGCCACCGAGATACCAATATTGGTTGGGACGCCTTGAATGATCGTTTTGATGGTTCCGCGCAGCCTCCCTGCTACGGCTTCAACTACCTGACGGCGATCGATGCCCTGATGGCGGCCGAGGCCGGTGGCCACCCCGTCCCGGACCCGATGGAGCTCAGGGACATGCTGGCGGACGTGCAGGACATGCGGCTGTCCACGCTGCTGGCCGGCATCGTCGACACCTGCGCCGACAAGGACGGGAAGGAGGAGGAGGACGGCGCCGCAAAAAGTGAGCTAGTCTGCGGAAGAAGAGTACAAAAAAACTTCAAAAAGTGGTGGTGGTGTTTTTTTTTCTTGAACGTTGTTGTCTCTCCGTGTCTATTTTCTTGTTCTGTTTTTTTTTTTTTAAAGGCTGTCCCAAGTTGACGAAGAAGCCCCTGCTGAAGCTCCCGGCGGACTGCGTGGAGCGGTGCATCTCCAACTCCGACTGCGAGGGCCGGGAGCTCTGCTGCGACACCTCCTGCGGCGGCCGCATCTGCTTCGACCCGGCGGCCAAGCCGGCCAAGTACCGGATGGGCCGGGGCGCGGAGAAGTGCAGGCCGGCGGACGACTACTTGCAGTGCGTCTACGAAAAGACGAAAAGATCAAGGGGGAGGTGAGTGAGCGGGAGCGATCGACAAACGTCAAGAAGCTTGCTGCGTCCGAGGTGGGGTGGCATTCAAAGGAATTGGGAGCCAAAAAAAGCTGCCATAACTGGACAAATTGCATATATAGGACGTCGACTATACCTGTACCTGTAGGTGTCGAGAACTTCAAATATCTAGGTAGTTCATGCGCTTTAAATCTCCCTCTCTTCTCCTTTGCCTTGTAGGTGTGCCCATATGACGACTAAGGATAACATCTTTAAACCACCACCAATGTGATATGGCCAAAAAAAAAAAAAAATCGCTTACCAGGAACTAATACCATAAATGTGAAATAAAATGAGACTCATTTCATAAAGCCCGCATTCTTCGCATTCGCATTATTCGCCCTACACTTCTGCTCTTTCATTGTTAAAGTCATGGAAGTCTCAGACCAGGAAAGAAAACTTCTCATAAAAAGAGATCATTTAAAAGTTGGGAATAATATCTTAACACCATTTAAAATTTGGGGAATATCTGAACACTTTCTTGACAGTACCGTCAAATGAATGAATTCTTCTGTGTAATGCAATAAGCAACAAATTTCAGGGATTTTACATAAAATCAAGGATTAAAATTAATTAAATAGTATTAAAATTATAGCGCATTAAAATTTACAGTCATTGAAGTAAATATGAGTTGGCCTCATTTTGCATCTATATTACACAAGATTTTAAGCTACACAATCAGAGGGAGAAAAAACCAGTTTCCTTTCCAGATGCGAGACTTCCGTGGCCAAGTGCACCGGAGAAGAAACTCTGCCATACCAACAATGGCAGAAGTGGCGCACTGAGGCAGGAAGAAAATCTTGGCTGATCAAGCGAAGGAAAGAAGGGATCATCACAACAACATACACACAACACACACACACAAATAAAAGAGAGGATCTGTTATCTGACACCAAAGAAGCAGGGGAGCAGGGGAGGGAGAGAGAACCATTTTTTAATTCCACCCCGTCCTCCACCATGTCCGGCTTCTCCGACTCCGCCTTCGAGAAGAAGTTGTCCGACCTCAACAGCTCCGCGCAGAGCATCCAGCAGCTCTCCCTCTGGGTCATTCACCACAGAAAGCACTTCAAGGTAGGAGCAGAAGCAGTGGGCACCTCCAAGAAGGTGTGATGGAGAGCTGTGATGAAACTTTTTCCTTTGTCAGAACGCAGTTAAGGTCTGGTTCCACAGCCTCGGGAAGGCGGCGTCGCATCGGAAACTCACCTTCCTATACCTTGCCAACGACGTAGTACAGGTAAGAAGGGCTCAACAGGGGAGAGGACATTTGGATAGCTGCCCACGGATACATTTTTGATACTGTAACTACGACTACGCCACTAGTGGTAGGTAATTTGTGATGGGATCAAAATTTGGGTTGCTCTAAGGGTTTTTTTTTTTCACTATTCTAACACCAACCCTGGAGTTAGGACAACCCATCACGCTAGCGATATGCACGCTTGCGATATTGGTTGGGTGCTCTCTCCTCACTGGCCCCCCCCTTTCTAGAACTCGAAGAAGAAGTACCCGGAGATCGCCAAGGAGTTCGGAACTGTGATGAAGAAGGTGCTGGAGCACCTGGCCGTGCTGGCGCTGGACGAGAGGACGGTCAAGAGCATCGACCGCCTGCTGGCCATCTGGACCGAGAGGGACATCTTCGAGAAGAAGCTGCAGGGAGACCTCAACAGGATCTGGGCGACCAAGAAGCTGGAGCTGGAGGCGGCCTCGGACAGGGAGGCGGAGCCGCCGCAGAAGAAGGCGAAGAAAGGTAGCAAGCAGTGGCATTTC
>JAAUYM010078863.1_pt1 | contig 13269 bp, 16 predicted proteins | sample 7278001 | NCBI WGS metagenome assembly JAAUYM01 (sample SAMN14350224, study PRJNA611818) | marine sediment metagenome | isolation source: surface marine sediment (1.8m) | place: French Polynesia: Moorea | collected 2018-08
CCCAAAAAAAAGCGCCGGTGGTTTTTCCTTTGGTCTTGCCTTCCCTTCTCTTCTTCTTCTCTCCTTCCTTCCCTTCTTATCAGGCAGGAAAATTTCTTCTTCCTTCCTCCTCTTCCTTTCTAATTCTCAAAGGTTGTTGTGGTGGCGAAAAGAAAGCACCACGAAAACCAACCGCGACACTGTGAAGAAGAAGGAAGTGGAGGAGGAGGAGAAGGAGGAGAGCAATGTGTCGCACTGACCTGGTTTTTGTCCACAGCCAGGTCATCGAATTCCTGTACGTACAAAAGGGGACCAACTTTTTTTTTCTTCCGTCAGCGGCAGACGCGAAAATTGCACCCCCTGAGCTGACTTGGCTCAAATTTGGTCCCAGTTCTGACGCGACACACAGAAAAAAAAGCATTGGAATCGGCTTGTTTTTACGTCTTGTACGTAATGTTTGTGGATCAAATGAGAATGGCGCTGCTGCTCTGTCGGGGAGGGGGGGTGCATTGACCTCCCCCTCTCCTCTCCTTCTCCTCGGACGACGCATTCAAAGTTGCGGTGTTGTTCTTAGAAATAATGCATGGGAGGGGGGCACACACAGCGGTGTTTTTGAGCTCATAACAATGTACGTACGTGTTGCTTGGGCGTTAACCAAATGGGGCCATGGATCCCTGCCCACGCACTTGACTGAGCAGCATGTTGATGGGCTTTTTCAGCACCTCCCAAGGGAGTGTGGGAGAGTGGAACTCCACCTGAATTAGACTAACATATGTTCTTTTCTGCCGTTTGATTGGCCACAAAAGGGATGAAAATCCGATATTGGGAGCCGAAGTTTTTTGGCTCCAACGATATGTGATAGTAGCAGATCCCACGCCCATAAGGGTGGAAGGTTCTTTTGTGGGGGGAGAGGGCGGGGTTCTATCGATTCTGACGAATTTGTACGCATTACCACCACTGTTTGTTACCACATTACTCCGATGCCTCAGGACAACACTACGATGTACAGTATAGATGACCACATACAGTCTACTACTATTTTTTTTCTAGTCAACAGAAAAAAAATTGCAACTAGTTTTTTTCTTTTACACCTTTCTTCTTTTTGTCTAGACGTCTCCGGAAGAAAGTGCATCAGGCAACCTTTGTGATGGAGATTTTTCCCCCTTTTCTTAGAATAAAACTCGAAGTGACAACAAATAGATATTTAATATTGGCCTTGCCAGAGAAAATAGTAGTCCCGCCCACTACCCCAACCCACCCACCCCCCAAAAAACGAAGGTGCCACACACGAAAAACGATCACCTCTGAGACAAATTTCGAAACTTGCCCCACTTGCCAATTACGAACCAATTACTGCCCTGCTGCATTCCGAGCCACACACACACACATCATCCCGCCTAAAAATTTCCCTGATTAATTCCCTCTGCTCAAGCCATCTGACAAGGCTCTTTTTGTTCTTGTACAACAGCGATTTCCAACTATTTTTTTTTAGCTTATACCCACTTTAAGACCCCCCTCCCCTGTCCCTCAGAGCATTCTTCGATCCACTCCACTATAATACTCATAAAATATTGTGACAAGAAAAGGAAGAGACACATGCTCCTAAGTGCAACTGTGCATCCTCTTAATGTACTTAATTTTTCACCGTGGACCCTCTTCCAACCTATTCGAAAAGGTGGGTCGCGACCCACTGTTGTTTTCGCCACCCACGAGTTGGAAACCTCTGTGCTAGTAAGGGCCACGACAACATTTGGCAATTTTACATGTTGCTGCTTTAGGTACACTTACGCTCTTTTTTGGGTCAATCGATTCTGGACATCGATCCCCAACAACCCAGTTTTGTCTCCTGGAGAAAGCGTAAAAGGCTAATAATATTTTTTTTTGTATGTGCGCCCACAGGCTGCGGTTTTCAAGCAGAATTATGGGGGGGGAGCTGGGATGAGGGGGCTGGGGCTCCAAACAACCCAACGAGCAGGGTAATAATTGCTTATTGGACTTGTGGGAGCACTCATCACGTCCGCCACTGTGACTAACAAATTGGATAGTCCTCTTTGGAATTCGACGCTAACACGTCGTTGGCAGAAAAATATGCTATAAATATTATTTTTTTTTCTGAAACAGGACACGAATACGGTACCAAAAGCAGTGCGTACAAGAGAACCATGCTGTACATATGAAATGGTTTAAAAAAGTAAAGGTTGCTCTGATTCCCAAATTTATCTTGATCTTTCTAAATATAAACTAGCAACTTCTTTGCTGATGACTGCAGACATTACTGCATACTGTATACTACGGGGGTCTACTATACTACGTATGTAGTATTTACTAGTGTGTATATTTCATTTCTTTTTTTCTCTCTTCTTTCTCTCCTATCAGCAAAATTCAATTTTGCCATAGAATTTTTTTCTCTTCGCCCTCCTTGATTGCCACATGAGTGTGAATATTAGAGCACACATATACACAGGCAAAAAAAAAACACAACAACAACAACGCAGCAGCTTCTCCATCAACAAAAGCGAAGGGAGAGGAGGAGGAGGGAAGGAAATTTTTCTCCATCCTCCCCCTCCTCCACCTCAGCCGGCGCCAACCACTACTATTACTACGACACAGGCAGGCAGGCAGGCAACACCCATGGAAGCATGGAGCCCTCTTGTTGCCCTGTCGTGGGCCCGGCGCTAGGCTTAAAGCCGGCACAGTCGACTCCTCCTCCTGCTCCTCCTCCTCCTCCTGTCATGGAGGAGGAGGGGAGGAGAAGGACTTTTTTGCCTGTGTCCAAGGCCGCCGCTGCCAAGGTCGGGAATCGCAGGTTGGCTGGGGCTGGCGCTGGGGCTGGCGCTGGGGCTGACGCAGCGACGCAGGAAGGAAGGAAAGAAGGAAGGCAGAAAAGGTAGGAAGAGAAAAGAAAAGAAGGAAAGATCACCCTCCTCCTCCTCCTTCTCCCTTTTTTTCCACATCGTAGGCATCAGAAATTTCTGGGATCATTTATCATCAGCACTCGGGAGAGTCTTTTTCTACGAAAAAAAAAATGGTGGAAAACCACATGTTTTAAACAATAAACTTTTGATCGCGGTTTTTTTTTCGTTTTGATGATAGTGACACACACACGGGTTGACGCAGATGCTGCGTTAGAACCGGCTCTGCGTAACAAGGAAGGAAGGTAGAAAAGGGGTGGAAGGAGGGGAGGAAAAACCTTTTTTTGCGTAGTGGTGACGCAAGCAAGGAAGGAAGGTACGCAACAAGAGACGATTGTTCTCCTCCACTGGAGGAGGAGGAGGAGGAGGAGAAGGAGGACGAGGAGGAGAAGGAGGAGGAGGAGGAGAAGAAAGAACGAGTTGTTTTCTTGTGAAACGGAGTTAGCTTTTTTGCGCACGAAACATTAAATAATTTCGAGGTGCAGCAGATGCTTGCTTTGAAACTGTTTTCACGAACCAATTGATTGGATGCTATTGAAGACAACTCTAAAAGACTTCTTCTACACTAGTTTGAAAAAAAAAACCCAGTGCAAGTATACACAAGTATGCAGCTGAAAATATTCTGAATGGAAGCGACGTTTTTGATACGAAATCAACACGAACAAAAGATCCACACTACCTACTATTAATACGCAACCAAACCAGGAAGCGACTTTTCTGGATGCAAAAATTGCACTTTTGTCGTTTCACTCCTCCCCCTCTCTCCCTCCTCCCCCCATTGCAAAAAAAGCCTGTTTTAACAGAAGCAGCAGCAGGAAGAAGAATTCGGCAACAGCGCGCCCTTTTTTGCGTCAGGTGACGCAAAAGTTGCGTACGCGCTCGCTCCCTCGCCAGCACACACTCAACTTCCTACGCAACAACAGCAGCGGCAGCGGCAGCGGCAGCCGAGGGTTTAGATAAGAAATTTCAAGGTGAACCCTTCCTCCAAACCAACCACCGAATTAGGAGAGGAAGGAGGGAGAGGAAAGGAGGGGGGTTTGGTTCCAAAAGCTGTCGTTTCTGCTTCGAATTTTTTTTTCTTCTCTCTCCCCTCGCCTGCTGCTGTAAGCTGTTCTGGTCGTGTGTATTCTTGGAAGTCGTCTCTTCTCCCCTCCTCCTTCCATCGTTGATTATTTATCTTGTGTCAGATTTTTTTCTCTTGTCGTAAGAAGCTACGAGGGTCTTTCTTATTTGAGATAAATGTGAAGAATGAATCAGCATTTTTGGACAAAAAAAACCGTGCTGATCTCTCTCCTTTTTATATAGATGAGAAACCCGTACTTTGCTAAAGAGATTGTTCCGACCTTTTTCCAAATTAGAGCATGGTGTAACATTTTCCTTCTTTCTCTTTTTTGAGTGGCAGCAAAATCATAAAATTTCTACTTCACATCTGTTAAAAGTTCGTCTCTACAGTATATACGGTATAGGACATTTTTTATAGCCACTCTGTATCTCTGGCTGTAATCGAAGGCAAAAGAGCTTCTTCCTTTTCTTTTCTTTCCTTCCCCCAGAGCACAGAGATCTTTTTTACAAGGTCATCTTATACTCTCTCACTGATAGGGGCGGCAGAATGCGACAGCGATTAAAGAACGCCAGTCTGAGTCAGGAGAATTCAGACAAGATGATGGGAATGCTATTATAGGGTGGAAGAAGACACTTGGTGGAAGAAAGAAAGACGGAGAGGAAAACAATTTTGCAGACAGAGAGCAGGATGTTGTGACGTGTGTGGCGCATATCCTGTTCCAAAGTGCGATTCCTGTAAAACAAAATGGGGGAAAACTGTCCGCCGTGAAGAAAAAGTTGGCTAAATCGAATGCGTGCCTTAATTGAATAATTTTTAGTTCGTAGGCGCGGTACAAGGTGTACCCCGCTCAAAAATTTGCAAAATTTTCACAAGCCAGAGAGAAAGTTTCACAGCTCCTTTACTGCATAAAGTAATACAAATGTACTAGCAGTTGAAGTCTCACCAACCTTTTGACCTTTTTTTTGCCTGTTTCGCCTTCAAGTAGTGAAGACATCATCTCTTGTGTGCGCAGCATCACATCCTTCCTTCCTTCCTTCTTCCCCACCGACGGCAGTGGAACCTGAAAGGAGTGTAGTAAAAGGGTTGTGTTGTGCAGTAAGAGGGAGGCAACAGCAGCAGCAGCAGCAACTCCCTTTTGCAACTTCCTGGTTGGGGGAGGTGGGTTGGTTGTTGTTGTTGTTGTTGCCAGCAGCTTTGAATGCGAATTGAGTGTTTCTCTCCCTGTTGCTGGGATGCACAACATCAACAACATGTTGCAACTCTTTCTCTTTATGCTGCCCCCTTCCCTCCTCACCCCCAAAAAATATTGGTTGAACCTGTGTGTACTTTCTACTTAGACAAGTTCGTTTCTATCCCTGCAAAACTGTAGCAAAACCCCTTTTCTTTATTTCCTAACGTGCTGCTTCAATAAAAATAGTTTTGGTGCGTGCATGCCACTGAAGCAACTGATAAACGTGGATGCTACTACGTTTACACGCACTACATTAAAAAAAAATCATTTGCTGCTGTGACACTGTACAATAATTTTGCTCTCCTCTTTTTCATTTGCAGGTACGTAGGAAGATCTTTTAGCGACTGCCAATGCTCGGGCAACTATGGTGCAAGTAAGGCTTCTCATTATTATTCTTACATTGCCCTGAAAGAAAAGAAAGTGGTCAGGAAGCGAGAACACTTTTAAGGTGGCCCCAACCCCCCACACTTCCCGATTCGTCATTTTGTTCCTCTTTTGCGATGAATTATTGAGAACCCCCCCCCCTCCCTTAGAGGGCATTGGCCTCACGCCAAGAAGAAGAAAGTTTTTGGATTTGGGCTTTTTTGGGATCGATTGAGAGACAAGTGACTTGACTTAACTTGACTTGGCTTTTCAGGACTTCGAAGACTTAACTACATGCATGCCTAATTGTCTCGCGGTCCAAACATACCCAACCAACAATGATCCATACATGCATTAGAATAGAAAAACCTGCTACTTTGGCGCTCAGTCGATAGATAAAGTGGCGCTTAGAAGTGGTCAGGTCAGACTGCACAGCTCAAAGAAGGTTAAAATGAGGTAATAGCCCCAGTCGGTGGCTATTAGCTCATTTTAGCCTTTCGGGCTGCTCAGTCGGAGCACTTCTTGATTGAATTGTGCAGAAATTAGCGCCGATTGTCGTTGGTAGGGTGAAAATTTGCGTCGACGTGATAATGAATGACTGGATCGTCTGTCAAGTCAACCTGGCAAGTCTCGTTTGCACCAAAGATCAGAGGTTGCGTGATTGTTGACTCAAAACTTTCCTATTATTCAATGGAGAACCTTCAGAGTGACTTAAAGTCCTCACCAGTTGGCACCACCAGCTACAGTGTCAACCATAGACACCTGAAAAAAGATTCTGCTATGTGGCAAAAAATGCACTATTACCAAAATATTTGTTTTAGCAATCTAGGACCAACCTGATCACAGCAGGGTGCCAGGCGATTCAATCACCAACATCCAATCATGATAACCTGAGGAAGACCAGCTTTTTTCTCTTAAAAAGATCCGCAGTCTACCAGTTGTATAAGAAAAAATCTCTTTATTTCTGGGAACGTAAGGCTCGCTTGCCATGCAATTTTCACTCGAAATAGTTTGTACGTACTAGTAGAGGTATCTATACAGTTTTTTTAAGGAACGTGCAGGGTGGGAGCTCAAAACTGTTGATCGAAAAAAAAAAACCCAATCCTTTCGGGGTCGCGCGCAAACCTTTCAACAACTTTCAAGACATTTTTTCTTCTTTCTTTTCTGGAAATATCACATTATTCGCAGTTTCGCAACGCAAGTAGCTTTAGTGTGTAGTAGTACTAGTAGTAGCAGTAAGAGATTTCTTGATGGACAGAGTACCCTCTTCAGAGAGAGGGAGAGAGCGAAATGGCATCATGGTAGTACACAGTACCTAGTATAACTTTTCTTGAGATTTCTCGAGATTGAGAAGGAAGGAGTATACGAGGAAGAAAAGAAACCCAACCAAGTCTGCAGTAGTCCTCTTTAGTTGCCTCCCAGCACTTTGGTGAGCAGTCCGCCCAGGACGCCGGTGTCCCCGGAGAAGTAGAACTTGGTGTTGTTCGACAGCGACCTGGCCATCTCCAGCTGGACGTACTCCTTGGTGTAGAGGGCCTGGTTGGCCTCGGCCGCCTTCTGCTTCTTGTAGGCGGCCACGTCGGCGTTGCTCTCCTCCCTCTTCTTCACGATCTCGTTCTGCAGCGCCGAGAGGTTTTTCTCGCCCTCCTTCTCCAGGATCTGCGCACAAGTAAGAACGGTCAACCTCCGACATAATGAGAAATATTGTGTAGTACAGTAGACTTTCGATATATGTACGTAATAAAGTCGATTGTCTTCTGCGTGCTTAAAGTCTGCTGTAGCAGAAGGACGCACATTTGGTCATCATCTTTGCTATACTAGTCGGCATACCCCACCAACAACGTTTCCGAAATAAAATTCCGACTGAGCTCGGAATAGTCTTCCTCCAGCCTTTTAGAGCAAGATTTAGGCCTTACTATAACGAGACGGAAAAAAGAAGATGGGAGACACACAAGTGCTGATTGAGCATCACCCTCATTGAGCATCAAGGGTGAACACTCTTTGTTCAACCTCAAAATCTGCCAACGGGGCAATGTGCCCACATAGCGGAGATCAACTGTAGCACTACATGTATAAGTGTACGTGTTGGCAGCTCACGCGTTCACACGCATGATGCGCAACTCACGTCCTAACTAAACTACGTGGGGAGCACATTAAGCACCGACGGCTCGGTTGTCATGCACGCCACACACGCACACCATCACGTGTCCTAAGGATTCACAACGTACTCCAGGTTCCAATAAAAACAGTCAATCCTATTTAAATTTGCCCCTATGTTTTCTAATACAGTGGCACCTCGATAGTAAACTTCGACTTTTTTTGTAATCTAGTGAATTTGCATCCCTTGATGACCAACACTTTACTGTGAACCCTTACTTCAGTAAGGGTACACTATATACAGTACATATGGGAGTCCTACTTTCTGCCTTGAGACACCCTGTGCCTACGTACCTTCTTCTGCAGCTCGATCTGCAGCACGGCCTTGTGCCTCTCCGCGTCTGCCACGGCCTTGAGCGACTCCGTCTCCTTCTTGATGGCCTCCGTCTTCTGCTGCTGGGTGGCCACCAGCTGTTCCGTCCATTGCACCTTCACCTGCTTGTAGTTGGCGGCGATGTCCGGCGGGATCTCCGGCTTGGGGATGACCAGGTTGAGGATCTTGATGCCGTTCTTGGCCAAGCGGTCGATGCTCGTCTCCACGCGCTCCTTCACCACGCCCACAATGTCCTGGTGGGAAGAAGGAGGAGAGTACAGTCAACTTTCGATATGCAGTAAAACTTGCAATGTACGTACATACATAGTGAAGATTTTTACAGGAATGCTTTTTTTCTGCTGACGACCACATGGTAAAAGCTGACTGCATTATGAGTTTCATTTTTTTAAACCTCCTCTTTGTCTGTCATCAGAGATTGATTTCCGCTTTAAGGGGCCAACAAGGGGAAAAGGCTGAGGTTACATCTCATATGTGAGTGGACTGCAATATCCTCCGTGCATCGTGGCTCTTCTCTCACCTGCTCTCCATTATTGCACCCACATTCCAAGCGACCTTATCACACCACTTTCTAGGCGAACATCCTACAGTATTAGGAAAATTACTGTTCTCGGGAAGAACAGAAAGAAGGGCTGGATCAGTGCACAACGTTGGCCTGCCGATCGCAGGATGTTGCACAAGGAGTCAGTCCATTCCAAAAAAAACAAATCTGCATCGCTACTTTTCTGGTCCACGCCTTTCCCAAGAGAGTTTGGTGCCCCCAAAATTTCTCTCTCTCTCTGTGCTTGCAAAACTTCCCTACCCTTCTCCCGATTGCTCGATTCTTGTTGGTACAGTAAGTGCACCGCGGCAGCAGTTGCAACTCCAGCAATCGATCTTCCAAGTTTGCTCTCTCTCTCTCTTCCCATTTGGCCAAGACAACCAACCCTTTCCTTCCATTAGAGAGAAAGAGAAAAAAACTGTGAGCAATATATAAAGTGAGCACTCAAGCACAAGAAGAAGAAGAAATACAAAGAGATAAGAGAAGGGGAGGAGGCGGCATCTGATGCTATAGCGCCAATGTCAAATTGTTGAGGGGGAGAGATGTTGCACATTATTAGTACAGACAAGAAAAGAAAATCAACTTTGCAGCTGTGTGTGTTGCAGACAGGCACACAGTTTTCTTGCCAAATTAAGAAAAATATGGGAAACTTCCTAGTACCGTGTAGGAGGAAAATTCTTTAATTAAGGTACAGTAGAACTCCGACATGTACGGCGTATGGTAAAGTGGGTGGTTGGCAGCAAAAAGTAGCAGAGTTTTCATTAATACAGTATGAGAGTGGGATAAAAGAAAAATCGGTAAATAGAGCAATCTTTACTAGCACACATGTCCGGGTTCTACTGTACTACCTGCAGGCGCAAACTACAAGGTACTTACCAGGAACATGGTGTTGTAGACTTCGTCGATGGTGTGGTTGGCGCAGAAGATCCTCAGCTCCTCCCTGATGCGGTCGAACACCAGCGCGTGCTTGAACTCCATCCCGTAGTAGCGGATCATGTTCACCAGCTCTTTCACGTCCACGTCGGACAGAACCTGTTTTGCAATAGAGAGAGAGAGAGTTAAAACTGTGCCATCTTCATGATCATCCATTTCATATTTGCGCACTCTCTCCCTCCATTTCTTTCTCCTTCGCCGTTCCTCTACTCTGTGTTTTTTTGTGCAAACTTCTCCTTTCTATTTTTTCCTTTCTCCCTCTTCCTTCCTCTCTCACTCTCTCTTGAGGATATGATTTTGACGCCTGAAAGGAATGGGTCGGGAAAGGAAAGAAAAAACTTTTTTTTACCCCTCTCTCCATTTTGCCAGCTGAGGTAAACGAGGGCCCTACCTTTCTATTATGTACGAGAGTTCTTTGCTTTGTGGCGAGTGGATGAGTTCTTCCACTTTCATGAGTGTGTGTACGTAGTACAATACGTACACACTAGTTATTGTCAGATTTTCAGGAGGCTAAAATAGAAAAAAGCTCAAAAATAAACAAGCCCAGATAAAATAGTCTGAAACTCTATAACTTGGAGTAGACTACTATTAATGCACAATTTTAATAAAACAATTTATAGCCTACGAGAGCCAGATGGGCCAAATGGGCCACCTGGCAACACTTACCAAACTGCATTTCTTAGCAAAGTGCGTTATGGGTACGATTGTTTGCACTGTTCATGCGGCATAACTGACGGGGAGGAGGAGAAGGCCGAGATTGAGTAAGGACGACAGAAGGCGACTAACAGAGGTCGAAAATACTACGTACAGTATTACATGGTACGAAAAAGGAACTGTGGATGGGTAGAGAAAGGCTGTGTTGGTCACGCCGGATAAGTTGTTGCTCAGAGACGTCGTTTCAGCCATGTCCATGTCAAGTCTCCTCCCCCCCAACAAAAAAGGGGGGGGATCTCTTTACAACAGCGAGAGAACGCCGCTTTCTACTAAAAGAAGAGCCTTTCTAAAAAAAAAAGGAAATCTTTCCGAACTCGTGCTTTTCTCCTCTTCAGTCATCCTCCACTGCTTGTTTGGCATCTTCCTTCTCCTGTGTTTTTTTGTCGTCAGGATTAACGCACCTACGCGAGCGTCAGACGGGAGATGGATGGCTTGTCACGAAAATGCCAGAGAAGCTGAAGAGCGTGACCAGGAATTTGCTGGCGACGACAATTCTCTTTGGCTCTTAAAGCAGAAGAATAGTGTTAATAATGTGCCCACAGGTGGAACAACTTTACCCGTTTTTTTACGGCCATTTTACTTTTTTTAAAACTCTTATGGTGAAAAAACTATTCTGTGAGCGGTGAAAGCCCACCAACCATCTCTCAAAGAAAACTTTGACCATTTCCATTTGCCCTCCTTCTTTCCGCCCTTCTTCTTTCCGCCCTTCTTCCATTCTCCATTACCAAAGTTTCTCCATCAGCAAGCGGTGTCACCGCCAATGGGGGGGGGGGACTCTTCGCACAACATCCGAATCCCCCAGGTGTTCCTACCCACTGTCCGTCTCCTTCAACTTACGAAAATGAGACAGACGGTCAATGTTAACTACGGATGCGGTGGAGGAGGTGGAGAGGGGTGGGGGATATTAAGAGAGATGGAGAAAGACAGGTCAGCCTTGTCTATTTGTTATTCGTTCAGCCTACTCCTTCTCGGCTTCCCATTGGACTTGAGGAGAAAGATGTTGCCTCCCCCTCCTCCGTTCCCTTCATCCCGTTTGACCGACCAATACAGCGTTGCAGCAACCCGGAGAGAGGGGAGAGAAAAATCCCCCTCTCCTTGCCTTGCCTCCTCCTCATCTGTGCCTGGTACAGCAAAACCTCGGGGTAGCGAAGCTCGATGAAACGACAAATCCTAGTTCGAAATCGGTCCTTGTCTCCGCTCACCAAAATACTACAGTGCAGTAGTAGCATCTCAACTTAGCTGGTGACCAACAACATCGTTATATCTAGCATCCACTGTACGTACTTCTTTTCTCTCTCTCTCTTCCCCCAAGGGGATATAGCGAAGGTTGGAGGAAGGGTAAAGGTGGAAGAAGAAGAAGAAGAAGAAGAAGAAAGAGGCTCTGTGGCCTACCCTTGAGCCCATGGAAGCGAGAAATTGCAATCTCGTGGATGAGAGAGAGAAAGAGACAAAAATCGGATTAATTTTAATAGACCTCCGTTTTCTGCTCGCTTCAGAAAGATGCATCTGCTCTCCTTCCAGCGGCAAGGTTTTAAAAAAGGATTTCTGATGGGATGTGTACTGTACAGCAAACTCGACTTAGTGAAGATTTCCCTGCTTACCAACTTTCTACTAGCATTCGGTTTCTAGAGCTTTAATACTGTATAGTAAAGAATCTCGATATGGCAGACTTTATTTGGAACGCGTAGACTTTACTTACGCTGTGCTACTACTATACGTAGTAGTGAAGTAATAATGAGAAAGAGGGGGAAAAATGGTCTTTCAAGTCTGTTGACATTGTCTGAGTGGAAACAGCAAGGATGCGGATAGAGGCAGGGATTAAGGGAAGGAGGAGAGAGAGAGGGGAAAGGATGGCACACAATCTTCCCTCCAATGTGATTGAGGAGGGCCTGTATACCTTCCTACAATTTCTGTGCCTCCCCTCATTATGACCCTCCCCCCACAAACTGACCATGTGAGGGCAAGGACGGGGGAAAGGAAAAAGGAATGTTGCTGCTGAATCAACAAATGGAGCCCTCTGTGTGTAACCACGCACGGGTGGAAGAGAAATCTGTAACAAGCGGAACACAGAGAATGTTTGATCCAACTCACAACGTACCATCTGCTTGCTACCACTTGGGTCTTTTTCTGAGTGGCTTTGTTGTCTGGTGGTCCTATTGTCCATCTCTGGGAGAGAAAGAAGACTTATTGTCCAGGTGCTCAATGGGTCCTTATCAATTTTTTTCTCTTTTCTCTGCTAGCAGGAAAGTACTCTTGAAAAACTCGCCCTAATGGGGGGAGGATACTAAAGAATGGATAGGACCCAACAGGGGGATCAGCAGTGTAGAAAGATGCTGCATTATTTACCGAGTGGCTGTGGTAGTGGTGCCATCACTACTTTTCTCGCTAGTCACTGCTACTAGTGTACATGTATATATTCAACACCAGAGAAAAAATCTGGCTCTCTTTCTCCACACTTGGTAATTAGATACAGAAAGAGGGAGGTTCTGTTTTTGGACCGATGCCCATGTGTGTGTGTGTGTAGGTACGTTGATTGTAATGAGGCCTCCTTCTTCTTTCCCCCTTCTCCACCATGACACCCGGGCCAATGCTAGTAGTACTACTGTACAGTAAGTTAGGTTGGAAAGGCTTAGCCCTTTCCACTTCCTCTTCCTCTGAAAAGCGAGCCACAGACGCACCATCCATGCAGGAAACAGGCAGAAAACAGACCTGGTGGGAAAGCAACTAACCACATCCCAGCCACAAACCTTTTTCCACACACCCCTGTCAGCGCACACTTACCGACATTGTGTGATTGCCATTGCAACTCCACAGCATAGTGTACACAAATAATGGCAGATTTAGGCACGCAAGCGGTTGCGCTGTTGTACATACTACTGGCTGGGTGTATGCCACACCCCACAGCCACGAGGTCTGGCGGAAGAGAGATTCCTCTTCTCCGGGAAAAAATAGGATCTCTCCGGTCTGTAGGTACGCCCCGGTCCTCTGCTCCTACTCCAACCTTTTCCAACACGTCCTGCGCTCTTAATTCCTTCCCTCCCTTCC
>JAAUYM010140430.1_pt1 | contig 13269 bp, 17 predicted proteins | sample 7278001 | NCBI WGS metagenome assembly JAAUYM01 (sample SAMN14350224, study PRJNA611818) | marine sediment metagenome | isolation source: surface marine sediment (1.8m) | place: French Polynesia: Moorea | collected 2018-08
GGCCTCGACGAGGGAGGCGGGCGAGGAGGGAGCGGAGGAAGAAAGATTTCCTCCTTGTCGTCGCGCCCTTCCTCCCCCCGCCACGTCATTTCCTCCAGGGAGGTCCACAGCAACAGCAGGGTCATCTTCATCCCGTTCTTCTTTTCCTCCCGGAACTTGAGGGGCCCCTCGCCGCCGCCCCCGACGACGACGACGTCCTCCCTGCGGCCGAGACGTCTCAGGTCGAGGCTGCCCAGGCAGCTCCTGGCGAAGGAAGAGAGGAGGACCACGGCTTCGTCCGGGGAGAGGAAGTTGCCCGCCTTTGATTTGGTCATTGTCGCCACGCAGATTGTGGGGCGCACAGCAGCGGCACCAAGGTTAAGTTGGCCGCTTTATAATCGTGTGGAGAAAAAAAAATGTACCAGAGGGAATAGAGAAGAACCTAGCAGTTGCAGGGTTGCCAGGTCTGCAAAGTAAAAAAGCCATACACTGTTACAAAAAAAATTACAGTAAATAAGATAACGTAAAAAAGGCGAAATGACATAGGATTTTTAGCTCTTTTTCTACAGTTTTTAATTGCCTTCTTTTATTAAGAAATCTTAGGCAAAAAAAGTAATGTTTATAACTTCTCGAATCCGGCTTTAGAAAAGCCAAACTGGCATCCCAGGCCAGCTCCCTGTGCTTGAGCGCAAGAAGAGACGATGCATCACAAAGCAGGATTTGTTTTGAAAAAATCTGCCTCTCCCGGGGAAAAAAGACCGCAAAGGGGCCACCAGCAACACCCGCAACCTGAAAGGGAGGGAGGGAGTACAGTGGTAGTATAAAAAGTTCAGTGTAAGCTAGTAATTCGAAAGACATATGACCACCTATGGCGGTCGAGCGATGTTATAAGTATTGCACGTGAGAGTATACTACTATAGTTAAAAGATGCAAATATTGCTCTTTGCACTTGTCTATGCGTCCTTATCGCTTGGGCGAAATCACGCAGTCTTCGTGTCGGCACCAGGTACGAAGTCGGAAGACAGAGGGAAGATAAGGCAGAACGGACGGACGGACGGACGGACGGACGGACGACCTAACCCGTAAAACCAGTTGGGTCGTGTCATCCGGGGAGAGGGGAGTCGAACTCAGCAATGGCCACCGAGGTGATGTCGGTGCCCTCCGAGATCCCCCTGCTGTTCGTGGTGGACGCCGTGCTGCTGCCGGGGGCCTCCATCCGACTGCAGGTCACCACCAAGAGCAAGTGTGTACGGTGGGCGTTTTACTCTTCACCCTCTTGACCCTCCCTCTGGACATTGAATTCTTCATTGGGTACTGTACTGTTACTACTATAGCGTAAACACCGTCCGGAGGCATCTGATGGCGAAGATTCCACTTCGAGACGCTTTGGTGGGAATCTTTCCTGTGGAACCTGGATCTTCTGTGGAAGTTCCTCCGGTGGGAGAAGCGGAGGGCGCCATTGTTCCGGTTGCAGTCGTCCTAAGCGTGAGTGCCTCAAATTTATGCGCCTGGTTCCAAATCAGCAGAATTGGAGTAATATGCTCAACTTGTGATCTAATTCGTAGGTAAGGAAGTTTTGTATACAGTAGTTCCGTATAAACTGCGGGTCAAACAATCATACCATTGTTTTTTTCAAATTTTATTTTCCAAATGCAGCACTTTTAGCAGTCCTCGAAAAAAATCAGTGGTGTAAGTGAGTAAATTTGACAATGGTCTCTCAAAGAAAAACCAAGGTGCACTGGGATCCAAAGCTGTCAGCTCCTCTCTTCAAGGGATCTTACGAAGACATCTTAAAGAGCAACAAAAAGTACAGGCCTTTAAAAAGGGAGAGCAATAGCTTCACCAAGAAAGGTCCTATCGACATTCCCGGAATCCTCTGCGGAAACTTGGACACCTTCAAGAGAAAATCCCCCAAGTTGATCAAAGGAGCAGTCAAGGTAGGAGGGATCAAGGGAGACGTCCGAGGCTCAAGCCCAAGACTGGACGTGAGAAAGGGAAGCCTGAGGGGCCTGTCCGGCAAGAGGGCCAAGAAGACCGGCAAGCCTGGAAAGAAGCCAGCTGCTAGGAGCGTAAAGCAGAAGCAGCAGCAAGGATTGAAAAAGAACAAGAGGACGACGACAAGAGGGCCACACAGCAAGAGTGCCCAGAAGGTCTCTCACAAGAAGAAGTCTCACAAGGGCGCCTCAAAGGCCACGACGAGAAAGTAAAAAGTACTACAGGTGGAGATCCTTCTTGACATCCTCTTTCCCCCACTCGAACCCTTTCTCCTACAATGGCGTTACTAATGTCCCCTTCTAAGTGAGTGAGGCCCTTTGAATAAAAGGTTTTTTTCCCCTTTCCTCCGGACCGAAAAGGTTTCCGGGTCCAACTGGCCCAGCCCGTCCTTCACCTTGCTGGTGACCGGAGTGGCTCGCGCCCGAGTCTGTCGCGTGGTGGTGGAGGCTCCCGGCGTCCTGGTCCACGTCCATAATGTCGGAGGGCCGGCGGAAGGTATAACAAGAAAATCATTTTTCTTACCTGTGGCGGTAACACCGAAGTCAAGTTGTTCTCGTTCTTCTTCTTCACCTTCTTGAAGGCCCAAAACATGTTAAAACATCCATTATAACATCCAACAAATATCCTAGAAATGTCAAGAAAATGCCTAGAAATGTAAAACCACTGCCTAACTTACACCACAGGTAATTGAATTCGTCTCAGTCGATGTTGCTAATGTCCTTATCTCATATCCGGCAGAGATGTCGGCACAACTGAAACCACTGGTGTCGAACTTCAAGAAGGAATGCTTCCGGCTGGTCGAGCTAATGGAGGGCTCCAACCTGGCGTCGCCCATTACGCGACGGCTAAGAAGAGTCTTGCAGAAATCGGCAGAGTTAGTATACACAGTACTATTGTAGTCGTGCACGTCTTATTAACTACCCGCAACCGTCTCCGCGCCTTTCGTCCAGCAATCACCTGGTGGACGCGGTGGCCTTCCTCCTGAGGGCCTCGTTCCCCGAGCGGAAGGGCGTGCTAGAGGCCACGTCGCTGCAGGAGCGCCTCGCCGCCGTGCAGGCCATCGTCAGGAGGCACGCGGAGGCGGCGGAGGCGGCGGCGGCCAACGGGAGGAGAGCGGACGGGGACGGTCGGCCGGCGGCCCCCTTCAAGGTGAGGAGGCTGAGGGTGTTCGGAAAGGGCGGCGGCGAAGACGACGAGGAGGCCGACTCGGACGACCTGGAGGGCAGATTGCAGTGAGAATTACGACATTTTCCCGTCGCAGCAGTATAACGGCTTACTTTATAAGTACAGTACTTGAATACTTATAATACTACGTAGTTTTCTTTATACCGAATAAATTCGGTCCAAGAGAAGACTAAAATCTTATCTGGTCCCGATTTGATCATTATTGATCAATGATCATGGTTGTTGGTGTTACAGGCACTACTACTACCTTTGTTGGAACTATGCCTATTTCACCCCCATAATCACACCTTGATTTTTTTTTGTTGAAGGTCAAGGTTAAGACATGTGCCACTGAGCTGCTTTCTATATTTGGAAGCACTGATAGCGATGCCGAAATTTTCCTTGAAACAGATCCGCCGATCTGCCTTCTCATGCGCGAAAGGTGATCTCGAGGGAGCTACATCGCCTGTCCAAGATGTCCACTCAGTCGCCGGAGTACCCCATGCTCAGGCATTACTTGGACCTGGTAGCAGACCTACCGTGGAACAAGTCTTCCAAGGAAATTGACATCAACTTAAAAACAGCGAGAGAGGAAAGACACCTCATACTGTAGAAACTTGTACTATTTTTTTTTTATTGAGTAAGCACCGTGCGTCGAGCGTGAAATCCATTTCGTCCTTTGCAGATCCTGGAGAAAGATCACCACGGCATGGAGAAGGTGAAGCGACGCATCCTGGAGTACCTGGCGGTCTGTCGGCTGAGGAACTCGCTCAGGGGCCCCATCCTGTGCTTCGTGGGGCCTCCTGGGGTCGGGAAGACCAGCATCGGCAAGTCCGTGGCGACCACGCTCGGACCACGCACGCACGTGGCGACCAGTTTCACAGGTGAGAGGTCTCACTCATTCACGTCCGAAAAGCACCTGCCTCAGGTTGGGAAAAGAGCGCTTGACCTTGTCGATCGACGACGGGGAAATCCTGCAGCCCCGCAGGTCCAGCACAGCCAAGGAGTTCTTAAAGGCACAGTGCGGATTGCTCTGCTTCTTTCTCATCACGAGATGGGCGTTCTTCCTGACCAGCCTGACCTCGCCCACCAACACGGCGACGTGGTCGTCAGAAAATCCCGGGCTGTTCCTCAGGTCCAGCACCTTGAGCTCGCGGCACCCCTCCGCGATGGTCTGTAGGCCCTGCTCGATGGAGGCGGACTCCCCGTGCAAGTGCAGGCAGACGAGGCGCCTGGAGGCCCCGAGCACCGAGCAGAGCAGCTCCCTCTCTCTGTCGCTCATGTAGAAGACGCCGCCGGCGTCGCCGTAGCAGCCAAGGTTCAGCACGCTGAGACGGTTCTCCTCCATCCTCGCCAGCGTCTCCAGGAAGAAGAGCCTGGACACCTCGTCCCGGCGCAGCGACGAGGGCAGCGACACCTCCGTCACTTCGGACCCGCGGCCACCGCCGTCGCCCTCCACCATCAGCTCGAAGAAGCAGGCCTGGAGGTCCCTGTTGGCCCCGCGGCCTGTGGCGGAGACGCCCTCCCGCAGCACGGCCTGCGCCAGTCGCGCCGGCACCTGCGCCCTCAGCGCCGCCGCCGTCTCCCGCAGTCGCATGGCGCGGGACCATTCCCGGTGGTCCAGCACCCAGTTCATGGACGTGCCGGCCTTGCGGCGCTGCAGCACCTCGCACAGCCTCTCCACCACGGCCTCCTCGCACAGCCGCAACAGCGTGCGCTCGCCCCTACCACGGGGTTCACGCATAATCATTTGTAGTAGGTATATGACTTGAAATTTGTGCATGAGTATTAGGCGTTGGGAGGGAGCTGCTCTCAACGTGATGTGTAGTTTGTGTAGGTACGTACGTACTACACGGTACACTGCACGTTCCTTTTCCCCTGCTCCAGGCTGACAGGTGACAGCTTTTCTCCTGGAAAATGAGGGGGAAGTGTTTTATTTCACTCTCCCAACTTCTTTGAGCATTTCCCGCATGCAGGATCTCCCTCGGAGGGGTGTCGGACCAGTCAGAAGTGCGAGGCCATCGGAGAACGTACGTGGGAGCCATGCCAGGGAAGATCATACAGGGTCTCAAGACTGTGGGTGAAAACAATCCCGTCTTCCTCCTTGATGAAGTTGACAAGATGGTAGTTAATTGTCTTTCTAAAACAATTTTAAGTGTCTCATCATTATACCCTACAGTACTTTGTTTTCCGTCAGACTGCGGGTATCCAAGGAGATCCGTCTTCTGCACTCCTGGAAGTGCTGGACCCAGAACAGAACTCGTCTTTTGTGGACCACTATCTTAACATTCCCTTCGATCTTTCCAAGGTGGGTTAGTTGTGCATTGAGGACAGATCATCGTTATTGCCCACCTTTTATCCCAGGTCTTGTTCATCGCCACCGCCAACATTCTGTCTACCATTCCCTCCCCGCTGCGCGACCGCATGGAGGTCATCGAGGTGCCCGGCTACGCGCCAGAGGAGAAGCTGACGATCGCCCGCACCCACCTCCTGCCCAAGCAGGCGGCGCTGCACGGACTGCCGGAGGACGGCGCCGTGGAGGTGACGGACGAGGCGTTGGCGCACGTGGTGGCCAGGTACACGCGGGAGGCGGGAGTCCGGGGGCTGGAGCGGCGGCTGGGAGCTGTGTGCAGGGCCGTGGCGGTCAGGGTGGCAGAGGACAGGGAGAAGAACGGGGAGGACGGGGAGGGGAGGATGGCCGGGCTCAAATGCGTCATCGACGTCAAAGACGTGGAGGGGATACTGGGGGTAAACGCAATACATGTAACAGCTGGGAACATTTTCCAGTACGTACTGATTTGTGTCTTCAGGAAGTCAATATGTCAAGAAAACGCGGAAACAGATAAGAGCATGGTCACCAATAACGCAATAACAATTATTCAATAACACAATTGTTGCTAGTTGAGTAAGCTAGGGCAACGAGTAAACTACGATAATAGTGTAGTGATGACGGTGATGATGACTTTTATAACGGCGAAGTAAGAAGCGTGTACTTCCTACTCCAATCAGAGTCCGGTGTACCATACCACCCTGCATTCTCGCTTGGGCCATCCAGGCGTTTCCTTGGGCCTGGCCTGGACATCGGCGGGAGGAGAGGTGATGCTGGTGGAGGCGACAAGGATGGCCGGACAGGGAGGAAAACTCACGCTTACAGGACAGCTGGGAGACGTCATGAAGGAGTCGGCAACCATCGCGCTCAACTGGATCAGGGCCAAACGGACCGAGGTGCGACCAGAAAAAAAAATCTTGTCTTTTTTTTTTCATCTAGTCTCAAGCCCTCTTTGTTTAGTTATTGTGGAGCACAGACGAGCGCAGCTTCTTGGAGAACATGGACGTGCACCTGCACTTCCCTGCCGGCGCCGTCGGCAAGGACGGTCCTTCCGCCGGAGTCGCCATCGTCGTCGCGCTCGTGTCGCTCTTCGCCAACACTGTCGTCAAGAAGAGTAAGCGCAGTGATGGAGGGAGGAACTTAGAAGAACGGACAGACAACCACTCGTTAATGTCCTCGCGTGTCCAGGTGTGGCCATGACAGGGGAAATCACTCTTCGCGGCGTGGTCCTCCCCGTGGGCGGGATCAAGGAGAAGATCCTTGCGGCATTCAGAGAGGGCGTGGAGGGGGTCATCCTCCCCGCGGAAAACAGACACGACGTGGCGTCGGTTCCCGAGGACGTCAGAGTAAGTCGAGGAAGGTGCGCGTGCTAAAGATTTGGCGATCTCACGACATCTGGATTTTTCACGATCTTCCAGAAAAAGATGAAACTGCATTTCGTATCTAGCGTGGAAGAAGCTCTGGAGGTTGCATTTGAAGAAGAAACGGACATCGCCGGTAGACTTCCTTTTCTTCTGGATGTGGAGAGGACAAAGAGCTCAGCGGGCAAGAGTAAATTATGAAATAAATGACATGCGTAGGCCTCACCACGTTGATGTCGACGCAGGGGAAGTCTCACTTATTCTGAGTGTCGAGAGGGTAAAAAAAAAACCAACTACAGTATTTAGCATTCTCTACAGGCGGTATGACGTGAAACACGAATACAGGTTTTTTTATAAATAAGGATTATAAATAATAACTTTTTTCCGTAGTCACAACTAGTACTGTATAGCCATTTTGGAAAAAAAACACCAGAAACTAAAAACAAGGCACACTTAATACAACGAAACTTGAAAGTTTTTATTTGGGAAAACGACACTGGTGTAAAATGTCTTGAAAGTTTTGCAACACAAAATTTTCTTACTCATCTCAATCTCAGGATGGCATGGCTACAGGACTTTATCCAAGAAAAACTCCCGTTAATTATGAGGATGCCAGACATGGAGGACTTATTTTTGCCATTCTTGGCAACAATGTTGGTGGGCTTTGTTATCAGTGCCATCACCTACAGGATGCGGAGCCACCGGCATCAGACAACGTTTCTGAACACCTACAACCCACTTGTGGCTCTGGGAAGTCTGTCTATGCTTGGGTTTACACTTCTCTTCTCCTTAAAGAAAATGGGAGTGTTTGATAAGGTTCCATTCACCTTTGTCAATGCAGCTCTAAGGAATTCGATGATTGTTGGGGGAATCTTGTTTACGGTGGCAATTGCACCTCTGGTCGATGACATTCGGCATCAGTACCTGCATCACAGATGGTAATTCAAATAAAAATGTTCTGTCAACTGCAGTTGCCGTTGCAGCTTGAGCACCATCGGAATACAAACCCGTAGACCTCACAGCTAATGGTTGTTAGTCTTTTGAGGAAAGCTTAAACAAGGATACTCCGCACTCAGGAGGGTAATTTTTGGTACAGTAAACCTCGAAACGTAGGTTATAGGCACAAGCAACTTTTTGCTTGAGGAGGAGACGTATGTCGAGCCATAAGTTTGAGCAGGGACATTCTGGAGATACTCCAGAAATGTCCCTGGTTTGAGGAGGCTTGGAGTTTTTGTACCAGTAAAAGATATAATTTTTTGCCTACACCACCAAATTTCATAACGATACGGTACTACTTTTTTGCTAGTAAAAATACTTTTGGCCAGTACTTAATTTTCCCCAACTTTTGACAAGATTGCCATGTTTTGACCCATATTTGTTAATCCAAATTTAGTAGGTACATGAATGGATTGAAAAAATTGTTTATGCCGCCGGAGAAGGAAAGGGTCATGTTTAGCAAGTTGCTAAGTTGCTTCCTCAAGCAAGCTTGAGGAAGGGTTTATTCAGACCAGGCAAGTTGCTCAAAATCTCCTGAATATGGAGATTTTGTAAATTCTCAACCTTATCTCCAGGTCAATGGTGTGATATAATTACTAGTGTGTATGTATGTAGACTATAATAATGTGATAATGCCAAACATGAGAAGTCTGGTTGCTTCTCCAGTGCCGTCGTACCATACACAAGAACAGGATCCATTGTAGTACTGTATAGTCCTTTTGTCTCCTGCAATCATCAGTCACGACTCACAACAGTCAACAAAGAAACAAACAAAAATTTGGCAAACTCAAGTCGGTTAAAATTTCAACGTAGAATAGAACGGAAGAAGTGGTTGATCATGGGCAAAGAAGGTGAAGGAGAAAGCGAAGAAGGCCCAGGCGTGGTCAAAGAAGATCAGAATGGCGGCGAAGGTGGAACAAGACCTCACCAACTGCTGACCCTGACCCTGGCCGGGAAGAAAACGGAGAGGCCTCGACTGGGAAAGCCAGACGCCCAAACGAGACCGGCAAGGGCCAAGTCCAGCAGCGAGATACACCTGGACCGCCTCCACGGGAGGTCGGGCGCGGACGCGGAGACGGCGGGGGCCCTCTCCACGGTGCAGTCGACGGGTCCCCGCAGCAGCAAGGCAGGCGGTGCGGCGGCCAAGTCGCATGCCAGTCACCACCATCACCACCACCATCCTTCCGAGAGACCTCCTCGCTCCTCCAAGCACAGGCAGGTGGTGCACCTGGTCCACACAGAGTCGCCGCCTCCGACGACGACGACGTCCGCGACGATCGCCACGATAGAGGAGGAGGCGGCGGAGGACCGTCGGAAGATGAAGCTGGCGCTGATCTGGGTCGTCATCAGCTTCATCGGGATGGGCCTGTACACGATGCACGCCGTGGACAGGATCCGACTGACCCGGCGGCAGCACCACGAGGAGAAGATGCAGGTGGCGGTGGGCATGTTTCCCACCAACCCGTACGAGTACAACAGGCGCCAGAGGCTCTCCTACGCAAAAAACATGTGGAGAAGGTTCAACTTTCGGAGCATCGCCATCCTCTGCGTGAGCACCGTGGCGTCACTCTTCGTGGCGCACTGGCACAGGCAGAGAAGGGCCATGCTGCAGAAGCGGAAGACGGTGGCCTTCTGGCTGTGGACCGCGATAGCCGGCATCGTCTCCCTCGCCTGGGGAATGTACATATTCAAGCAGTCGCGCCAGCCCATCGTCATCAAGCAGATCAAGCGGAACCCCTACCTCCGCGCTTTCCTCTACTTGGGCTCCATTGCCGTTGCGGGGCTGGGCCTCTACGCCTACAGACTGTCCAAGAGAAAGCCCAGGAAGCAGCGGATTTTGGAAGAGTGGAGAAAGAGGAAGGAGAAGCAGACGATGAAGAAGGCTCAGGACATCCGGTACCAGGACATAAAGCCTTTCAAGATGGATCCGTTGGGTAAGACTCCGGCTGGTTCTCATCCTTACAAGCCGACACCTTACGATCCAAAAGAATTTCAGCAGACTCCTAAATAAGTGGCAACTTCTCTAAAATAAATGTCCAAGGTGGCTAGCGCACTTGGTTTCCTTTCTATGTATAAATGATACGTTTGCACTCTTACTACAGAACGACTTTTGTATCCTTTTAGATGTTGTTTCGCAGGTATCGCAGATATCCTCTTTGCGTGATCTTATTCAGATGGATGTTAACTAATGTTCCCCTCGATAGAAAAACCAGTCTGTATTGTTGTAGTGATTCCCGTACTTCCTAAGCGGAATAATTTTAGTCTACTACATAACTCTAGGCCCTACCATCTTTTGTAAAGGAGCGTTACAGGCATCAACAATCTCCTAGTATCTCGGTGCTTTACCGAGAAAGTACCAGTAGGCACTAGTAGAAAAAAAGGTATTTTCTCTCCTTCCTTTTTCTCTTTTTCCAGAGTTCGTCCCCAGATGACGCTGTATCACGCAACCAATGGTACTCACTCGGTACGTATTCCTTGGTTACAAAGCAGAGTGAAAGGCGATTTGTTTGGTGCCTGCGTAGTGGCTGAGGAAGCCAGCTGAGTTGCTGCCGGCTGCTGTACCTAAATTTTCATGGTAGGCCAAGGCATTTTTTTCTTGTGGAAAGTTGCGGGATATCTCGGAGCATACACAATTTGGATTGGCAATATCTTCTTTGTTCAGATTGTGGTGGCCAGTCTCTGCAACATCAACCTTTCTCGACTGATCCCTCCACCTGGTTGTGATGATTTCTCCAGCCGGAAGGATGGCCCGGCGGCCCGCCCTGATGATCGGGTTTGCCGGGCTGTTGTTGCTTGCGCTGGTCCTGGTGGCCAAGGACCTGAACGACAAGCTGACGGTGATGACGTCCTCCAACCAGGAGTACCAGCGGATGACGGACAGCCAGGCGCATAAGATAAAGCAGCTGCAGGACAACGTGAGGGACGAGCAGTCGAAGGCGCAGGTTAGCGCCAAGCGGTTCAAGTCGACGGAGTCCGAGTTGCGCAAGAAGGGGGAGAGCGAGGTGAGGTCCATGGAGAAGCAGCTCAACTCGCTGCAGTCGCAGCTCCACGCCCTGCAGCAGGAGCACGAGGGACTGCAGAGGGAATACGAAGAGCTCTCGGAGAACAGCATTAAGGCAAGTTACACGTGGTAAAGATGAAAGCGTCTTTAAATAACATTACTGTTATTGCCACAGAATCCAAAAGAATCCATAAGTAACCTCTCCGTATTCAAACCAACCCACTTGACTGATGAACAGGTGAGCCACCAGGTGAGCCGTCTGGAAGCCCAGAACGCCAAACTGTCGTCGGAAGCAGAGAGACTCCGGAAGGAAGCGGAGAGAGGGGCGAAAAAGGCAGCGAACGGCTCCAGGTGCCACGACCAGTACCAGGCCCTCTTCAAGGAGCACCAACAGGCGTCTGATCAGCTTCAGATTATGAAGAGGGAGAAAGAAAGGCTGCAAAAGCAGTTGTTGCATCAGGAGAGCGCAAAGTCGGCAGCCTTGAAGTCGTCGCCAAGCGTGCACCAAATTCAGGTGGGAAGCTTTACAGAAATTAACAAAATGAGAGGATGTGTTTCTTTTTTTTTTACCCTGAACAGGAGCCCCACATAGAGAAGCGCTCTTCCACTGCGAAGCCTCCCCTTCGCCATCAGCAGGCCATTAATCTGGAGCAGCCCTTCATGCCCAACCACCGCATTAGCAGCACCAGCCAGTCTCCTGCGGACGGCGCCGCCAGACTAGCCGTGGCCGCCCCCGTGGCGCCCGCGCCGGTGGCCGCCGCCGCCGCGGCCTCCAACTCGCACCTCAGCCACTTCCAAGCGGCCAGGGAGGACGTAATGGAGGCGCCCAACGCAAACGGAGAACATGTCGTTCACCGGGGACACCAGGCGGACTTTGGAGAGGTGAGCAGCAACAGCTGATTAGAGGAGGAGGCAATGTTCCTTTCTTTTTGCCCTTTTTTCCAGCAGTATTTCCACCAGCCGCAGCAGTACGGCTACGTCCAGCAACCGCTGGACCGGCCCAGCGTTCGTCAGCAGCACCACCAGTATGTGATGCAGGCAGGGGACTCGAACAACTTGCCTTACCACCAGGTACCGGAGCATGAGCACCAACAGCGCCAGGAGCAGGTTCAGGTCCGCCAGCTTCCTCGCCCCCGTCAGAACAGCCGGCACCAGCAGTCGCTGCACTTCCAGAGGCGTTCGCCCGAGCACCAGGGACAACTGGGAGAAGAAGAAGACGACATCGATAACAACGACGACGTCAATTTCAAGGTAGGTGGAGACAACAATGCAGATTTTTTTTGTTGCTGCTGTGCAAAAACTGCAATAAGGTGATGACGACCGTGGAGGACGTTGGTTTTAATGTAGTCGTACCTTTATACAGCACTACGCCCTTCGCTACAAGACCGCTGCAGGACAAGAACTTCAAGAGAACGAACTCACAGCTCAAGACGAGGACGACGACGACGAAGAGGAGGAAGAAGAGGACGAGGATGCCATTATTCATCCCGCGGCAAGGTACAGCGCTCACAAGGATGGCGTCTTGCAGCCCCTCCAGCCCCTGCAACAGCCTGCGTACGACAATGGCGCCCTGGCGTACGCTGGGGTCCACCAACAACAGCAGCATCTGGCGCAAGAGCAGGGCCACCTCCCGAGGAGGCAGGACGTGGAGAGGGTCTTCAGAAGGTACCATCTGTGAACGGCTCCAAGATTTTCTTAGCTTTTTGAACTGAGGAAACTAGAGATGAATGTTGGCTCTTACAGTAGCAGGGCTATTTTTTGTATACCAGAATTTTACTTTATTTTACAACGATAGCTAGAGGGCAACGCTTTAAAAAGAAAAAAAGTGCTTCCCGTACAAGTTCGCGAAGGTTTTGGGAAGCGGCTTGAAACTTTTGCCTCGGAAAAGCCGGCACCCATTTCTCGTCCGCACATTTCACCCCATCCCCCTCTCCCTCTCGTTTTTGACCCTCACTCGACTGTGATCGCAACTTGACTCCCTTCCAAGTTCCACGTTGCCGATGACGACTACGAGCGTCGTTATGTAACCTTCCGCGTAGTTGATGCGTTCCGCGTATGAAAGGGAGTGTACCTGTTATGATGAAAGAAGATTGTCCCGATTATTTTTGTTACTTGACAATAAACATTTGTAGTGAAAGAGACGACGTAAAAAGATATACCGGTATATACCCGGTATACTGCGAGTGATTCTTGCGATTGTGTAGTACTGTTTTATTTTACACAAACTTAATTGAACATTAACACATACTACAGCGCACATTTCTACAATCAAAATCTGAACGGGACTAATATTTCACACACTCGTGCGTAATTTAGTGCTTACGCAGAAAAAACATAATTAGAATTTGACGCTTCCCCTGGATCATGGCAAGGGCCATGGCTAGGGTGGACCCGTAGAGATTAAACGTGCTGGACTGGACGGAATTTGTAGTCTGTCTCCCTCA
>JAAUYM010135171.1_pt1 | contig 13263 bp, 9 predicted proteins | sample 7278001 | NCBI WGS metagenome assembly JAAUYM01 (sample SAMN14350224, study PRJNA611818) | marine sediment metagenome | isolation source: surface marine sediment (1.8m) | place: French Polynesia: Moorea | collected 2018-08
CCTCCTCCTCCTCCTCCTCCTCCTCCTCCTCCTCCTCTGTCGCCGCATCCGTCGCCTCCATTGTCTCCTCCTGCTCTTTCGCATCCGCCCTTTCGCCAACTCGCACACAAGAAGGGAGGAAGGAAGGAGGGGGAAAAAAAAGAACCACCTCTTTCTCAACTTTCCACCACCGCATGCATGATTCATGGCAAAAACGACTGAAAGGCAGTGCGGACCCGAGGAGGAGGAATTATCGGCGCTGTCCTTTCTTTCCTTCTCTCTCTCTCTCTCTCTTTCTCTGGCTCATGTGTGTGACGTATCATACCTGTTTCTTATTTTCTCTTTCTCTCTCTCTCGGGGGTTAACGTGTGTGCGTGCGTATCTTCATACCTCTTTCCGGCTCCCATGAGGAAGGTCGAGCGGGCGGAAGCTTCGCCATCGACGAAAAAAAAGTACTTAGCTTTTACTAGACAATGAAGGGTGTCTTGAAGCTCCTGTGCTGACACAATTCAATTTACCACTGTGACCACTCAAGGTACAGATCCCTAAATTTCTCCACGCACTTTAGCAGACACCGTTGAAAGATTTTGAAGTAAAGTCATGGGCGACTCCGAGGAGGCGGCGAAGGAGGCGAGGCGGAAGAAGATCAAGCAGTTAGAGGCGAGCCTGTTCGGGGAGGGCGGCGGCGGCGGCGGCGGGGGCGGCGGCGGCGGCGCGGGCGACGGGGTGACGGGGCTGCCGGAGCTACAGAAGGTGGGGGAGTACACGGCGCAGTACGGGCTGGCCGAGAGAAAGAAGAAGAAGGAGGCGGCGCTGCCCACACTGAGGAAGCACGCCAAGAAGATCTTCTTTCCGGATCCGAGGAAGGCGCCGGGAAAGGGAAAGGGCTACGAGACGCTCATCCAGTCAGACGACGACGACGAACTTATTCACGATGACGACGACAGCGGTGCCGGATGGGGCAGCAGCAACAGCAGCAGCAGCAACGCCGGCGGCGGGACGGGTGCGGCGCTGTCCCCCCTGCCGCCACACCCGTCCTCGCTGAAGAGGGGCACCAGGGGGAGGTCGACCGCCTCCCCGAACACCGAGAACCTGTTGAGGAGCGAGGTGGAGCAGCTGGACCAGTCGATTAAGCACCTGGTGTCGGACCCGAAAAAGGAGATGCTGGAAAACCTGAAGCGCCGACATGGGGTCTCCCACAGCCCCTCCCTGGACGGCCTGAGCGCCGCCGGGAGGGGCGCGGGATCGATCACCAACGTGAGCGCCGCGGCGAGAGAAGGGCTCGGGAGGGCCACCGTCCTGGACCAGGCCGGAGCGGACGGCGCCGGCGGCATCGCTCACCATCAGACCCCGCGAAGGAGCCGCTCGCTCAGCGGGATGGCGCCAGGGGAGAGGTCGGAGAGAATCCTGGCCAGCGAGCAGGCCGAACTGGAGCGGCACACCATCCAGAGGCTGGACCCGAGGTTCGCCAACCAGACCCCGCTCCAGGCGCCGACGTCGCCGTCGATGTCGGTCCCCTCGCCGGGGTCGTCGGAGGGAGGGACAATGCCGGAGATCAAGGGCAGCCTGACCGTCAGGGGGGCGAAGAAGGAGGCGCTGCAGCCGCTGCAGGCGGAGGGGGCGACAGGAAAGGTCAAGAAGAAGAAGAAAGGGAAGAAGAAGTTTTCGCTGGGCCACAACCTGGGTCTCGGGCTGGGCAGGCAAGAGGATCCCTCGGAGAGCTTTACCGACGTCTCTGCCTACGAGGAAGTCCTTCCCAGGTACGGAACCAATCGCAATAATGACCAACAAATAATTGATCGTCAGTAACTGGAACAGCGGTCACAAATTCAATGGCTTTTCTTCTCCCCCCCTTTGGTTCCTACTTCCACTCCCAGAGCCTCTCGCCTCCCTGCCATACGCCCTGGGGACATCGTTGGGCGCCCGGTGCCTCCGTCCATCTTGCTTGACGCCTCCCCCAGGCAAAAGAGGGACCCAGCGCACGAGCGACTGGACGGGGAGGCGGCCAAGGGGAAGGGCAGGGGCAAGGGGAGGAGGGGCGGAGCAGGAGGCAGGCGAGCGGCCACGACGGACCCGAACGCGTCCCTCAGCGACTCGGCCGGGTCCAGCTCGAGCTTCGCCTCCCTGCGCGGCGGGATGGTGGACTTCGACGGCATCGAGCGGCCGTCCTCTGCCGTCCCCAACGACACCTTCAAGGACGTCCCGCAGGACGTCATGGAAAACGTGCCGGACGCATTAGGTACGCGTGAACGGATGGATGGGAAAAAGAGAGAGAGAGAGAGAGAGAGATGGGAATGAGGGATGGATGGTGTGGCCTTCTCACCACTAATCGATAACGCTACCTCGAGCTAGTAATCTCTTTAGCTGATCCTACGCCGTAAGAGAAATGATACTGGAGCAAGAAAACTTGCTCAATTGGTAAACTATAGCGGAATGATTGATTGCACGTCCTCTCGTTAAAATTGAAGTGCCTCCTCCTGCTCCTGTTCGCCCGCCTGCCGAGCGAGAGAGGGAGGCCGCGGTGAAAGGCAGTAAACTGCCTAGGAGTAAGGAATGCGGGAGGGAGGGAGGGTGACAAGGCAAATAAGCGAAGACAGACAAGAAAGAAAAGAAGAGAGAGAAAGAATATGCGCTTTCCTTCCCCTTTGGGAGAGTGACAGGTAGCCGTGCACGCAGCCTGCCTCGTGAAATGTCGAACTATAATTCATTTTCGCCAGTGCTTTTTCGTCTTTTTCCTCCTCCTCTTCCTCTCCCCCTCCCCCTCCCCCGTCCGCGGGTGAACAGAGACGTCTCCAACGTCAAGACAAAGGGAAGAGGGATGTGTTGATGATAGTCTTTTGTTCTCCACAGTCGTCGTCTTTTATCGGCACGTTGTTATTGTTTCTTTTCTCCTTCATCTTCTTCTTCTCCTCCTCTTCTTTCGCAGACGACATCCCGGCCAACACGTTCGACGAGATCCCGACCAACGTGTTCGACGCCATCCCGGCCGCCGTCAACGAGAGGGAGAGCCGGCGGCTGAAGAGGCTGCAGGAGGAGGCGCAGAGGGCGAAGGAGGAGAGGGAGAAGGAGAAGGAGAGGAGTGCCAGGGCCAAGGCCATCTACCAGGAGCAACAGTTGATGCAGCAGCAGCAGCAGCGGCGGCGGCAGGAGGAGAAGCCGCAGCAAGAGCAGGTTATCATGCAGCCCAGCATGGCCGGGCAGCAGCAGGAGGAAGCACCGTCAGACAGCAGAGACAAGCCCGCAGAAGACAGAGAGAAGGGAGAGGTCGAGAACGCCAACGGCAACAACGTCTCCCTGATCACCGCCCTCTTCCCGCACGCGGTCGGCGTGGACAGGAGGGAGCAGGTGGAGGGGGACTTCATGTTCGCCGTCTTCATCCAGGAGAAGGAGCAGCGCACGGCCACCATGGGGACGGGGGAGACGCCCGGGGCGCCGAACCCGAGGTGGGGGAGGGAGGGAAGGAGGGAGGGAGAGGGGTGAAAAGATGGGCTGGACATCTCCAGAAGACCTGTAATACGCTTAATTGCTTAAATTCCTTCTTTTCCTCCAAGGCGTCCTCCAACCCCTGATCCGGACGACCCCGACGTCGGACACTTCTGCGCTCCCTGGGTCGACGGATTCTGCGAGGCGAACTTCTGCATCTTCCACCACCCCACCAGGGCCTCTGTCAGACCGACAACGGCGGCTGGTGCAACTGCTCCTTCGGCTCCGCCGGCATCGGCGTTCCCAGACGCGGAGCCGCAGTGACGGATGTCCTCGGTGGTGGGTGTCAGAGAAGACAGATACGGCCTGTTTTATCACCCCAAGGAAAAAGAGTACATGTGTTCCCCATCCCCCCCTCTCCCTTTCATTGTCGCACTATCGCAGGAAATGCAAACCCGCTGTTTACGTATTGGCAGCATGTTCTACTACAGTGTACTTCTCGTAGGCACAACGACCGAGATGTGATCATTTGGCTTGATATTTGCCTTTGTGATTGAGAAAAGGTTATTTTTTTTCTCTTGTTTCCCCTCTGTCTTTACTGATGCAATAAAATATTAAAGTCCCTGTACTATAACACGCATCGATTTGGCTGCGGGGGAAAAGGCGCTAATGTCAACCTTTCTTCCCTCTTAACTCGGTTTAACCTACACTAGTGCAGGTTATTGCACATCTTTATTTTTCCAAGGCTCGAAAAAAAAAAGGGTTGTTAGGTCAGGCAGTGCACGTTTTGATTTTTTTTTTGCGTGTGGATTTTATTTCCCTCGCCACATCCATTTTTTCCCCCGGACGTTCATCTGGAAGTGCAACGAGTTGACGATGCTTTGACGTTGTTGCTAGGTCTTAAATTAAACCATGTAACTTTGTCTCCTCCAATGACATATGACGCTTCATTTTATTTACAGCTTCTGTAGTCGCATTTGAGAAAAAAAAACATTTGATCTATGACATGGACTGCGTTGAGTAACTCAACCACAACAAAGAAGGAACATTTCCAGAAGAAATACTGCAGCCTAACACGAGGAGTATGGGGACATCCGTGGAACGTAAAAAAAAAAGCACCTGCAGATGCAAACTATGGGAGGATTTAAAGAAATTTCTCTAAGAGGAAGTTCAAAGCTAAAATAAAAAATTCCATTGGTGTCTTACACGTAAGCTGAGGTGGCTTTTTTTATGAGGAATTTTTCTTTTCTAAGCGCAGTGCTTCCATTGACTAAGAGAGTGCGGGGGAGGGATGGTGATCGGTAGTACTTCGACGTCCACTTGCTCAAACACTTGCTACGCCTCTCTCTCCTGCAGTCACAACCAGTTTGAAATATTGTCTGGGAATCAATCGTAGTATGTTGTAAGGATAGAAAGCCTCAAATTGCTCTCATTGACAAACATGTAGTATTAAGTTGCAGATAGCATCGCGTTGCGCGCACGTATTGGGATTGCAAAACTAGTAGGTAGTAGAAGGTGATGTCGGAAGGAAAGCCTCGATCAACAACGGAGAGACGTGTGGCAAGCCAATGTGTTTTTTTTTCCACAGACAAATGGGGGGGGAAGGGAGGGAAGGAAATTGGGGTGTATATTGCAGGTAGGGCTATAGTAATTAATGAAAATGGAAGATCTGATATCCAATGAAGAAGCTTCGGAGGAACAGTTAACATGAAAGCCGCTTGTCTCTTTGAGAAAGCCAACTATTTTCTGAAGTGACGCTCCGCCCCTACCTAGAATTCTGTCTTTCCTTTTTTTTTATGATGATAAGTTCAGTTCGTCACATGCAAGTCTCTCTCTCTCTGTTCCGTACGAGTCTCAGCCACACACACACACGCGCCTCAGAAGCGTCTCGACCCCTGAGCGGCGCTGGACACCAGCGCAGTCAGTGCCAGGAGCGCGGCCGCGCTGGGCGCCGCCGCCACCACGGACAGGTTCCTCAGCATGGCCATTATGCGGTCCAAGACGCCGTCGTTCTCCTCCGCCGTGATTCCCAGCAGGTGGCAGAACATGTTATACACGTCCACCAGCTCGATTTCGTCGTACGTCTGTCCGTCGTCTTTGAAACCTGGTGGAGACGGAAAATAAAAAAATAAAATTTTGCGAGTTTTTAAATGAAAAGCGTTTATTTATTATTATTTTTAAAAAACGCATAAAGTGGAAAATGTCAACAAATGTGGTGCAGAAACCAAAGTACTAGGCCAGTTGGTAAAAGTACTTGTGAGAGCTAAGAACCCCTCTTCACACCTGCTGCCTCAAGCAACCAAGTCAGGATTTTTTACTTGTTCTGACTCCACTTGAGTTGACTCAACTTGACTTAAGATGTGTTCAGAAACTCAAGTCAAATTACTTTTTTCTACCCCCATTCTTTTCGCTTAAATTGTGGCTTTCCTACTACACTCTGGGTCTCTCAAGGGACGTACTTCACAAATACTGACTGGCAAATAATAGCTAAAGAGAAAAATAAAATATCTATGTTATTATACGTGGTTATTATATTTAGTAAAGTTTTCTCTAAACCTGCTAAATACAGCAAATTGAAAAAAAAAGTTCTTTTTACTCTGAGCCGTACTATGTGTACGTGTACAGTAATTTGCAGTCGCCAACAGAATTTGCCGTAAGATCGGCATTGATGGAGGAGACAGGAAATTGTCCCGATCTCACCTGGGCCCATGGCCATGAAGACGCCCCTCATGTCCTTCTCTTCCGGGTCGTACCCGCTGATTCCCTGTCTGGCCTGCTCCATGATGGCAGTGGCAGTCTCGAATCCTCTGTATCCGCCCCTCCAGTCCTCGTCCCTCGACCCCCGCTGCGAGCGGAGCAGCACCGTGCCGTTGTGCGCCAGGATCAGGATGGGAGGGGTGTTGAAGTTGTTCTGGCGGGGAAGAGAAGAGAGAGAGAGAGATCTGCTAAAAGTCCGGAAGCGACCACGCTGGCTGGCCTGCTGCACTGAGAGAGGGAAAAGAGGAGCTCACCACCCAGTGCAAGTGCTCCGGAATTTGTTCTCTGTTGTAGACGTCGCACCCCCTGAGTTTCTTCTTCAGCCAGTTGACGATCTCCAGCGTGTGCCTCTCCCTGCGCGCGCCTTCCCGCGGCCATACCATGGCGTAGGCGCCGCTGCCCACCACCCGCGCCACCTTGGACCGCACGCCTTGCAGCGCGCGTGAAAGGGAGAGCCTCGTCACCTTGCCGACCCCGACCGGGCGGCCGCGCGGATGCGCCTCCGGCCAGGGGGTTGCGCCGTACGTCATGCCGTGGTCAGACATGATCACCAGGTTCACCTGTGAAAGAGAAAAATCATGCGGTAGGAGACTTTTTTTTAGCAGTGTCTCACTGTTAAGGCTTACGCTTTTGTCCATGGTGGAGTTTTTCATTCTGTCGAGGATGACGCTGAGGTTCTTGTCGAGATGCCTCAGCATTTGTTCTGTCCTCTTGGACAATGGACCGTGCTGCATTGCTACTTCTTGAAGGCTGCTCTCGTACACCTGATATCGAAGCGAAACAAGTAAAAAATGAAGTTTTTTTAAAAAAAAAAATATATTTAAGCAAGCTTATTTACCAGCGCCGCATCGGATATTCCCTTCTGAAAATGTATCAGTGCCGACTCCAGGAGGAAGTAGAATGTCTTGGAGTTGTCCTTGGCGTAGACGGACTCGCACATAGCCGGACGAAATGTCTTCGTGTCGAACCACTCCACGTCACACCTGTTAAGAAAAAAAAGAAGGGAAATTAACTATGTAACAGATATAATATTACATAGAACCTTTTGTTAATTTACTACATTTACTCATAATTCTTTCACTCCTATGAGTTCGCCAGTATTCCGCTTGCGATTGAGCTCGTCCTGGACCTCTTTCTCCAGTATGCGTATCTCCTCGATATTGAGCTCGAACCACTCGTCCATCCAGCAGAAGAGCCTTCGGTGGAAGACCACCACCATCCGCTCCTGCAGGTCCATGATCTTCTCTGTCACCTTCTTCTCGAAGGGCCACTGGTGGAACTTGCATCGGACAAGCTTGTAGATGCATGTGACGGGCCTGTGGCTGTCGATCCACCCTTCCCTGAGCGGGCCCCTCCGGGCCTCCTCTGAGTGGAACCTGGTGGGGTCCTCCCCGTCCACCTGGTCCGCATCGCTGATCTCGTGGGTGGCGAAGTCGATGAGCACCACCTCGCGCTGCTCGAGATCCTCCTCTCCAAGCTCAAACACATTCTCGAGGTCGCCCCGGTCGTCGCCAATGACCACGCTCTTCACCCGGATCTCGAACTTGTCCTTCAGGAAGCTGGGGTTGCTGACAATGGTCTCGCTCGTCGGGAAGGTGTTCCAGGAGCGCTCCTGCAGCTGCAGGGCCCTCTTTGGCACCAGCTTGCGGACGATGGACGGCACCTTGCTCTGCAGGTGGTAAATCTTCTTCGTGTACTGGCCCCTCCCGTCCTTCGCTGGCCGGTTCTCCAGGAACTCGGCGCCCTCTCCGCCGCCCGTCTCGTTCAGGCTGGACTTCATGATTGCATACAGCTGGCCAATCTGATATTCGTTTGGGGTGAGGGGAACAGGAACTCGAAACTCTCTTAGCATCTTTCTTTTTTCTTTCTTATTTTTAAAGTTTCACTGATCAGGAAAAAGGTACACAACCTCACACAAAATTTAGCAAATTTAATTTGGCGACGCACAGATTCCCATATTTAAAATTAGAAAAATTGCCTTGGTGTTACAGTCATGGTAGCAATGACGAAAAGCTTTCAAACAAACATGACAAAAAATCTTTCTTTCTCCAATTTACCTGCTCCACAGCAGCGTTGAAAAGTTGACCCCCTGCTCCCTGGCGGTGGCCCAGATCGGCTTCGACTTCTCCCACCAGCGGATCTCGCCTGTGGCCCTCTCGTCCTCGTGGTTGAAGTACTGGACGGGTGGGTTCAGGTCCAGGTTGGGCCACTGCATCCGCTGGCTGGCGGCCGTGGGGTCGAAGAACTCGTTGCCTATGATGCCGTGATGGCCAGGGTACAGTCCTGGGATCAGTCAGGTTGGCATTAGCTTACAGATGCTGTATTACTAAAACCGATCTACTACATAATAACATTTTGCTTTGGTGCGCTTAACAAAGAATTCAAGAGTATGTCAAACAACAAACTTCTAAAGCGCAAAGAATGTTAAGGTAGTCTCTCAAACAATATTTTAGTTTAGATCAGAAGTATTTAAATATATACATATTTGATAAGAGAATTTTCTTGCCAGTCGTGATGGTCCTCCACGTGGGGAAGTCCTCCGTGGGAAAGACGGACTTGAGAAACCTGGCCTGCACGCCCTTCTTCTTGAACTGCTCGAAGCCCCTGAACTTACGCCCACTGCGATCGGCGAACAATTCCAGGTAGTCCCATCGGAGACTTTGGAATAAAAAAAGAAGCACATTTTATTAACATTATGTCTCTTTCTAGTCACAACTGCTTCCCTACAGTATAGTCAAACTCAAATAACTGAGATCGACATGACCCAATGTGCAATTTTTCGACTTTCTTGTTTAAGCAAGCCGCTTCGTGTACATATTTGCATATGAATGCACCGTTCCCTAGAAAAAAAATTCCCAGTTAACTGAGATTTTCAACAAACCGACTCCTGATTACCGAGTTTGACTGTACCAAGGGGGGAAAAAACTCTCTCTCACACAGGAATGGTTGAAACACAATCGCAATTTCCTTTTAGCTTGGAAAATGTGATGGGCAGCAAGCAGATACTATAGCACTACTACCTAGTATTAGGTAGATTGATCCCTGGGACGCAGAGACATCTTGATGGATATGTGGATTTTTCTTTTTTCTCTCCTCCTCCCCCTCCTTCTCCTCCGTCCCTATACCCTCCGTTCTCCTCCAGTAGGAAGATTTCTATTAAGATTATTTCGGGTAGAGGAGGCCTGCTCCCTGCCTCTTCAGGATGTAAAGGCTATTACGTACTATAAAAACTCTCAGGAAGCTAATCTTACTTTCTTCCCTTTTGATAAGATGAAGAGCCATAGAAACATCTTTTACTTTTGCCTCCTCCTCAAAAAGTGAGGGTCTTGTCGATGACTTCCTTCTTTCGGACATCATATTACCAAGAGGTTTCATCATGAGGCCCTTCTCCAAGAAGGTGGGGGAGAAAAAAAGGAAATTGCCGACTTAACCCCTAAAAGTTTTTTCAGGCCAAGAGAGGAGAAAAAAACTTCGGTTTCAAGAGGCCTTGCTGCTGCCTTCCTACTCAGCTCTTGCTCCTTTCCTTCTCCCCTCCCTCCCCTTTTAAAAGTCCTCCTCAAATTAAGCGGAAAATGGAGGACTTGTCTCTTGTCTGCGAGGACAAGGAAGAAGAGGAGGAGGGGGAGAGCGAGGCAGGAATAACAATGAGATGATTCCCAAACGGGTGGAGGGGGGGCAGGAGAAATGCATTTATGAAACATTGAAGATTGTAACGAACTCATTTGCACCAATCAAATTTCAAAAATGTTTGCAGAGACTCACACAGACACTTCTTTTGCAGTGAAATGGAAAGACAATGGAGGTTATTAGTTTTCTTTTTTGTTCCTCTCTTCCTCTCTTTTCCTCTGAGGCTCTTTTCCTCAGAGCGTCAAGAAAATTGAGTTATGTTCAACTTTGGCAAAAGGGGAAGGAAAGAGAGAAAGAAAACTGGAAAGGAGGGGGAAGGGGATTTTTACTGCCACAACTTCGTGCAGAAGAAGGGAAGGGGAGAGAGAGAGAGCAGGAGGGAATTTCTAGTGGGGAAGGGAAGAAAAGGAGGGGCTATAGGAGAAGAGCTTTTTTGCAAGGAGAAGGGAGAAGGAACGGAAGCTTGAAAGCGCAAATCTTTCAAGAAAGAATAAAGACAAAAAGAGAAGACTAGCAGAGAGTGTGTGGCTGCAGAAAGGAAAAAAAGGAAAGATTTTTTCCCCACAAAAGAAAGAATGAATGCATCCAATTTCCCGAACTTTCTTCTACTTCTCTTCTTTTTCTGGGAGAGAGCCTTTTTGCAAAATTAATCCCTCCCTTACCCTCCGATGACGACGACGAGTAGCTTGTCCCTCTGTGGTACCTCCGCCCTCAGCCGGCCGTCCCTCACGCCATGCTTCATAGCCACGGCGCACCACGACAGCAGCAACAGCCACACCAGTGTCGTCGTTGACGTCGTCGTTGTAGCTGCCATCGTCCTCTTCGGCCTAGGGCTCCTCTCACCTCCTCATCTCTCCGGCCCTCTCCTCTCCCTGATTATCCAACCGTTTTCCGCCACTGGGGAGGACAGGCCATCATCCTCTCCTGCCGATCCCCTCGCCTTTTCGAAGATTCAAGATGCCGCCCTTCCACCTTCTTCTCTGCCGTCTTTCCCGAATTCACCTGGAAAGACAAGAAGTGTAGAAGCTATTTTTTGAAAGAGTGAGTTGAGGTGGAATGGAAGAGACCTCAGCGGCCCGGCACCCACCCTCAATCCCAGCACGATCACAAGATTTATCGCAGAGGGTGGGGAGGACTCCAACGTGCAACTTCCCCCTCCTTCCCTCTCTGTATATGTCTCCGCATACCGGTACTTTTGGAGATACCTTTAGGTTAGGTCATATATTAGTGTGTACTGTATGTGTGCCACTAACTCATTTACCATTGGAATGCAGCAGCGACGGTTTTATTTTAGTTGTTGCTTTGTATGTAGTATGAAGACAAATTCTGTGAATGTTTGTTCTCGGTTCTCTCTTGTTGTCGGGCGATGAAAGAAAAGCTTCTCACTCCCTTTCCTTTGCCCTACATGACCAGAAAGTCTTTTCATCTCTCCCTTCCTCCTCCTCCTCCTCTCGACCCCTTTCTTCCTTCCTTTTTCACGGCAGCGCCACCACTGCTAATCTCTTGAAGATTTTCCTGGACTTTCTTCTTCCTCTTCTTTTCCACAAGACAGTTCCAACACCGTCTCTCCCCTCTCTCTCCCTCTTTCTGTATGCCCCCTAAGTTGCTGTTCCTCCCTTCTGCCCTCTCCACCCTGCCTTCCACACTCTTTTCGCACCCATTTCTGAATGGTCCTTTCACGAGAACCCCTTTCCCCTTCCAAAAAATAGGTAATGTGTATTCGGCAGAGTCGATCAAAACTTTTTGGGGGTGGGAGGAAAAGTGCTCAAGTAATAGGTGCCAAAAATAAAGAAACTTGTGTCTTGGGCAACTCTAGCAACTGCAGTATTAGTACAACACTATTGTAAGTATGTACTAGTACTGGTCAGATTTTGTGGTGGTAGCAACAGAAGTAGTCCAAAAGTTATAAGTCATTTGAATAAAGAAAGAGAGATCTTATTTTATGCGGCAAATGATAAATGGAGGTAGAGTTACTGATGCTGCTCTGTACACACTACCCAGAGAGGAGAAACGAAGTTTGCAGTGGAGGTTTTTTGGGAAAAGGCTTGGTTGGGTAGGAAAAAGATTTGTGTTACTACGATTCAAAAAGGGATGGGGCTGGTGCTTATCCATCCAAATGATCCTGACCCTCTTCCTTGATCTTGGTCTTCTTCCTTCACTAATCACCCCTTGCTCGCAGTGGCCTCCTTTACCATCCATCCATCCACCCAAGCCTACCCAACTGCCTTAGCACCATCGCGCAGTCATTTGTAGGCACGATATCGTTCCTCACCCCAGAGGGAGTCGTGGAGGGGGGAACTGAGGTCTCTCCCGCAGGGAGAGGGATGGGAAGGAGGACAAGTGGGGAAGAGGGGGGAGGCTCTTACGTAGCAGGAGGAGGAGTACCTTTTGGAGAGCGGCAGGCAGTGGGAACACTACTGCAGTCCAATGCCAACCATCTTGAGATTGCCTTTTTTTCCTATGGAGGTCCACAAAATTGTTCCTCTGATTTTTTCCATGCCACCTTCCAAGTACTGTACCGGTATACTACAGTATATGCGTAGATTCAAAAAAGCAAGGGCGCATCTTCGAAATTTTTTTAGCTCTTGCAAGGCAAATCCCGTCACGTCAAGAAGTCTCCCCTCCCTTTGCCTGTCGACATCATTATGAAGACATCCTTCTTCTCCCCGTTGTCACAATCCTCTCTGTCTCTCTCTTCTTCTCTCCCCCCATGGGCCTAAAGGGGAGGGGGCATTGGACAAGCCTCTTCTTCTTGCTGCTGCTGCGAAAGGACACACACAATGGCCGTCACTCCCTTCCTGGGTGGGGGGCTTAGCATGCACCATCTTCAAGATATCGTATATATATATATACTCCTCCTCCTCCTCTTCCTGCTCCCCCTTTTTTCCGAGGCAGTGTGGACTACTAGTACTGTGTAGTATAAGACGAGATATGAAAGGACCATAGTGAACCACAGACACACAACAGAGGAGAGAGAGAGGGTGGTGGACTCCTCCTCCTCCTGCTCCCCCTTTTTTCCGAGGCAGTGTGGACTACTAGGAGAGTGAGAGGGTGGTGGTGAGACGAACTGCTGTGTGATGAGACATCTCTATCCAGTTACCCCCTTCTTTCTCTGCATCGTATGTAGTATGTACACCGGGCATACACAAAAAGTGTCGCAGACTATCTCGACGTGGTAGCCTGCCTTTACCCCTTCACTCCCCTCTCCCTCTCTCTCTTTCGTAGTGTACATGGTACATACCCCACAGTTCAAAAATTATGTCGCAACCCTTTTTTTTTCAAAGTGAAGCTTTAATACTGTATTAAAGGTACAAGAGTGTACCATACCTCTTTTTAAAGCTGAATCCTTCCCCCAGATGCACCGGCAGCCAGATTATTGATTTTGTCATTAACTTGAGCAAGATCTTCAACGACAGGAACATGGTCAAGGTCACCAAGCGCGTACTCATACTATGTAAACCAGCAAAAAAATATCAG
>JAAUYM010025719.1_pt1 | contig 13262 bp, 14 predicted proteins | sample 7278001 | NCBI WGS metagenome assembly JAAUYM01 (sample SAMN14350224, study PRJNA611818) | marine sediment metagenome | isolation source: surface marine sediment (1.8m) | place: French Polynesia: Moorea | collected 2018-08
AGTAGGACCTCTCACACAGGTGGAGTTGCACGAGCATCTCCATGCTGTTGCTTTCCACAAGGCAGAGCATTTACATGTGCACACCTTACTAGTACTGTGGAGGACAAAATATTTGGGGTGGGGGGGAAAGTATCTCCCAACTTTCTGCCCTTTGGGAAAGACCGGAACTGAGGAGAAAGGGAAGAGAGCTAGTGAGAGAGTAGGGGACGAGAGGATGCCGAGTGGGGAAAAAAAAGGAGGAGCAAACCGACGCGCTGCATCATTCTCTGCACTCCTCTTCCCGACCGGACTTTTAAGCTTACGAGTGTAACAAATTGACGAAAAAACTCGTGAAGCATATGTGGTATCCTACCTAATGACATGTTTCATTACATGTTTAAAGCTGAATTTGTTATGCTCGTAAGTTTTAAAAGTCCCGTCGGGTTTCCTCCTGCTCACCTTCCTTCCTGAACTTGCACTCGCTGCGGTGCTTGGGCATGGCCTTGGCGGGCCCCCGGTGGTCGCAGCCGGCGCCGGCGTACTGGCAGGCCACCATGGTGCCGGAGCAGCGGTAGCGCAGGTGGTCGGAGAGGGAGCCGCGCTGGAGACTCTCCTCGCACGAGTCAGAGTTGGGGCAGGTCACCATCAGCTTGTCCAACAACCTTGGAACAGAGGGGGAAAAGGTCGGTGGGATCGAGAGAACATCTTGAACCACATGACATGATCGAATTGTGCTACTGTATATACAGTACGTACCTCTTTAGCACCAAGTTGGAAGGGGAGATGGTCATCTCATTCACCGGTTTCCGGTCCAGCGGACACATCGGGTTTACCCTGTTTGTGTGGAAAAAAAAGAAAGGAGAGATCACACCATCTGCCTCTCTCTGCTATCCTCTGATCTGACCTGAGGTAACTGTTGAGACAGGCCTGGCAGAACGTGTGGCTGCAGGGCGTGTCCGTCGGCTGCACGAACGGCTGCAGGCAGATCTGGCACATCAGGTCCTCGTCGACCTCACCGACGTAGTTGTACAGGTGCGGCTCCTGGTAAGAAAAAAAAAAGAGGTCAGTCCTGCGTTTCTGTCTGCCTTGTCCCTGATTTCCACGTTACGACATTACGTGGTGCGAGTGGTGCTGCCCGCAGGACTTGCACGTCCTGGGCCTGTTCGACGAGGACGAGGACGACCTCTTCTTGCCCGACGACGACGACGTCGGCGTCGCCGACGGTGGGGGAGCGCGGGCGGGAGGAGGAGGAGGAGGAAGCGGCGGCTGTTCTGTTGCCGGAGACGGAGCCGGTGCGGGAGCGGTGCCCAACTGTTGCTGTTGCTGCTGTTGCTGGTTGTGGTGGCCCCTGTTGCTGCGGTGTCCGGCAGAGGACGAGCGCGGGCGGTGCCGCTCCATCTTGGACATCAGACCTATGAAGGAGGTGCGAAATATGGGAAATAGTAGCTGCTTTTACACGCAGTCGAACGACCGCGTAAGTGAAAAACGGATGTAGTACGTATGAAAAAATCCCGCTTACAAAGGGAACAAGTTCATTTCCACTTAAGCGGATCACACTACTGCCGTCGTAGGAATCTTGGGGAAAAAAATAGGGCCAAGGTTGTCACCTCTTGTAGCCCCCAAGCAAACTGTGTCCCCTTGAACGTGTGTGACCCGAATGAGAAATTAGTAAACCTGCTCTTGACTCGAGCCGTTAATGTGACTCCTGTTAAATTGAATGGCCGTCAAATGGCTTCCACAACTAGTGACCCCATTGTCTGTCTCTCTCCTCCTCTCTCATTCCAATCCATACCAATTTCACAAAGTCTTGCGCTGTCTCAGTACCATGTAGTATACACTGCATAAAAAAAGAATCTTCTTTCCACCACTCCCTCCTCCTCCTCTTTCCGCCAGGCTTGCTCTTTCATCTTTTCTCCTTCAGTCGGAGGGGGGGGGTCCCGGAGAAGTGTGCTCAGAATGTCAAAGAGAGCCTCAATCAATTTCTCTCTCCCCTCCCTCCCTTTTTAGAGACCAAATTGGGGAAAAGAGCAATGGGAGGGGGGGAAGGGAAAAGGAAGCTTTGGATATTTTTTTCTCTCTGCGGATAAAGGCCCTTTACCCATCTCATTCCTCTTGCCCTTCCGCAGCAGAAAATATGTTTATCGGAATGCGTTTTCCCACATTTTCTCAAGGTTGTTGGGAGAAGTTTAGGTGCGGCCAAAGGAAAGGAGGGGGGGGAGGGGGAAGAGGGGAGAGAAAGTTGGCCTTTAAAAAGCAGTTTCTAAATACTCCCCACGTTCCTTGGGACTTTCAAACTTTTATCCCATCGAAGGGCGTCTTCAAATTCCATCCAAGACTAAATTGAGTCGAGCTGAGACTGGACTCAGTTTCCTTTATCACAAAAATTTATCCTCTCTGCTTTACCAAGTATCAAGTCTACTAAGTTGGCCAGATGTGATAACAATTTTTTTAAATCAAGAAATTGCATCTACGGTAGGGTTGAATTGATAAATGGATGCTTTTCACATGGACAGCTTTATGTGGCCAATAACAATAAATGTATAAATACGAGATTGCAACTTTTATATCCAGCAACGCAGGTAGTGACCGGCTAGCTTCTTTTAAACTGAATGTGCTTGGACTGGACCTTACGAATTTTCTGCAGGAAGAAACAACGTTTGACCATGACACCGTTCAATATTTAGCTGTGCCTCCTTACCTTGTCAAAAATTCTTTAATTCGCGATTTGTGTCTGCTGTCTCCTTAACCCTTCTTTTTTTCTCCAAGACGAACCTCCCAGTTTCTTCCATTCCAACCGTTGCTGCTGCTGCTGTTGGTGTTTTTGCCGCCTCCTTTACTCATTCTCTCTCTCTCTTGTACGGCCAGGTAAGGTAAATCACCTGTGCTCTGTAGTCGATGCTGCTGGACCAAGAACGGAGGCGAGCTCTGGCTGCGGGCTGCGGCGGTTCCACCGTTCAAACAGAAGAAGAGAAGGAGGGGGAGAAAGGGCATGAACGAATCTCCTGTGGAGGATGAGAGATGGTGTTGCTAGGGAGGAGAGAAGGATTGATGGTGGTGCACAAAGCACCTTGTCCAATATCGAAGGAAACCACAGAACTACGAACCTACGTATACAGTACTGTACCGTACATCATAGTAGTTAGGGTGATGGGATTAAGAAAATAAGTTATACTAGTAGAAGAAGTAATAATGATTTTATTTGAATTTTATGTACCTACATGTATAGTATTGTACGAGATAACGCGTAGCCCAAATACTACATATTTGAAACTCTAAAGGAGGAAAATTATATACATGTACCAGTATGCTACTGAATTAGTACTTTGTCACTGGAAGAAGTCTACTTTATATTGAGATTTTACATTCTTGATCATAAAAATTTTACTTACAGGCCAACTTTCCTTCATGTCTTGGACTAACTTTATAATTGCGCCTCATGACTATACAATACAATTCTATTTTGTTTCATGCACATTTGGCTATAATCTAATTTGTATTAGTATGGTAGGCTGTTTCAATTTCCGTTTAGCAAAGTGATACCTTAGTTAAATGCTAACCTAAATCATTTACAGTATTTAACACCAAGAATATTAAAAAAAACAACTGTTTTTTGTATCCTCAGACGACGACTGGCACTTTTACTGGGCGTCAACGCAGACCTGCCGCAACCTGTTTGCCGTCGACTCCGGCTACCGCATGAACGACTTCCAGATCATCAACCACTTCTCCAACCACTACGAGCTGACCAGGAAGGACCTGATGGTCAAGAACCTGAAGCGGTATCGTAGGGACCTGGAGCGGGAGGGCAGCGCACTGGCGGAGAAGAATGAGCAGGGCAGGTACCTCTACCTGGACTTCATCCCGACCACCTTCATCCTGCCCGCGGACTACAACATGTTCGTGGAGGAGTACCGGAAGAACCCGCAGAGCACCTGGATCATGAAGCCGTGCGGCAAGTCCCAGGGCGCCGGGATCTTCCTCATCAACAAGCTGTCCAAGCTGAAGAAGTGGTCCCGCGAGTCCAGGACCGTCTTCAACCCGAACCTGGTCAAGGAGTCCTACGTCATCTCCCGCTACATCGACAACCCGCTGCTGATGGGTGGCCGCAAGTTTGACCTTCGCCTCTACGTCCTCGTCACCTCCTTCCGCCCTCTCAAGGCCTACCTGTTCGGACACGGCTTCTGCAGATTCTGCACCGTCAGGTACGACGACTCGGCCAACGAGATGGACAACATGTACGTCCACCTGACCAACGTCAGCATACAGAAGCACGGGGAGGAGTACAACAACATCCACGGGGGCAAGCTGAGCGTGCAGAACCTCAGGCTCTTCCTGGAGACCACCAGGGGGAAGCTGGCCACGGAGAAGCTGTTTAACGAGATGTCCTGGCTGATCGTGCACAGCCTGAAGGCGGTGGCGCCCGTTATGGTCAGCGACCGACACTGCTACGAGTGCTACGGGTACGACATCATCATCGACGACAACCTGAAGCCCTGGCTGATCGAGGTGAACGCCAGCCCCTCGCTCAGCTCCACCACCGTCTCCGACCGCATCATGAAGTACAAGCTGATCAACGACATCATCAACGTAGTGCTGCCTCCCGACGGGCTGCCCGACGTCAAGTGGAACAAGACGCCGTCGCCGGACTCGCTGGGCAGCTTCGAGCTGCTGCTGGACGAGGATCTGGCGGCGCAGTCAGAGTCCTCGTCCGGAGGAGGAGGCGGCGGCGGCGGCGGCGGAGGCGGCGGGAGCGGCGGCGCAGCGGGAGGGGGAGGAGGGGGAAGGAAGTCAAAGTGGAAGTGAAGAAAAAATAATATCAAGAGAAAGCCTATTAAAATTTCAACTAGTATAGGAAGGGGGAAAAACGGCTTTATTGTTGAGCAAAGTGCGTTTTCAAGTTTAAAAAGGCAGCTGCACAATTACGCAAAGAAAGTAATGATTGCAAACCGATTTTTTTTTACTAACTACGGTGCTAGGTAATGCGGAGAGGGGGGGTGAAATCCGCTTATAGTACACATGGACAACCTCACGTTCGTTTCAGGCCAGCAATACTATGGATATCGTCGGCGGTGACTTGTAGTGAGAGCGAGTGGCTCTCAGTGTGATGACGTTGGATAATACGGAAGTCAGATCGGAATCGTGGTACAGGTATAGTAGAGAGAGCTCTTCCTTCTTCTGTACCTACTACACTCAATCTTCCTTTTGGTGTTCCGCCTCCTCCTGTGAATGCGGCTCCCCCGACTCCGACTCCTTCCTGTCCTTGTTGTCCCCGTCCTCCCCGTCCTTCTTCTTGCCCCTCTTGTCCTCCTGCCGCCGCAGCTTCTCCTCTACCTTCTCCTGCACCGACCTGGCCCTGGCGTCCAGCTCGCTCTCCCTTCGCGTGAGCACCCGCGGGAGGTAGTTCTGCGTCACCTGCCGGGCCACGCACACGGCCAGCACCACGGGCGCCCAGAAGGCCAGCCGCCAGCCCCACCCGGACGGAACCCGGTTGCGGAACCAGTTGGAGTAGCAGGCCAGCGCCACCGTCGTCATGGCCGACACGAAGACCAGCATGCCGCCCGTGGCGTGGTACAGCTTCAGCGTGGCCGGGCGGATCACCCTCCGGAAGGCCTGCCCGTACTTGGCGCACAGCCCGCCGAGGGCGACGCCGAAGGCACCGGCCACCGTGGCCAGGCCGAACTTGCCGTGCCACGAGGTGAAGTGCGCGCGGTCGTTCACCTCCTTGTTGATGTAGACGGCGGCGAAGCCGAAGAAGGCCGAGGTCAGGCCGAACGCGTGCAGGATCCAGTGCAGGGTCACCTTGTCCGCGTGCCCGGACGACTGCGGGGAAAAAGAAAGAGACGACAGTCAATTTGGAATATTTAATACGTACTACAAAATATTTTATTGCGATTCCACTTCTCTTGTAAATTGCTATGCAGTACGTACATAGAAAGTATTTCTTTTAGTACCTGGAATAGCGACGACTCCGGCGAGAATATTACTATAGCCTGTAGGAGGAGCGTGACGAAGGCGACGGCCATGCAGGTCGGGTGCCACGAGAAGAGGTTGGATCCGGGGACGGCCAGCCAGAAGATGAAGCCGGTAAAGGCCACGGACAGCAGGTGGACTACCATCCTGGGGACCTGACGCCGGGTATGCAATAATGCGTGGAAGCGGGGGGAATCGAGGGAAGCAAACGGAGATGACGTTGTCTTGTCAGGAAGAGAGAGAGAGAGAGAGAGAGAGGGGAGGGGAAAAGTCGATGTTGGTTCTGTGCGGTTCGGTGCGGTGCGGTGGGAGAAACAACAGCAGCACGCCCACTGCTGTGTAACCCACTCCCCCTCCCCCTCCCCCTCCCCCGCCCTCGTAGTTTTCTCCCTTTTCTCCACTTCCATCCATTCCCTGTCCGCTGGCCTCCCTCCCTCCCTTCCTCTGCTGCTGCTGCATTTGTACAACTTGGCAGAAAAGGGCTCTCTCTGTCTCCCCTTCGAAGTTTCGATCCCTTCGCTGCCTCTTCCTCCTTCTCCCTTTTTTCTCTCTCTGGTTGGTCCACGTCTTAGGACGGCAACGGCATCCTTTCTCCCATTTCTTAAGATTGAATGGTTGCACACTTGCACAGTTTTGATCAGATGGCTACTAATAAGAATGATGCAACAATTAGAAAACACCAATAGATGCACATAGTTAGGTACATTGTAAGTACAGGTACGGTAATATATGCAAGCTTAGGAGCAGCGTACTGTGCAGTTAAGTATCAAAGCAGTTGAGAGCATCTGCTTAATTTGTGCTGCATATCATACTTCTGACACACGCAGTGTATCAAGTAAACTTTAAACTTTTTCTATTGTTAACCTCGACGATTGCCAGTGCCAGAAGTCTAACTTCCAGAAGGTCTGGACTGGTCTGATCTCTATTGTTCCTTAAAATTACGATGTGAATCATGTATTTTTTTTTATTTATTTTTTCCCTTCAATTTTAGTGCTATTCGCTAGGTCTTTTCTTAATGTCTCGATTTTGTAAAAATCCTATTAAACCACGCACTTTACTAGTTCGAAAGTCGATTATACTACAGTAAAACAAGAACACTATTACGTGTTTACTTTTGTTCGTGGCAAAGATTATTCTATAATAACATATACCAAAAGTTGAAAACCGTCTCAAGACCACGAACTACGTAATAAAAGAAATTAGACAATTGCCCTCTATCCTCACAGTGGCATTTCGAATTCATTAAAATGGAGTCAAGCAGCAGCATCAACGCCAACATCAACTCACACGGCTTTTCAAAACTTCTGTTGCAAGAGACGAAAGCAGTGACTATGTACGAGTACAGTTCTGAAGCAAAGTTGGAAAATTTAATTGCAATCAAGACCCAAAAATCGCAAAAATGGCTTAAACTTGGCTACTTCAAGATTTTTATTACCATGTTGCTTTCCTCTTAATGAAGGGAACATTTGCTGTAGAATTAGGTGTTTTTGTTTTATTTACAGAATATAGAAATAAAAAGTCAGAGTATAATAAGCTTTTATCTCCAAAGTAGGACATTATCTGAGGGCCCGAGCCGCAAGAATTGCGACAATTTTGCACACATGGATCGTGGTTGGGAGAGGTACGAGCCACAATCCTTCAGGCAAGACTTTCTCGACCTAAAACGGTTGAAATTTTACTTTATACGTGGTGCAGTAAGTCTCGCTCCTTCTGTCCTCTTCCCCCTCCCCCCCTCCCGTCCCTTCTGATTGGTTGCTCTGAGACGTGACGTCACATGGCCTGATCCGCTCGGGACATCTCATTGGACAAGAGAAAGACACAACAAAAGGTGGAGATGAGATGAGGAGGAAGGCGCAGTTTCATCAGAACTTCCATATCGCAAAGTCCTTTTCGAGCGTGGAAGTGTAGGTGGCGGCTGGGGGGATTCTCTCCACCCCCCCCAACACCTTTTGGAGGATCTCGCAGGGATCTCGCAAGTTTCACGGAGTCAAGATGGCGTCAGAGGACTTCAACATCGAGGGTAAGAAGGAGGGGAAAAAAAGTCGCAAAGCGATTTGTGTTCTATGAATCATGGCCACGATCCATGATCACGAGTGGGTCTTTCTTTATCTTTTTCTAACCTTCTTCCCCTTTCTTCCTCTTCCAGAGTTCCTCGGTTTCAGCGGTCCCTCCCCCGATGGCGCCTCCTCCTCCTCCTCCATCCCCACCATCGACAGCGGCAGCGTCCTTGACGACGCCTCCGCCCTCCTCTCGGACGAGGCCATCATGTCGGTGCTCAACGACGACAGCATGGCCAACCTAGACCTGCTGTCCCAGGCCGTCGACGAGACCAACATCTCATCCTCTGTCTCCACCTCCGCCGCAGTCGACTCCGACCTGGAGGACATCCTCAAGCCTGACAACCTCCCCGCCCAGGTGTCGCCCAGATCGCCCATCCTGCCAGCTGGTGGGATGGTCTCCCCGGTGCAGGTGGTGCCGCAGCAGCAACAGCAGCAGGCGCCGCAGCCACAGCCGCAACCGCAGCCGCAGCCTCCGTCACCTCCTTTCGTACAGCAGCAGCAGGTTGACAGCCCCACCATCAGGAGCCTCCTGGTGCAGCCCAACAGAGTGCAGGAGGTGGCGGCTCCTCAGCAGAAGATCATCCTTCAGCCTGTAACCGCCAACAACGGCGCGGCGGCCCCGGCGAACATACTGCTACGCACCACCACAACGGGCGGGGGAGGGACTCAGCCGATCCTCCTCCAAGCCGCACCCACGGTGGTGGCCGGAAGGTTAAACGCGGCGCCCACCACCCTGGTGTACCAGACGCCCCCTCAGACAGTGATGGGAGGAGACGCCAAGCCGAGGATCCTGACCACCCTGGTGAAGGCCGAGGAGGGTGCGGTGATGCCCCCGCAAGTGGCGAGACAGCAACAGCCGACCCAGGTGACCTTCGCCACCGTGACGCCGGTGGCGGCAGCGCCGGCGGCCAAACCCAGCATCACCCTGGACATCAAGCCCGACCGGCTGCCTCCGGAATCTGTCAGTCAGGAAGAGGAGGACCTGCCCAATCATTCCCTTCCCCACCCTCGCAAGCCAGAGAGGCGCTCCGCCCACAACGTGATCGAGAAGCGCTACCGCAGCTCCATCAACGACCGCATCGTGGAGCTAAAAGACATCGTGGCCGGGGAAGGTGCCAAGATGAACAAGTCGCTCATCCTGCGCAAGGCTATCGAGTACATCCGCTTCCTGCAGGCGCAGAACATCAAGCTAAAGCAGGAGAACGCGCAGTTGAGGATGAATGCGGGGAAGAAGGTGCAGGCGATGGAGCTGATGAGCAAGATTCCGTCCTCCCTGGACGGGTCCGACGGGGAGGGGAGTCCGGAGGGACCGTCTTCGCCGGAGTCGATCAGCAGCGAGTCCTCCGGCATGCTGGACAAGACCCGGATGGTCCTGTGCATGGCCCTGCTCACCCTGTTTGTGGTGAACCCCTTCTCCACGCTGGTGAGACCCGCCTTCGACTACAGCATCTCTTCCGGACAGAATGCTGGAGGGAGGACTCTGGCTGGTTTTGAGGATTCCGGATACACATGGTGAGAACAACTTTTTTTCTGCTTGTACAGTACGTAAAAACTTTCTCTTGGACATGCGCAAGTGATCCTTCTCTCAAAAAACTTCTTCTAGGATGGACGTTTTTAAGCAGTCCGCCTCAACTGTCCTTCTTGGGACCGTGTACGTCGGCCTTTTCCTCCTGGGCCTCGTCAAGATTTTCGTGTACGGGGAGGCCAGCGTACCGGAGAAGTCTCGCTCCATGCAGCGCTTCTGGGTGCACCGCAAGCAGGCGGACACCGAGATGAGGTGGGAGAGCGGCGGGGGAGGACAGCAGAAGGCAGAGGCGGTGGCCAGGCACCTGAGATTGGCCGTGGAGGCGCTGGGGAGACCTGGTAAGGAGGTTAATAGGGTTGGGGCAATTGCGCTTTTCCGTGTTAGGAAATGTAGTCCTCTTTAGCAAAACTGTAAGAAGAAACAATCAATTACATCAGTGGCCAACTGCATGTGTTAAGTGTAAGGAGCTTATCAATACGGTAATGGTGACGTCTTACGCTAGGCATGCATTCAAATGGTGCTAGGTGGCTGTGAATATGTTTTTTTTTTTTTTGATGATGTGTTGGGTTATTTCCGTCTGTGCGCTGAGAACGGAAGCTGCTGGAAGCGAGATAACAACTTCACAGATGTCTCTTGCCTCTTGTTCATAAATACGTCGCCCAGATAGTGAAAGTCCATTAGTTGCACATGTGACAGTACTGTTAGCAGACCATGACCTGGTACTACTATAGCACTACAGTGCGTTCGAACGTCCTTCCTTCCTTCAGTTCCGTCTGGTCGCCTGGAGCTGCTCCTGTCGTCGCTGTGGCAGTGCCTGTGCCAGGCCCTGCACCGACTGGGAGTGGCGCGATGGTTCGTGCGCCGGGCCGGCGGTCTCGGCACCGGTGGCGCCGCCTGCGCCAGGCGCCGCGAGGTGGCTCTCTGTCGCAGGGAGTGCGCCGCCGCCTACCATCAGCTGCACCAGGTGCACCTGCGCTCCGACGCCGACCGCGACTCCCACCTCATGGGATTCTTCCTGGCCATGGCTGCCGTCAACCTGGCCGAGGCCTCGAGCCAGCAGGACCTGCCTTCCAACTTTAAGTCGCACTCCTACGCGCTCCTGGCACTTAGGATCAGGCACAGCACGCCCAGGATCTTCAAGTACCTCAGCAGGTTTGTCTGTAGATTCATTTTAAATGGGGGGGCAATGGTGAGTAATAGTTTTTTTTCTAATTTCCCCCCAGGTTCTACATGTTTAAAGCCAAATACCGACAGAAGAAGAACGAAGCCATCGACGCCAACCTAAAGTGGCTGCTGAGCAATCCAGGGCAGGACTTCTTTTGGAACTCACATTGGCACTTCGGACAGACCTGCTCTTCCGTGGTAAGCGTCATCAACCTTCCAGACCCTTCTACTACATACGTACAGTACATACCTACATACAGACAGACCAATAAGCTTTGTTTCTGTTCTTTCAGACAGAAGAGCCTGACTCCCTGAACCCGTTGGCTCTGGTCGGCCGCTATTTTCGCGAGGACCGCCTCCGCCGCGCCCTGTGCGTGTCCGTCTGCCCTGGCCAGTCGACGGGCACCGTCTCGGACGCGCTGGAAATGGCGGCGCAGTCGGAGGAGTCCAACGCCGCCGTGGACGTGGGCATGCTGGTCCCCTGCCAGGACGCGCGCGCAAGGTGGTGGGCAGCGGCCATCGCGGCCGGGGCCCACTGGGTGAGGGGGGAGACGGAGGAGGCCACCAAGCTGTACCACGCCGTGGAAGCCGTCCCGCTTGACGACGATGACGACGATGGGCCAGTCCTGGAGGCGGTGGCCGCCAGCTTCGACTCTCAGAGGGCCATGCTGGAGTTGATTGGCGAAGACAGCGACGATAAGGAAGAGGAGGAGGAGGAGAATGGCGGCGGCGAGGAGGCCAGCAAGGAGACCGAGGCAAGGGGTCGCGCCGCTGTCGGGCAGACCCTGGCGACGATGGAGGTGGCGTCGACGCTGTTGGAGGAGGCGGTAGAGCACGTCATGACTTACCAGCAACAGGAGGAGCAGCATAAACAGCAGCAGCAGCAGAGGCAGCGGCGCCCGACTGCTGAAGCGATGGAAGAAAACGCTGTTCTCAGGGTAAGAAAATTCTCCCTCTATCTAATCAATGGATGATGCAAGCAGTTGTAAGATAAGTATTGTAGTAGATGCTGATGCATGTAAGTAGTAGTAGTACACGTAACAACGTGCTAGCACATACTAGATGCGTCCTCATCTAAGGAAGAACTCTGCGAAGAAGATTGGAGAAGATGCGACCCCAAGTGGCATGGCCTCGGTGTGCATTGTAGTTGCATTGCATGAGATTGCAAAATATCCTCAAGTCAGTCTCTCTCCGTCCGCCGGGACCAGACGCTTAGGTATATGCGGTGCTCCTGCCATGCAGACCTGATGTCGTGCGCATAATCCACGGATACCTTCAGTGGAACTCGGATGGTCGGGAATAATTAGCAAGGAATCTCGGTTATTCGGTAATTTTTTTTTCAGGATTCATACGTTGCTGGATAAGACCACACGGTCCAACGAGAAACTCGGGATAATTGGAGAATTGATTATCTCTCCCGATTATCCGAGTTTCACTGTACTAGTGTGACCTTCGGGGGTCTTTTGGGGGCAATTTTTGTGTGTGTTATTTTACCCATGCATCTTTCCTTACAAATCTCAATCGTCCTCCTCCCTTTTTTTTTCCCTTCCCTGTGCAGCACGCCCTCCTGCTGAGCTGCGACTGGCAGCTGGACGCCCGCACCTCGCTGTGGCTGCGCGAGACCGGCGGCCGCGGACACGTCTCCAGGCAGTTTCTCTCCGCCTTCCAGAGGCACCTCAGGTCGCTCAAGAGGCTCTCCGGCGGGCTGGACGTGAGTCGCAATCGCACGGTTAGCGAAGGAGTTGAGAATCGCTAATCGATCTTTTTTTTTTTTTTTTTTTCAGTGGGCCGCTGCGCGCATCCCCCTGCGCGTAGCGACGGTGAGGATGATGGCGGGGGCGTCACCGGGGAGGACGCAACAGCTACTCAACCAGTCGCTCATACAGAAGACCACTTCCAAGGGTCTCTTGTGTGGAAAAGGTGGGAGGGGAAAAAAATTCTTAAAACACCACCAAGTGATTTTTAAAAAAAATCCTTTTTGAATCCGTTGCAGACGACCGCCTGGTCTTGACGGGCGAACGCGAGCACGCGACGGCCCTGTACATGGCCTGCCGCCACCTGCCACCTCTGATGCTCTCCACCCCCGGAGAGCAGGCCGGGATGCTGACGGAGGCATCAAAGATCCTGGAGAAGATCGGAGACAAGAGGGGCCTGGAGAGATGCTACAGGCTGATGAAGAAGCTCGGATCCACAAGGGGGGTCCAGGCGGCGTAACATTTTTCTTTTTCTTTCTCCTTGAATCAAGACTTGTCTGCAGATGTTTTATGGTAGATGTCCCCCCACGTACCCCTATTAACGTTGGTGTGTCATCTTAATTTATGTATGGGATATTATACTATATATGCAGTGTAGTACAGTGTGTACGTACAAACGGTAGTCCTACATACAATAAAGTTTCGTTAATGCTCCTTCTACGGTGTACGGACGATCCTTTGAAGTTGGTGGCACTGCTTAAAGGTTCTTGGCTTAACTGAACCAGAGAGAAAGAAGAGAGGTTTTATCCCTAGGGCAAGTGCATCTGCCTTCTACAGTAGCGCCCCTGGCGAGATGCAATGAGAACTACA
>JAAUYM010076366.1_pt1 | contig 13259 bp, 12 predicted proteins | sample 7278001 | NCBI WGS metagenome assembly JAAUYM01 (sample SAMN14350224, study PRJNA611818) | marine sediment metagenome | isolation source: surface marine sediment (1.8m) | place: French Polynesia: Moorea | collected 2018-08
CCCCCCACTTTTTGTTGTGATTGTACCTCCCGCACGTGAGTCACGTCACGTCTTTCTCGCGATTCTTTGTGTCAACTTTTCTTTCCGCCTGTTTGTGGGCAGTTTTCGGGGCCGGTTTGGCCCGGCGACTCCGCCCGCAGAAACAGAAGGGGCACTTTTCGGTTTTGACGCTTTTCTCATAGGCAACCCGACGGAATCGGAGGGAGTGATTCGGTGTCACACACATACCTACTTTACTCCTCACTTTAGCTAATCTGAAGCTATTCACGCACAGATTTGCTTGCTAAATTTGCATACATAATTATATCAAAAGTTTACTAAACTGGGCGATCTATGACATCTATGATGAGCTTTTGTGTGCTGAAACCAGTTCCTTTCTTTCGCCAAATTCCACATTTTCTGCGTTGGCACCATCTGCTGGCCAAGAAATACCTATTCAACAAATGAGTGGTAGGCTTGAGTTTCCTTTAAAAGAACTGTACTAATACATAACCTCTCATTTTAATTTTCCACTCTGATTGACTGAGAGGAGGAAGCCAAAGTCCATGAGTCTATCAGCACCAAGCACTGACTGCATGGCCGTCAGATGGCGTACGTGATCGCCTCTAGGGAAACAGCCGGAAGAAATGGAACCTCTCCTTCTCGATTCCCCCTGGTGCTGGGCTCGGTTTTGTGTGTAACTTCCCAATGTTGTGTTGGCGAAAAGTAAGATATTTGCATGCTGTCGAATATGCCGACCTGACATTTACAGTAGAAATACAGTACATATACACATGCACAGCTTGACTCTTCTCCCTTACCCGACCAGCCATACCCTTTATCTTATCCGTACAAATCTGACATATTTCATGCATAATAAGTTGTTTAATACATGAATTGCATTTTGGCGAAAATGACCTGACCAGACAGCTGTCAAGTTTAACTTTGCATTTTCCCCCGCAGTTGTATGTTTAATTAATGTCTCATAAGTGACAGAAAAAAAATGGAAAGTATTGTAATTACAAAATATTAAAGGAGGTTTTTCTCGTTTCTGCAATGCGAGTGGCAACGCTTCCGCAGCTGTTAGAGAACACGCCAAACAAAGTTGTCGTGGCCAAACTGAGGGAGGAAACCCGAGGGCGGCGAAGGCTTTTTTGCAACATACCAATTACTAGGATCTGGAGATTTGTAGAACAGATCGAAACTGATTCATACACCGTCTCAACAGGTTCAAATTAATGACAAGGGCAGATTCGTTTTGAATAGATAATTGTTTTTTCTTATACTTTTTTTCAGTCAAGTACTTTTTAAAGAAAGTTTGTCCTTTTATGTGGCGACGGAACTGGTAACATTTCAACGAGCCAGCCAACGTTGGATTGGTTAGAAACTACTGCGCCGCACTCCTCGCCGGCACAGAGAAGAAGGACGACACCCGCGAGTAGTAGTAGTAGTTGTCCGACAGGTACAAGAGGAAGAACCTCTTTGGGACCAGGTGAAAAAGAAAGGTTTTTTTTCTCTCCAGGTGTGTCTTTGTATCATTGTATTTCCTTTCCCCCGTCTGTAGGCGCCGCGGCACCGACCATGTCGGGGCTGCCGCCCTACGGAAACCCGTTCCTGGGGGCGCCGCCCCCGGGCGCGGCCTGGGCGCAGGCTGTTATGGCGCAGCAGCAGGCGCAGCTTGCGGCGCAGGCCCAGGCGCAGGCCGTGGCGCAGGCCCAGGCGCAGGCGGCGCAGGCGGCGGCGTTCGCGGCGATGCAACCCCCGCAGCAGCTGTCCTCGTCCGAGGCGGCACCGGCTTCCGCGCCGTCCGCGCCATCCGCGCCGGCGCCGCCCGGGTCGGCATCGGCGGCGGCGGCGCCGCCGCCGCCGTCCCCGGCCACGCAGATGACGGAGGCGAAGCTGCAGGAGAAGGCGCGAAAGTGGCAGCAGCTGCAGACGAAGCGGTACGCGGAGAAGCGCAAGTTCGGCTTCGTAGACGCCCAGAAGGAGGACATGCCGCCGGAGCACATCAGGAAGATCATCCGCGACCACGGGGACATGTCCAGTCGGAAGTACCGACACGACAAGAGGGTCTACCTGGGCGCGCTCAAGTACATCCCGCACGCGGTGCTCAAGCTGCTGGAGAACATGCCGATGCCTTGGGAGCAGATCAGGGACGTGTCCGTGCTCTACCACATCACCGGGGCCATCTCCTTCGTCAACGAGATCCCCTGGGTCATCGAGCCCGTCTACCTGGCGCAGTGGGGATCCATGTGGATCATGATGCGGAGGGAGAAGCGAGATCGGAGGCACTTCAAGAGGATGAGGTTCCCCCCGTTCGACGACGAGGAGCCTCCTCTGGACTACGCGGACAACGTCCTGGACGTGGAGCCGCTGGAGGCGATCTGCCTGGAGCTGGACGACGAGGAAGACAAGCCCATTGCGGAGTGGTTCTACGACCACAAGCCGCTGGTCGACAGCGTACATGTCAACGGCTCCACCTACCGCAAGTGGAACCTGACGCTGCCGCAGATCTCCTGCCTCTACCGCATGGCCAACCAGCTGCTGACGGACCTGGTCGACGACAACTACTTCTACCTGTTCGACCTGAAGAGCTTCTTCACGGCCAAGGCACTAAACGTGGCCATCCCGGGTGGACCCAAGTACGAGCCGCTGGTCAAGGACGCCTCGGCGCTGGACGACGACTGGAACGAGTTCAACGACATCAACAAGATCATCATCAGGCAGCCTGTGCGCACGGAGTATCGCATCGCGTTCCCATATCTCTACAACAATCTGCCACACTTCGTGCACCTCTCCTGGTAAGTGCTTGGTACTACTTCTAGCATACGGCCAGTTGTGACGCCGAGATGGGAGTTTTGACACTGCCAGCCTCTTGAGTTTGAGACAAGACTCGGAGGCGCTTCCAGCTCCCGAGAGTAAAAGGTTGAGCCTTTCCTTCTTTTGTGTCTGTAATAAGGTACAGGCGCAGCATCGTGGCCTACTTCCAACAGGAAGATTTTTAATATGTTTCGAGAAAAGACACACATATTTACGTATGGAAGTTTTTTAATTTGCCAATTCTCCGGTTCAGGTATCACACCCCGAACGTGGTGTTTATCAAGACGGAAGACCCTGACCTTCCGGCCTTCTACTTTGACCCCCTCATCAATCCCATCTCGCACAGACACGCAGTGGGAAACTCACAGGTGAGAAAGAATTGGTTTTGAGTGCGAACAGTAAACTTGTAATCTGCAGATACCTCCCCCGTCTCTCCCTGTTCGTAGGCGGACCTTTTGCCCGAGGACGACGAGGACTTTGAGCTCCCCGAAGACGTCTCCCCCTTCCTGCAGGGATGCCCGCTGTACTCTGACAACACCGCCAACGGCATCTCCCTCCTGTGGGCGCCGCGGCCCTTCGACACCCGGAGTGGACGAACCAGGCGCGCGCTGGACATCCCGCTCGTCAAGTCTTGGTACCGCGAGCACTGTCCGTCGGGACAGCCGGTCAAGGTGCGGGTCAGCTACCAGAAGCTACTCAAGTACTACGTCCTGAACGCGCTGCACCACCGACCGCCCAAGCCACAGAAGAAGAGGTACCTCTTCAGGTCGTTCAAGGCAACGAAATTCTTTCAGGTAAGTGAAAAGAGGGGAGGGGAAGTAAGTTTCTAAAATGATACTCACGTCGGTGCCGTCTCGGTTTCTAGTCGACGAGCCTGGACTGGGTGGAGGTGGGACTTCAGGTCTGCAGGCAGGGATACAACATGCTAAACCTGCTCATCCATCGCAAGAACCTCAATTATCTCCACCTGGACTACAACTTCAACCTGAAGCCCGTCAAGACGCTCACAACCAAAGAGAGAAAGAAGAGCAGATTCGGAAACGCCTTCCATCTCTGCAGGTAAATTGATGACTAATTGTATAATGAAAATCAAAGCACACATACACCTCATCCCACTTGTACTCTTCCTTCCAGGGAAATCCTTCGCCTGACCAAGTTGATCGTGGACTCTCACGTTCAGTATCGTCTGAACAACGTGGACGCCTTCCAGCTGGCGGACGGACTGCAGTACATCTTCGCCCACGTGGGACAGCTCACCGGCATGTACAGATACAAGTACAAGCTAATGAAGCAGATCAGGATGTGCAAGGACCTCAAGCACGTCATCTACTACCGTTTCAACACGGTAAGTGAGGGGTCGCCATTTCGACCATTGGAATTGTCAAAGTGATGACTCGTGCAGGGGTATTGAACCCCAAAGTTCATGTTTTTGGGGGTCCTCCCTCCCTTCTTGTTCCCGTGTGTGAGCCCGAGGCTCCGCGGGGGAAGAAGCAGGAGGACGAAGAAACTGCACAGGCTGATTGCGTACGCAGCTCTTAACCCGGGAACGGATTTACTACACCATTAGAAATTCTGTTAATTTTTTTTCTTTCTTTCTTCAGGGTCCCGTTGGCAAAGGTCCTGGTTGCGGATTCTGGGCGCCCGGCTGGAGGGTCTGGCTCTTCTTCCTCCGCGGCGTCACCCCCCTGCTCGAACGATGGCTCGGAAACCTCCTGAGCAGGTGAAAATGCAACTGCGCGAAGAACCAAAGTTTATTTGAATTTTTGACTGTTCCTTTTTTCCTCGACAGGCAATTCGAGGGCCGCCACTCGAAGGGCATCGCCAAGACGGTGACGAAACAGCGGGTGGAGTCGCATTTTGACCTGGAGCTCCGCGCATCGGTCATGCACGACATCATCGACATGATGCCGGAGGGGATCAAGCAGAACAAGGCCAGGACCATCCTGCAGCACCTCAGCGAGGCCTTCAGGTGCTGGAAGGCCAACATCCCCTGGAAGGTGCCCGGACTGCCCACGCCCATCGAGAACATGATCCTCAGATACGTCAAGATGAAGGCGGACTGGTGGACGAACACCGCGCACTACAACAGGGAGAGGATCAGGAGGTGAGGACATAAGACGGTGCATAAAGAACACGGTTCTTCTTTTAAAGAAAAAAATCTTCATGCTTAGGGGCGCCACCGTGGACAAGACTGTGTGCAAGAAGAACCTCGGTCGCCTGACGCGCCTCTATCTGAAGGCGGAACAAGAGAGGCAGCACAACTACCTGAAGGACGGCCCGTACATCTCTCCAGAGGAGGCGGTGGCAATCTACACCACCACGGTGCACTGGCTCGAGTCCAGGAGGTTCGCGCCAATCCCCTTTCCGCCCCTCTCGTACAAGCACGACACAAAGCTGCTTATCTTGGCGCTCGAGAGGCTGAAGGAGGCCTACTCGGTCAAGTCGAGGCTCAACCAGAGCCAGAGGGAGGAGCTGGGACTCATCGAGCAGGCGTACGACAACCCACACGAGGCATTGTCAAGGTGGGAAAAAAAGGATTTCTAGTCAAAAAGCCTGAAAATCAGTTGCATACAGTTACGACACATACTGTGTATATTTACAAGAGAGAGAGCGACTAATTTTTTTTCTTTGCAGGATCAAGCGTCACCTCCTGACCCAACGCGCGTTCAAAGAGGTCGGCATCGAGTTCATGGATCTCTACTCGCACCTCATCCCAGTGTACGATGTGGAACCGCTGGAGAAGATCACCGACGCGTATCTCGATCAGTACCTTTGGTAAGGAGTCAAGGAAAACGATATGTTGAAGGATACGGGCGTTATTATTATTATTTTTTAATATGTAGGTACGAGGCTGACAAGAGGAAGCTGTTGCCTCCGTGGATCAAGCCCGCAGACACCGAACCGCCCCCTCTTCTCACCTACAAGTGGTGCCAGGGGATAAACAACCTACAGGTGAGGGTGCTACTTAAGTTGTGATAAAAAAATATACGGTATGTATATAATATGACCGTTTTGTTGCGTTTCAGGACGTTTGGGAGACAGCGGACGGAGAGTGCAACGTCATGATGGAGTGCAAGCTGGAGAAGCTCTACGAAAAGGTAAATTTTCTATTCCTATATGGTATTATTGTGCATTTCAGTAAAGGATCTTATTTCGCTCTCCCCACTTGGCAGATTGACTTGACCTTGCTGAACCGTCTTCTTCGTCTGATCGTGGACCACAACATTGCTGACTACATGACGGCTAAGAACAACGTGGTCATCAACTACAAGGACATGAACCACACCAACTCCTACGGCATCATCCGTGGGCTGCAGTTCTCGTCCTTCGTGGTGCAGTACTACGGTCTGGTGATGGACCTGCTGGTGCTGGGTCTGAACCGCGCTGCGGAGATGGCCGGGCCGCCGCAGATGCCAAACGACTTTCTCACGTTCCAGGTAAACAAATTCAGTAAAATATTATGCGACGTCATGCTAGAAAGAAGTTCATATTCTTACGAGGGTCTCTGTCGTCATATCTCAGGACGTGGACACCGAGGTCAGTCACCCAATCCGTCTCTTCTCCCGCTACGTGGATCGCGTCCACATGTTCTTCCGCTTCACTGACGAGGAGGCCAGAGACCTCATCCAGAGGTATCTCACGGAACACCCGGATCCAAACAACGAGAACATCGTAGGGTACAACAACAAGAAGTGCTGGTGAGCTTATCGTTAAGGCACAATAGTTGGTGGCATTCAAGCATTTGTGATTTGTCCCTTCTTCCCTTCCCCCTCTTTAGGCCTCGTGACGCCCGAATGCGCCTGATGAAACACGACGTGAACCTCGGCCGCGCTGTCTTCTGGGACATCAAGAACCGCCTTCCCAGGTCCGTCACCACCATCGAGTGGGAGAACGCCTTCGTCTCGGTCTACTCCAAGGACAACCCGAATCTGCTATTTGCCATGTCGGGATTCGAGTGCAGGATTCTGCCCAAGATCCGCACCACGCACGAGGAGTTCACGCACAGGGATGGCGTCTGGAACCTGCAGAACGAGGTGACGAAGGAGAGGACTGCTCAGTGCTTCCTGCGCGTGGACGAGGAGGCCATGGGCAAGTTCCACAACAGAGTGCGACAGATCCTGATGGCCTCTGGATCGACCACCTTCACCAAGATTGTCAACAAGTGGAACACCGCTCTCATCGGCCTCATGACCTACTTCCGCGAGGCTGTGGTCAATACGCAGGAGCTGCTGGACCTCCTGGTCAAGTGCGAGAACAAAATCCAGACGAGAATCAAGATCGGACTGAACTCCAAGATGCCCTCTCGCTTCCCTCCCGTCGTCTTCTACACGCCGAAGGAGCTGGGGGGGCTGGGCATGCTGTCCATGGGGCACGTCCTCATCCCGCAGTCGGATCTCAGATGGTCCAAGCAGACGGACGTCGGTATCACTCACTTCAGGTCTGGCATGAGCCACGAAGAGGACCAGCTGATTCCCAACTTGTACCGCTACATCCAGCCTTGGGAGGCCGAATTCGTTGACTCGCAGCGCGTCTGGGCCGAGTACGCGCTCAAGAGGCAGGAGGCGGCTGCGCAAAACAGGAGACTCACGCTGGAAGACCTGGAGGACTCGTGGGACAGGGGAATCCCCAGGATCAACACGCTCTTCCAGAAGGACCGTCACACGCTGGCCTACGACAAGGGATGGCGAGTCAGGACGGAGTTCAAGGCGTACCAGGTCCTCAAGCAAAACCCGTTCTGGTGGACCCACCAGAGGCACGACGGAAAACTGTGGAACCTCAACAACTACCGCACGGACATGATCCAGGCGCTGGGAGGAGTGGAAGGAATCCTGGAACACACGCTATTCAAGGCAAGCCAGTGATTAAGCAATGAATGGCAACATGACTATTGCTTGTACTAGTTCTTAATCTTTTATTCTTTAATTCACGTACTCGTACTTTCTTCTCTTCCAGGGCACCTATTTCCCCACATGGGAGGGTCTCTTCTGGGAAAAGGCGTCCGGGTTCGAGGAGTCCATGAAGTACAAGAAACTCACCAACGCGCAGAGGAGCGGTCTCAACCAGGTAAGTTTTTCACTGCGGTTGTAGAAAAAAAATTTCCCCGATTTTTTTGTGCTAACTGTTGCTCTCACTTCAGATCCCGAACCGTCGTTTCACTCTGTGGTGGTCTCCCACCATCAACCGCGCGAACGTGTACGTCGGCTTCCAGGTGCAACTTGACCTCACTGGAATCTTCATGCACGGAAAGATACCCACACTCAAGATTTCGCTCATCCAGATATTCAGGTGAGAGAGGAAGTGGCTTGCTGGATTGACTTGCTTATTAATTGTGGTACTTCTTTCTTCCTGTGTAGGGCTCACCTTTGGCAGAAGGTCCACGAGTCTGTGGTCATGGATCTTTGCCAGGTTTTTGATCAGGTGAGCAAGACTCTCTTTTTTGCATTTTACGAGTTGAAAAGTATTGCTATGTATCTTGTCTCCTCTTTTTTTCCCACAGGAACTGGACGCCCTGGAGATCGAGACCGTGCAGAAGGAGACGATCCATCCTCGCAAGTCCTACAAGATGAACTCTAGCTGCGCCGACATTCTCCTGTTCGCCGCCTACAAGTGGAACGTGTCCCGCCCGTCGCTGCTGGCCGACTCCAAGGATGTGATGGACTCGACGACGACGCAGAAGTACTGGGTAGACGTGCAGCTCCGTTGGGGCGACTACGACTCCCACGACGTGGAGAGATACGCCAGAGCAAAGTTCCTGGACTACACCACCGACAACATGTCCATCTACCCTTCGCCAACGGGGGTCCTCGTCGGGATCGACCTCGCATACAACTTGCACGCGGCCTACGGGAACTGGTTTCCAGGCGCCAAGCCGCTGGTGCAGCAGGCCATGGCCAAGATCATGAAGGCCAACCCCGCGCTCTACGTGCTGAGGGAGAGGATCAGGAAGGGGCTGCAGTTGTACTCCTCCGAGCCGACGGAGCCCTATCTCTCTTCGCAGAACTACGGGGAGCTCTTCTCCAACCAGATCATCTGGTTCGTGGACGACACCAACGTGTATCGCGTCACCATCCACAAGACATTCGAAGGCAACCTGACCACCAAGCCCATCAACGGAGCAATCTTCATCTTCAACCCTCGAACTGGCCAACTCTTCCTCAAGATTATCCACACGTCGGTTTGGGCAGGGCAGAAGCGACTGGGACAGCTCGCAAAGTGGAAAACAGCGGAGGAGGTGAGCTGTAATTTTTGGTAATTGCTAACACCACCAAAGTCCTAACTAACTACTTTTTTTAACGTACATTAGGTTGCGGCTTTGATTCGTTCGTTGCCTGTTGAGGAGCAGCCCAAACAGATCATCGTCACAAGGAAGGGAATGCTGGATCCACTGGAGGTGAGTTTATAAAGCCGTATTAATACGTAAATTCTGTTTTTCTTGCACCATGATTTTAGTTTCTAATACTTAGATATACAATGTAATTAGCTGAACCTGTGAAATCGTCAGTATTAGGTACAATTTGTCATGACGAAGGCCTTCTCCTTTTTCACAGGTGCATCTGTTGGACTTCCCCAACATCGTGATCAAGGGCAGCGAGCTGCAATTGCCTTTCCAGGCTTGCCTTAAAGTTGAGAAGTTCGGCGACCTCATCCTGAAGGCCACAGAGCCACAGATGGTCCTGTTCAACCTGTACGACGACTGGCTCAAGTCCATCTCCAGCTACACCGCCTTCTCGAGGCTGATCCTCATCCTGCGCGCCCTCCACGTCAACAACGACCGGACCAAGATCCTCCTGAAACCTGACAAGACGACGATCACGGAGCCGCACCATATCTGGCCGACGCTGTCTGACGACGAGTGGATCAAGGTGGAGGTGGCGCTCAAGGACCTCATCCTGGCAGATTACGGAAAGAAGAACAACGTGAACGTGGCCTCCCTCACCCAGTCCGAGATCAGAGACATCATCCTGGGCATGGAGATCAGCGCGCCTTCCGCTCAGAGGCAGCAGATCGCGGAGATTGAGAAGCAGACGAAAGAGCAGTCGCAGCTGACGGCCACCACCACCAGGACCGTCAACAAGCACGGAGACGAGATCATCACGTCCACTACGTCCAACTACGAGACTCAGCAGTTCGCGTCCAAGACTGAGTGGCGCGTCAGAGCCATCTCCGCCACCAACCTGCATTTGCGCACGAACCACATCTACGTCTCTTCTGACGACATCAAGGAGACTGGCTACACCTACATCCTGCCCAAGAACGTGCTGAAGAAGTTCGTGATGATCTCCGACCTCCGCACACAGATCTGCGGGTACCTGTATGGAGTGTCTCCTCCAGACAACCCTCAGGTGAAGGAGATCCGCTGTATCGTGCTCCCTCCGCAGTGGGGCACTCACCAGACGGTTCACCTGCCCTCGGCTTTGCCCCAACACGAATATCTCAAGGAGCTGGAGCCGCTGGGATGGATGCACACTCAGCCCAACGAGCTGCCCCAACTGTCGCCACAGGTAAAGAAAGATTATGATCGCCTATTATGATTTGACAGTTTTGTTAGGGACTTGTACTTGTACTATAGTACAATATATTAACTAAACAGTGCACCTCGTTTGGTCTTCCGCGTATAGGACATTACCACCCATGCTCGCATCATGTCCGAGCATGAGGAGTGGGACGGCGAGAAGACGATCGTCATCACCTGCTCGTTCACCCCGGGGAGCTGCTCTCTCACCGCCTACAAGTTGACTCCCTCTGGATTCGAGTGGGGAAGGCAGAACACGGACAAGGGGAACAACCCCAAGGGCTATCTGCCGTCCCATTACGAGAAGGTGCAGATGCTCCTCTCGGACAGGTTCCTGGGATTCTTCATGGTTCCGTCGCAGGTATGGAACTCGTGTTAAAATTGGGTTACTTTACGTATAGCCGAAACACATCACCTCTTTGTTTCTCTTTGGCAGGGCTCTTGGAACTACAACTTCATGGGCGTCAGGCACGAGGCCAACATGAGGTACGAGCTGACGTTGAGGAACCCCAAGGAGTTCTATCACGAGGTGAGGCAGACTAATGTGCAACGGCGTCAGGTGTATTGTCACTACAAGATATTTCGTCTCTGTTCCAGGTTCATCGTCCTTCTCATTTCCTTAACTTCGCTCAGGTGGAGGAGGGTGTAGATTGGAATGGATCAGACAGGGAAGATTTGTTTGCTTGAGCAGGAAAATGACTTGACGGCATTCGTAGAAGACATCATATTGTACCGCAAGCACTTCATTCCGTGTGTTATTTTTCTTTGTGCAAATAAAGGAGTGTAAGTATGTACTATGCATGTACTTCCAGCCGTCGAATCGATTCAAGGTAGAAGCAGCCGTAAAAGTGCCTTTACACCCTTACCAATTTATTCATTTTAATGGCTTGTGAACAAGTCGTCCTGCCTAATGGTACAAGACTAGCAACACACTGCACTCAAAATCATTCTAGTAAATACATGCACATCTTGCTTCATCAATCCAGCCAACACAGTTGAGGCATCAGAGGGGAAGGGGAAGTCAAATTTAACAACGTGGCACGCAAAAAAGTTGGATGGGGCTGGCTGGGTTAATGTTATCAGTTGGTGGGGAGGAGTCAAAGTTTTACGGAGATTTCTGTAATACACACGCGCTGTCCTTGCTCCAATTAGAGGCTGATATGTTGTGCTAGCGCAGGGTGAAGTGGAGTGGGTAGGGTGTGCAGAGGGGTGGTTAAGAAAGGGAGTAAAGCAGTAAGGCTTAAAAAACCTTTTAGAAAGAAAATACTGTGTGTGTTCAATGTACCGTTGGTAGTACCACTCTCATTACACCTGTCCCATCATTTAGTGTTGTTGCATGACGATCCAACAGAGCTCCTCGTCACAATAGCTAATTCTGATCAATCCAAACCTCCTTTTGTAGATCGCGAAGTAGTCAAGTTCGTGGGGAATGAAATGCTTGCTGAATGAAGCTAGTGGGTGGCTTGAAGCAAAGGACTCAAGCACCTCAAAGGGCAAAAGGCGGCGGGATGCACAACACAGCAGCAGGAAGAAAAGTCCAAGGGCTTTGAGCAACAGAACGGCAGAAGAGTAGGTTACAGGAGGTGGGATTCAGGGCGATGGAATAATTATATCCTTCTCTCTTTTGCCAATGTTTGCAGCAAACTTTCATGCCCGACACATGTGACGCTCACCGTCAATTTGCAACGTTTATGTTTAACACACGGAAGGAGTACCACATCGCAGAGTGTGGTGCGAACCATTCTGAGGCACTCGCATAAGGATTTGCTAACTTTTGCTAGTTTTTTTAGGGGGGGGGAGTAGTTGCGATTTCATTCACGGTGGATAGATAACATTTGACTAAAACTGGAAGTCATCAAACTCGTTCATAGAAACGGCGCGACGTTGTACCCACAAATCATAGGAAGAGCGCTTTAAGTATGGAACCACAGTTTGGCGGGGTGGGATATGGGTTGTTGGGGAGGGGTGGTGATTTTTTTTTGATATGCCTACCTGATATTCTAAAGACATACTATTTATATCACATTTTTTTAAGTGGAATGCTCTCGTTCTTCGTCACAGTTGGGATCTTTCTTCATGCAGTCCTTTTCAACTTTTTTTTTCTTCTTTCCTTTCCTTTTCTCGCAGCAGCGACAGCACTTGCACGGCTCTCCTGAATGAATACGGGCTGTGAACCGGCGATTTAACGCGACGAGACGGGTGGTGGTCATGGAATGTGCTTTGCATTGGGTGCCTCTGGGAGGAAGACTTCTCTGACTAAGGGCAGGTCTGGCAGGGGGGCAGGCGGGGAAAAGCTTCATCAACGCTCTGGTCGTACTTAGTACCAGTCGTCCCCACCTACCTCTCACCGACTCTGCTTTCACTTGTCCGCGCTTGACTTGTTTATTCGTATCCCGCCTGAGCCATTGCCACGTTGGCCTCCTCCGCCTTGGACTCGTTGTAAGAGCCGAATCTCCACCGTTGCCTCTCCTCGCCAGAGTCGCAAGGCTCCATCAGCAGTTTGTCTTTGGCTGGCGCGATGGCAAGGCACTTCTGGCTGCTACCGTGCTTCAACGTTTCCGTCTGCAGAAAAAATACAAAGAAGAAGAAAAAAAAATCTAAGTTTACGATCCGTTCGTATCAGAATCAGATTTTTTTTCTTTTTAAAACCTTTAGCCTCTGAAATGCTCTCTCCTTCCATCTTCTCACCTTGTGATTGTACATCCAGAACTGGTTTCCCCTCGATCCGTGGCAGGGGTACAGGATGACATCGGTGCCAGCGTAGTCCAGGCAAGCCTCATCGCGACGAATCTCACCCTCCTTGGACAGCATCCAGTACTAGAGAGCAAAAGAAAAACCAAGTGCAATAATCTCCCCCTCAAAAAAAAAAAAAAAAAAAAAAAAAAAAAAAAAGCCAAATGGAAAAGGAAAAAAGGTTTTGGGAAAAATTTGAAAGCCAAAATTTCAA
>JAAUYM010064644.1_pt1 | contig 13255 bp, 15 predicted proteins | sample 7278001 | NCBI WGS metagenome assembly JAAUYM01 (sample SAMN14350224, study PRJNA611818) | marine sediment metagenome | isolation source: surface marine sediment (1.8m) | place: French Polynesia: Moorea | collected 2018-08
CAAGTGGAGAAGAATGATGAAAAGCTCGAGAGTTCTTGGAAACACAACAATTACAGTGTATCTGGAAAAGGAATGTGAGCAATGGACTTAATTTTATATCATTGTGGTCTTTTTTTCTTTTTCTGTGTTTTCGTCCTCTCCGGTCTGGGCTGGACTGGTCAAAATCAGTGTTGCCAGCTGCCACGTGTCAACGCCAAAAAAACCAGGTTTTTTCAGCAAAGCTGGATTTAATTTTCAAAGTGCATTTTTAAGGTGTCTGCGCGAAACTTTTTTCTTTTCAAGAAAACAGCAATAAATTACTTTGCACAAATGTTGAAAGTTTGGCAAGAACTTGGCAACACTGGCCGCGACTCGGCCAAAATTTGGAAAGTTAAAAAAAAGTGAAGTATTGACAGTTGTGTAATCGCCTCGTGGTCGATCGACATTGGTCTTCTTGTTCTCATATCCGCCCTCCTCCCCCTCCCCCCTCCCCAAGATGCCCTTCCTGTCGACCGACAACGTGGTGAGCTGCCCTTACGACAAGTCCCACCAGGTGCTGAGGCACAAGCTGTCCCAGCACCTGGTCCGTTGCGCCCGGCAGCACCCGGACGCCCGGATGTCCGTCTGCCCCTTCAACTCTGCCCACCACGTGCCGGACACCAAGTTTGGGTACCACAAGCGCCACTGCCCGGACAGGGTCACCGTGGAGAGGGAGAAGTACCCGCTGTACCCGCCGCACGGGGTGGTGGAGGCGCTCAACAGGGAGAGGGAGAGGGCGGACGCGGAGGACGAGGACAGGAAGGCCAACGCCAGAAGGGTGCACGAGTGCGAAGAGGACTGGGAGAAGGAGGCCGGAGAGGGCACGGGAACGTGAGTGCGCTGTCAATACAAAAGGCAAAAAAAAAGTGGTGCTAAAAAGTAATCAATTTCCCATAAAAAATATCGTTGGGGTTTTTTTTCCGTCTGTTTCTCAGTTACGATCCTGAGCGTTATTGCGCCGAGAGGAAGATCATCCGCAAGATGACGAACCGGACCAAGACGGAGAAGGAGAATTTCCGCAGGGAGGAGAGGTCCAGGTGGGCCAGCATCGAGGAGAGGGAGAAGAGAGAGGTCAGAGAAACATTGACTATTTCCCATATACGGTAAACGGCCGTCCTTTTCTTTGATTGAGAGTGTGTCGCCCGGTAGGAAAAGAAATCTTTTTCAAGATGTCTCAAAGCTTTTTTGGATTTTTTGAAGAGATGATCTTTGCCAACGCCTCAGGGCTGCCATCCCGACAAGCAGAAGCAGAAGGCGTCCTGCACCGCCTCCGCCTCCGCCTCCGCCCCCAGAGCCCGCCTCCGCCGCCCGGAGGAGGAGCCGAAGGAGAGTCAGGTGGAGACCGCCGAAGACGGGCAGGACGGGATGAAATACACAGAGGGGGGATTCAGGTCAGGAAGCTTGTGATGCGCTAGTATGTACAACAGTAGAGGTAGATTATAAAGAAAATTAGAATGTGGTAATTAAATATAATGCTTCTTATAAGACTTCTTATAATACTTTTAATTATAATACTTTTCTTAGGTCCCTTTCTCCGTACACGGCCGAGTACATCCGCCGCCGCCCGCCCTCCACCAGTCCCGGGGAGAAGATGCTGCTCTCTGGCCGCAAGTCGCCCGGACCAACCGCCTCCCCGTCCGCGCGACACGCGGTCACCACCACCACCACCGCCCGTGGCGTCAGCGGCCCCTCTGCCGGCCAGCTGGGACGCGGGCCTAGTCTGGTGAGCACCGAGGCCATCGGGGCCACCTTCGAGGAAGAGGAGGAGGAGGGCAGCGCCGCGGCCGCCGTAAAGGCCACAGTGGCGGCGTCAGGAGGAGTGGAATCTCCCAGGTTCAAGAACTCTACCGACTCCTCCACCTCCTTCGGCGGTGTGGCTGTCGGCAGGATCACTTCCATCTTCTCCTCACGCGACATCGCGGACGACATCGACTATGGGGAGAGGCAGGGGGAAGACGGCGACTCCTCCTCCCTTCTGGCCAACCTGGGGAGCTCCGACCGCACCCTCGGCGGCGACGACTGCAGGGGTTTCGGTGCCGCGGCTGACTCTGTGGCCAGCGCCAGCAGCTCCTTCCAAGGCGTCTCCGGTGCCGCCGGCGTCGGCCGCGGGAGAGGAAAGGGTGCCGGTGGCGCTACCGGCGGCGCGGTTGGCCTTCCCGGCCGCCGGTTGCCGCCTCAGCCTGCGCCTCCGCCTCGGTCACCGATGCTGCGCCGCCTGGACGCGCCGTCTCCAAGACCGCTTCGAAGACCCCTGTGCGCCACTCCCACCGCGATCGTCCCCGGAGGTGACGGGTCGGCGGCCACGGAGATGCCGTTGGGCGCCCCGCCGCCGGTCTCCCCGGCGGCGCTGAAGGCCGTCGCCCTTTCCGCGGCCGGCGCCAGCTCCGTCGGCTCCGGCAGCGTCTCCGGGATGGGCAGGGGCACCACTGCGCCCGACTGGGTGCGCCGCCGCCGCAGCCAGTTCAGCGCCAGGGGCCCGCCACCAAGAAGCAGGACCCCCACCCTGGAGCAGAAGCTCCGAGAGCAGCTCAACATTTGAGTAACAAGGATGGTGAGACGGTAAGAGAAGTTGTACTACATAGTACGTACTACGTGCTACAAGGCGAGGCAGGAAAAAGAAGAAAAAAAACATCCTTTTTAAAGTTCCTTAAGAAAATCTCCGTTTCCTGAATTTCGTGTCCATCGAGAATGCTGTGTAACTAAACTTCAGTAAATTTGGGAAAGAGCGTGCTCGGTATATTTTAAGTTCTCGCGTGAAAGACATTCCATCGTCTATAGTAGAATTTGCCTATCTTCCCGTCTGGGAGTTTTGTTTGTTTGAAGCGAATCGAGGGAGGAGCATAGCACATCTATTCACTACTTTTAGAGGGTGCGGGGTGACTGCAAAGTTGAAATTTTATGGGAAATCATCAATCTTCAAAGATGCATCAACCGGACTGTTGTTTCTCTCCTTTTGCTTTTGCTTAAGAGCACCCGAGAAAGTGGGGAGGGAGGAAGGCAAGGAAAAAAATACTTTTGAATTTCCAAGAGTTGCTTTTTCTTCTTTCTTGGAATCGTCTTAGTTTCCGTACAATACTTTTTACTAACGCTCATTGCGTACCGGGAAGTGGGGGGGGGGGGAGGAAATTAAAATATAGCATCATTCACGAAATTGCTGCTTAAAAGCCCACCATGTAGTGACTAAACGGCCCTCGTGCAGAGAGCTCGAAGAGACTTGTGACTGCACTCTTTTTGTCGGTACGTGTCCGTAGGCTAGTACGGGGGGGAGGAGGAGAAAAAAAACACTAGTCAACAGACAAAAAACAACTAATAACAAGCAAAGAATCTTTCAATAATAGCGGGTTGGGGGAGGGGGCACCTTTGAAAACACCAGGTATTCATTAGAACATCGACTTATTTTTTTCTTCTGCTTTTTTCTCTATTAACACGATTCGCCGTCTCCTAAAAAAAATCTTTTTTTCCAACTGTTGGGAGTCACCTTGATACTTTCTTCTATTTTTGGCACTATTCAAGTCTCGTCTCAATCATTTGGTGCGTATCTCCGTGGCCTGATGCTGTTGCTGGATGCCGCCGCCGGCAGCAGCCGCGGCCGCGGCCGCCGCAGCCGCCGCCGCAACCGCCCCGGAGGGTGTGGCGCTGAGGGGCGTGCCGGGGGCGGACGAGGCGGAGACGGAGGCGGAGGAGGCCGAGTTGGGCGAGTTCGGCCGGGCCATCATCTTCTGCCGGACCTCACGGATCTTTAGCTGGAGGCACACCTGGAGATAGGGAAAAAAACATGATGCAGTACTTTTGCATTGGAGACTAACAAAAAAAAAGCTAGGTACTATACCAAACTTTGTCTAACCTTGGTGGGAAAAAGGTCCTGGTGTCGGTACTGGAACGCCGAGGTTGCCTGGTTGGACGGGAATAGCCCGTGGTCCTGGAAGAGCTGCATGACCAAGTGCCTCCTGTGGTCCAGAGTTCGCCTGAGGGAGCTGGGGCGCCCAGAGGACGACGGCGTTGTCGGCGAGGACAGGTCCAGCGAGGAGGACGGGCCGGCGTCTTGGTCAGCTGGAGGGGGGGGGGGAGGGGCAGAGCATTTCTTTTTTAGGGCATACGGATTGTAGACTGCAAATCATCTGTCGTCATTTCGCTGAAAATGCGCAGATTTCTCAGGAGTCATGTTGGATTTATACCTAGCTTGAGTGCCGCCGTCTCCGGGTTGAAGTCTGGCCCGAAGAAGGTCTCTCCGGTCGTCGTCGTCCGCGGGGTCCCGCTGCCGCCCCCGTTTACGCCGCCTCCAACGTAGCCGGTGCCGCCGCCGGTGCCGGGACCGTTGCTCCCGGCGGTGCCCGCCGTGTCGGCGTCGGAGCTCATTCCACCGCCGCCGCCCCCGCCGTCAGAGGCCAGCTGCAACCTCCTCTTCTTGCGGTAACTCTGGACGAAACTCTGTAAGAAAAGGAATTGATTTGAGAATTCGCAATGACACTTTATACATGTAGTATACCGTATATGTATAGTATATATTTTTTAGAGACCTCTGGCGACGTCGGCAGCGACGGCATCCTCCCTGGCGACTCCCCCGGTCTGTACTCCGGCAGCGAGGAAAACTTGGCTTCAAAGTTGACCCTCTGCAGCACCTCCTCCATCCCGTCTTCCTTGGTTGCCTTGCGGAAGATCTTGTTCCTCGGGGAGAGTAGAGGTTGTTGTCCGCCGACCGATGACGATGATGAGACAACCAAGTCTGGGGAGGAGGAAGGGAGGGGAGCGCAGCCGCCACTGTTCTTCTTTTGCACCGGGGTTGGCCCAAGCACGAACTTCATGGTCGTCGTCGTCGTTGTCGTCTCCTTCTTGGACAGCACCGGCACCAGGTAGTGCACCGGCGTCACACCGGGACTTCCTGCGCAAGGGAATGAAGAGATGCAACAGTGTACCATCGGAGTTCTACTGCCCAAAGTTCCGTTAACTAACCTGGTGACAACTGCTCAGATGTAACAACGCCCACCACCCTGGGGGAATGAGCGGAAGAGGAGGAGGAGGAGGTGACAACAGCGCTGGTGTTGCTCGGTCTCCCCGCCGTCTTCCTCTCCGTCAATGTCTTGGGGCCAGCGCCAACGCCACCTCCACCTCCTTTTTCCTCTGGCTGTCCTGCCTGCTTCTCCTGGCTGTGGCCGTTCTTTTGGGGCGAGACAGCGATAGGAGCGGAGGCGATGGCGGTGACGCCTGCGGCGCAGTTCCACTCGTCCTCATCCATGTCGGTGTCAGCGTCGGAGGCGGCCAGCTTCTCCCTGCACCTCAGGTCGCCGTCGGAGCTCTCGCCGCCGCCGGACGCGTGATGAGAACGCCTTGACTGCAGCTGCGACTGCGTCGTAGGCGGCTGCTTCTGGTTGGCGTTAGCGCCGGCGCCGGCGCTGCTACCGCCGCCGCCGCCTCCTCCGCCGCGCCGCTCCTTTGAGCACCACCTCCATTCCGGGTGTGCTTTGAAGTGCGCCTCCTTCACCTGGTTGGCCAGGTCGTGGTATTTCTGCTTCTCCTCCGCCCCCAGCGAGTACCACCACTCCCCGAGGATCTTGGACACCGTCCTGTTGTCCTGGTTGGGGTGCTTCTGGTGCACCAGCGGCCGGTGCCGTTTGCTGAAGATCATAAAGGCGTTCATCGGCCGACGTATGCGGCCGCGCACGGAAGCGGTGGAGGAGGAGTCTTGACCGACTCGTCTGCTTCCTCCTGCGTAACGTGGAACATTATCGAAATTTTAAGTGGGAGATCACATGTTGTTGGGCACAGATATTTTGACACTCTTTCAAAGCTGTCCAGTAATTTTTTGCGATTTATCTGCTGTTCCGTTATTTTTGCCTATAAAAAAGTTGCAGTGACACCGTCTGACAAGACTATCTGGCAACACTGTTAATGGGACCCCGTCATGCGAACTAAATTTGTAGAATACGTCATGTATGGGAATATGTCATGTGCCAAAAGCTCACCTGGCGTTCGCGGGCTATCGAGACCGCCCTCCTCGTCCGTCAAAGTGTAGTCGCTCAGGTCCAGGTCCTGCAGGCCATTGCTGTTGTCGCCGCCGCTGTTGTTGTTGTTGCTGTTGCTCTTTTCTCCGCTGCCGCTGTAGTTGCCGCTGCCGCCGCTGTAGCTCTCGGTAGGACCGTTGCTGCTGCCTCCAGCCTTGTCTAACCTTGGTGACACCATGTCTCCTCCACCTCCTCCGCCTATTCCTCCTCCTCCCGACGAACCGGATGATCCTCCCCCGCTGTGATGTCCGGTTCGACCGGTGCACCCTACTCCTCCTCCGGGTCCGCGGGCCTCCGTGGGAAGGAAGGGAACGAGGGAGTGCCAAGGATAGACGACACTGTTGCTGTTATTGTTGCTGTTGCCATTGACGGCGGGCGAGGCAAGCTGCCCGTTGCTGCTCCTGATGCTGCTGCTTCCATTGCTGGTGGTGTTAATGACGACCGCGGCCTCTTTGTCCAGTCTAGCGATGCTACGTCCTCCGAACGAGGATGGTGGCTGCTGGGACAGCTGCTGCAGCTGCAGCTGCTGCGCGGAGCTGCTGCTGTTGCTGCTGCTGCTGTAGGACTGGACGGACGGTGACGCAGCTGCTGCCGGGGCCACGGTCAAGACCGGCAGCAGCTGCAGCGGGTTTGGGTGAACGGAGGACGAGGAGGAGGAGGAAGGGGTGTGGGCGGACGTGGATGAGGCACCGGCGCCGCCACCGCCGTTGGCCAGAACCAGGACCTGAGGCGGTTGCGTGGGGCCCGTCTGCAGGGGCAGCGGCGGTGGCTCCCCCTTGCTGATGGTGACCCCGGTCGGCGGTGGGACCCCCGAGGCCTTGAGCAGCACCGGTCCACCGCCTGGTGCCATCACCGCGATTCTCGGGGCGCTCTCGCCCGGATGCCCCGTCTGGTCCGGAATGTGGATGGAGATGGGCTCCTTCACCGACGCCGGAACCACCGTCCCCGAAGAGTCCGTCTTCGGTATGACGTAGTAGACGGTGCCGCTGTTGGTGCTGCTGCCGCTTCCGCCGGCTCCGACTGTCTGCTGTTGGTGCTGCTGTTGCTGCTCCCTTGACACCGGTATCACGGCAATCTGTTGTGGCTGCTGCTGGTTGAGAGAGACCACAGGCCTCTGTAGGGCCACAACCTGCTGCTGCTGCTGCTGCTGTTGTGACGACGCCGGGGCCAGAGTTGCCACAGTCCTAACCACAGGATGGTGCTGGGAGGACTGCTGGCTATTGGGCACGACCAATATCTGCTGTTGTTGCTGTTGCTGCTGTGCCGGTGCCACGAGCGGTTGCTGTTGGGGCGCGATCTTGTAGATGCTGGCGACGGAGGTGGGGCCACCGGGGGCGGAGACTGTGACGGAGGGTCTGACCAGTTCTGGCCTGATGACGCCGGCCATGGGCTTGGTGACGAACCTCGGGGTCGGGATTGGCGACCCTCCCGACTGTACCCCGCCGCTCCCCCCTGGAGGCCCCTTGACGGTGTTGGAACCGTGCGCCGCTGCCGCAGCGATGGGCATAAACACATTGTGTCGTGACCCGACGGTCTTGGGTGACTGCATCACCACCCGCGGAGAGGAGTTCGCGCTGCCTCCCGCGGTGGGCGTCGTGGTCGGGGAAAAGATGGGCGTTCCGGAAGCAGAGCGGCTGACGGAGGCGGAGGCGCCGACGCCGGCGCTGCCGTGGTTCCCGAGTGATACGAGCATGCTGGCCGCCTCCATCTTGGCCACAGCGTCGCTACCGTCATCGTGGGCGCCACTGCCGCTGACGGTCGCAACGGCGGCTGGGGCACCAGTGGCTGCGGCGGTGGAATGCCCTGCTTGCTGCTTGAGCATGATCTGCGCCCCCTTTCTCAAGTAGGGATTACCCGATATGGCAAATGGATGGGCGTGTCCGGCAGCGGCCGCGGCCGCCACGGAGGCGGGGGAGGCCAGGAAAGCCTTGCCCTTGAGGCTCAGGTGCCGCGAGCAGTAGCCTCTCCTCTGTGACTCCTTGGAGCAGCCCTCCTTTGAGCAGAGGCGCCGCCACTGCTTCCCGTTGAACTTCTTCCGGATGCCGTTGGGAGTGGCCACTACGTCGCCCTTCTTGTACTTGTGCGGAGTTCCCGGAGGCAGAGAGCGTGGCGAGACCGGCGTCGACCGCGGGCGGCCGCCAGCCATCATCATCGCCGGGTCGATGCTGGACGTGCTGGCGCGGCTGGCAGACGTCGCCGGGCGTGGCTTCTGGGTCGCCGCCACCGATGCAGCTGTAGTGGAAGCGGCGCCACTTTGAGCTGCGGCTGCCGTGGCTGCTGCGGCTGCCGCCGCCGTGACTACCGAAGTCGGGGCGGTCTGTATCGACGACGACGCTCCGACCGTCGGGGTGGCGCCCTCCGAAGCGGCACCGTGCGCAGGCGTCCCGGCGCTGGGGGCGCCGGCGCGGAGGCCGCCCGATCCTCGCTGTAGTGCGCCCGGAGTGAGGGAGATGCATCGGCCGGGCGTCAGTGGCCCGGACTCTGCGCCGACGAAGGAGATGTCCTCCTTCTTCAGATCGTCGTCGCTCTCGTCCAACTCGTAGCCTCCTCCGCCACCTCTTCCAGTCGACAATGAGGAGGAGGAGGTCGGCGCCGGGTAGGAGAAGTCTGGGTGGTTGATCTCCTCCCACCAGGGAGGAACCAACAGCCGTACCTGCAGGAATAAACGCAATTAAAACAACTGATCCGGTTTTTTTTTTTTTGCATTGTGTACTATTTTGCAATTTCCGTATTTGCCTAGTGCTCAGGATGGAATTAAACAAGGTCATCCTCTTTTTCTTCCCTCACCTGTGCTCGCTTCACCCATCTCTTGGAGTCCTTCTCCCTCTCTTCCGCCGCTGCGGCCTCCTCCCCCGCCGCCGCCGCCATAGCCGCCGTCGTCCTCCTCCTGCTCTCCTCGTTGTGCAGCAGCTTGACCAGGAACTGGACGGGCGCCGTCGGACCCACCTCGTACACCATCGCCTCCACGTACAGGTCGCTGGTGGCGCTGCTGCTGCTGGTGGTGCTACTGCCGCCGCCGCTCCCGGTCTGGTGCGGGTCCGGAGGGTCCAGTCGTACCGCTACCTTGGTGCCGACCAAAACCTGAAAACGAATAGTAGACGAGATGTTCTTAAAATGTCGGTGCTTCATTCCCCATAGGTACGTAGTACCATGAACTACTCGTAAGTAGGTACAATATTGGTAAAATATTACCCATGGTAATATTACTATGTATGAAAAAAAAGATGCGCTAGTAACTGATCCTAGCAGGTAGGGCACATTTTTTTTGTCTCCTGGAGATAAGGCACCCCCTAATTATCAATGTACTCGAACTGCACTATTTTCTTACAGCAAACTGCTGTGGTGAACATTAACCTTCAACTTTCACTTTGCATCCCCTAACAGAAGAGGGGTGTTTTTTGATAGCATACCTTTCTCAGCATGAAAGACGTGAGAATGATGTACTATACTATAGGTACTCAGACCTCACAGAAGAATGTAACTCTGCTAGAGCTCACCACTAATCTTCCTACTGCTGCTGACAAAAAAAAAATATTCCACGGAATAGTATAACAAAATCAATTTGGGAAATTGAGTGTCGCCGAAAAATTCAAATATTCCCAAGTCATGCTTGCGTACCCCGAGACTTCTCCAGTCGAGATAATGAAAAAAAAAATCCGTGTGCCTAGCGACTCTTATCAGGGGGATATGAACGTCAATGTATAAATTCGCGTCCGCCGGCCACTCTCGCCGCCTCCTCCTTCCCACCAAGGCGACCTTCCTTCTCCCTCTCCCTCTCTGTAACTTCCACGAGATGTCCTACGGCTACGACAAGCTGGTCTCCTCCCTGCGGGACCGGTTCGCCTCCGGCGTGACCCGCCCGGTGGAGTGGCGCGTCCGCCAGCTGGAGGCCCTGGTCCGGCTGTACGACGAGAACGCCGAGACCCTGGTGGACGCCCTCCGGCGGGACCTCCGCAAGCCGCGGCTGGAGGCCTTCGGCACCGAGATCGACTTCCTCCGCAACGACTGCCTGACCTGCCTCCGGGAGCTGCGCGGGTGGGTCCGTCCGCGTCCGGCGCGCAAGACGACGGTGGCCCTGCTGGACCGGGTGGAGGTGCGCCCGGAGCCCTACGGGGTTGCCCTCATCATCGGGGCGTGGAACTACCCGCTGCACCTCTCCCTCGCCCCGCTGTCCGGGGCCATCGCCGCCGGCAACTGCGCCGTCGTCAAGCCCTCGGAGATCTCCCCGCACACGGCCAGGGCTATCGAGGAGCTGCTGGCCAGGTACGTCGACCCGGACTGCTTCAAGGTGGTGAACGGCGGCGTCCCGGAGACGACGGAGCTGCTCAAGGAGCGATTCGACTACATCTTCTACACCGGGAGCACCGCCGTGGGCAGGATCATCGCCCGCGCCGCCAGCGCCCACCTGACTCCGTGCACCCTGGAGCTGGGCGGAAAGAGCCCGGTCTACGTGGCCGACGACTGCCCCAACCTGGAGAGGGTGGCCAAGAGGCTGCTCTGGGGGAAGACCATCAACATGGGACAGGTGAGGAGGAGGGATTAGATGCGTCAGAGAGAAAAACCGTCCACTAATTTTCCTCCCTGCCTCCTCGCAGACTTGCATCGCTCCCGACTACGTCCTCTGCTCGCCGACCATGCAGGGGAGGCTGGCGGAGAAGATGGGGAGGCTGCTGAAGGAGTGGTACGGGGAGAAGGTGCAGGCCTCCGCAGACATGTGCAGGATCGTCTCGGAGAGGCACTTCGACAGGCTCGTCAAGCTGCTGGAGTCCTCCAGCGAGAACATCGCCATAGGTTCCTTTTTTATATATAAAAAAAGGGGAAAAAAAAAACAATTTACGTTCAAAATTTTTCTAAATATTGCACTACTAGGGGGAAAGCATGATAGGTCCAGCCTGTACATCGACCCCACGATCATCAAAGACGTAGATCCCTCGGACCCGGTGATGCAGGAGGAGATCTTCGGCCCCATCCTGCCCATGATCAGCGTCTCCTCCGCCGGGGAGGCCATCAAGTTCATCAACGACCGCGAGAAGCCGCTGGTTGTCTACCTCTTCACTGAGGATCAAGTAAGTTACCAAAAAAAAGACACTTGGGTGGATGGGACACCCAGCCTCCGACCCTTCTCTTCACCCAGGACGAGCAGGAGAGGTTCGCGAGGGAGACCTCGAGCGGATGCCTGGTGGCCAACGAGTGCATGCTTCAGATGGGGGTGGAGACGCTGCCCTTCGGAGGGGTGGGGGCAAGCGGCATGGGCGTCTACCATGGACAGGTTGGTTGGTAACACCATTTAAACGTATCGGTGATTTCAGACATGAGGAAAAGGGAGGAAGAAGTCATATGGGGAACTGACTTCGGAGTGTGAAATCAGGTGGCTTGCGATTGGGAATACGTCCCAGTAGTAGACGCCTCCTCTCTCTCGAACATATGCGTGGCGTCATAAACACACGTTACTCTCCAAGTATTTACGTGGAATGACGTAAAGGATATTTTTAAAACAGTCCATGATAAAAAGATATTTACTATAGCATGCATTTGCATATACGTAGTGCACACTGTCATTGCTCATTTCAGCACACTTTCGAGACCTTCTCCCACATGAAGCCCGTGCTCTTAAAGGACCTTGGGTGGCTTGGCGAGTACTTGGGAGCGCTCAGGTGGGTCAAAAATGCCAGTTAATTTTACTTTGGCCTAGAGTAGCAAAGAGAGCAGAAAAAAGCACAGTAGAACCTCGTTACAGAGTAGTAAGATACAGTGACCTTTTGACATGGTGAATGCGCCAGTAATCACCAATTCATAACCACTACAGGTACCCACCCTACAAGGACAGCAGCATCCCAGTCCTGCAGCTCCTGCTGAAGAGCCGGTGGCTCCCGATGGTGTCCGACTTCAAGATGGTCGGCGGCATGGTCATCGGGGCCGCGGCCACCGCAATAATGTACTCTCTTTAAATCGTACACCACGGAGGCCTTCTATCTGGGAAAGGGGGGCCTTCCACAAATTGGGCCGTGCTTTTCAATAACAGCTGAATAAAATCTGGACGAGAAAGGCTTGCGCGTGACAACCGTTCCGGAAAAAAGTTTAAAAACAAAAATAACCCCGATCCTCCGATAAAGCCTACTTTACAACGGGACAAAAAAATTCCGCCCTTATCACAGAAGAGAGGAAAACTTATGAGTAAATTCAAAAATAAATGTACAGTGTACGCTAATTATTCGTAGTACGTATACAAATGTACTTATACGTACTATATTATATGGGAAACCGCTTGACTGACACAGACCTGGTTGGTGGCGGGCACGGCGTCGCTGACGACGGCGTCCAGCTCCGCGGGCGCCAGCACGTCGTGGTAGAAGAGCGGCTGCTCCTCCCCGTCGAAGAGGACGCCGACGCTGTGGTGGCCCTCGTAGACGCCGCGGATGACTCCGGGGCAGAACACCGGCGCGCCGGCGACGGGCGTGCCCGGGGGGCCCTCCCTCCGGGCCAGCACCCGGTGACCCAGCCAGTCGCGCAGGTCAAGCTCGAACTTTCTGTTGCGGCCGTCGGGAGGCTCCTTTGGCTATAAACGCGAGGGGGAAAAGGAAATTTTTAAATGGTATACGTACCAGTACATACGGTATTTTTTGGCAACTGGGAGACCATAGATAAACCACATTTGGTGAGTGGCTGAATGCATCACGTTACTACAAAGAGAACATGTCGGGGGGGCGGCAGGGCAAAAAACTTAGCGTACACGAAATTAGTGCTATTAAATGCAGGCTCGGTTGCCACAGTTACTTTTTTTTTTTAGGAAATATGGAAACTGGCAGTTGGCGCAAAAATTTACTTTACCTTGGCGACCGACGGCGGGAGGTGCTGGTGATGCGGCTGCAGTTGGTGGTGGTGATGGTGCTGCTGCTGTTGCTGCTGCTGGTGAGGATGATACTGGTGGGAGTAGTAGGGACTGTGTCTCTGATGCTGCGGCTGCTGCTGCTGCTGCTGCGGAGGCTGCTGGTGGTACTTGTAGTAGGACTCCATTTCCTCATGGTGCCGGTAGCCGTGGGTTTGCTGCTGCTCCTGTTGATGCGGGCTGGGGTGGGAGACGCGGCGGATGTGGACCGACTGGTGGCCTTCGGGCGGCGCTGGAGCAATGATTTATAATAAAAAATAGGTGATGAAGGGGTTCAAGTGGACCTCAGATAGTTTTCCTGAATGCAACGCCAACACATGAGCAAAGATTTTCTTCCGGCAAAAAAAGTCCC
>JAAUYM010050885.1_pt1 | contig 13254 bp, 13 predicted proteins | sample 7278001 | NCBI WGS metagenome assembly JAAUYM01 (sample SAMN14350224, study PRJNA611818) | marine sediment metagenome | isolation source: surface marine sediment (1.8m) | place: French Polynesia: Moorea | collected 2018-08
CCCCCCCCCCCCGCGCCCCCCCCCCCCCCCCCCCCCCCCCCCCCCCCCCCCCCCCCCCCCCGCCCCCCCCCCCCCCCCCGCGCCGGCCGCCGCCCCCCGGGGGGCTGCCAGAGGGAAAGCCAGCACATTCCACTTTTCTGTATACACATTAGGTACAAAAACTGACTCAAGCTCACACGTCAGGCTGTTGGAAGAGAGAACAGGACAGCTGCCGAATACTAAAAAAAAACCTGTGTTGTCCAATATCGCTCTGCCCTTCCCGTCCGTCCATGACATACCACGGCGGCAAAATGGCTGAGGGTGGCGGCGGCGGCGGCGGCGGGGCCCAGGACAAGAGGCCGGACAACGACAACGTGAAGGTGGTGGTCCGAGTCCGCCCTTTCAGCGACGGGGAGCGATCCTACTCCAACATCGTCCACGTGGACTGCATCAACGGCGGCGTCCGCCTCGTCCACCTGAACCAGGTCAGGGAGAGCCCGGACAAGCACTTCGCCTTCGACGCGGTCTTCGGGCCAGACTCCACCCAGATGGACGTGTACAACCGGGTGGCCAGGCCCATCGTGGAGAACGTGCTGGAGGGGTACAACGGGACCATCTTCGCCTACGGGCAGACGGGGACCGGAAAGACCTACACCATGGAGGGGGACCGGACGGCGCCAGAGCTGAAGGGGATTATCCCCAACTCGTTCGCACACATATTCGGCCACATTGCCAAGGCGGAGGAGAACCACAAGTTCCTCGTCCGGGTGTCCTACCTGGAGATCTACAACGAGGACATCAGGGACCTGCTGGGGAAGGACCAGACAGTCAAGCTTGAGGTCAAGGAGAGGCCGGACATCGGGGTGTACGTCAAGGATCTCTCCACATTTGTGGTGAACAATGCCGATGACATGGACAAGCTGATGACTATCGGCAACAAGAACCGCAGCGTCGGGGGCACCGCCATGAATGCCCACAGCTCCCGCAGCCACGCAATCTTCACCATCACTGTGGAGTGCTCGGAGAAGGGTTCGGATGGACAGCAGCACTTCAGGGTGGGCAAGCTGCACCTGGTGGACCTGGCGGGATCGGAGAGGCAGAGCAAGACGCAGGCCAAGGGGAAGAGGTTGAAGGAGGCCACCAAGATTAACCAGTCCCTCTCCACACTGGGAAATGTCATCTCGGCGCTGGTGGACAAGAAAACCTCCCATGTCCCGTACCGCAACTCGAAGCTTACCCGTCTCCTCCAGGACTCGCTCGGGGGCAACTCGAAGACCCTCATGTTTGCCAATGTGGGGCCAGCTGATTACAACTATGACGAGACCCTGAGCACCCTCCGCTACGCCAACCGGGCCAAGAACATCCAGAACCATGCCAAGGTGAACGAGGACCCGAAGGATGCCCTGATGAAACAGTACCAGAAGGAAATCGAGCAGCTGAGGAAGATGCTTGAGGAAGGGAGTGACGTCTCCAGTGGAGAGGACGACGAGAGTGGCGAAGACGATGATAATGATGCCGCGGTTAACGGGGAAGGGGGAAGAGGAGGTGGGCGCTCCAAGGAGAGGCGCAAGTCTCACCATGCTCTCACGCAGCAGGAGCTAGAGGCCATGAAGGAGCAGATCGAGGGGGAGAGGAAGAGGCTGAAGGAAGAGAAGAACATGGCCGAGGAGGAGAGGAACCAGGCGGAGGAGGCCTTGAAAATGCACGAGGAGGAGCTGCAGAAGGCGCAGTCAGAGCACAACGCAATGAAACAGAAGCTGGAGGTGCTGGAAAGGAAGATCATCGTTGGCGGGGAGAACCTGCTGGAGAAAGCGGAGGAGCAGGAGAGGCTGCTGCAGGAGTCGGCCAGGGAGCTGGAGGAGACGGTGAGGAGGGAGGAGGGGTTGAGGAAGGCGCTGAAGGAGAAGGAGGCCGAGAGGGTGGACATTGAGGAGAAATACTCCAGCCTGCAGGAGGAGTCGGCGGGGAAGGCAAGGAAGGTCAAGAAGGTGTGGTCTATGTACCAGGCAGCCAAGGCGGAGCTGCAGGACCTGCAGGCCGAGCAGCAGAGGGAGATGGAGGGGCTGCTGGATGGGGTGCGGCAGCTGACCAGGGAGCTGCGGCTGCAGATGCTCCTGATCGACTCCTTCGTGCCCCCCGACCACCAGGAGCTGATCGAGTCCTCTGTGAGCTGGAATGAGGACGTGGGCGAGTGGCAGCTGCGGTGCGTGGCCTACACAGGGAACAACATGCGGAAGAGGTCACCGGGGAGGGACGAGATGCAGCGGAGGAGCTCAATCGACGCCGGAGGGGGAGGGGCCGACCTGTCTCAAGCATTCCTCAGCTACGCGGACGAACTTGGGCCAGTCCACGGTGGCGTCAGGCCTCGGACGGCCAGGGGGAAGGCGGGAAGAGCGAGGAGCTCCAGGCCAAAGTCCAGAAGATAGTTATGCATATTCACTCTTACTGATATGGTTGTGATAATAAAAAAATACAGACAAATGCCTTTCTACAAGTGTTTCTTATGCATTTTTTAAAAGGATTAGTATGTATTATCTACAGTACATTAGCTATACGTAGTACAAAGTACAGACTATAGGATTTAAGACTCTCTAAACTTTACTTACTAATAGTATTTCTTTTAATTAGCATTGTAAGTTACAATATCTACAGCCATTGTGTGGCCTAATCCAACCTGTAACTATAGTCAACACGCAAATTTGCAGCACTGGTTGTCACTTTCGCCGCCAGAGGACGCTGGTTTTTTAACTTTCCGCTACGCTTGCCAGTGGCGCAGTGGCCAAGGGAGGGAAGGAGACGAGAGGAGGACGAAGAAGGACAAAACAGAAGCCGACATTGCGACAGCTGACTGCACTGGAACAAGAGAAGTGAGTGCAGCAGAAGCGAAAAGAGGGCCAGAAAGAACTGTATTGACCAGCTTTTGGCTGCGAGCAGTTACTCCTCGAGCCCACGTTCAGGTCAGGTCATCAGGGAAGGAGGGGAAGAGGAGGCGCAAGGTTCCGACATCTCCCTGAAGGGAGTGGGGAGGAAGGAGGAAGTGGTGAAGCAGCCATGATTCCTCGCCTGCTCTCCCGCGCGGCATCAGCCACGTCGGCAACAGCAACAGCAACGGCGTCAGCGTCAGCGTCGGCGCCAGCGCCGACACCGGCGCAGCAGCGCCACCGCGTGCTGGCGTCTCCGCCGGCGCGCGCCGCGGCGTCGTCGTCTGCGCCGCCGCCGCCGCCGCAGAAGGTCGAGTGCTTCATCGACGGGAAGAAGGTGCTGGTGGACCCGGGGACGACGGTGCTGCAGGCAGCGGCCCTGGCCGGGGTGGAGATCCCACGCTTCTGCTACCACGACCGCCTCTCCATCGCCGGAAACTGCCGGATGTGCCTGGTGGAGGTGGAGAAGTCGGCCAAGCCGGTGGCGGCCTGCGCCATGCCGGTCATGGCTGGATGGAAGGTCAAGACCAACTCGGACTTCACCCGCAAGGCGAGGGAGGGGGTGATGGAGTTCCTGCTGGTCAACCACCCGCTTGACTGCCCCATCTGCGACCAGGTGCCAACTTTATACCAGAGTGAATCATACTTTTGGCATTTTTTTTCTTCAGAAACATCTACTCTATCTGCGCTTGCGTCTATTTTTTTATTCAAACAAGACAGAGTTACCACAACTTAAAAAAGCGCCAGAAAGGCTTCTTCTTTGGTACTCTGTTTTGCTTGTCAAGAAATGATGCAGTTTGGATAAATTACGAGTATTTTTTCAATGTGAAATTGTCCCCAGGGCGGCGAGTGCGACCTACAGGACCAGTCCATGGCCTTCGGGTCGGACCGGTCCCGCTTCGTGGACAACGACCACTGCGGCAAGAGGGCCGTGCAGGACAAGAATCTGGGGCCCCTGGTCAAGACCGTCATGACCCGGTGCATCCACTGCACCCGCTGCGTGCGGTTCGCCTCCGAGGTGGCCGGCTGCGAGGATCTGGGCACCACCGGGAGGGGCAGCGACATGCAGATCGGCACCTACGTCGAGAAGATGCTGATGACGGAGCTGTCGGGGAACGTCATCGACCTCTGCCCGGTGGGGGCGCTCACCTCCAAACCGTATGCCTTCATGGCCAGGCCGTGGGAGACGAGGTGAGGCAGAGGGGCCCATATTTTTTCTAAAGTCTTGGACCTTGTTTTGGACCTTTTTTTTATTTTTAAGTCATATTTTGCTTGTTTAACAGAAAGACGGAGTCGATCGACGTGTTGGACGCGATGGGAAGCAACATTGTGGTCACCCACAGGACGGGAGAGGTTAGTGCTGGAGAATCTCGATTTTTCATTCCGATAAGCTGTGCCTACAATGAATCTACGAATTTACTAAGGTAAGATTCGTTTTTCTTTAAACTGTTTCCAGGTCCTTCGGATCCTTCCTCGCATGACCGTGGACGTGAAAGAGGTGTGGCTGTCCGACAAGTCTAGGTTCGCTTGCGACGGCCTCAAACGACAGGTGAATATAGATCACTTTCCTGTGATTTTGTTGTTGTTTTTACAATGTTGCTGTTTCCCATATAAAAGCTGAACATTTTTATACTTGTTTGCAGCGACTGACGCACCCGATGGTGAAAGACTCCAGGGGCGATCTCCGCGAGTGCTCTTGGGAGGAGGCGATTGTGACGGTGGCCAAAGTGCTGGACTCCACGCCAGGGGACAAGCTTGCCGCGGTGGCGGGAGGAATGGCGGACGCGGAGGTGAGAGAAGAGAGTCAGAGTTTTGCTACTGCGATGCGAGGAACGTGGCTTTGTCTACTCGGGAAAAATCCAAATTTTTGTTTAAATAGTTTATGGGAAAAAGCCATCAGTTTTTAATTTCAACCTTTTCTAAAACACACCATCGCTAAGACAGTCGCTTGAGTCAGTGGGTCCTCCCCCCCCCTTTCCCAAGGCCCTGGTGGCTCTCAAGGACCTCCTGAACCGCCTGGGGTCCGAGGCACTCTGCACTGAAGAACTCTTTCCCATGGACGGGTCCGGCGTTGACTTCAGGTCCAACTACCTGCTGAACACGACCATCGCTGGCGTGGAGGACGCGGACGTGGTGCTGCTGGTGGGCACCAACCCGCGCTACGAGGCTCCCCTCTTCAATGCGCGCCTCCGCAAGTGCTGGGTCCACAATGAGCTGGACGTCGGTCTGGTCGGGCCCAAGCTCGACCTCACCTATGACTACGAGCACCTCGGCGACTCCGCAGACGCCCTGGCCAAGCTGGCAGACGGCACCCACCCGTTCTCCAAGCGGCTGTCGTCAGCCAAGGCTCCCGCTGTCATCGTCGGCTCAGAGTGCCTGCAGGGTCCCGGGGGTGCTGCCGTCTACCGGACGGTGCAGAGGCTGGCCGAGTCGCTGAGGGCAAAGTCGGGCTGCCCGGAGGGCTGGAGGGTGTTGAACGTCCTCCACCGGGTGGCCAGCCAGGTGGCGGCGCTGGACATAGGATACCAGGCCGGGGTGTCAGCGCTCAGGGAGGCCAGGCCGGACGTCGTCTTCATGTTGGGAGCGGATGCCGGCGCAGTCACCAGGGGAGACCTGCACAAGGACTGCTATGTCATCTACCAGGTAATTTTATTTTTAAAAGGCAAAACAAAATGTATTGGTTACAGAAATGAGCTCATTTTTGTCCCGATTTAGGGTCATCACGGTGACGTTGGGGCGGAGATTGCCGACTGCGTGTTGCCTGGAGCGGCTTACACCGAGAAACAAGTACAGTTGAGAAATCATTTGGGGCGATAGCAACATCTTTGTTTCAATGTCTGACCCAACATCACCAGGCGACATATGTGAACATGGAGGGTCGTGCCCAGCAGACCATCGCCGCGCTGTCACCGCCGGGGATGGCCAGGACGGACTGGAAGATCATCAGGGCAATCTCGGAGGTAACTTTCAGTACTTAGTACTTCCCCCCCCCCCCGTAAGATCCTACCCTAACTTTCTACGCACGTTCTACAGGTAATGGGGGAAACGCTGCCCTACGACACTCTGCAGCAGGTGAGGACGCGCCTGTCCGAGGTGTCACCCAACCTGACGCGGTATGGGCTTGTGGAGGAGGCCAACTTCTTCAAGGAGTCGGCAGAGTTCTGTGCAAAAAGGTGAGAAGAAAGAAACCAATGCTTTCCCCCCACTCCTCTGCCTGCACTCACTGTTGGGTTGTGAGTGCTTTTGGGTTGGCAGCATGCAACCTTATCGACTATCTTCTTGTGGTGGTTTATCTCGTGACTTTATCGAGTTTCTGACAAGGGACTCTATCGCGCGTGAAGATTAGGACGAGGAGGCCAGATTCGTGTGAGGTTATTCATCGCAGTCTCCGCACTTGTGGTAATTTTCCATATTTTCTTCGTTTTTTAAAGCTCCAAGTCTACCAAGGCCGCCTCTTCCTCCTCGGCCATCGACGTCCGCCTGAAGCAGCTAGAGGACTTCTACATGACGGACTCCATCTCGAAGGCATCGCCCACCATGGCCAAGTGTGTGGCCGCCGTCAAGCAACAGAAGCAGTCCAAGTATCTCAAGTCGTGAGAGGAGCTGAAGCTGCTGAGCTGAAGAGCTGAAGGACATGACTGAAGAAAAACAACAAAAGTGCGCAGGCTCTTTTTTAGGCATAGCTATGCAAATAATAAAAAAAGAAGTAGGATAAAAAGCTTGGTGTTTCTTTGGCACCTCTCCTCCTTGAATTGCTTTACGGGAAAATGCGTGAGTGACACAAAAAAAGGAGAGGAAAGTAAGAGAGATGACGATGGCGACGTTTCTCCTCCGCCTGTACTATGTCTTCGCACCCGCTGTTGCACTGTTTCCAGGAGGAAAGGCTCATCTACTGAGTAAAAGGGAGGTGGAAGAGGCAAGTGCACATACACTCAGTCGTTTCCCACATTTTTTTTACACCTAGGTACACTACGTTTTTGGGGGGGAGGGGGCTCTCTTGTTTAACTCTCTCTCTCCTGACCATGAAATCTGAAGGAAAGTCCTGGGTTGCTACCTAATAACAAGTATCTTGTGCAGTAGGTACAAAACAAGAACGTTAATTTGGTTGTACAGTACTGTATCAGACACTTGCTCAGAGACACTTGCAATCTCTGTATTACTACGGTAGTAGTAAATCGTTTCAAAGTGATTAAAAAAAAAAAAAAAGAAAAGAAACTGCTCGGACTTCTCCCTCCGAAGAAATGTATCAGATATAACATACAGGAAAAAAGTCCTAACTTGCCTGTCCGTGAGAACACATGGGTCAGGTCCAGAGAGAGAGGATTTTCAAACACACAAGCCGTGCGCGTGGAGTAGGACTCTATATGAGTTGTACATGTACGTAGGGTAGGGGGAAAGAGAAGGTTAAGTGGAACCTTCTTCCTTTCTTCCTCTTTGTCCAACGTAATTGATCAGAATAGAAGTGAGAACGACAGATGCAGATCAGGAGAGGCGGGGGCGCCAAGCTTAATTTTCCTTCCTCTTTCAGCCTGACAGAGATGTCAATACCTTCTTTCTCTCCTTAGTTAACTTCCCATTCCTCTAACCCTCCTTCCAACCAACTAATTCCCCGTAAGGCGTATACAGTTAACTTATGTATTGTAGGTACATAGATTGCTTCAAGGAGGCTGAAAAAATGAAGAAAAAGAAGAAATATAGGCAATCGCGTTTTCGTTTTATTCACGATGACGTGGGGTAAAGGTCACAAAATTTAGAATCTTAATAGGTTTTTTTTCAGGTATAACGGGTGAACTTCACTCACTATGCAGTCAATTACTATTGGTATACTGTGATCAGTTAATTGATCACCAATTTTGTTATTTGGTTTGAAGAGCCTGAACTGGCGGCCAGGAAACGGCTGGACGAGCTGTGCTAGAGGTGCCTCCAGTTTGTGTGGTCAAAGAACAAGGTGTAAAGAAAGATTGTCCTGAGAGTCCATAAGTTTGGAAGTAAGTGAAAGCGATGTGGTTTTTGCAAAAAAAATCTCAAATAATGGCAAGAGCAACTACTGTTATAAGTACTACAGTACAGTAGCTATAATGTTTGAACTGTTCAAAAATGCTTTAATGCATCATGAAGTTCTTTTTGGAACATTATTTATTGACAGCTCTTTTCTAGAAATATATACCAGCACACATTTTTTTGTTTGCTTTCGAAGGCAACTTCTAATTTCAAAATGTTGTGTGTGGGGGCATCCTTCATGTAACAAGAGGCAATTTTTTTCCCAGGAAACACTGCATGTTCAGCCTATTATTTTTAACTTCTACACGTACATGCACACACTTTCTTTTTTCATAATAGGTAGTAGTAGCGCATTAGCACATCTCACTCAGTTTATTTAAATCAGTCCTCGCTTCTTCTTGTAGTCGGACAAGTTGAGAGATCGCTTGGTGGGTCCGGAACCCCTGCTCCCTCCGCCGCCGCCACCAGCGCCACCACCCGCCGTGGACCCGCCGCCGTCGTCGTTTAGGGCCGCCGCCTTGACTGGGCCTGCGGCGGCCGTCGTGACGCTGCCGCCGCCGCCGCCGCCCCCGGAGGAGGTGGACATGTCCACGTCGATCTCGATGTCAAAGTCATGGGCGTCGAACAAGTCCTCCTTCTTCTTCACGGCGCTGCCGCCTCCGCCGCTGCTTCCCTTGGCCTCTCCGCCGCCGTTCTCTGCCGCGGCCGCCATGGTGTCTTGCGGCCCCTTCTGAGCGGTGGCCGCGGCAGCGGCCAACTTGTTCTCCTTCTCAGCTCGATCCCTGTAAATGTTGGCAGGTGCCGTGAAATCAACCAGTCCCAGTCCCAGACTTTACGCAGGTTCTTCCCCACCCACCTCTCTACCAGCTCCTTGAGCATCTCCGGATCAACCACTGCCCCCGTGTTGCTCTTGGTCACCATCCTGGGGTTGCACTTCCGTCGGGTGAACGGGTTGTCCTCGCGCCCCTCTACCTCCTTCCGCTTCATCTCCTCCTACACAGCAGATCAACAATTTTGACCTATGGGAAACCGTCGGCAGAAGACAAGAAAAACCGAACCTGGATGGCCATCTCGGCCTTGAGTACGTTGTTCTTCCGGTTGCGGTTGTTGATGAAGGATACGGATGAGATGGAGGAGTGCTCAGTCCGCCGACGGTCCAGCTCCTCAGCCCGCTGCTCCAGATTGTTCAGTTTCCTGGTACGTTTCAAGGAAAGAAAAAAAACATGTCTAAATAACGCATTCATTAAAAAAAAAAAAAACCAGACTAACACGTCGGCAATGACACGATCTATTAAAGGAAAGAACTAGAGGAGGCCATAAATTTTTAGTTTCTACTTCGTTCACATGAGAGACTGCCTGCAGTGATATCCATCATTCGTATTCAACCGGTGTCAATAAAAAAAAGCAACAACAACAACAAAAAGCAAAACTCCTCGAATGTGTACATGTAGTGTACTACTGTACAAAAAGAAACACGAAACATTCAAACTCACTGTTCCAGCTCCTCCGCTTTGTCGGTGTCGTTCTCCGCCGCGGCGATCTCCTTCTCCTTGATGAGCCTGGCCTTGGTCATGGCGTAGTTGACCGGAAAGCGGAGGAACTTCTCCTTCTTCTTCAGGATGGAGTCGATGTCGGAGGAGCTGAACTCGTAGTTCACGGCTTTGCGGATCTCGTCCGCCTTCGACTGGACGTAATCTCTGTCGGAGAACGATCAGGGATTATTTATTCCTTGCGTCAGTGAAAGAGTGAAGTGTTGATCATCATTCTTCTTATTCCCTCTTACCTGGTGGGCAGTGGGACTCCCTGGCTCTCGCAGGTGGTCCGCCAGTTCATGAACTCTGAGGAGGCGAAAGGCTGGTTGGAGACGAACTCCAGCCTGTAGACCCTCTCCTGGCGGCCGAAGCGCAGCCGCATCCCCGTGTTGGTCCTCGTCTTGCCCATCTGGTAGACCTTTCCGGTCTCCACCACGTCCGAGATCTCGGCGCACCTGTAGGTGGGCCTCCCGTCATTGCCCGTGCCGATGCCGATGCGGACGAAGCAGCCGACGGCCAGGTCCTTGAAGAAGGGCAGGTGGACGAAGCGCTCCAGCTTGTGTCTGCTCAGCCGCACTGGCTCCAGGTCCTGCTGCGACTCCACGTACTGCACCCTGCGCGGCTTGCGCTGCCCGAAGCGGTCGGTGTCCGAATCGGACCCGGAGCGGGAGGAGGCGGACGAGGAGGAGCGCGAACCGGCGGAGGAGCTCCGGCTGCGACTGCGGCTCCTCCGGGCGCCCCCGACCGACGACCCGGAGGAGGAGGACCTGCTGCGCCTCCGCCCGGAGGCCGAGCCGGAGGAGGAAGACGACGAGTCCCGCCTCTTCTTCCTGATCCGCTCCAGCCTTGGCTTGTCCGACTTCTTCCCGCTCTCCTTCTCCTGCTCCCTCCTCTCCTTCCTCTCCTGCTCCTTCCGCTCCCTCTCCTGCTTCCTGGCCTTGAGCTCGCTCAGCGCCGACGACTTCTTGTCGAACTTGATGGCGTCCAGGTTCTTCCTCCTGTCCTGGGACCTCTCCTTGGCATCCAGCATCTGCGCGTAGTCGAAGTCCTCGTCGTCCGAGGCCACCGCGCCTTCCTCCCTGTCCTCCCCGTCCTCCTCGTCCTCTTCCCCCCTGTTGTCCTCGGCGTCCTCCCCGGCCGCGCGACGTTGCTTTAGCTTCCTCTTGATCTCGTACCTCTTCCTGAGGTTCTCCCTGTTCTCCGCCCTCTTGAAGAGCTCTTCCTCCCTCTCCCTCTCCGTCATCTTCTCCAGTCTGGCTCTGTCCTCGTCGTCGCCGATCAGGTCGTCGTCCAGCCCGTCGTCGAACTCGTCCTCCGACCCCTCCTCGCCTTCCTCCTCTTCCTCCGACTTCTTCCCCTTCTTCTTCTTGGCCGGGGATTTGGCCTTGGCCGCCGCCTTCCTCTTCCTCCCCCTGGTTGGCCTCTCCTCTTCCTCTTCCTCCTCCTCCTCTTCTTGGCTGTCGTCGTCGCTGTCCTTCTTCCTCTTGTTCTTCTTTGGCGTCCCCTTGATCTTCACCTTCAGCTTCATCTTGGCAGGCGAAGGAGATCGGGAGGGCGTCAACGAAGACGCCGACGAAGACCTCGACCGCGACCCCGGCGACCTCGACCTCGACTTGGAGAGGGAGGAGCGCCTGGAGGCTGGGGAGGCGGCGCTCCGGTGGCTGGACCTGGACCCGGACCTGGAGCTATCCTTGGACCCTCCTCTCGTCCTCGTGGCCGCCGCCTCCGCCGCGCCCGGACTCCTGGAGGAAGACCTCGACCTGGCCGGCGAGGACGACGCCGATCTCGAGCTCATCCTGGACCACTCTCTCTCGACAGAGTTATTGTAGGGTTTTTTCTCGCGATCTTTTGCAGTGAAATCTCTCTTTAGTTCCTGTCCGCCTTTCGTCCGTGCCTCTTGGCGACAGTGTCAACACACCGTTTCAGCTAACGCGCAAACATTTAGGTCAAAATGCGCAATAACGCGCAAACGTTAGAAAGAGTTGCTTTTGTGCACTTTAATTAAACACAATATTCTGGTCAAAAAAGAGAGTGCACTAGTAGTGCAAATTAAGGCCTCAAGGATTTCTTGTAAACCTGCAAGAGTACTTAAAAATGCTCCTCATTTCGCGCATTTTTGTGAGGTCTGGTCACACTGCCTGCTGCTGCTCTTCTGGCTGGCGCTGGCGGCAAATGCAGCTGCTGCGCAACTGAACCAGGGAGGAAGCGCCCTTGCTCTCTCTCCTCTCCCTCCCCTCAAAGAGAAACAAAAAAGGGACAGGTGGTAGCATTTATTTATCAGCTAATGTCCGCCTGTCCGGAACTGGGACGCTCCCTGGTGTCAACCTAGTATAACTACATAAAATACAGGCCATAGGGTTTATCTAGTACTGACATAAATAAAGTACTGGCTAGGCTTAAGAAGTTACTATACTGAATCTTTAAGGCTAGGCTTAAAAAGTCACTAATGAAAAAATGATGGGTTAAGATTATAATACATCCTAAACTTACTTACCTAAGGCCTGATTGCAATTTTGTACTGTAAACTTCACAATTATTACGTTATTCGGTAACTTTTACTTGTCAACCTTAGTTTAAAATGCTTGTGAACTGTGTAAAAAGCAAAATTATTTTCTGTGTCTGTACCATCCAGATCAACCACTAGAGTGACTAACTGCGCTGTAATCAGGTTATGGCAGCAGCTGAAAAGAGAGAAATCACTGCTGGAAAAACAAGTGGCAGCAGAGAATAAATGCCTGGTTGGCTAGAAGGGTGTTGCTGAATGCGCCTATGTCACTGCTGCTCAGGCTATCCAGGCAGGGCTTGAGCACTCTATATATCTCTGTGGTCTGTGTTACTATGTTGTACTAGGGCGACACCAGGGGGACTCTTGTTCCCGGCAGGCGGACGTGCGTGCCACTTTTTCTCTTTGCTCTTTGCCTCCCTCCTTTATTATCGTACGGGAGAGGTTGCGAAGGAGACTTTGGGTGGGGTGGGGGGATTGCAGTTAAAAACTACGTACATAGGTAGGTATACGTACCCTACATAATACAACTACAGTACCTCAGTTTGGACCTTTTGTACATACTACAGCAGTGCCTGCAGTGGGTATGGTCAGCTTCAGCAGCAGCAGCAACAGCAGCAAAAGCTTGGAGCAGCAACAGCAGCGGCGATGATAAGACAGTGAAGACACCCGCATGTGTATGTACCATACAGTGCACAACACGCGGAACGCTAATCCCATGCTGCTGCTCGATGTCATCCTTAATAATCAACAGCAAAATCTATGCAGAACTGCTATAGCGGCTTTCTATTCAAGCAAATATGGCATACATTTAGTCATGATAAAGACCAAAGGTCAATTGAGACCTGAGAGTATGTAACAGTATTTATTGGTCATGTCCAGACCACGTCAACCTTCTCCATGATGGCATCGTAGACCATGAATATGATGGCAGCGTCGCCGCAGGCTCTACCCAGCCTGGGTATCGTCCCCTTGTAGAAGGCTCTGGGACCCTCCACGGTCCAGATCTTCCGGATGCAGTCGAAGGTCCCGTTGTACTTGGCAGCCTCCAGTCCTTGCATCCTATTGTAGAATGGCATTTGTTAGCAAGCTCGTCAGTCATCGAGAACTACCACTCCTAGTTACACTTGCCTCGTCTTTACGACATCAATGGGGTTGTTGCAGAAGACCGAGCACGCGCCAGATATGGCCCCGAACAGCCCCACCAGCGGCTTGTTCGGCGCCCTGTCCCGGTTCCTCTGCCTGTACTGCCCCTTCAGGGACTCCACCACGTAGAACCTGATGGCCTGGTTGCTGCCCTGCTTCACCACCGTGGGCG
>JAAUYM010047521.1_pt1 | contig 13253 bp, 8 predicted proteins | sample 7278001 | NCBI WGS metagenome assembly JAAUYM01 (sample SAMN14350224, study PRJNA611818) | marine sediment metagenome | isolation source: surface marine sediment (1.8m) | place: French Polynesia: Moorea | collected 2018-08
GCAATTCCTCGATCTGGGGTAATTGGTGTAATTCCCTGTTGCATCAGGGTATCTATTCGACCCAGGCGTTCTCCCATACCTGCGCCAGACCAAACTGACCATTCTATATTCAGACAACGACAGTGGGGGTTTTGAGCTTTAAATTCTTCTGTTAGATGAGCCAGCCATTCATTAGCTAGAGCATAATCTGCTTCCCCTGGTAAACCCGTCCTAGCAATGATTGAACCAAATGTAACCCATAGTTTTAAATACTCTGGATTAATTGCTGCGAGCAGGTTTTGCAGACCCTGAACTTTGGGTGCTAAAGTATCTAAGCAGTCTTGGGAAGTAAGATTTTTAATTAGTTTGGGCTTATTAACTCCTGCACCGTGGATAATAGCAGTGATGTGACCCCAATCTATTTTAATTTGACTTACTGCACTTTTAACCGCTTCAGCATCGGTAACGTCGGCTGCTAGATATTTCACCTGGATGCCAGCATTATTCATACGGTTAAGATTAGTTGCTAGTTCAGCATCGGTTTCGGGTTGAGAGCGTCCCAGCAGTACTAAACGAACTCCTGTTTCTTGAGCAAGAGATAAGGCACATTCGGCAGCAATTCCCTTACCACCCCCTGTAACTAATAAGATGTCTTCTGAGGTTAGGGTTAATTCTTGGTTTTTCTCTGAAGGAATGGGCAATAAACGGAGAACGGGCGATAACCGTTTTCCTTGGGTATTATAATAGGCTTCGGTATAACCAACGGCTGAAGAGACTTCGTTAATAATCCATGCAACTGCTTGAGGAGTATCTATGGGAACATCAATTACACAAGTTGTAATCTGGGGATTTTCTAAATAGAATGTCCGAGCAAAAGATGCTCCAATACTGCCATGTTGTATTAGTACCAAACTATATTGGGTTGCTTTTTGCTCCTCTGCTTTAGCTAATAAAGTTTTAGCGGGTTTAAGTAAAAGCTCGATCTGTTCTTCACTGTCTGCTGTTGGCGGAAGACAAATAACAATACCATTACCTTCACACTGATTAAATGCTTCTTGTAACGGAATCATTAAAGAATAGTTGGCAGGGGCAATAATTTGCCAACGATTATTATTAGGACTTGTGCATTTGCCCCCTAAATCCCCCAACAGCGTGATTGGATATGCTTTCTGACCGAAAGCATCCCCCACGCTCAAAATTGGGGGAGTTTGAGATGTTTCCCCCCAGAATTGGGGGGCTAGGGGGGCAAAATTAACCGAACTGTGTAAATCCTGATTATTTTCCCGACTTCTGCCTCCTGCCTTCTGCCTTCTGCCTTCTAGAGGAGACTCTACCAACTCAACTGTAAATGTGCGTATCCAGGAATCTATTCCTGAAGGAACTTGCTCAACAGCAGTGGTATCACTGGTACTAGATATTTCTTCTAAAGCTTGGGCAATGTCAGCAACTGTGGCATCGGCATAATCTGTCGGTGCAATGGGAGGAGATAACCCTAAACTGCGAGCAGCTTCAACTACTAATTGGCTGACAGTTATGGAATTAAGATGCAAATCGCTCAATAGTCGATGTTCATCCAAGATACTGGCAACAGGAAGTTCTGTCCGTTGAGCAACAAGTTGGCGAACACAGTCAAGTTTAGAGGAGCTATTAATAATGGTTAATTTTTCTTGTTCGACTGTTGATGGTTGATGGTTAATTGTTGATTGTTGATTGTTGATTGTTATTTTTGACTGAGAAACCGGTACTAACTCACAAGGATTGACGAAAAATTGAGGTTGCCAATCTAGATTAAATGGTCGGGTAAAACGTCCTGCAAATAAAGCTTGATGGTTAATGGGAACTCCCAGAGTAAAAGCAGAAGCGGTAGCTTTTAATAAGCCTTTCAAGGATGCACCACTAGCATCTAAGGAAATGACAGGAACATCAACTAAATCCCTAACTAACCGACTTAAAATATGTCCCGAACCTACTTCAATAAATAAATCTAAATCTTTTGCTGCTGTGGTTACAGCTTCCATAAACCGCACAGGAGAGGTTACTTGTTCTACCAAGAGCGATCGCAAATCTGCGGTTTTTTCTAAGTAAGAACCAGTAATGGTAGAGACAACTTTACCCTGTAAAGGATTAAAATCTTCCTGTGTTAGATATTTTGCTAGGGGTTCTGCTGCTGCTGCCACTAGAGGGGAATGGAAAGCATGGGATACAGGTAAAGTAACGGTTTTAAATCCCTTGGCTTGGGCTTTTTCGATGATCGCATTAATGCCTATGGCTTCCCCTGAGACAATAGTTTGATGGGGTGAATTCAATCCTGCGATCGCCACTACTCGACCATTCAGCAGTGCTTTAACTTCCTGTTCTCCTGCACCAATACTTGCCATTGTTCCTGTGGGAAGTTCCGCCATCGCTTTACCCCGCATCTTGGCAATGCGAATTAATGCCGTTTGATCGTAAACTCCAGCCCAGTATAAAGCACTTAATTCCCCTAAACTGTGACCGATAGAGATATCTGCATTGATACCCAGTTGGTTTAATAGCTGTAAACCTGTAATAGAGGAAGTAACAATTGCTGGTTGTGCAATCGCTGTTGATTTGGTATCTTCTCCTGTAGGTAAATTGCCGTTGGTATATAATTCTTGTAAAAAAGGAAAACGACGCGACCAAGCTCCACCATTAAGATACACAGGGGAAGCCTGTCCAGGGAACAGAAACCCAATTCGGGGATGTTTTCCGTTTATGCCTAAAAAGACATTTGATGAATGGTCGCTTTTTATTACTGGTCTTTTGTTATTTATCTCCGCGTCATCAACACCATTTTCTGGTACTGAGAGCCGAGATTTAAGGGTTTCTAAGTGAGTAGTTAACTCTTGGGGATGACTAGCTACAATAGCAGCCCGTACAGGTAAACTAATATCTAGGTTATTAGCCAATTCCGCAGCTAAATCTCCTACTTCTGCTTTTGATAATCTGGGGGCTATTTCTAGGAGATGGTCAACTTGTTGTTTTAATTCTGCTGTATTGTTAGCTGTTAATAAAATAAGTTCCGCATCTTGAGGTGTTGCTATTAGGTTATGTTCTTGAACTGTCAAGTTTTGACGGCGAATACTGGCTGTTCCTTCTAAAACAATATGAGTGTTAATTCCACCAAAGCCCATAGCACTTACACCAGCCCGCAGCGGTACAGCTTCTGACCAAGGTTGACCCGCTTTTAAGACTCGCAAAGGTGGGCTTTCCCTTTTTAGTTCCGGATGAGGTTTGTCGTAGCCAGTAGTAGGCGGGAGTATTTGACTGTGAACTGCCATTGTCGCCTTAATCAGCCCTGCTATTCCCGCAGCAGCCTTAGTATGACCGATATTTGCCTTAATAGAACTGATCGCAGCAGGAGATAATTCTGTTCCTGCTTCCAAACGGGCGCGAGATAATACTTGCAATTCCGTAGCATCGCCAACGCTAGTACCAGTACCGTGTCCCTCAAAATAGCCTAATGTATCAATACCAAATCCTGCTCGACGATAAGCTCTATTAATTGCCAATAGTTGCCCTTCTACTTCGGGGCGGGTAATACCACCAGAACCATCAGAAGAAATACCCCAACCCCGAATTACACTATAAATACGACGCTGTTGCGCTACTGCATCCTCATATCGCATCAAAACTATAAAACCACAACCCTCCCCAGGAATAAAGCCAGCCGAACTAGCATCATAAACTCGCATTTCCTCAGTAGCTAATGCTCCTACTTTGGCAAATCCTACCAACTCGAAGGGGTCTAGACTTAAATCTACTCCACCAGCGATCGCCACATCCAAATCTTCTGTAACTAAAGCAGAACAGGCATTAGCAATAGCTAGTAAGGAGGAACTACAAGCCCCATCAATACTATAACCACCCCCCTTGAGGTCAAAATGATTACAAATTCTTCCTGCAATAGTATTAGACAAATTCCCTGCTAAGGATTCTTCTCCAATTTCTGGGAAAGGTTCTTTATATTTGATTTCTAAATCTTTGATAAAAGTAAGACGTTCAGCTTCAGCTATTCCTTGCTGTATGAGTTGTGCTTCTACCACTCGGCGCACATAATGCCAACGCAAACGCAAAGAATTGGCTCTAGAAAATTCTCCAGTAAGAGTATTTCCTAGTAAAACTCCTGTCGTCTCGCGGGGTAAATTTTTTCCCGACTCAAATCCTGCATCCGCTAAAGCTTGGGCTGCAATATCTAACGCCAGCCAGTGAACTAAATCCGCCGAACGAAAAGTACTACCAACTACCCGAAAGTCAACACGATCAAATTCGTAACCTTCAATTAAAGCAGCTTTTGTTCCATAGGTACAGTCAGGACTACTTTTATCCGCCGAGAAATAATCAGCTAAAGATAATCTTTCCGGGGGTATGCGCCGAAAAGCTTGACGCTTTGCTAAAACATTCTCCCACAATTCCACAGGCGATCGCGCATCTGGATATCGACAAGCCATTCCGACAATAGCAATAGCAGGTGTCATAATTAAATCTCTCCTACTGTGATTGGTTTTGGTATAAGAACTTTCGTTTTAACAATCTGATTAATCCAAGTCTGAGTATAAAAACTTAATCCTCTTAAGGTACAGACAATTGTGAGGGCAAAGAACAGTCCGAATACAATATGACAGAGCATTAGTAACCCATAAGCAGCAGCGACTGATGCCCCAAAAAATACTTGATCTAAAGGTTTACTAGGGGTAGTACCTGGATCGCTCACCATATAAAAAGTAAACAGCACAAAAGCAACTCCAGTCATCGGTAGTAGGGCAGCTAGAATCGGTGTTTCAAAAATATAGCTCCTTAACCCAGCCTGAAGCACAAAACCTCCTAGCCAAGCTGCAATCAAGGGTAATTTGCCTGTAAAACGAGCATTCAGAAATGTACCAGTACAAACAATCAATCCAGGTAAAATCCAATCTGCCCAACCACTTAAATTTTCCGTAAATTGATAGGGGGGAGCAATGCCAACCCAAGGAAAAAGCAACAAGGTAATCGTAATACCAAAGTTAGAAGGGTTGAAGAAATGTCGTTTTCCTCCAGGAAGACGAAAAATCGCTTTTGAACCAATGGCAACAGCAGTAGCAAAGGCAATGGGCAGCAGTCTCTCATTAGCATACAGCAGCATAGCAACAGCTAAAGCGGTAATGTGAGCAGGGAGCAGAAAGTCGATAAAATTGCTGAAACTTCCTATAAAACGGGGTTGCTGTCGATTTATCCAAGCATCAATGGTTTCTAGTAGGAGTTCGACACTGTAAGCAGTTGCTAAAGCAACCAACGGCTGCGCCCAGGATTGTTCAAAGCCTAATATGGTGTGTCCTAGGATGTTGAGAAAGGTGATTGCTATGGCAAAGCGACGCAATCCAGCCAGGCGCTGGGATTGATACCAAGTGTTGTTGGTCATTGATGTCAAGTTAGAATTTGAGAGAGAGTTTTTTTCCGTGAGTATCATGTCTTTTGTTCAAGATGCCGTAGAGGATGTTATCTTTCCTCCTAGTGATTTACTGAGTGACGAACCGCAAATGGAAACTTATTTCCATCTCCAGCAGATGATCTTGTTGCTCAAATGCCTAGAATGGTTATGGCGAGACCGAAATGACTTCTTTGCTGCGGGCAACTTGACCATTTACTATAGTCCCCGTCAACGGAAATCTGAGGATTTCCGAGGTCCCGATTTTTTTGTCGTCCTGGGAGTTGAACGCAAACCCCGCAACAGTTGGGTGGTTTGGGAGGAAGATGGGAAGTATCCCAATGTTATCGTCGAGATTTTATCCCCTACAACGGCTGATAATGACCGAGGTTTAAAGAAACAGATCTATCAAGATACCTTCCGCACTCCTGACTATTTTTGGTTCGACCCTGAGACTTTGGAATTCAAAGGATTTCACTTAGTTGAGGAGCAGTATCAGGAACTGCAACTTAATGAGAATGGTTGGTTGTGGAGTCAGCAGCTAGGACTGTATTTAGGAATTCATCAATCCCAATTACGGTTTTTTACTGCCGCAGGACAGTTAGTCCCGACTCTAGAAGAAACAGCCGAACAGCAAGGGCAACGAGCCGAGCAGGAAAGGCAACGAGCCGAACAGGAAAGGCAACGAGCCGAACAGGAAAGGCAACGAGCTGAGCGGGAAAGGCAACGAGCCGAGCGCCTAGCCCAGAAGCTGCGAGAAATGGGGATTGACCCGTCAGAAGAAGTCTAGAATTAGAATGTTAAACATCGATTTTTTGAAATATCATTCATGTCTTTTGCTCAAGATGCTGTAGAGGATGTTATCTTTCCTCCTAGTGATTTACTGAGTAACGAACCGCAAATGGAAACTTACTTTCACCTCCGTCAGATGATCCTGCTGCTTACCTGCCTCGAATGGTGGTGGCGAGATAGAAATGACTTCTTTGCTGCTGGTAATTTGACCATTTACTATAGTCGCCGTCAACCCAAATCTGAGGATTTTAGAGGTCCTGATTTTTTTGTGGTTTTGGGAGTTGAACGCAAACCCCGTAACAGTTGGGTAGTTCCACAAGAAGATGGGAAATATCCCCATGTCATCATCGAGCTTTTATCCTCGGAAACGGCTGAGACCGATCGCGGTTTAAAGAAACAGATCTATCAAGATACCTTCCGCACTCCCGACTATTTTTGGTTCGATCCTGAGACTTTGGAATTCAAAGGATTTCAATTAGTTGATGGTCGGTATCAGGAATTGCAACCGAATGAGCATGGTTGGTTGTGGAGTCATCAGTTAGGACTGTATTTAGGAATTCATCAGTCCCAACTGCGGTTTTTTACTCCAGAAGGAAAGTTAGTCCCGACTCCAGAGGAAACAGCAGAACGTTTAGCACAGAAGCTGCGAGAGATGGGGATTGACCCATCAGAGTAGGTTGGGTTGAAGTTAGGAAACCCAACATTGGTAAGAGTTGGGATGTTGGGTGGCGCTTTTTCTTAACCCAACCTACAGAACTACTTCTCCTTGTTCCTCATTTCTTAAAGGTCGCTGAATAATTGATTCTAGATAATGTATAAATGTCCTAGCCCAAGAAATTTGGGCATTTGACAAATTTTAATTATTACCTAACCAATTGCTTTTTTCTCAAGCCCCATATTGCTGTAAGTCCAATGAGACTGACAGGTAGAGTTGCTGAGGGTTCAGGAACAGGAACAGTTGTTATCACAGTGCCATGACCCAGAGGAAAATTAGGAAATCCAGGTTGACCTTTCTCGTGTTGAACCACTTCCAGACTTACACCATTAAAGCCAGGAAAGAAATCATTAGAAGCACACGCACCAGAATCTGTATGACAATTAGCCATTTGATCACCCTCTGCACCTCTGACTAATACGGCATTATCTGGAGGGATATTGCTCCAGGGAGAATCTAGTTGTTGTAGTGCGCCGTCTGCCAATTCTGGAATCATGTTGTTGGGATCTTCCTGTTCAAAGCTGTCAAAGAACATCGGAAGATCAGGAGAATCACCAATAGGGTTAAAAGTCACCTTATAGAAAACTTCCAAGAATGAGTCAAAAGTCATGTCATCTCGGATCAACATTTTGCCTGTTGTGGGGGTGTTAGGATCAAGCTCTGCAAATAGGTCGTATTGACCAACGCCTGGGATAGCCACAGGATCAACACTAACCAAAGAAAGCTCTGTCATTTCGATAGGAATTAAGCACTGACCATTATCAAAGAAACAGTCTTCTTGTCGCTCTACTACCGTATCAGTATCTCCTGGTAATCCCGCAATAGGTTTTCCCTTTAGTGGAATGGCGAACTGCTGTCCTGAGGGAAGGTTAAGATCTAGTTGATCATTCAATTTATCACTATCAAAAATAAAGCTTGAGAAAGGCTCTGGCGAAATGAAATAGTCAGCACCTAATTGAATATCTGGTACAGCTTGTGCTTTAGCTACCTCCGAAACGCTCAATAGAGCAAGCGCACTTAATCCCAAAGCTCCAATTAGACTGCGACTCAATAACTTAGTTGAAATTGAAGAATTCATGATTTAGTTCTCCTTAGTTAATACACATTAGTTCTAAGTTTTATTTTGATTAAGCTAGGATTCCTTCGGAGGAGACCTTTCTCTCTGCTCTACAGTAATCATGTTTATTACAATGGTTGTTAGTTAATACACATTAGTTCAAGCTCCTCTTTGGGGGCTTTTTTTTGACTTCTAACTCACGCTAGAAGTAGTTTTTGCCGAATCATCCAGCAGCAGGGTATGCCAACCTGGTGATAACAACAAACTTTCTTGGTGGACTTGTCCAGTTGTATCGCGCCACTGCACTTCCACAGGCAATTGAACGTCATGTTTAATCTTGCCTAAACCAAAGTGCAACTCTGGACTTCTCGCTCCCGAATGACCATTTCCTCCATCTACCTGGGCTACTAGTTGTCGTCCATCAGGGAGGTTAACCGTAGCAGTTGCACCAATAGCAGGGTATTGGAGATTCCCCCCTTTTGAAGGGGGGCTAGGGGGGATCCTATCTTCGCTTCCATGAGAATCGTTAGGAAGACGCACTAACCGTAACCCCAAAAATGATTGAGGTTGAGGACTGTCATTACGATAGAAATAGGAATGTTCCCACTGATTAGCTACGGCAAAATCTAAATCCCCATCACCATCTACATCAGCAGTAGCAATCCCACGGGTTACAAAAGGATTATCTAAACCTAATTCTGGGGCAATGTCATAATAGCGACCATCAGAAGCAATGACATAGAAAGGATTATGCTGGTGTCCGCTTAAGTCGTCTTCAGATTGAAAGCGAAACCAACTACCAGGAAACTTTAGCACTTCATCATTTGCGATCGCTAATTCCTGTAATTCTGCCCAACGGTTGATCTTACCTTTTCTAAATCCCGTTGCCTGTAGTGCTTCTAGTGTTCCGTCGTTATCAAAATCGCCAAACTTGGTTTCCCAACCCCAACCACTGCGGGATAAACCTAGAGGTTCACTACGGTCAACATAAGGAGCGATACCTCGATTCATCTTGTCTAATTCCCCCGTGCTGACAAAAAGAAAATGACTTTCTTCTAAAGCATATTCAGAGGCAATATTACTGACATATAAATCAAGTAAACCGTCTTGGTTAATATCGCCAAAATCAATCCCCATACCTTTAAACCCATCATGTCCCAGCACTTTAGAATTGGGGGTAGTTAAACCTTTCTGACCTTCTAACAGGGCGAATTGCAGTTTTCCTGGTTGAGAAAGATTGTGCAGCAGGCGATCAGGACCAAAATCATTGGCAAAATAGATTTCTGGTAAGAGATCTCCATCTAAATCTGCTGTTCCCACTGCCAGCGTCCAAGCATGGGCTATATCATCTTCTAAAACTCCCTCAGCTTCTTGAAACTCTACGGTTGGTTGTGTCCCTGTTGTTGCATTTGCCCACAGGAGAATGCGATTCTTTCCACCGTTATAAGCACGAGTCATAGAATGCTGCATTTCCTCTGTCCCTGTAGCATTGGCGTTGAGAATTTCAGCCCCATCCTGGAAGTAGTTTCCAATTATGAGATCGCTATGTCCATCTCCATCTAAGTCAGAAAAAGTCGCTGCATTGGTATACCAGCGTTCTGGTTGATTGGGAATTTTAGATTCCCCCTTTTTAAGGGGGGGGATCGGATTTAGGATTATTTCTTGGGGAAGATAGTTAAGTGTGCGGGATAGGTTAGATGAACTCACTAAAGCATAACCCACCGCCTCAGTTCTTTGGCGCAAAAATGCTATCGGAGTGCGTCCCCAATAATAAACTAGAATATCCATCAGTCCATCTTCATTCAAATCCCCAGGAAGACAGCCCATCGGAGCCATAGTTGAATCATCATAGGGAAGATTGGTCGGCTTTAATTCAAAGGGTTGATAACGTTCTCCCGTCCCTGGCACTGGCGCGACAATCACTCGATCTGTTCGCGTATCTACATAGCAAACATCGTTAGATAAGCGATCGCCATCAAGGTCATTGAGAGCAATTGCAGCTCCCACCGCAGAAATCCAGGCTGAATGACGCTCTAAACTAGGATGAACCGAACGTACTGATTTATATTGACCTCCAGCTAATTCTGGTAAAGGTAGGGGAGTGAAATCAAATCGGGAGGCGATCGCTGCTTGTTCACTAGCTGATAAAGCTGGGAGGCGGGTAAACCAGAAGAAACCCAGAATCAGGACAATTGCCACCAGCCGTTTGGTCTGGCTTTGCAGAAACCGAACTAAACCCCTCATATTTTTACCTCCTCCACTGCAAAGTGAGCTTGAATACGTCGTCGCCAGATTGCATAAGCTGGTTCTCCTTGGTTATGGGGCAAATTTGCTAAAGTCCTGTCCGTAATCTCTGCCATTGCCTCAGCACTCATACCGCACAAAACCTGACAAGCCATCTCTGTATGGGCAGTGGGGTTGCCAGCCCGTTGACGGGCTTTGGCTGCAAAAGCTGCTCCCTGAGCTAGTTGTGGTAAGTAAGACCCTGCTGCGGTTTTTAAGGCTGCGATCGCTTTTTGCTCTACCCCAGCAGCATAAGCACAACCTAAACCGACACCACTCCAAAGGTCTGCCCGCCTTGTCGGTTGAAACTTGCCAATCGTATTTGGAATACGGGTGACATCTGCCCCATCTACAAACCATAAACTACGACCTAAACCTTGGTCAAAGACTCGCGCAGCATAACCTGAAAGGTGTTTGGGTCTGGTTAATTTATTAACATAGTACTGCCAGTTAAAGTAACCTTCGTGAAAGCCATAGCCATCAACTGCTAGCCATCCTAGTAAGGGATCTAATTTGGCGAGGGTTGGCTCAATGCGCTGTTTCATTCTGGCTGGTACCCAACCAACACCGACATGAATCATATAGATATGATCCCTTCCAGCATCTTCAAGAAACATCTGCACTCGATTTCGCTTCCAAGGTGTTAAAGTATCTAGCAATGTCAGACCCATGGCTGCTCCTTCAAAGGCAAAGCCTCGCCACTCCGCTTCAATGGCGCTTAATTTTGGTACGAGTATCTCTAGCTTGTCATCTTCAATAGCAGCATGATAACCTTGCAAAAATGTAGCACCGACTCGCTCTAAATGCTGCTGTATCTGGGGAGTACATTCTCGAAATCCTCTTCTAGCAAAAGTTGTCTCCTCTAGGGAAATATTAAAGAGGTTTTTGCGTAGATATCCCCAGGTGGAAGTAGCCAGCTTGTTTCGGTTGACCAAATGGTCGTCCTGGTTTTCCAAGTCAGATAAAGTGCCTCCAAAACTCAGTAATTGGCTAAAAACTTGACGCATTTCTTTACTCCTTTGGCTACTAACTTTTGGCTTACTCTCGCTACTAGCAAGCTCCGATTCTCCCTAGAACTACAGGAATGGTTTTGAGAATAATTACTAGGTCGTACCAGAGAGTCCACTGTCTTTGGTAATCTAAATCCAGTTTGACCACATCCGCAAAGTCTTTCACTACCGAGCGACCCCTGACTTGCCATTCTCCAGTAATACCTGGCTTTACATCCAGCCTCTGCCAATCGTATCGACTGTAGTGAATAACTTCATCGGTGGTGGGGGGACGAGTACCAACTAAACTCATCTCTCCCTTCAAGACATTCCAGAACTGGGGTAATTCGTCAAGGCTGGTTCGGCGCAGAAAGCTGCCGATGCGGGTGACTCGTGGATCGTTTTCATTCTTAAAAATCAGCCCCTTAGCTTGGTTAGGAACTTGAGCCTTTAACTGGTCTGCATTGACGACCATGGAGCGGAATTTCCAGATTTTAAAGGGTTGACCCCAGAGTCCGTAGCGGGTTTGGCTGTAAAAAATTGGACCTGGATTATCTAGCTTGATGATCAGTGCTATCGGAATAAAAACAATGGCAAGTATCAGCAGCCCGACTAAACCGCCTACAAAATCGAGTAGACGCTTGGATGTTGAATAAGTTGAGGGATGAGGAACCTGAAAATTAGGAAACCCCTCACCTACGGCAACACCAGAATGGGTTGCTTCAGCAAACTTGTTCATAATAAAATCGGCTTTAATTAGCCGTTTTTTCCAGGATTGACGGAGAAAAACTATATACAGACTGGTAATTTCTCATCTTTCTTGTAGCAGGAGACACCCCACTTTATTCAGATGAATAGTTTAGCAACACCTTAAACATAAAATTTCACTCCTTAATTCGCGTTAGTCCTGTGTCTTAGGGGTGAGCAAAAATCAATTGCTTAGTCTTCTTTTTAAGGGTTGGTCGCAACTATCAATCTTGGTCTAAACCACAATCTACTGCTGCCTCAGCACGCTTCGGTACTCTTAAAGAGGCGATGATACCTGACGCTGTTGCCAGTAAAATAGGCGTTACCTTACTACCACTTTTTGACAAGTCTAATATTTTCATGAGATAATAGGAAGTGAAACAAAAAATACGATAAAGGAAACACAGAGAAAAAACGTGGTTCCTTTTTTTTTACTAGATAAAGCTAAGCAGCTACACAAAATTACTGATTAGTCATCGGTAACTTATGTATAAGTTTCTAGCTATATTTCCCCTAAACATAATGTTTTTACTTGTAAAAGTCAACTATCATTTTTTATTTTTTACACAATCTTCAAACTATAAATAATATCCTCAGTAATATTACTTAAAAGCATTTTTATTTGTTATAAAATTAGATCAAAATAAACACCTAAATGGCAATAAATAGTATTATCAAATATAACTTTTACTAGTCTTAACCTCAAGTTGTAAAAAAAAGCTATCGTTAATGTTAAAAATTAAGTAAATACACTAATTTTTTCTTGACCTGATATCATATTTATTTTAATTTTTCAAGGGTAAAATTTACAATATTAATCATTATTTTTTTTAATTTTTATTGCACAATATTAACTATAGTTAAGACTAAAACAATATGCAAGCAATGTAAAAATATGTTCGATATTCTCGCTCTTTATATTCTTTAGTTACATATTTCGTAACAAAACAGATAAGATAAAAAGAGTATTAAAAGGGTATTGTATCTGCTGGTATATGAATTAATATTGATTACAAGCGATCACTTTTGGCTAATTGATAATTTACTAGCAGACTATAACCAGCAAGAATTTAAGGCATGGTTCAAAAAAGCTGATTTTTAGGTAACAAAACAGCAGAAATCTAGCCATACCCAAAATGACTACGAACGTAATACGAAAGGGAAAATTGAAACGGACTTAAACTACGCTGGCTGAGGGTCGAAACCGCTCAAACCCTAATAATTCTAGCCAGTGAGGATGATGCTCCCCTGTTAACAATTGAGTCGGAC
>JAAUYM010029735.1_pt1 | contig 13252 bp, 14 predicted proteins | sample 7278001 | NCBI WGS metagenome assembly JAAUYM01 (sample SAMN14350224, study PRJNA611818) | marine sediment metagenome | isolation source: surface marine sediment (1.8m) | place: French Polynesia: Moorea | collected 2018-08
CAGATCTCGTGGAGGTTCCCGACAGCGTCGCAACGCGAGGGTCTGCGGCGCTGATGCGATTTCTTCCACACAGTTTTCATAACTAAAACATTATTAATCACATTTGGGAAATTTATGCCAGTGTTCTTCTCCCTCCTCTCCCCCCTCCTTAGCTGACTAACGTGATCGTGTCCACGTCCGACGTCGCTGGGAAGATCCTGAAGAGAGGTCGCCTGGCCAGGAGGACGGTCTTTCTCCCACTGGACAAGATGAACGCGAGGTAAAGAAGTAGTAGCTACTACAGTTGCGCAGAGGTGCAGATTATTACACGACTCGTCATTTCCCAGATGCCTTTCGACGCAAGAACTCAAGGAGGCGCAGAAGGCGGTCGGCAAGGGCAACGTCCACAGGGCCATCGACTTGGTAGGAGTTCTCTGTACTGTGTGGGAAGATGGATGAAAGAAATATAATGGTTTTTTTGCTCTTTTTTTTAAATTTTCAGGTCGACTTCGACCCTGAGCTCCGTCCGGCGATGGAGTTCATCTTCGGCGGGGTGTTTGTCTGCTCGGACGTGAAGGTGGCCAACCGCCTCATCTTCGACCACCGCGTTGGGTCCATGGCCGTCACGCTGGAGGGGGACAAGATCAACAAGTCCGGAGAGCTGAGCGGCGGCGCCCCGTCGGCCCACGGCTCCACCCTGACCCAGGTGGCGGCCATCAAGGAGGCGGCGGCGGAGCTGGAGCGGCGCCAGGCGCGTCTGGCCGAGGTGGAGGCGGCGCTGCGGGAGGCGGCCCCAAAGGCCAAGAGGCACAAGCAGCTGACCAACCAGAGGGACGCCAGGCTGCACGAACTGGACGGAGTGAGGGAGAGGCTGAGCCACACGGCGCACCACCGCCTGGCGGAGGAGGCCGCTGAGCTGAAGGAGCAGCTGGAGGCCATGAGGAAGGAGAGCGAGGAGGCTCGGAGGACGGAGGCCGAGAAGGGGAAGAAGGTGAAGGAGCTGGAGTACAAGGTGAAGAACGCCAAGCAGCTGAAGGAGAAGGAACTGAGGGAGGCGGAGGCGGCGGTAAAGGCCTGCAAGAAGCAGGTAGAGGCCTCCAAGAAGCAGTGGTCGGAGAAGGAGGCGGAGGAAGCGGCGCTCAAGATGGAGATCGCGGAGCTGAGGAAGCTAATCTCGGAGGCGCAGGAGCAGGTCAGGGCCTGCGAGGAGGCCGTCAGGGGCTACGAGAAGGAGATCGCCGCCCTCTCCGAGCGGCACGAGACGGAGCGCAAGGGGGTGGAGGAGGCCAAGGCGGCCGTCAAGAAGCAGAAGGAGACGGTGGCCAAGAACAACAAGGAGATCAACGCGGAGGCCGCCAAGGCGGACAAGATCTCAAAGGGGTGCGAGGACAAGAGGCTGCGGATACAGGAGCTCACGCACAAGATCTCGAAGGCAGGCGAATGAGAGAGAGAGAGAGAGGATGATGGTGTCCTCTCGACATCTCACGTGTTTTCCCCGTGTATAACTTTGGTCTGTCTGTCTGTTTGTTTTCCTAGGCCGAGGACGACGCGAAAGAGGCCGGGAGGAAGGTGGCGAACATGATGGAGAAACACGAGTGGATCTCGGTGGACCGCCGCTTCTTCGGGGAGGCCGGCTCGGCCTACGACTTCAAGGCCACCGATCCCAAGGAGGCGGCCAAGAGGATCCAGAGGCTGGAGGAGAACAAGGAGAAGCTGGAGGGGAACGTCAACATGAGGGCCATGACCATGCTGGACAAGGCCGAGGTGCAGTACAACGACCTCATGCGCAAGAAGGCCACCGTGGAGACGGACAAGGCCAAGATCAAGAAGGTCATAGAGGAGCTGGACCGGAAGAAGCGGATCGAGATCCGGCAGGCGTGGGACAAGGTCAACAAGGACTTTGGCTCCATCTTCTCCACGCTCCTCCCGGGCACCCAGGCCAAGCTGCAGCCGCCCGACGGGATGGACGTCCTCCAAGGGCTCGAGGTTGGCCCACCCACTTGCTTGGCGAGTGACCAGGTCGAGACTGATAATGTGGGAATTTGTTTGGGTTTTTTTTTCGCAGGTGAAGGTGGCGTTCGGTGACGTCTGGAAGGAGACCCTGTCGGAGCTGAGCGGCGGCCAGCGATCACTCGTAGCGCTCTCTCTCATCCTCTCGCTGCTGCTCTTCAAGCCAGCGCCCCTATACATATTGGTAACTAAGATGTTATTAACCAACTTGGTTTCTAAGAATCTCAGAAAAGTTTTTTAAATGTACGTACTGCACATTATGCATATACCCCACAAATCAGCCGTAATTTCCATATGGTCTTTACCTAGTTTAGCTGCTACTGTAACCTAACATAAACCATTTTGACTGCTAGATGTGTCAACTTTGCTTTTTCCCCACATGAATGGCAGTTGTGTGTTTAATTAATGTCTCATGCAGGTGAGACAAAAATTAGTTATTATAAGGTATTTAAAAAGTTACTATGTTTGAAACATGTTATATACGGTATGTGTGCCGACGAGGCAAGAGATATGTCTGGTCGGGTATATAGTACAGGAACTTAATACGTCTTAAACCACACTCATAGGACGAGGTTGACGCCGCGCTCGACCTCTCGCACACCCAGAACATCGGCCACATGCTGAAGACGCACTTCCAGCACTCGCAGGTGACAAACTCAAAGCGAGCCCCCTCCGATTTCCCGGCACAATTTCTATCAATTTTTTTTTTCCTTCCGGCCTCTCCCTCCCAACGCAGTTCATCGTGGTGTCCCTGAAGGACGGCATGTTCAACAACGCCAACGTGCTCTTCCGCACCAAGTTCGTGGACGGCATGAGCACCGTCACCCGCACCGCGCAGAGGGCGTCCGCCGGGGACAAGAGGAAGTAGCAGCGCAGCGGGGTAACCCGACGGGACGCGCCGCAGCCAAAATGCGCTTATTTTTTTAAGTATTGCTATTATACATTACTATTACGGCACTGGAGAAAAGGGGGAAAAAATGCGCGTGTGTGTGTATATCTATGACAAAGTTTTCAGCCGAAGAATTAGACTGACAGCAGGTATGTAGTAGTAATAAAAAAATATTTTTTTTAAATTCCCGAGGGAATCCAATGCTCTCGTTTATTCTCCAACGGTACGTACGTTACATGTAGCTCAAGACGTGCTCCTCCTCCTCCGCCGCCGACTCCTGGAGGGGGAGGCTCCCCTGCTGTCCCTCCCCCTGCCCGCCCTCTCCCGACTCCGCCTCCTCTCCTCCCCTCGCTTGGCTCTCCTGCCCTCGTCGTCGTCGTCGTCGTCATTGCTGTCCCTCCTCCGCCTCTCCCTCCTCTTCTCGTCCCCGCCCCTCTGCCCCCTGTCCTTGTCGCCGTCATCCCTCCTGTCCCGCCTCCTGTCCTTGTCCTCCTTGTCCCTCCTGCCGTCATTATCGTCGCTGCCCTCCCTCCTCCTCCTGTCCCTCCTCCCTTCGCCACTGTCCCTCTCCCTCCGCCTCTCTTCCCTCTCATCCTCGCCACTGTCGTCCTCCCTGCCCCTCCTTCTCTCCCTGTCGCCGCCCCCCTTCTTGCCCTTCTCCTCCTTCATCTTGTCCTCCCTCAACTTGGCCCTCAGCCTCTCCATCGGGTCCATGCTCTTTTCCTCCTCCTCCTCTTTTTTGCCGTTCTTCTTCGAAGCCTCCTTGTGTTTCTTCGTCTTCTTCCTTCTGTCCGGCGATGAATCCGATGAAGAGGAGTCATCCGAGTCCGAGGATGATGACGACGATGACGACGAAGAACTGCTGCTGCTGCTCCGGGCCTTGCTCTTGACCTGCTGCTGCACCCTGTTGGGCTTCGGGTTGGCCTTGAGGTGCGCCCTCAGGTCCTCGGTCAGGTACCCGAGGCCAATGGACGTGAAGAAATTGATGGCGAACCTGGTGTTGACGGGATCGTCCCTGGGCATCAGGTTGTCGAAGGCCTCCTGGAAGGTCGGGTCCCGCAGCCGCGCGTGGAGCTTGGGGCCCATGTGCTCGTGCAGCTCCTGGAACAGGATCTTGATAAAGATCCTGGAGGAGCTGGTGGTGTCGTTCTCGTTGAGGCAGATGGCCCCGACAACTTCCCAGCTGATGGCGTCAGTGAATAGCAGGTGCCCGAAGAGCTTGGCCACGTTCCTCAGCTTCCCGATCTCAAGCCGGTGGACCGTGTTATAAGTGGAGGCGAAGATGGCCTGGAAGGGCTCCACGTACGCCTTGTTGATCTGGCAGAAGCGCTGGGCCAGCAGCCCGAAGAACTTCTCGTAGGTCCGCTGCTGCGCGCAGCAGTCGATGATCATGTGACAGAGCTCGGTCTCGTGCCCGGGCTTGAGGTTCATCTTGAGCAGCTTGTGGACCGCCTCCTCGTAGTCCAGGCTGGACTGAATGGTAAGGTAGATGGTCCTCCGCAGGGCGATGAGGTTAGTCTCCGTCTGGTCCAAGATGGGCGCGGCCAACGCCTTGTCCTCGTCCTCCTCCTCCTCGTCGTCCGAAGAGTCCGAGCTGTCGCCGGACGACTTGTCACCCTTGGACGACTCGTCGTCAGACTCCTCCAGGAGCTCTTTCTTGATGGCCTTGTACTTCTCCTCGTTGGCCTCGTAATCAGGGTCGTGCTTGAACACGTTCAGGATCTCCTCCCTGCAAATACAGGCGGTATTCAAGCGAACCATCAATTTAGGCGAAACCAGCGAAGCTAGAACAACGCATCAGTCTTCTCACCCGTCCTGAGCCTTGACGTCGTCCAGCGTGAGCATGTGCGTGAACTGGTCGTCGTCCTCCACCAGGTCCAGCTCCTCCGGCACCGACGGGTTGTCCTTGAACCCGTCCTTGCGCACTTGGAACATGACCTCGATCATGTACTGTGTCCTCTTGTCCAGCACGCTCTCGTGCAGGACGTGGCGGAGGCGCTCGAAAATGGCGTTGATGCCGCGGGGACTCACCTGGAAATTAACCAAGAACACATCTAGGTACATGTATACATGTACGTATATACTCGTAAATATAATAGGCAAATGTTCCGGGTTGCAGGCCAGACCATTGAGCCAATCCTTCCCAAAATTTGCACGAAGTGCTCTTTTTCGGTGAGGATGGATGAGCGGAGATAGCAATTTTTATAGGGCTGTGGAATTCCCATTTATGTCCAAAATAATAAAAAATGGCTATTTCGGGGCAGTGTGGCTAGTTGTAATTTGTGACTCTGCCATTGCCAACTTTTACCCAGCGTAGCGCGCATCTTTTAGGCTAGTAATATGTTAAAAAAGAGACACAAGGCCTGCACGTAAGTGCAGACGCTGTTCCCTTACCTCTCCGAGCTTCTGTCCGCTCTCCTTGAGGAAGGCGATGGCCACCTCGGCGGAGTCGTCGGTCGGGGTCTCCAGCAGCAGGGTCAGGATCTCCAGGGCCAGGACCTCGTGGGCAACCTGGCGAGCGAAAAAAAAAAGTACATAGTACGTGGAAAAGTGTGGCAAAAAATGCCATTTTATTCAAGTGTTCGTAGTATACCTGCTGGTTGACGAGGTGGGCGATGAACCTCGTGCTTGCCATGCAGCGGGTCTTGTCGTTGCGCCTGAACCCGCGCTTGAAGTTGAGGATGAGCCTCTTGAGGAGCAGCTCGCCCACGTTGGGGAACTTGGTATTGATGATGGAGGCCAGCGCGGCGTAGACGTGGGTGAAGGTCGGGGAGGCGGTCTGGGCCTGCATGACGGACTGGCAGAGGAGTCCTCGCCCGCGGACAATGTTCTCGGAGAAGAGCTCCCTGACGATGACGGCGATGTTGGGCGTGTTCACCTTGTTGATGAGCCCGTTGATGGACTTCTTGAGCGCCTCCCAGGCTAGCCGCTGGAACTGCGCCGACGCCTTGTCCGTGATCTGGTCCTGCATGGCCCTCAGCTTGGCCGGGGGGATGTAGGCGCCGCCGGTCCTGGTCGTCAGCATCTCCCTCTCCCTCTTCTTCCTCTCTTCCTCCTCCTTCTTCTTCCTGGCCTCCTCCTCCTCCTCTCTCTTCTTCCTCTCCTCCTCCCTCCGCTCCCTCCTGGACCGCTTCCTGTCCCTCCCCCTGGCAGAAGAGGAGGACGAGGATCGACTTCGCCTCCTCCTCCGCCTCCTCCTCTCCCTGGATCTGCTCCTCCGCCTCTTGTCTCCATCTTTCCTCTCTTCATCTTCGCCGTCTCTCTTTCTCTCCTCCGACTTCCCGCCTCCCTCCTCTTTCACTTCCTCTGGCTTCTCCAGGTCGACCTTCTCTTCTCGACCTTTTGGCGAGGCGTCTTCTCCACGTTGTTCGCCGGCCTTTTCACCTCCTCCTTTGGGACTTTTCTTCACTTCGACGACCTCCTCCTCCTCCTCCTCCTCCTTCTTGCGAGTCTCATCCTCGGACGAGGACGAACTTGACGAAGGCATCCTGGCAAGTACAACACCAAGAAGACCAAGGAATCCACCAACCAAAAGATGAACGCCAAATGATCCAAGTGAAGCAGCTGCGGCCGCGCGGAACGCAAGTGCAGCTTGCTATTACATGGAGAGATGGACGCAAGACGAGCTTGACTCGAACCTTTTTAAAAAAAATCAGGCTTGTTTTTTTTTGTTGATCAGATAACAATCCATGCTTACGGTCAAGTATTTGTCTGTACTGTACTACGTACAAAAAGAAAAAAGTATTAAAGCTTGGAAAGGTCCAGAAACCGGTTTAAGAGAAGTCGGCCGACGTTCGCCCTACACCTCTTTCTGTGTTTACTTTTGTAAGGAAACGTTGGTCGTTCTGGTCGCAACTTCGGACTCGTTTTTTTATAGTCTCGCAACCTCTCCCTTTCCCCTGCCGTCTCCTTCGCAGCTGATTTGGCAATCATCAACTGATGATAGTCTCTTTTTTTTCCCCTTCTGTGCTGCACGGAGTGTGCAAGACGTCCAGCACCAGATTGTTTTTTTTAATTTTATCAACAGACTCAAGTGACTCAGCAAGTGGTAGGTCATTTTTTTTGTAAGGGACTTGTCAGACCTACCTCTCCTTCCTTGAATCAAAAAGAGTGTGAGCAAGTCCGCCGTTCCAAGATGTTTGGCATGGACTTCTTCCACGAGGTCCCGAGGCCGTTCAAGACGCAGTACCGCTGCTTCTCCGTCTCCATGATGCCGGGGTCGGAGAGGGACGACCTGGAGAAGGGGGGCAAGATCATCCTGCCGCCCTCCGCCCTCGACCAGCTCACCAGGCTCAACATCGTCTACCCGATGCTGTTCAAGCTTTCCAATGCCGCCGTGAGTATATTCTCCTTGAAATGGGGGTTGGGGCACTACTACGTATACGGTATAACTTTTTTTTTCTTTTCCCCCAGGCCAATCGCACCACCCACTGCGGCGTGCTGGAGTTCGTGGCGGACGAGGGGAAAGTGTACATCCCCTACTGGATGATGCAGAACCTGATGCTGGAGGAGGGCGGCCTGCTGCAGGTGGAGTCCGCCCTGCTGCCCGTGGCCACCTTCGCCAAGTTTCAGCCCCACTCGTGCGACTTCCTGGACCTGACGAACCCCAAGGCCGTCCTGGAGAGCAGGCTGCGCAACTTCGCCTGCCTCTCCGCCGGAGACGTCATCGCCATCCACTACAACAACAAGACCTACGAGCTGAGCGTGCTGGAGACGAAGCCGGCCAAGGCCGTCACGGTCATCGAGTGCGACCTCAACGTGGACTTCGCCCCGCCCGTCGGGTACCAGGAGCCGTCGGCCAAGGGGCAGGGGGCCAGGAGGGACGGACAGCACAGCGGAGACGACGACGAAGAGGAGGAGGAGGCCATGGACGTGGCAGAGCTCATGCCGGAGCCCAAGGGATTCGTCCCCTTCAGCGGGTCCGGAAACAGGCTGGACGGGAGGAAGAAGAGGACCAGCAGCAGCGGCGGCGGCGGCACAGGGGGCTCCGGCGGCGCCGGCGGCACCAGCGGAGAGAAGGGCGGCGGCGCCGGCCCTGCCTCCGGCTCCTCCGGCCCAGACCGGCGGCCGCGCCAGGAGTACGTCAGGGGCATCCCGGACTACGACTACCAGGTTGGGGTGCTCAAGTTCATCCGGGGGAAGCCCAGGAAGCCCGCAGCGGGGGAGGCCGGAGGCGGCGGCGGAGGCGGAGGCGGAGGCGGAGGCGGGAGCGGAGGGGCAGGCGGAGGAGGAGGTGCGGGAGGGGAGGCCGTGAACGGGACGTTCGAGCCCTTCAAGGGAGAGGGCAAGTCGCTGAGGGCGGCCACCAAGGGGAAGAAGTAGAGAACAAAGGAGGAGAGGGGAGGGAGGGAGGGAGGGAGGGAAGGTTTGAAGAAGAAAATTGTCATGTGATGCTCTGGGGCGTGTGTGCTGCTGTGTACGCGAGGGCGAATGATTATAAAAAAAATATTAAATGGCGGAGATAATCTTGTCACGGTCTTTTTCTTGTTGTGAGAGAGTTACATTTACAACCTGGGGGGGGAACGTACTGTTTTGAGTGTCAAAATCCTGACCCTGGCTTTGTTTTGCAAAAATGTGGAATAATTGTGTCTTCAGGTTGTCCCGATCGATTCAGTGCAGCGTCGCCACCGTTCAGAAGAGCAAGAAGGCGGCCTGCTCTCTGCAAAGTACGCAGTAGCCTCTATCTATCTATCTAAATATATGTGAATGTCCTCTCTGTCTGTCTGTCTGTCAAGGGGGTTACAGGCCAGACGGTTGGACCAATCCTTACCAAAATTTGCATGGGGTGCTCTTTTTCAATGGGAAGGAACATAGGGGGGTATATCTAAAAATGATGCTTTTTTGACGCATAAAAAATGCATAAAAGTCGCCTAGGCACAAGCTACCAAATTAAATTAATTTATTTTTCGTACAGCAGCAGGCTTTTTTTCCTCTCGAGACGAGCCATGCTCTAGAGGACGAGTTTAGATGCATTAAAAAAATTAAGAATCACAATTTCATGGAAATACGAATAAGACAAGAAGGGAGTATTTCTTTTTTTTTTTTTTTTTTGAAAAAGAAACCTCTCTTAAATCATGCTTTGTTGAGTGCGGCTGCGGCCGGCGCGTCCAACAGCCAGACGAGCTCCCCGTTGCACGGCCTGACCATGGCGGCCGGGAGGCTGCACCCGTCCTCCTCCAGGACAGCCCTGACCACCTCCTTCTTGCCGCTGCCGGTGCAGACAAAGACGGCGGCAGCCGCAGCATTCAACACCGGCAGGGTCAGAGTCACCCTGAGTGGCGGGGGCTTGGGGCTGTCCTTCACCGGAGCCACCAACAGCTCCCGCTCACGCAGGACTGGGTGCCCCGGGAAGAGGGAGCAGGTGTGCCCATCGGGGCCCATCCCAAGCAGCAGGACGTCGAGCCGTGGGGGCGCCCCGCCGGGCTGCCCGGACAGGGCCGCCAGCTTCCGTGAGTAGTCCTGTGCGGCCTCCTCCGCACTCAATGTGGGGTTGATGACCATGAAGCTGTCCTCCCCAATGCCCTCCACCTTCCCCACCAGCACCTCATGGTAGACCTTGTAGGTGGAGTCGTCGCTGGTGAAGGGCACCACGCGCTCGTCGCAGAAGAAGAAGCGCACCCGCCGCCAGTCCACAGAGGAGGACGACGTCGCCATGGCGGCGACGGCGGCGGAGAAGAACTTGGGCAGCGAGCCACCAGACAGGCCCAACAGGAACTTCTTGTCGCCGTCGTTCCTCTTGGCGAACTCGTCGTACTTCTGCTGCAGGTACTCGCGCAGCCTCTCTGCCACCTCCTCGCCGTCCTTGCAGACGGCCACCACGCGCTTCTGGGAGGAAGACATGGCAGGGGCCTTCGATAGGGACTACTACAACACGTCTGAGGGGGGGGAAGGGGGAACAGTGCAAGGCTTTTTTCCCCTCTTTTCAATTGCAGGATGGGAGGGGGAATCGTAAAGAACAAGTCACTCTCCAAGCAGCAACAGCGACATTTGCAGCTCTGCTCTGCCCAGACAGCACAGCGTGCAACCTGGCCTGAAAAAAGGAAAAAAAAAAAAAGAGAAGGGAGGGAGGGAGGAAGAACGTCCTCCTCTTCTCTTACGTACGTACACTACAGTATGTACCTACCGATATAGACAACACCTCGCATCGCAAATAATGCGATAAATAAATAATTATACTACTGCAAAAATAGTCCAATTCTTATCAGATTTAGTTGAGTAACTTTCCCTATCTCTTTTTCAGATATTAAAAAACTTTTGGACATGTTGTCAGCTAGTACCTATGTAGTATGCTTTACAGACCAGACCGCCAATTACATTCACAGTCTGTGACTCACAGGTGGGCTGAATCAATGTGTCCTGTGTCACAGGAAAAACGTAAAGCTATCATGAAGTATCAAACAAGCTCTTATGCTTGAAATATGTCGGACACGAGCCGACAAGTCATGGGTTATGGCTGGTCGGGAAGTTGCTCTGATGATGACCAAATCTGCAAGAGTTTTTTTTAATAACTTTGTAGGCTATATGGCAACAACTAAATTAAAAAAAAAAAGCCAACCACGGTTTAATTCTCAGAAGAAGAAAAAAATCACACTACACAGCTTCCCCCGGTCTTGGCCTTGGCGTTATTTTACACAACAGGCAGAGTTCTGTTCAGTTCATGAGGACTTCCATCTGCACCAGCCTTGCGTTGGTGTCTCCCGGCATCCTGTAGGGGATCATCCCGGCGAAGGTGATGAGCGCCTTGGCCTTCTCCCTCAGCGAGTCGAGGTGCCTCTCGCGGCCGTCCTGCGGGCGGGGCTGCCCCGGCTGCCCCAGCTGCGCCCCGCCTGCGGCCGCCGCGCCGCCCTTGGCCTGCCTGTGCTGCGCGAAGAGGATGGTCATGGCGGCCAGGAGGAGGTCCGGCACGTTGCGGCGGACCTCGTCCTGCAGCACGCGGAAGTTGGACACCAGCGGGTCCACGTCCGACTGGCACAGGGGGACCAGCTGGATAAAAAAAATAGGAGATTTCTCTTTTCATTTTTTCCAGCAAATGTGGAAAAATACTGCCACACCGACTGGCATTGTGCTGGTCTCCCCAATGAAGTCCATCACTGTCTCCCAACAGAATGTTGTTTACAACAATATTTGAAAAGACAGACGGAGACTTTGTCCCACCCACCCTGATCCTCTGGATGACGTCGACGGCGTCGTCGTACTTCTTGGCGTGAAATCGGTCGAAGAACGTCATCAGGTCCAGGAGCAGAAAGAGGGAGGAGGTGGCCTCGCGGGAGGCAGTGTGGCCCTGGGAATTACAAAAAACAATTACACTCTGTGCAGTACTATGACAGTAGTACTGCACATGTTTCCATGTACCTGGGCCCTGTACCGCTTGGCGATGTCCACGGCCAGCCTCTGGAGGCGGTCCCTCTTGGACTCCCCGGCCGCCGGGAGCGACACCACCTGCGCCAGCAGCTTGTTGAGCAGCTCCACCACCCTCTCGTGCTTGTGGGCCAGGTCGTACAGCCTGACGCTGTCCTCCAGCATGCCGCGCTGCTCCGACTCCTGCGCCACGGCCTCGATCACCCTCTGGGTGTCGCCCCCGCCGCCCTGGTGGAGTCGGTCCACCAGCCCGGGCACCCGGGTGCCGTCCGCCGACATAGCCCCAAGCAGCAGGTCAAACTCCCTGGACTCGAGGACCAGCTCGCTGACGCAGGACATGTAGAGGTTCTCCCCCCTGGGCCCGCGCAGGGAGCGGAGGAAGTAGAAGTACTGCAGGGCCTCCACGGGGTCGGTCGACTCGAAGCGGCGCACGTACAGGATGAGGAGGCGGGCGAAGTTGAGGCGGCGGGCGGCGGGGTGGCGGTCAGAAGGGTCGCGGGACAGGAGGCCTTGCAAGTGGAGGGGGAAAAAACTATAGAAACTATTTTTCTTTTAGAAAAAAAAGTTTCACTTTACTGACCGGCCTGGACGTTGTTGGCTACTGCGAGGAGTGACGCCTCGTAGAGGGCGATGGCGACGTGGGCGGCGTGCGCGCGGAAGCGCTCCACACGGAAGAGGAACTCCACCGCGGCCTCCAACTGACCAGTCAGTAGGAGCACCTTCAAAAAAGAGGAGGGGGGGGAAGGAAATTAGCAAAAAAACATTTAATAATTAACTTTAAAAAAATCTGACCTGGAAGTAGAGGACCGGTTGCTCGTAGGCGTTGAAGTGCGTCTCCCCGTACTCTTCAGACATCAGGTGCTACGAGAAAAAAAAATGGAGAGCATTCCAATTCAAGCATGTCCCGCTTGCCTTGTTAGCCTTTTTTGCTCTCACCTGCAACTGCGGCAACGTGAGCGCGTCGGCGTGGGCGTGGGCGGAGGCGGAGGCGGAGGCGGAGGAGGAGTCGAGCCCGGGGTCGTCGCAGCGGATCTGGCTGAGCTTGATCCACAGGTAGTCGTCCAGCGAGGTGGCCACCTCGCCGTGCTCGTCCTGCGGGTCGCACGCCCCGAGGACGCAGTAGACGGCGCGCTTGTACGGGTCTGTGGTGGCCCGGACGGACCGGCGGTAGGCCAGGCGGACCACGTTCTCCGAGTGCGGGCCGAGCTTGCCGTCGGGCGAGGCCGCCGCCTCGTTGATGAGCTTGTGGGCCTCCGCCAGGCCGGGGCCGGCGTTGGCCGCCACGGCGGCGGCGGCCGCGCGGTCGCCGCAGCGCAGGCAGTGGTAGAGCGCGGCCCAGACGGGCGCGCCCTCGTAGACGCCGTCCTCCAAACCTGCGAGGGTGGAGGCAGGGGAGAAGAACATACGTGGAGGTAAACTACTTTGGACTTTTTGCGGAAAAGATTTATGTTTTCTCACCAGGAGCGTGAGAATCCAGCTTCAGGTTGAGGAAGCTCCTGACGATCTGGAAGGTGCCCGGAAGGCCGCCGAGCTGCGCCCCGCGGAGGTTGTCGTACACCGCGGCGGTCATGAACTTCTTGTACACGTGCTCCAGGTGCTCCCTGGCCGCGGTGACCAGGGCGCGGCAGCCTGCCGGGCTGGCACGCCACTCGGACGGGGAGGAGGACGAGGAGGCGCCCCTGGTGAAGGCGTTGCGGACGCCGGCCAGGGCGGAGACCATCTGCCAGATGACGCTGGCCTCCCGCTCGCGGTCCTCCGGGAACAGGGCCGAGAACTTGGAGACCAGGTCCGGCCTGGCGGTGCCGGAAGAGGCGGCGGAGGCCACTGCGGCGTTGTAGGCGGTGACCTCCGACGCGTAGGCGACCTCGGCCGCGTCCAGGGAAGAGTGCGCCACGACGGCGGAGGCGGAGGCCGAGGTGGCCGACGCGGGGTGACGGAGGGTCGACTCGTGGAGGCGGCTTACCTCTGGACGGAGGACGCGGCTCAGGTCGCCGGAGGTCGCCTGTTCTGCTGCCG
>JAAUYM010062241.1_pt1 | contig 13247 bp, 13 predicted proteins | sample 7278001 | NCBI WGS metagenome assembly JAAUYM01 (sample SAMN14350224, study PRJNA611818) | marine sediment metagenome | isolation source: surface marine sediment (1.8m) | place: French Polynesia: Moorea | collected 2018-08
CTGCAAGTACAGTAAAATATCGATACTCGTAATTACCTTTGATACAGTGTTGGTACATTTTTCTTCAACGTGTTAAATTGGTGCAGACGTACCATTTCTACCCAGTTAAGAATTGATCATCAGGAGTAGATTCACCACGTTGAAGAAAAATGTACCAACACTGTATCAAAGGTAATTACGAGTATCGATATTTTACTGTACTTGCAGGTAGGTATATATATTACACAAGGCCAAGAGGAGAGAGAGTTAGGGTTGTTGGTCGTAAGCGACGGAAACCGGAGGCCACTTATGAATTTGGAGCAGGGTAAATTGGGAGGGGAAAAAAGGAAGGAAGGGAGGAGAGAGAGAGATAAATGCCAGTCATAAAAGCGATCAGAAGAGAAGAAGAGAGTCATCCTCTCAATCTTTCGGGCTGCTTCCTGGACAATCGAGGGAGGAGGAGGAAAGGAGGAGGAGGAGAGGAGAAGGTGGGGGAGGAGGGGGAAGTTTTGTCACATCGCACCCTCCTCTGTCAAAAAGACGATATACCGTGGGTTCATTAAGAGTAAAAAGAGTCCGTTAAGAGTACATAGTGCACTAGAACTAGTGAACTTTTTCTATTAACCTCTGATTATTAATTCTTAACGAAGGTGCACCGAGGTTGAGAAATACTACATACCTACATGTACAGTAGATCAATACAGTTAACCCCTGACCAACCAATTCGCCATATGTCGAAGTTCTACTGTAGTAGTTGTACAACTATTTTAGTCAATTGCAATGCGACTTTTGTGCAAATCCAGGAAGAACAAGAAAGAGAGAGAGAGAGTAGGACGTTTGAGGCATAAAAGTCGTGAGTGAGGAGCAATTAGTAGTAGACGAATCTGCAATAATAACTTCTGGTCGGTTTTTACGACTCCAAGAAAAGGCAGCTACTGCTAGAAGCAGCAAAGACAACTTGAAGAAAAAACCTCTCATCAAATCGCAACTTTTTGTGCCACGTGGGTCACATACACACGCAAAAAATTGAAATAATAACTGCGAAAGGGGGTGGAAAGAGAGTAGCTTTTTATTGCTTCCTCTGACACGATTGTTGTTGCTCCTCCCGCACTCCCGTTCTTTTAATCCACCCTTCCAGGACAATTATCCTTTGTACACACACACATGAGGCAATAATAATCACAGCCTCCTCTTAATTTTCTGTTTCCCACATCCATTTCTCCCTCGCGACGTCTTCTCACGATTAATTTTCGTCAGACACACACACGTCGGAAACTGGGCGATCAGGACAATTAAAAGAGATGATGATGTTCGATCCACAACTCACACCTCCTCCTCGTTCTCACCCTGCAATTTGCGTGCGTGAGACTTCCTGGAGAAAGTGAGAACCTCCTTCCACGCAGCTCCTCCATTTCCTGATCACCCTTGGCTTTGAGGTGGCGTTGCCGATCGACAGATTCCTGTGGTCAATCTTTAGGGTGCGGCCTTACTACTACAGCCCATAGATTATTTGCAAGATATTCGATTACGTATTGACAAGCTTGGCAAATTTCTTGTCCTGGCAAAAAAAAAAATTAACCACGGCTAAGTGTTCGATTTCTGCAACGCTCTCCTCATGACGGACATCTTTTCATACAATAACTGAATATTGACTGTGGTATGGTGGTAATAATGACACCTTGTGCTTTAGTTTACTAGAGTTACCTTGGTGTTCTGCTCCTCTGAAACGTTCAGGCATGCAATGATTCTACTTAAAAATTGCTCTTCGACTTCTAATAAGCTGGTCATCTTTTTTCTGCTATCATCCACTTCTTCTTCTTCTTCTTCCCTCCTGCTGTGTCATGGATGTAATTACACCTGGGAAAAGAAGGGGAGGGGAAATGAGGATTGGTCATCGAGAGTTGTTCCACCCTGCAATTATCAATTACGGGAAGGAAAAACAGGAAACGGATCAGGACAGGACCAAAGAAAAGACGAAAAAGAAGACGCGGCATTCGGGAAATCATAGTTGGTCATTCTCATTGAAAAAAATGAAGTAATTGATTAACGTCACCAAAGTGTGAAATAAGGCTTTGAATGGTACCTCTATCATCATTGCAGGCCTTACACTGCTAATTTTTTATCTGTGTCCGCCTATGTATCACGTATGTGTAGTAGTGTGTCTCTGCAGGATACAAGATGTTCTGCCTTAGCCTCGGGCTCCACATTATGTTAATCTGTCCTCTTCTTCCCTTTCCTCCGTTTTGATTGACAACAGAATTAGCCAGAGCCCTAATCTTCCCTTCTCCTGCTTCCTTTCCTTTTCTTCCTTCCTCCCTCTTGCTGAGCTCAGCCATTCCTCCATGGAAAGGAAAAAAAGAAGAAGGCAGTAAAAACAGAACTTTTGTCGTTCTGTGCTGCTGCTGTTGCTGTTGCACGGCTTGCAAGGCGACTCCTACTTTTGGGATTGTGGCACAGTTGCAGCAGCATGATGCAGGACTTTGCAGCAACTTTAAGGACAGTATACCGTACCTATATATATTTTTTGGTCTCTGTGTGATACAAAACAAGCATTGACGATGGAAAAAGGTTTACCCTGGCAGACCAAATTTGGCCCACGAACCGAAGCATTAGCGAAGGATCTTTCTTCCTCTGATATTGACAATCCAGGAAGGAGGGGGAGGAGGAGGAAAAAGAGAGAGAGAGCAGAGCAGAGCACAGCAGGGACATGATGGGACATAATTAGTCCACACCAGACGCCTCGGGGGGCGCGACACAACAACAAGAAGAAAGAAGAAATTCACGCTTCCTTCCTTCCTGTATGCCTTCCTTTGCCGTACAATCTTTTTATATGATTTTTTTTCAGGGTGGTGGTGGTAGTACTACTTAGTTCAATGCGTAATTATTTTTTTTTTTTGCTGACTTTCCAGATGTGTTCGTACGTCCATTATCTCTTCCTTTCAGCCTTTCCTCACTTGATTGCCCCTATTTTACGATGGGGGCGGAGAGGGGGGTAGAAAAGTCATAATGTGCACAAGTTCTTCCTCTTACTTCTCCTCTTCCTGTCAACAAGTGACTAACATCGCCATGAGCAGCGCCTGGGAGGCCGAGGAGGAAGATTTGCGCGACGACCGCCTCGACCGCGCGGAGAAGATCGCCTACGTGTACCTGGCCCCGGTCATCGTGGCCCTGGGCATGTTCGGCTGCGCCGCCAACCTCGTCGTCCTCTCCAGCAAGAGGTTCAAGGGGAGGTTCTTCGTGTACATCAAGGTCAGCGTGAAGTTTCGTATGCGCAAAAAAGTGCTGACTTGTGTAATACGTCTCGTACTAGTAGCACCGCATCTCCAAGATGCTGACTTGTACCGATCCACGATAATGCTAACATCACGAGACAATTAGGTGATCACGAGACTCTCTCTCGGAGGAGGGGGCGCTTCCAAAAGTGTCCGTTCGGAAATTTAAATTGCCCACGTCTAGCAAAAAAAACACAAAAAACAGGGACTTACCTATGCTATGTACTAGTATACCAAGCTACATACGTGCACGAATAATGGCTGCCTAACTGAGCGTGTCCGTCTACTAACCCCCTCCTTCATGTACAATCGAGAGACGCGACACACACATGGATGGGAGTACAGCAGAACTCCGATACGCATAGTACAGTAGGCCCTAGAGGGAAAAGAAAAACCTCAGCGATGTAGCCAAGTTTGTTCTGCTGTGTTTGCTCTGCTGATTTTTTTTTTCTGTGTAGTAATCCACTTCTGTTAAAAAATTCTGCTAATAATATTTTTTGGGCATGGGTACCTACTAACATATCGGAGTTCTACTGTACTACTATGTACGAACAACAACAACAGCAACAGAAAGAAGAACTGGAGTAATCAATCGGACATTTCGCTGGTCCGCTCGCTTGCTTGCCGTTCAGTGGCCGTCATTCCCGATTAACTTCCACCTCGCTTTTTCTCTTGTCCTCCTCCAAGCGACGCAAAATGAATTCCTGCAACCGTTTTAATCAATTGCCTTCCTCCTCCTCCTCCTCTTCAGTAATTGGTCGTTTCATGTGTGGAAGGAAGACAGTTTTGGCATCGTAGCTGTGCGTGGTAACAATAAGGAATCTTCCTCCCCCCCCCCTCTCCCCCTTCCCCTATTATGCACCGTCACTGCAATCCTGAGGTTGATTGCACGGGTTTGCTGCTGTCTCAATTAAGCGCTTTTTTAAACGGAAAGATTTTCTTTCAGCTTCAGCAAAAGTTACGTTCACACATGTAAACCCTAAGATTCCCGATTTTGACGGATGGATGAAGGGAGAAGGGGGTGGTTTAGGGGTTTGTAGAATTAATCTTCACAAGTTGGACCATTTTTCTGTAGGGAGGGTGCACTAAGCAGACCCCCCCTCCCTTGCCCATGCATCATTGTGATGTCATTGCATTATGCAGGCTCTGGCGGTGGCAGAATTTGCCTTCCTCTCCTTCGCCGTCTCCTCCATCGTCCGCGTGATGGACTACCGCTGGGACCCGGAGACGGACGGCGCGTCCGACAGCTACACCGAGATCTACTACGAGGCCCACATCGAGAACGGGGTGACCAACGGCTTCCTGGCCACCGCGGTCTTCATCATCATCTGCGTGACCTGCGACCGGTACTTTGCCATCGTCCACCCGACCTTCTACCTGCAGCACCGGGCTCAGGGGCGCGGGTCGCACTCACCTCAGTTTGATGTGGTGGTGGCCTTCTTCTGCGGGATGGTCCTGCAGGTTCCCAGGTGTTCAGAAATTAAGACTAAAATCTTACTTTAGTCTGACATGTTTGAATTTGGTTTAGACATGCTTTCAGGATATTTTTGCACTTACCAGTATTTTATAGTGCTCATTAATTAACACGATTACACGGAATTCTTGGTTTCCTAAGAGATGCTCTCAGTGATTTCAGGGTTTGGCTCCTCCGTTGTACGTATCTGCTTAAGGAGAAGCTCAGTCGGTGTCTATTAACACACTTCCTGAGGGCCTGAGTTCGTTGTTGGTTGGGATACCAAAAGATTCTCTATAATGATCAGTCTCTAATTTAAGTCATATCAATCTCTCACTATCTCTCCAGGTTCTTCTACAGCGACGTGGTGAGCAGCAGCTGCGACATAGACATGGAGGTTACGGAGGACACGGAGTACCTCCCGCTGTGTATCTGCGAGGGCGGTGACGATGGCGAGGGCGACGGCGATGACGTGACGTGCTACTACGAGACCTCCGTGGACGAGTCCGTGGCCGAGTCCGCCCCCTGGAGGACATACGTGGTGCTGTGCGAGCTCATGATGAGGATCCTCCCCTGCTGCCTCCTCGTAGTACTCAATTTCCTGATGGTCAGGTAATAATAGAGCTTTGACCTTGAGGCTGTTGTTACAAGTGACCTGCTCTTTCAATTAACTCAGTAGAATCTTGATTTTTACAATGTTATTGGTCAGTCCTTAAAGAAGCATAAAATCGAGATTAATTTCAAGTACAATGTGTGAATTTCTTCTAAGCAGTAAATTGATATTTATTGTAAAATCAAAATTCTGTTGTACTGACAATAAAATGCTACCCTTTATCTAGAGACTTCAACTTGGCCATGAGGAGGAAAAAGAAGTTGCTGGCCACCGTCTTCACAGTCTCCAAGTCGTCCATCTTCGACAAGGTCAACTCACTCCACCCGACCAATCCCGATTTCAACGTCGGCCACAACGGCGACGTCGAGTGCGACAACTCGAAGGAGAACGAAAGCGAGAAAAAGGAGAAGAAGTCGGGCAAGTCGTTTAAGAAGAAGTTGAAGGCGGTGAGGTTCGTGGAGTCGGTCAGGAGGAGCGTTTCTGCCTCCCTGCGAAGAAGTACGAGTAACAGACACGAGGAGGAGAAGGAGGGGGAGGAGGGGGAGGACGCCACAGTCCCGCCGACGAAGATCAGAGCGGAGGACATGGCCGAGACAGCGCAGGAGGGGGAGGAGAGGGGGCACTGCGTGCGACATCCCAGCGAGAGGACCGACCACATCCTGATCGAGGAAGAAGAGGAGGAGGAGAGGAACAGCACCAGCGCGGCGACGACGGCGGTGGTGGGGGACAACGACGACGACAAAGACGGGAACGAGACGGCGACGAGGGTGGAGAACGACGACGAGGACGCCTTGGGGAGAAAGTGCAGTGTCGTGCTGAGGGAGGGGGAGACCGTAGAACCGCCCAAGTCGGTGCTGGACGCGCACAGGTGAGAGAGTCACATTTAATTCAGAAAAATAGGGGAGTTCGCTGTCACGGTCCAGTCCGTAATTAAGTCATGAGTAGACCCTGTCTGAGAAGCCGGCGTGCTGCTTCCCCGTGGTAAGCCTCCTCCTCTTCCTCCTCTTGGCCCGCTTCTCCAACCGTCGGTGCGCGAACTCGAGGAAGACGACGGCAAGTCCGCAGGCCACGCCGGCTATCATCACCAGGGCCGGGAAGAACAGGTTTTCGTATCCCAGCGCGCCGACGTCCTCCTGGAAGATGCGGTGCGACCAGTCAGGCGGCCTCCGCTCCTCCAGCCACTTCCGCTCCAGCTGCTCGAAGACGCCCGTCTCCTTCATCCTGATGACGTGGTGGTCCAGCGCTCGCCTCAGCTCGGAGTTCCTCTGCAGGGCCAGTCCGAGCTGGGTCCGGAGGGCGTCCCTGAAGCCAGCGAGCGGGAGCAGCCCTTCGTCGTGGATGAAGGTAAAGGCCGAACCGAAGAAGACCACCTTCGGGCGCATCCTCGCCACGGCCGGAAACTCCGACACGGCCATCAGCGGGGAGAGGGACTCGAGGCTGCTCCGGTAGATCTGTCCGGCGGCCGAACCCTCAGGAGACAGCCTGAAAAAGTCCTCGAAGGCGGTCCCGGCCGCCGTGTAGACGGTGTATTTTTGGTCCAGGGCCTCCTGGAAGGACCGCAGCCTGGCCACCCCGTTGCCGACCGTCATCGTGGCGGTCAGGTCGCCCACGTAGAAGTTGTACAGGAAGAAGGAGACGGCGCTGATCGTCATCAGGAAAACCTTGTTTCCTACTCCGGGAGAGTCCTGCAACGTGGCCCAATAATTAATAACACAAAATTTCATTCACTCTCCATCCCTACTTGTCCCGTGTCGCTGTTCTTTTGCATGAGAGACAAGGAGAAGATGTGGACGCCCTCGATGAAGATCCTCATTCTGTTGCACCCGGTCACGTCCTCCTTCCTGGGGTCCGCCTGGAAGGTGGTGAGGAAGGCGCTGGCGGCGGCCACCAGTAGCGAGGTCACCAGGATGGCCACCCAGGCGTTGGCCGTGAAGATGGTCAGGAACACCGCCAGATTGATGTGGGCGCCTCCGGCGCTTCCCACCGGCCTCCTAGTTAGACGGTCCAATTACTACAGTCGAACTCGTATAATCGTGACAATTGCTTATTTTCCTCCGCATTTAACAGACCGGCTTTATCAGCTGTCCCATTCGATTAACCGAGAATTTATCATCAGCCCAGTCCCGATTAACCGAGTTTGACTGTACAAGTACTGCCGGTCTCCCCTTCCTCCCACCCCGCCTACATACATAGCTTCGATGAGGGTGAGGACGTCCTCCAGCAGCACCACCCCGAAGTCGATGGCCTCGCTCCTCTCCTTGGTGAACATCATGGCCGTCCCGCAGAGGTCGGCCTCCCGACGAGACAACTGCCCGACCATCCCAGTCCAGGTCACCTGGCCGTCATCACCGTCGCTCGTGGGGGCTCCCCACTGGCCGTTGGCGGGGCGGATCAGACGGATGCTGTGCATAATCAAATTTGAATGAAAGGAGGAAAGATTGGATAGCACATCCAAAAGTGGATCGCAATTAAGTGGGTCACCGGAGAATTCATGGCGATTTAGAGCTCCCCCGCCTCCATTAATGTAGGTGGGTTGCCGGGTGCTTTTGGGGTTTTAAAATTGGTCGCGGTCCCAAAAAGTTGAGGATCTCTGCACCTAAGCCGCCCTGCCTATATCCACACCTGAAGTTGAGCGATGCCTGCAAGGTGAACACCAGGTCGGCGAAGAGCCCGACCGCTTCCAATCCGGCGTTCTCCTCCCCGTCGTCTGCCTTCTCCACCACCTCCAGGAATGGCTTCCACGTCTCCACCGTGGCCACTAGCTTCGTCCCGCCCAGGTCCGACCGCCTCTCCCAAGTGGATACCACAGGGACGTTCAGCTCCCCCCCCTCATCCGTCGGGTTCCAAGTCCCTAAGCGCCCCTTTCTCCTGCTGCCTTTCACCGCGTAGGTCTCCATCAGGTCGAGGGAGTCGTTGCTCTCCTGGCGGTAGCTGATGAGGAAGGTGTCCAACCTGAGCGGCAGGCTCCTGCTTGTCAGGAGTTCGGAGTCCGGGACCAACCAGACCACCCGGGAGCCGAAAAAGTCTTCTTGGTCAAGATCCTCGTCGTGGAGGTTGTAAAAGTCCTCGCAGGCCACCATGGTCAAGCCGCTGGCGCCGCCGCCAACGCCATCCGCCGCCGCGGCTGCGGCCGTCCGCAGCGCCGCCAGTGCTCGATCCGGATCGAGGAAGGCCGCGGACCAAGGGAGTTCTCTCAACGCGTCGCTGAAATGACCGTCTCTGCGGTGCTCGGGCGGAGGGAGGCAGTAGATCAGGAGTTGGATCTCGAAGAGGCCCCCGAGGCTGAGGACCAAGTTTGGTGGCAACATAACGCTTCCTCTTCTTCTTCCTTTGCGTATGCTAAAGGGGCCTCGGAACCAGAGTGATGGAGGAGAGAGAGTCTCCGAGAGAGGGAGAGGAAGGGGAGGAAGGGGAGAGCTGTGTGTGTGTGCGTGTGTGTCAATTGGGGTTCTTTTGCCTCTCACGGCAATTTGAGGAGAGGAGTCCAAACATTCTCTCTCTGTCTCTCTCGTGCCCTTTATTCTCTCCCCTCCTTTCCCCCCGTTTTTTTATCCTCTGCCTTCCATATTAATCAAATATCAATAACAAACGTGGTACCTACTACCCTGCGTACGTATGACATGCAAAGTTAATTGCAAGATCTATTTGCACCTTTCTGACCTTTCTTAACAGCACAAAAACAACAAATTTTCGATAATGGGCAAGTTTACTGAACCCAGGTCACCAAAGCCGTCGACCCGTAAAGGGTAAATGGGTCCTTTACTTTGTCCCGACTTTACTGGGATGACGGGGGAAGGGGGAAAGGGAGAGAGGTTGTGGAGGAATCGATTTCTACGTAGGTACCATGTAGTAGTGCAGTAGTTTGTATTGTATCTGTTTGTGCTTATTTTGGCCATCTTCCCCGTACACTAGTTAGTACAGTAGGCAGTATGCACTCGTACCTAGCACATACGTCTTCATGTGGAAGGTGTTGACAGTTCGTTTAACGTGCCTATTAGCACTTCTTGTAAATGCTTTGTTGCGTAGGACGCATAATTGCAATTGCGAGGAATGAAAAGGGGGGGAGGAAGGGCGAAAAAGACTAAAAATTATTGCTCATTATTCTATGTGTGCATGTAAAGAAGGGCAAACAGAGGGTAGAGCGCTAAAAGGAGGCAAAGACGAGCCAAGGCACTATCTCAAATATTAAGCGGCACTTCTAATAATACACAGTGACCTTGAATGTGTACCAACGTACACTGAAGCAAACACCAACCTGATGCATGGTACAGTGGAATCTCCATTTTTGTCAAGTTTTCAGCAGACATCTAGAGCTGCGCAAGTAGGTACCGCATGAACATGTGGCATCGTTCGTTAAATTTACCCATTACTTTGCAAAAAAATCAATCATATAATTTGTGTCTTCCCATTAATGTGTGGCGGCACATATTAAATTAGCTGTCGTCTCGAAGCTACCCAAAGGAGCGCGTACGTCCACATAAACAACTTCCTCTACAGTATTAGTGCAACTGCTATTCCAGGCAGTGCTGCACAGTTATGCATTACATGTACCGGTATGTCTGAATGACTTTGTCAGGTGATGACAAATTCCTCTTTTGCACTACTATTATCGTTGTTGCGTTGCTACCAAATCATTGCCAGCAAACACACATATTTTTATCATTGTAAAAAAAATTACATTATGATAAGTTATTTCTAATGTCCTGATAAAAAAAATCTTCTACTGTTTTTCAGCTTCTGCTTACAAAAGTAAGCTTAACTCATGTCTCACCATTCTAGGTATGTCTGTTGACAATAGAGATTGTTATTGTGATGTTTCGCACACAGACCGTCGGCGTTCCTGCCCGGAGGCGCCGGCGAGCTGGTGGCGCGCCTGAGGCGGGACCGAGACGCCCGGCGCAAGTCGCTGACCATGGCCAGGGAGAGGAACGTCATACTCACCCTCGTCCTCATCACCGCTCTCTTCGTCGTCTGCAACCTGCCGCAATCTATCTGCAGGATACTCCAGGAAACCATTCCATAAAGCCTGGCCGTCGCCGCTATAACCATATCATAAGACAAATCCGGAATATGTTCATTTATAGGGAAATCAGCACAAGTGATCAATTTGGAACACCAATATGTATTTACGCACTGGTACATAGCTACATTGACACATTCTGCAATGGCCCTATAAGATGCCAAAAGTATCAGATCATCAATTTTCTTAACCAATGCAAAAGGTTTAGCAATAGAGGTATCAGTGCAATGTAATTAATAGTATTCCATTTCTTAGCTATGACATGTAGTAGAGGCGAACGAAGGCCTTATGGAATTGGTGCCAGGTGTTTGGCGGGTACGAGGACAGCCTGGCCTTCCAGATCTTCCGCGTGATCTCCAGCCTACTGGAGCTGCTGGACGCATCCGTCAACTTCTACATCTACTTCTTCTGCAACCGCGAGGTGCGCGGGCGGGTGACGGAGCTGGCCAGGGGGCTGAAGGAGCAGTTGTGGCCCAGCAAGAGGAGGCGCAGGGAGATGGAGAGGGAAGAGAGAGGGGAGGAGGACAGCAGCGCCAGGGAGCTCAGGGAGATGTTTCCCTCCGTATTCCACACGGAGAAGTAATGATTCTTCTTTTTTTTTTACTTTATGAATTTCCTAAATAAAGTGCTGGACATTGCATGTTGTATTTAAGTGGCCGTGACCATTGTTTTCTTCACGAACTTTTCTCCGTCAGTAGTGATGATTAGAAGGTGGTCCGCTCCCTCCAGGCTTCCAGGTTGACCCTAGGGATGGCTTTGGACGAGCTGCATCCGGCCTTCTCGTTCCTGTACGATTAGGAAGTCAGGTTGAAAGAATGAGTCCAAGAAAAAAGAATCATTTGGTTTCGGTCCAGCTTTTGAACTCACATCCCCTCTGCGACCTTGAAGGCCAGCGGCTGGATGAGCTGGATGTTGTCCCCGTTGTCACAGATGATCCTGGCCAGGCTGCTCTCCCTAAGAGCGTCAACCTGGGCTGCAGGAAACAAGAAAAAGAAGAAGAAAATATATCGAATAATGCATGTGCGATCTGGAAAGAAAAACCCTTTTCTTTTTCCCCCCTGTTTATATCCCCCTCCGCACAGAAACGAGAGTTATTCGTGCCAAGAATCCCCAAACTTTCCTTCTCTTCCCCTTTTGGCCAAGGTTTTTTTGCATATAGTTGCTGCCGCAAAGTGGTAAGAACGAATAGGAGGCTGAGGCGGCGATTGATCAAAGGCCCGTTTGGACTTTGTGCGGTAGGGTGCAAGCAGTGCTGCCAGATGGCTCCAGAAGAAATCATGTTGATGACCCAAAGAATTTGTTAACGTGATGTGATCAAGTTTTTTCTTAAATTAGTACTCGTACTTTAAAGACCTTGAAGACCCAAAGAATTTGTCAACATGATTTGATGATAGTTTTTCTGTTAAAAAACAATAGTTACTCTTATTTGCTTTTTAAAAGACCTTTTTAAAAAAGTTTCTTTTGCTCATAAAATCTGGCACCACTGGGTGCAAAGTTAGTGAGAGGGACATGCGTCCTCTCTCCTTTCCTACTCAAACGGAGCGTGAATATCAATGCAGCCTTGGGGGCTCCCTCTCTGTACATTCTTCTCCTCCGTCCCTCCCTCCACCTCCCTAGCAGATATTTTTTTTTTTTTTCAAGATAAGAGTTTATTATTTTTTCCCTTTTCTCCTCTTTCGCAGACTCCCTTTCTTCGCTCTCACAGGGGATCTTTGAGAATCAGTTGGCAGGCAGAGGGAAGAGGATTTAAGGGATTTTTATCTCCCTTGGCAGACATTGTGAATTGGGAGAGCGTGTGCGAGAAAGTGCTGCGCTAAAAAAAGAGAGACGCGGCAGGGTATCAGACATCGTTCTGATCTTGAATCGAACAAATTACATATTAAGTCACTTTGGAGAGAGAAAAAAGTATTGTGTGACGCGTTTAAAAACAAATTGTGGTCTTCACACTCAGTTGCATCTTTCTACATAGAAAATTAGAAGATGCAGAATTGGTATGCTGTCTACATTTTTTGTTTGACATGCTGCTGGTGTCTTTCAAAAATACACGTCATTCCTTCCATCCTCCTCACCCAGCGTGAACGAGTTTGGCTGCCCGCCCTCCTCGAACCAGAATCGGTCGCCCCACTTGAGCCTCTTGAACTGGTCTCCCACAAGGCATCTGAAGGTGGGGCCCAGGATGGAGTCCCCCGCAGCCCGCTCCACCAGACCCCCGAGGAAGAGGTCCAGGTCCTCCACGCCGGAGTACAGGCGCTGGATGCGGGGGACCAGCTGCAAAAGAGAGAGAGGAGGAGGAGGAGAACGCCGTCAATAGGATTGACCAGGACACAGGGGGAGGAGGAGGAGGAGGAGGGCATGCCCCACTGACTTTTTTTTTTTAGAAAACGGAATTATTTCTATATCTACATAGTTATAACATGAAATTGGGCCGTCTTATTAGAAAGGGTTTGAAATCAGATATTATTATCCGGCTTTTGCCCGGACAGTTTCAAAAACCGTTTAAATCGGAGGTTTTTCTTGTACAAATTTGCTATTCGCCGCACGTCGTATATTACAATATACATAATATTTGGCCTAAAATTTAGGTAAAATGAATTTTAGCAAAATTTCAAAGAAATAATTTACTATAAGTTCTTTACTAAAATCTACTCTCTTCCCAACCACCAACGGTGGTATGCAAAATGGAAAATCAGTTGGAATATATACGCACTGCATACAACTTTTTGCACGTTTGGCACCGATTTGTATGCTTAGTCGGTGCTCATTAACAAAATTTCTGCATCGGAGCTCAGTTGAAAGTTTTTTAAGAGTGCGTTGTTGGTTGGGTTAATTCTAAGTTCCACTGTTAGTACCTCCGGCTGCTGCACGACGGCGGTGAGATCCCTCCAGCTGCGCAGCCCATGGAGTCCGCAG
>JAAUYM010159340.1_pt1 | contig 13239 bp, 6 predicted proteins | sample 7278001 | NCBI WGS metagenome assembly JAAUYM01 (sample SAMN14350224, study PRJNA611818) | marine sediment metagenome | isolation source: surface marine sediment (1.8m) | place: French Polynesia: Moorea | collected 2018-08
AGTTGTACTTCCTGCAGTTCAGGTACCCCATGGCCCCGTTTAGGTACATGGAGGTAACTCAAGAACCTGAAAACTTGGTACTTAAGGTTTTAGGGCATGAAAAATCCAATAGACAATATGTCTGGTGTACGTAAATAGATTCAATTGTATTGAAGTTATTAGACCTTATCATTTTGAATAAGCTATAGCGTCAGTTGAATTTTTTGAGTTGTGGGTCTAGATATGGAGCTTTTAAAATTAGTTTGATATCATTAGTATTGTAGCTTCAAAAACTAGTTAAAAAGGTCAGAATTGTTGTATTTCTTAAAAATTAGTTAGATAAAGTTAGTATAGTAGCTTCGTGATCAGAATAGTAAGGATAATGTAGTGAGTACTTTGAATTGAACCTGGCACGTATATAGCAATGGTCAAGAATATGTCCTTTTATATGGGTTGCTTCGGTTACAATTTGTTTAAAGCTCTTTTGTAGCATTATGTATGAAAAATAATTGTCATCAGGTTTGTTTACATTGTAGGGAATGTTAAAGTCTCCAATAATAATGCAGGACTTATGATTTGGCACAACACTAAGTATATCTTTTGTAAATTGCTTAATGCTTTCATGAGTGTTATCAGATGGAGACCTATAAACAGATATTAGCACAAACATGCAAAACTCAATGCATACAACTTGATATACAGCGGTAGTTAAACATTTAACAGCACTTGCATTATATTCAACGTTTTTTTTGACAAAAACGGCTACTCCCTTGCCTTTTCCAGCATTAGCAGTATAACAATGAAAGTCTTTATGTTTGGGCTTACAGGCTCTTTTTTCTAGCCAGGTTTCAGATAGGGAAATGACATGCATATTGGAAAAAGCAGGGTCAGCATACACATCTTCCATATGACCTGCTACATAGCCATTAGATGTCACTTTGCCTATACATTGTATATTCAAAGCAGCAATTTGAAATCGTATTAATTTTTCTTCACCATAAGAAAGAAAGTTTCTTTGCAATTTAAACAGGTCTGCTTCTTTTGAAATTTTTTGACATTCAGTGTATGCATCATTGTTAACCCGAATTTTGTTTTCTGAAAAATTTAAAAGATGCAGCTGATCTATACTTTGCACTCTACCTAAAATAACATAAGTTTGTGCAAAGTCAAATACAGAATTTATGTCAGCTACTAAATTTGTTGGTGGCTTAATTGTTTGCCCTTGGATTTTATGAGATGTCAATGCCCATGCCAATTTAAGGGGAAATTGGAATACTTTTGCTTTTGCTGAATGATGTTTTTTTGCTTGACCTAGGGAATACTCAAATGGGATTCTAAAAATAGGTGTCACGTTTTTATTTACATACTTTTTTAGAAGCATTCTGTTCTTTTCCTGAGCATTCTTCCCAGATTTGGTATCATCCAACTGAACCAAAACGGCAAAAATAAGGTTTGGATTTGTGGTTTCTGTACCAACTTTTGTTATGAAGGAAACAATTTTACCAGTTGTTCCATTAGTCAAACCATCGGTTGTATCAACATTGAAGGTAAGCATCACCCTTGCACCTTTCTTCAGCTTCAGGACATTTAGAAATGGAGTGTCATTTACTGTTCCATCTTTTGATACTTTTGGTTTAAAGTTTCGAATATTTGAATGAACATTAGTTGCTTTTAGTTCAACTAGAGTTCCTATTTGATTAGTCAACTCATTTTCATTTCTTTCCTGAACTAAAGCATTTGTTCCATATACAAACACAGCATTTTCTGGGACAGTACTTGTTATCCTAGACTTCAGTAACTGTATATCTTCTGCAGTTTGATGACCTAACCGTATTCTATTAAGAATATCAGCATATGTCTTGTCCTTTCCCTGTCTATGATTTTCTTTTAGTTCAATGGCACTGAACTTTTCCCATAGTGGATCTAGTTCATGACTACTTTGAAACTGAAGACCCCTTGGAGGCTGAAAAATCCAATTAGCCATAACTGGTTGCAATTGCATGAGATCTCCACATAGAACAGTGCAAACACCTCCAAATGGATCAAGATTTTGCTTAATTTCTTGAAGCCTTAGAAACAACTGATATAGTAGATCAGATTTTACCATTGACATTTCATCAACAATAAGAATACAAAGTTCAGATAATTGATTCTGCATTGTATCTCTTACTTTGTCAGATAATGAAACATGTTTGTTCCCAAATTGAAAGTGAAATGCAGAATGAAGTGTCATTCCTTCAATTACATGAGCTGCCAAGCCTGTTGGAGCAACTTTTACAACAAAGGGATGACCTGGGTCTCTATTTCCACCGTATCTTAGCCAATATTCTGCCCATGAGGACATGTCTTGGATGAGCTTACTTTTGCCGCACCCTGCTCCACCATGTACTTTTATTAATGGAGGAGCAGGTCTTCTTATGCTTGGATTTGACATAGACGCTCTCAGTTGTTTTGCATATTTAATTATGCAATCAAATGCTAATCTTTGCTCCTTATCTAACGATCTTGCTGATTTTAGCATATTTGATTTGTTAGAAATGTCAATTCTTCTAAATTTTTCTGAGCATGTATCTGAGAAATAGCTTTGTGGGGTCTTGAAGTCATCTCCTGGGTCTCTAGCAGCAAAGTCATCATCTTCAACAAAACCTTCAGTTATTAGATCAGCATTTTCTTGTTCATTAGTTGGATCAATTGTATCCCCAATGTGATGGACTCTTTGATCTGGCAAGTTTTGAACAGTAGCTCTTGCCTCTTCTATATTATTTTTATGGGGAAAAATCTTCATTTTAATTACATCTATTTTTGACTGAGGCTGTGGAAAGACTGATGCCTCTTCACTAAAAAGATTGAATGATGCTTCAAAGTCTTGTGGAAAAAGCTCTTCTTCTGATCTCCAAGGTCGAAATAAGAGCAATTCTGAGAAAATGTATTCACTGGCATTTTCTCGTTTGTGCTTATGTACTCGCAAGACAGCTGGAAATTTACGTAACGACATATAGCCCAAATTGTTCCTCAGTGAGATGTACTGTGGTAGTGGTTTTTCTTGGTTTAGGTCCCAGGAAAGAATGTGATAATCATCACTTTCTCCCACGACACCATTTGAATACTGCTTCTTTTTTGCAACATTGCTTGGTGTTGCTTTATACATTATAGCAAATTGAGCTAGCGTAATGTCTTCTAAGGCATCTGGTCTTGCTTCATATTTGTCATGAATAGATGTAGCTTCAAGAAACTCTCCTTCTCTCCCCTCTATTGTAAGCAGGTTTCCCAGATTTCCATCCAGGGTTTCTTCTTCCTCTACAACTTTTTCTTTCGAAGATTGTTTTGCCTTGACCAAAAATCTGCTTCTATTTTCCTTAAACCCCGTAGCTACAAATATGCAGACAACATTAGACTCTGACAAATGGAGGTGTGGAAACAGTCTGTAATATGCCTCACATTCTCCCATTTGTCTATGAGTTAAAAAGGTTTGAACTAAGTGTCTTGACTGTTCTTGAGAACTTTTGTCTTTACACTGCTTCGCAGCTTCCTTCAAAATTTCCATGACACCTGTTTCTTCCTTCATATAGTAGTCTGTGATATATGTAACTATAGCAAAATAATCCAAACATATTTGTAGATCCATATTGCCATCCCATGCTCTAATCCATTCAATATTATAGTTATTAACGTACAATTCTTTGGGCTTTCTTTTTAAAACAATTGAAGTCCCAGTCATTGATGTTGACAATGCCTTGTAATAGCAAGCTTTGGAAACATTCGCTTCTTTTAAAATATCCTCAAGAGACCAATTTTCTAGGTCTTCCATGGCTATAGACTGTATAATGGCTTTGACATTGGTCAAAACTTGTTTCCTAGCTTTCAGTTCCTTTTTGTAAGCATCTTCAGATACAAAGTTTTGCCTTTCTAGAGGCTGGGCTATTATTGTTTTCTCTGAGGGAAACTTTGGATAGTTAAACCTGCAGTTATCACCATGTTTCTGACATGTTTTTGAATGGTGATGAATTTGGACATCTTGAACAATGTCTGAAACATCATTTTCAAGGGAGCATGTAATGAAGCTGTCCACAAACTGCACGACAGTTTCCTGCTCTTCTTGGTCAAGCACTTTAATGCCAGCCAGGTTCTTCATTACTTCTTGAAGTCCTGGAAAGGCTTTTTCTATTGTATCCATGTCAAGCCACAAAACACCATGGATATGACCTGCACCTCTCATTTGAAACTCTACTCTGTAGTTATAGTACTCAACATGCATGGGATTATTTGGCCCCATCACTATATGCTTCATAAATTCATGAACTCTGTGATCAAAGTTTCTTGTCACTGTAAGGACATTATCTTTGACAAGATCATGAAGGTTTTCATTATCTAAAAACTGCTCCAGAGGTTCACCATTGACAAGAATGTCATCTAGCTCAAATTCTTCCTCATTTTGTGCAAGCAGTTTTTGCTTGAAACTTATGTCAAGGCCTTTCTGGTGCAGTATAGAGGCAAAGTTCTCTGGCCACCTTTTATCAGCACAAGAAAGAGTAAAGAAAAATTGAAAGGGACCCAATTGCTCTAGCTTTGCCACAACTTCATGCCTTTTCTGTTGCCAAAATCTCGGTGTACTTGGCATTTTGTCAAAAACTGAGAAAGCATCCTCAAGTCCTACAATTGTATTACCAATTCTTGTTCCTCTCTGAAAACTAATATTAATTTTGCTTTCAAATTGCTCTCTTTCTGTAAAATGTACTGCAGCAAAAACATATGACGAATCATTGCTCCATCTTTTATCAACATTTTGCAAACGTTGCATGAAATACTGATATGTTGCTAGTTTTTTGTCTCGTTGATGTCGCAAGCCAAATTTCCCTGTAGGATGTAGGTTAGGGTACGCATCAACATCCCAGTTTACATCTCTCATAAGTGATGTAGGAACTTTGCCCTCTCCTGGAGCTATTGGAACTGATTTTGAACTTGACTGCCTTGTCTTTTTTGCTATCCTATTTGGAGTTTCATTCAGTACAAGAGTAGATTCAGGGTATTTATTAGTTAGCATGCTGGAGCTTGAAATTTGAAACTGATGTCTTTTAATGTTATCTGCTAATTCTTCAGAAGCAGAACTACAAGATGAAGAGTTAGAGTCTGACGATGTATCAGATGTTTCATTGGTCTGTGAAGTAAGCCCATGATGAAGGGTAATGTTTTGATATCCTGGATGACCTAGCTGCTGGAGTTTTCTTATGGCTTCTATTAACTTAGGAATTGAAATGTACTTTTCCAACACTCGAGATTTATATTTAAGTTTTCTTTTTAGCTGAACTGGTATTAGACCAGAGTCATCGGGATTCCTGGGAAAAGATTGCAGCCTATTAATAGTTTGCAGAAGATCCTCATCATCAATTGGAACATTAACAACTTTGTCTTTAAAGCCCTTCCATCGGCTTTTAGGAAGCTGAAACATTTTAATAAACAAAATTTTTTTAGCTATTAATGTAACTTCCAGGTCATTTAGCATTAGTTCATCAGGTACAGAATCAGTTTGCAAGCCATTAAAATAACAAAGTTTAGGCATTTCATCCTTTGATATGTAGACAGTGCATGTAATGCAAAGCCAGACTTTATTGTGCTTTATCATACTAGGCAAAAGTGGAAGCTTTATGCAATTCTCAAAAAAGTTTACTTTCCTAGCATTCATTTTTTCCCTGAGGAATTGTATCTGATGTTCAACTGATGGAAAAAATGTCTGCCTTCCTGGTACTGCTTGTTTAACACCTGACCTGAAGCACAGTCTGTGACAACAAATGCATGTATAAGACAAGCCTTCCTGAACCGACCTGTAAAACTTAAGGAACCTTGTCTTTTCATTTGCATTTACAAATGAAGCCCTTTGCTTGCCCTTAATTTTGGCTGCATTTTTTTGGTAGTAGGCCTTATTTTCCTTTTTTTTCTGTGCTTTTTGATGTTCTTTGTCACAGTCTTGCTCAATGTCACTGAATTCTTTCTGTCTTGTAGAAGGTTTTTTTGTTTCATAGTACTTTTTCTTCCTTAATATTCTTCTGGCCTTTGCAGCATTTTCCAACTCTCTTGGACTGTAATACTGTCGACATCTTGGCATCCTTGTCAGATGAAGATTTAGGTTCTTGAAAGATTTATTACAACCTCGGCAAGATTTTTCAAGAATATTTTTATCATCATTATCGACAAAAGTCTCTGGTAAATCTACTTTTTGGGCAGACTGGAAATGATCTGGAAGATGAACTATTGTAACTGGAGGATCAACTGCTGGATTATTCCAGTTTCCTCCAATTGTATAAGTACCATTTTGAGAAATTACAAATATGTTTTTATTTAGAAATTTGGCCATGGCTTCGATAAAGATGTCATATGCCCAGCAGCCATCAGTTGTCATGTCCAACACTAATTGCAGCCATGTACTTTCTATGTTGACATCTTCTCCATAATGAGAAATAAGATAGGTATTGACATTAATCATAAAGTCAGATTCCAAAAATTCAGCAGATATGCAAAACTTGCACAGAGCATTCCGTAGTTCATGGGGATCTCTTACTATTCTTTGGATGGTAGGAGAAATAGTCGAGAGCATGCGGTCAGTAGAAAAGTTTTCAGAAATGGCATGAAAAAAACAATTGCCATCTCCAGGAGTTTGATTTACACATTTGTAAGGAAGACCATGGCTATTTATCACTCTGTTGGCATTAGTGATGTTAACAAGAGCCATGGCTATTACTAAGCCAATATCAATCAAATTGCAGAAAAACGCTATTAAATTGATAGCAGATGCTTTGAGTTTGTTTTATTTTACAGCATTAAGTTTTATTGGTTGTGGGTGAGTAAACTGTTTCGAAATTTCAGTTGTGGGTCAGCTTTAATAGAGGAAAAGTGGCCCTCAACCAATTTTTCACTAGATATTGTTGTAAGTGTTTATATCACTTACAAACAAGTTTAGGAAAAAGGATGTGCTGCGAAATTAGCATTTTGGATTTTAAATCAAAGCAGCAGGGCAATCTCATTATACTTCAAGTTTTTGTTCATAGTCAAGTAAGTGAATCACTCTTTATTGTAGGTGATGAAAGTGACTATGCAATGCTTTCTGTTGCATCTAGACCTGAGTTTTGTGGACGAATTGATATTAATATGTTTTTGAAATTACTGAATCCTGCATATGAATGTGGAATTGTTATTCCAGGCCATGTTCCACTGGAGTGCAAACCTTTTAAATATAAGGAACTAGATACACATCATAGAAATGCATTCATCAGTACAGAAATGTTTTCTTTCGATCATATTAGCAGCTTATCCGTCAAAACAGTTATACCTAATCTTCTGGCAAGAGTCCATTTTGTGTCTGAAGTTAGGAATGCTTCACACAAAGTTCAATACAAAATTATTGGCGTTACTGATTACAAGAATCAAAAGCATGCAATAATGTTATTTGGGAAGTACGTAGAAAGTGCAGAAATAGGAAAAGTATATCAATTTACAGCTTTGCAAGTGACTAACTTCAAGTCAGCAACTGACACATGGAACAGACTCAGTACTAGTAGTGCTTCATTTATAACAGAAGCAAGCAAAGACATTGCAAAAGAGTTTTTAAAAGTTGGGGAAAATGATGGAATGATTGAAGGTGTTGTGTTAGGCCATGAAAAGCCAAATTTGTATCTCAGCTGCCCCTGTTGTGGCATGAGATGCAAAGACGAACATTTGTTTTGCAGAGAAGTTGGTTGTGGAGCTGTGCTTAATGAAAAGGTATATGACTTTAATGTTATTTTACATGTCAAGATGTATAGCAAGGAATATGAAATAAAACGAGTATTTTGCTTGCGACATCAGTTGGGCATTGTAATCAAGAAGTGCTCTCAAAATGCCTTAACTGAACAGTTAGAAAACCTAAACTTTGAGAAAGTCAAAGTTCACTATAAAAAGTCATACTTCTACCAAGATCAGAGCCTTAAAGCAACAGAAATTTTTTTTACTGGAAGATCATAAATTAAATATTCTTATAATATTTGAACATATATATATAATAGATCTATTTACAAATTGTCTTAAACTAGGTGTAATATGGATACTTTGTGTATATTACAATTTGTTAAACACCTAGGTCAGAATTAAAACTAATTAAAAAATTATTGTTTTGACCCACAACCAACAAATTTAATGTATAGCAAAAATTGAAAGAGACATATTACATGCTACTTTTTTCATGGCCCACAACCCAAGAAATTGAAAGGGTAGCCTACTATACTAATGTTTTGCACCCCACTGAATTTCTTGCTTCCTTTGAGCACTTTTTTCTTAGCTTTTCTACTCTACACCCTACTTCTCTTCCGGTTATACCTTTTTGTTTCTGTCAACTGCAAACATGGATTTCGACACCATACTTCAAATGAAACTTGCTGCAAAGAGAAAGTCATCAATGCTCCCTACTCACACCATCAAAGTAAAAAACACGTGTTTGAAAGAATACTTGACAACTCTACTATGGAACAAGTTCATACAACAAGTTAATAAAGAAAAGGAAGAATATATAAGAAACACGATCAAAATATGTGAAATATCATACAAACTGATTGAAGCTAAAACCAAGAAAACAAAACTTATTGAACCACCATACATGCATAAAAGAAAAAAGAATTAACGGACCTATTCAGAATATACTCACAGAATAAGGTAATACTTTTTTAAAAGAAATAATTTATGACCCACAACCCATAAAAATAAAGGTAACAAACAAAATCTGTAGCAACCTTACAAAAATATTGTTAAAATTTATTCATGTTTTTATTACTTGATTGTTTATATTAGTTATCTATCTATCATGAAAAGCTAGCTTAATTGTAAACACTAATGAAACTACTCAAACAGTGAAAAACTATGTGTAAAACCAAGGCTTAAAATATTAACAGCTCCATAGTCTTCAAAATATTAACATAAATTTTATCGAATGGACCCACAACCAGCAAACTAACACAACTTTAAAGAACACATATTTCTCAATGGTAGCTATTGTAAAGACCAGGATTATTACTCTTCTCTACCTTGTTTTTGTGTTTAAAATTATAATACTTTTCCTGTATTTTGTAGTATTTTTGTGTTTTTGTTACTTTTTGTGTTTTTAATTCATTTTTTTGGCTTCCTCAATTTTGTCTTTATTTTGTTTTCTTTTTTTAGCAAATTTCAGTTTTTTTTTATTTTTTTCATTTCTTTAAATTCCTTGTTTAAAATATTAGTAGTTTTGGAGATGCTACCTGAAATTTTATTTTTTTAAGGGATGTGAGATGTGTTGAAAAATGAACAGGGTTATTTGCAAAGAGCATGCCACACTGTGGGCAAGAATTTGAATGAAAGTGGTAATTCTGTAATATTGTCATAGATAGGCTGAAAACGCAATTAAACTTGTAGTTGGCCTTTTGTTGCATGTACTGAAGGGTTGGATAATTCTTTTTATTTTTTATTGAAATGTCAATGAGACTTTGAAGTGTTGTTAATGTGAATGAGTAGCTAAGAATTTTGTCAGCAATGTGTGGCTGAGCAATGCAGTAAAGGAATTGGTTAGAGATAATGATTTGATTTGAGGAAGCCATGGTGGCAGATAGATAGCAAGGGAGTAGTTGAAAAGGCAATGAGTAGGAAAGTAGGTAGAAAGACATGTAGGAACGCAGGTGGAAAGGTAGATAGGTAGGAAGGTAAGTGAGTAGGTAGAACAAAGTTAGTGGAAGGCCTCTACTCATGCAGACAAGGAACACGTTAGATAATGCTTGTGTTTTATAAATTTTGGGTTGTGGGTCATTTTTGTTAAAGCAAGATTAGATATTTACAGCAAAAGTTTAGATATGAGAATTTTTGGTTGTGGGTCTTTTTTCAATTTTTTTTTAAAACAGCCACTTACTTAGTTACTATTCTGTTTGTGTAAAATATCCATAGTTTTTTAATGAATTTTTTGGAAAGAGTAAAGATGTAGAGAGTAATGAACAATATTTTTTCCATTTTTTTGGCCACAAGCAGGACAAGTGTTTCCCAAAATGCTTCTGTTGTTTAGAACTGTGCAAGTAAAGCCAACGACACGAGCATATTTATATCCAGCTTTGAATCCTAGGTCCCTAAGTGTTGGATAGTCACAAGTATATTGTATTGCTATATCCTCAAGACTTTCTAAAGTTGTTAGGCTAAATGTATAATTTAATATGATGTCGGCAATAGGAGGCTGTGCAAGACAAAACAGAAATTGCTGGGATATAGTACCTTTCTTACTTGAAGCCATTGTGATAATGTGAGCTAGGAAGTGTGTCATTTAGAGAATGTTGAAAGTAGTATAAAAGATAACGAAGAACAGATACCAATGCAATGTTTACCTACTGCTGCTGATTAGTTTAAGCAATGTGGTTGTGGGTCATTTTCCGTCAAATGGTTACTTGCCTAGAACAGAAGAAGGCCCACAACCTACTATACTAAAAGTATAGAGGTTCACTTAGTTGTAAAAACTCTCTTTTACATTTATTAACTCGATCTAGGCCTTCACTAACGTGGCAGTAAGTACTACAACATGGACTTTGCTACAGCAAGATATGACCATGCGTGTTTTAAGTATGATATGGCTTCTTTAAATTGTGACCGTGCAGCAAGAAATGAAAACGTCTGCCAGCAGGAATATGATACCATCTCAGAGCAATACAGGATACTGAAGTCGGAAATGAGGGAGATCCAGTCAAGACTGAAGGCCAGTAGAGCTGAATCTAGTGCGGCGAGGGACAGTGCTAATGTTGCAGCGTTAGGCCTCGTGCAGGCATATGATGTGCTCAAAGGAAAAGAGACTACATTATCCCTTCTTCCTGATGAAATTCTGCTCAAAATATTTTCATACCTTGAAAGTAATGACCTAGCTCTAAGTATCGCTACAGTCAGTCCGCGCCTGAATGTGGTGGCACGTGACAAACGTTTGTGGAAAAATGTGAATATTAACAGAAAGGTGTGTGCCGAGGTAGATGTTATATATATGCTTCAAGAGTTCTGTAAGGAAAACCTGAGATCCCTTAACATTTTTAGTGAAGATTATGGCATCAATATAGTTACACAGGATACAATAGATGTCCTTAGATATCATTGCCCTAACCTTGAATGGTTTAAAATAAGAAATATACAACTTTCTACACACAGTCAGATATCTATTGCATTTCAAAACCTTAGTCATATAGAATTCCAAAATGTCCTAATTTTAAATGGCAACTTCCCGAACCTTCTAAATTCAAACAAACTTAGTAGCATCCGGCTAAGAAACACAAGAATAGAGCACTTTCAGCTAATAAGAAACTTGCCAGCAAGCCTAACTAAAATTGATCTAGATGATGACGCTTTAATTTGGATAGAAACACAATTGTTGTTAGAATTTATTCCTCCAGAGACTACCCTCAATGACTTGAGAATGCACATGCCAAATTGCCAAATTGTGCACAATTAGACTTTTTTAAAAGTCTTCATGTTTGACCCACAACTCTGAATTTCTTAGTGGTGTCAAAGACTTTCTTTACTCAAATATCTTTTCTACAAGCCGAACCCACAACCCATCCGGTTAATAGTTTAGCAAGTACAAACAAAAAATGTTACCTTATTACTTTTTGGCCATAATATTGAAAATACTGAAATGGATCTTGCCAGATTGCAGTATGAGCAAGCCAGTAACAGGCATTCTATGGCCTTATCTACTTTCAGAGAAGCCAAAAGGAATGAGCATATCTGCCAGGAGGAATACAGAGCTCTTTCGGAGCAATACATATCTTTAAAGTTGTTGATGAGAAAGGTGAAGTCGAGGCTTAAAACAAAACAAGAAGAAACAAGAGAAGCTAAACATGAGGCAAATCTGGCAGCATTCAGTTTATCACACACACAAGAAGTACTTAAAGGGGAGGAAATGACATTGTCATCCTTACCTGTAGAAATTTTAATAAAAATCTTTATGTTCCTAGATAATAATGAAATAGCTCTAAACGTAGCAGCAGTAAATCCTAGGCTAAATATTGTTGCAAGAGACAAGTCTCTTTGGAGGAATGTAAGGATTAATAAAATGAAGTGCCAAGAGCTAACAGTTGTTTACCTGCTACAAGAATTCTGTAAAGATAATATGGTAAAATTTACACTTTTTTGCGATGTTTCTGGAATTAGTATAGTTACAGATTACACATTTAGAGCTCTGCAAAATTTTTGTCCAAACCTACAGAGCTTGAAGCTGAGTAACATCCAACTTGGTTCTCCTAATCCATTGTCAATATCTCTTCACAACCTTTCCTATATAGAATTTCAAGGTGTTCAAATATTTTTTGTCAACTTTCCCAGTCTGCAAAATTCTACTAAGTTGTCAAGAATATTATTAAGAAACACTAGAATAGGGCACTTAAAGTTAATTCAAAACTTACCTCCAACCATTTGCAAATTAGATTTAGATACTGACGCATTACTACCCAACCAAGCACATGTAGTACATAATGTAGTTTCTTTAGAAAAGCGTTTAGATGAATTAAAGAAACACTTGCCCAATTGTATCATTATCCGAAACCCCTAGGTTTCATATTTTTTAAAAGACAATTTCTATGACCCACAACCAAAATATCAGTAATCAAAACTGTTTAAATTTGACAAGCACTTTTTCTGTAATTATTAACGAGTTTCCGGGTACTGATTATTTAGCTCATTAGCTCAAACACCACGCGTAGATAATAATAAAATGTATATATGCGTGCTTTGTTAATTATTTTGTGAGCACGATATGTGTAGCAACGTACCCATTCCATACGAGGATGACAAGATATAAATATACGTTTATTGTGAATGCATGATCTTAAAACACTGGCATATGGTTTTTGCAACTCAGATGGAAAGCCATAAAAATTTATTCATTACCATTATTAATCTCAGAAACTACATAGTGGACCACTCAGTTGTTGTGGTCCATGTACTTCTTTAAAATGCATCGTTTTTTGTAAACAAGAGTTAAAAGTTCTATAGATAGGCAGCAAAAGCTATTATCTAATATCTAATGGGAATTGCAAAAAGGGTCTACCATGGGTTTAAAGGCCGGCTACCATGAGTATGGTGTATGGTGTCCATCATGAGCATAGTAATCAGGAATATTCTGTTTAAAGATCCTCTGGTCCAAGGTGCAATTCTCCCTTCTTCTTGATGTATTTTATTTTCGTAGTTTTATAGTTTTTTATATTTTTTTTCTTCACTGTAAGCTTTTCTAAAGAACTGATTATGACTTTA
>JAAUYM010050667.1_pt1 | contig 13237 bp, 18 predicted proteins | sample 7278001 | NCBI WGS metagenome assembly JAAUYM01 (sample SAMN14350224, study PRJNA611818) | marine sediment metagenome | isolation source: surface marine sediment (1.8m) | place: French Polynesia: Moorea | collected 2018-08
CGGGAAGAAAGGAAACATTTGGCACCATCAACTTTTCACTAGCCAGAGGAGGAGGAGGGGTGAGAGCAATCGGTCGAACGGATGAAGAAGGACCACGCACAAGCCCAGCGATCGCGGCAGAAACCATGGAAAAGGAGAGTCTCGTGAGTGCTTCTTTTCAGAAGGGGGGGGGAAAGGGATCGGGGAGGTAAGAAGGGCTTTTACTCCTCCTGCAACAAGCAGCACAAAGAGAAGGAGAAGGAAAGAGAGAGAGAGAGACAGAAAAAGGCCACAGCACAGCAGCAGCAGAGAAGGAAGAGGAGGATTAGGCGAAGGGGGGGAAGGGAAGCCAATCCATTAAGCGACATCCATGGCCCAACCCGACAGACCTGTCGATTCCGTCCGCCCCGCCAAAAAAAAACAAAACATAAAACACCAAGGGCTATGTCGTTGTTTCGGCGGGTTTTGGAGGGCGGAAATTGGAGACTTGCGGGTGGAGGCGATTTCAAACGAGAGTGGGAAGAGGGGTGAGGGGGCTCTTTCTTCACTGGACCTATAGCAGATGGCGGCGAAGGCGAAGCAGAAGAAGATGGCGGCGACTCCCAGGAAGAGCATTGCCACCAGGAAAGTGGTGTTTTGAGCGTCGTGGGGTACTGCTCGATGGGGTGAGCGAGCGGAAGGAAGGAACAAAAGGAGAACGAACGACTTAGGAAAAGCTCTTCTTCTTCTACGTCATCATCATCATCACGTTGGCTAGGAAACGGCGCTGGCTATACGGAGGAGGCTTAATACCCCTCCCCCTCCCTAATTGACGGCTATAGAAATGTGCTTGATATTGCTGTAACATGGAGCCCCCTATAGCTGGAGTGACACCTGGAGTGCATAAAATATCTTCACCATATTTTTTTGCAAGAATGTTTTTTTCACACCAGTCACTACGTGTCTCTTCCGCTCCAGTCGCGTGACAAGATTGTGTGAGTCTGCACTTTAACAGTTTCTGTCTTAAAAGTCCACCGGATTAAGTAACCCGCTCAATGGGGAGAAAATGCCCATTTTTACTGTCTTGCACAAAAGTTCTCGCCCTCTGCCCGTTAAAAAAGTGGGTACTTCTTGTCTTCTTTTCGCTCCGGGCGCCCCAATAGAGACTTCCTTTTGGGAGCGGAGGAAAAAAAAAGTTGGAGGGGGAAGAAGAGAAAAGCAAGTTTCCTTCCTCTTCTTTTCTTCCTCCCCCCCTTCCCTCTAATTGGAAGAAAGCCGGGGCATAATTCCCGATTAAAGTCAGACAACTAACTTTCAAGTCTTCTCCTTCCGCCCCCCAAACTAGTGCTACGCATGAAGAATATCAAAGAGAAGATCTCCCGACAACGGAATTCTGCAATTGTTTCCTACAGGTGAGAGTAAATTTTAGTCCTGTTCTCTACGAGATGTCGAAGAAATAAACTATCTCTGAACCTTGTGTTGATTGTAAAAGGACCTCTTGGCTTCGAAAGCCCAAACTTACGGACATATGTGTTGGACGGTGTTGAGTCCAGGTTGTATCCCGGGGTGGGGACTGGGGGCGGCGGGCTGTCTGGGTATGCGGGCGGGGGGAAGGTGGCCACCGTCTTGGAGCAGTCGAGGCCGGAGGAGCCCTCCTGGCACACGCACGTGTTCTTGTTTGAGCACACCTGTGGGTAGTAGACAAGAACGGAAGGCGATTGGTGTGAGAGAGCCGACTCTCCCGTCTCCCCGCCCTCGGGTCAGCAGCTCTCTCACCCCTCTCCCGGAGCACTCGATGTTCTGCGAGTCCGCGGGGCATCGCGTGTACGATTTCAGTGGACGGAAGTTGATGCAGGTCTGGTTCAGGCAAATCTGTACAAAGGAGGAAGAGAAGGAGCAGTTGCAGTGCGCCGAAAAAGAATAAACCCTCCTCCTCCTTACCATGTCGTCTCCGCACTTTGTCCCGTCTGCCACCATCCCGGGATCCTCGCCGCCGGTCTCGGGACTATACATGGCGCTGGTCACCTTGCACTGAACCTACGCAGGTAGAAACCAACCCTCAACACAGACATCTTGCTACTGCCTCGAGCTGAAGAGAAGCCGCATCTCACCTCCTGCCCATGGACAGTTTGTGTGTGGCTGCTGTAGGTGCTCTGGGGCACCATGGGCTTGGCGATGCCGCCCTGGCAGTGAAGGGTGCCACAATCAAGATTTCTAAAGATAAATTCCGAAAATGTTTTATCGTTTAAAGGTTTTTTTTCATGCCTGGAATGACTGAAGCTGAAGCAAACTCACTCCCTCTCGCAGGGTTTGTACTGCCCCGCCCCGCCGTAGGGGCTGGGCGCCTTGCCGCAGTTTCCGGACACCGTGCCGCCGGAGTTGAACTGCCTGAAGCAGGCCGAGTCCGCCCGCTCGGACTTCCTGCCCCAGATGGACCTGCACTGGCCGTCCATGAGAGGGCAGCGGCCGTTGAAGCAGTATCCGAAGCCCTCCCCGCAGGGCACCGTGTTCTTGACGAAGAGGTCCGGCGGGCAGAGGCCGGTGAAGCCCGTGCAGACCTCGGTCAGGTCGCACTCGTTGGTGGCGTGGCGGCACGGGTACCCGGCGGGGCGGGGCTGGCATCAGAATGGAAAGAGAGAGAGAAGAACATTGAAGGAGACTCGAAAAGTGATGCTGTTTCGCATCCTCAACCTCACCCTGCAGTTTTCGTCGCAGCAGTCCCCGGCCGAGCACTCCGCGTCCCTCTTCAGCCTGCACGTCATGGGGTCGCAGCACGGGTCGATCTTAATACAGTCATTCTATACAACAGGGGAGAGGAAGAAAGATTCGTCACCATTTCTCCTGCTTGCTGATTTATAACTTTTGAAGACGAAACTTTATACCGAACCTACGTACAGAAGTTAGAAAGGATCTCCTATTTCCATTTTTTTAAATGCTGTACTACAACTCCGGGGGAGTATGTTAAAAATTCCATCTGACCTGTGATCCGCAGTCGCAGTCCTCTCCCTCGTCCAAGATCCCGTTGCCGCAGGAGCCGAAGTCCGCCAGCTGGTTGGGCTTATTCAGCAGGCATAGAGCGTGGCCTTCAGAAAGCCACTCCTGCAAATTACCACATTTAGAAACTCTTCTTATTTGATGGTGCTCCAAACAACCTTCTCCTCCTCCCCACCTGAAACTGCTGTGCACTGCAGGCGGAGAACTTGTACGGTTGTATGCCCTCCTGGCCCACCACGGAGGGCCACATGATGCAACCGTGCCAGTCCTGGCAGCCGCAACGAACTCCCATGCCTGTGGCACAGTCAATGACATTCAGTTATTAAAGTTTAGTTATGACAAGATACTCGACTTTTTGGCAAGCTTATGTCTTGTCACCTCTTGTACCTACTTCACTAATTATAATGATCGGTATATGCGTTCAATTACGTCCACTCTCGAGTCTGCGCCACTCTCACCCGGTTCCTGGTCGTGCCTGAATCCCAGGTTGTGCCCGATGGCGTGCGCCAGGTTGGCGGCCAGGATGTGCGGCTCGAAGACGTCGATGTCGACGCTGACGCCCACCGCCTTGCCCGCGCAGATGGTGCCCACCGTGGAGATGGTGGAGCGGCCGTTGTCGAAGCGCTGCCCGCTGCAGACAATCAAGCGGAACAGAGTTCCGATTAACTGAGTTTAAAAGCTTTGCCGTCTCTTTTCGTCATTTGCTTCCCTTGCAAAACATTCCGTGTGCCTTAACAGTGCGACTTTCTCTTTCTTTCTTTCTTTCGTTCTTTCTTTTTCTGATGATGGCAAGTCCGTCTCTTGTTTCCCGCCGGCTCTCGTATTACGGTTTGGGAGAGAGAAAGAGGAGGAGAAGGAAGGTGCTTTCCACTCCGGAAAGGGCGATCAGGAAACGGAGCAGAGAGAGAGAAAGAGAGACAGACTGAGAGAAGTCTTAAAACATTCAGCAATTCCTTCTGAGGAAGGGGAAGAAATGGTATCTCTGCCGAAGAGAGACGAAGGAATTTTTTTTTTTTTGGGGGGGGGATTCTACCGTAGAGTTCGGCAGGTGTAGCTCAAGAAACCCCATTCTTTCCTTTGGTGCGCGAAAGACTCACGTGAGCAACTGCGTGGTGTCCTTGTCCACGGTGTAAAGCTTCCTCCCGACGTAGTCGCTGAAGTCGGAGAGGGCCTGGTTGATGTTGCGCTGCCTGGCGAAGCCGGCCGCCTGGTTCTGCTCCTGCCACGTCTCCACGTATACGATGGAGAGGCGCGTGTTCAGGGAGTTTTTGAAGTACTGGAAGGCGACACAAAAGAGCGTCAATCCAGCTATTTTTAGCGTTTGGTGATGTAGTTTTTACAGTATGTACTACTTTTCTTCTCACTATTAACATTGTGCTGTATTACGTAGGTAATGCTACTGCTGCTGCATGGTTGGTTGGCATGACCATTTAATATGTGATGGCGCCATTGTTCTCCTCGCCCTTCTCCTTTTCGTCCTCCACGGGAGCGAGCTAATAACACGTCATGATGCCCTGTCAGCAGCCAGCCAGCATTTTTTTCCTCCCCGGGGGCCCAACAATAATTTCTCTCATTTCGCAGTTCTACCTACGTAGTACCTACTAGTGTACAACGTACACTGTACAATACCAGTGCTGTAGGTCTTATCCCACGACCAATCTTCCCATGTGTCATATATGCGTATTTTGGAGTCTCTCTCTCCCTCCACCTCCCACGTGATCCTCGGAGAGATTCCCGACTGGACCCCAAAGGGAGACCCAAATTGATGTGGGAATGGGAGGAAGGCAGAGGGGACTCCTGATTGGTTCCTTCTGAGGGCTTTTTTTTTGGAGGGGGGGGAGGGGTTGGGCAGAGAGAGCGGAAAAGAGAAAGGGGTGCCTGGGGGAAGGAGAGAGGGGAGGGGGAGAGGCTAGGCCTAAAAAAGAGAGAAAGAGCTTTTGTGAAGTGTCTGGTTTGGGTCAGCTCTACCTACACCTTAAATTACCTTTGCACTAAAGGGTGATCTTCAGGCGTCAAGTAAGGAACGGGTTGGGAACCCCACCTCAACAACACAAAAGTTGTCAGGTCGGGATCAAAGCAAGCAAGCAAGCAAACCCCCACACGATCTACTGAATAGAGTGAGAGAGAGAAAAAAAAGGGTGCTTCTGCCTTCCTCCGATGGCAGGGGCAAGAAAAAAGTTTTTCTCTTCCTCTTTGGGAATCAATGAGTACAAGAGGAAGAAAAAAGTCCCTGGACAACTCCTCCTCTTCCCTCCCCCCTCCCCCTTCAAAAAACCCCTCCCAAGTGCAACACGCTTGGTCGAATGGGGCTTCCTATTGTTCGGGGAAGGAAGGGGGGAAAAAGTTTTGGGGGCTGTGATGGGAGGTGGCGTGGATGGGGGAGGGGAGGGCTCCAAAGGAACCCAGGAGGAAGAAGAAAGGAGGCCTCGTGTGTGAACGCGTGTGTATGATAGAGAGAGAAAAAGAAGTAGACGATTTCTTCCTTCATCTGTGTGTGTGTGCACATTTTTTCTAAATCTTCTTTAAATCTTTTGTGGGACAAGAAAAAAACAGGGCAAGGAAACTTTCTTCATTCAAACGGGCAAACAGAGACGATGAAGCGTTGTGTGTGTGCAGTTTGACGCTAAAGTGCCCCCTCTCCCCTCTCCCTTCCCCTCACAGGTTGTGACGGTTTGCCAAGGGTTTTGAGAAAGGCACGCAGACTGGCTGGCCCCTCTCCCATCCAAGGTTTCATTTCGACACTTGTTTACAACCCTCCATTTGCCACATAAAAGGGGGAGGAGAAAATATTGCGATCCTCTACTTTCCCGTTAAATCACGTTTCCTCTTCCTTTCCCACCTTTTCGACAAACAGAAGCGCCCATTTCCTTCTCCCCTTCCTTCTTTCTCACACCGTTCTGCTCTTGCTCCTTTGTTGAAGGATAGTTTGAGAAGTAATGGAACAAAAACAAGTAAAACACAGATTTCGAACTGCTCGCTCTTTTAAGTCCTGCATGCTTCTTTTACGCTCTGTCTGTCCTCCTTGCGTCACATTAACCACCAAGGAAACTAGACAAGGTTAAGTGGCACAACAGCGGTACTAAGGATAAAGGTAACCGTCGTTTAACTAGACATACCCTTTGCCATGGCATAAAAAATGGTTACTGGTAAATTTGGGCGAGAGAAAGTTTGTGCAGTAAATACAATCTACCCGGTGAGGCACGTGTGCAACAGATGAAAGCAGCGACCAAAGGCACTCAACAAAGTACGTACCATGTACGTAGTACTGAAAGACAAGTTGCTTGCTTGCATCTCCGAAGGTTTTGTCTCTGTCTAGTATCTGTTTCTCAGAGATATGTTCACCTCCTTCCCAGAGGTGGCGTTGGATTGGACACAATTCCCTCTTTCCCCAGCCAACCGACCTTTCTTCTTCCCCCACTCAAGAATTAATGAAGGCAAAGTTTTCTCCCCCACCCTTCCACCGAAGCAGCAGGAGGAGGAAAATCCTCCCCCTCCCTTTTTTCACACAAACTTTCCCTCTTCCTCTTCCTCCTCCTCCTCGGCCACTAATGTGCCTTACACTCCCAGAGTGAGAGGCTCTACTAATACATTTTTGGGTTCCATCTTTTTTTCCTTCTTCGAAGAAATAGCACTACTTGAAGCATCCGTCGCGATCTCGGTCTTGCGCAAAATCGATTTGGTCGAGAAAGGTGCCTAGGAGTTATTCTGGGCCTACCGCATCCAGTTTCTGTACTCACTACTTGAAGTACCACGTCTCCCAGTTCACCTTCCTTCCACTGCAGATGCTCAGTGCCCCCTTCCCCTCCCCTCAAGAGTTTGGACCTCGCAGTCCTTCCTCCCTCCCTCTTTCTCTGCCTCCCCCCCTTTTCCATTTTCCCTTTCCATCCTCGCCATCTCACAAATTGCTTATGCTGCGGCAGCAGTTCGAGTCGACCGACCAAGAAAAGAAAGGAGAAAGAAAGAAAGGGGGAAAAAAGGAGGGGTGAGGAAGGGCAGTCGAGCCGCAGAAGCAGGAACAAATGATGTTTGGCGGAAAAACACTCAGGAAAATGAGAAATTTATCAGGAGGGAGAGGGGGGGAGGATGGACGTAGGGGTGAGAGAGAGGAATGAGAGAAAAGAAGAAAAGAAGGGGGTCAGGGTAATATAAAAGAGAGGGAGGCCTTCTCCGTCGTCTTTTATTCAGTTCCAGCTCTGGTTCTTTTTCTCCTTTGGTATGAAATCTAGATATGTACTCTTGGATGAAAAAAAAAACAAATCGAAATGTGGGTCACCTTTGCGAGGTGCTCAAAAACAAGCAACCATGACAAAACAGCCACGGACTCTATTGTACATTTTTGCAGTAAGAAGCGAGGCTTCTTACTGCCCTGTCTGATGTTGCAAGCCATAAATTTCAGTTACTGTCCGAATTCCAGCAAAGCGGTTTTTTCTTCTTTCACTCTGCATTTTCAAGACGATTCCAAGAAACTCCCAACTCTCCTTTTTTTTCTCGACAGTATTTTGGAACCTACTTTTTTTCTTTTTTCTTTGGCAACTGCAAAGCATAGACCTATATTCACTTTTAGTACTGTAACAGAAGAAGTGAAGTGCGTTTTTGCCTCCAGTCTTGCTGAGGACATTTACAACGACGGCTCAGTAGGACTGATTTTCCATTATGGCGCCAAAAACGCTGATGGCTTTGTTTTCACTCATTTGCGGGAACTTGATTTATGGGTAAGTGTTTTCCCATCGATCAAATGCGTCCACAGCGGAGGAGACTGTGTTAGTAAGTGAGGGGTGAGGTGCAACACTTCCTAGTTCCCTGAGTTCCATAAGGAAAAGCTCAATATCCGTTTTCTTAGACTTTTGCGTATGCGCCACAAAGTTTTGTTGCAAAAAGAGTGAGATCTTGTGGATTTGCCTTCTCCCTCCCTCCCCTCTTCCTCTCTTCCTCTTTTCTAGATCTGCCATTTTGGGAAAATTCCATTTTCATTACAGTTTCTTCCAAGAAAATTTGGATTTGATATGAAAACCTGGCGGCGAGATGCATCAGCATCAAGGTACCTTTGGGTCAGCGTTATGGCAAAAAAAAAATAAGTTGCCGCCCATCCCCCGCGTGGTAACCCTGTCGGGCCAGATGGGAGAAGGAGGGGGGAAGGAAGTGATGGATAGAGATTTATGGTCGCGGTGTGTGAGCGCTTGTGGTGGCCTCAACCACGAAGGAGTTTCTCTCCATTCTTACCCCCCTTCCCCCTCCTCCTCTTCAAGCTCCAACTTTCTTTCTCCTCCTCCTCTCCCCTTTTTGTCTCTCTCTTTTGCCCATCTGTGCTTGTGTTTTTTCTCTTCCCCCGGAGAAGAGGGAGAGGGAGAGGAAGGGCGGAGGAAATGGAGTAGGATAAATGGTGAGAAAGCGGTTGGCACAAACAGGCGGAAGACGAGGAGGAGGACGAGGAGCATGCCTAAGTTAGATAGAGGGGAGGGGACAGGCCACATGGGCAGAACAGGAAATAATTATCTTGTCGATGGTACTTAGACCCTTCCTCCTCCATGTAAGTACATGTGCAATAGCTACTGATGGGAGAAAAACTCCTCTTGGGAAATAGACGTCTTCCTCCTTTCTCTCTCTCTCTCTCTCCAAGCCCCTCTACAGGGTAAAAGAGAAAAAGTAATTGTCTCCGGAAGGAAAGCGCTCGCGCGTGGTCGCTGCCAACCAACACTCACCAAGTCCGCGATGTTGGCAACCTGGATGGCGTCGTGGACCACGTCCTTGCGGGAGGAGTCCTTGCGCAGATCGAACTGGAAGACGAGAGAGAGAGAGAGAGAGGAGAAAGCGTGTACAGTACCTACAACAACGGACAGAGCCCTTTCACTCCCTCACCATGGCCTTGTCCAACACAAGGGCCAGCTCGATGAACTTCTGCACCGTCCTCACGTCCCTCTTCTTCCGACTTGGCTTGCTTTCGAACTCCTCCACCTCCTCCGCCAACCTCATAACCCTCCCGGGAAGGAAGTCGTCGAGAATCCCGCCCAGCGGAGGCAAAGCATCCTCCTCTTCTCCTTCCTCCGATCGCTTCCTCCGCCGCCCGCCCAGCTTGCCGAAGTTCGCTGTGGATACGGCGCAGCCCTGCGGTGACTTGTCCGTGTACTCGTAGATCACGTGAGGGTGCTTGCTCTGAAATCGGGAAGAAAGGGGAGATGAAAACTTTTGGTACAGCTGTTGCACTACAGTATGTACTGTACATGCTATAGGTACCGGAGCAGACACACCCTCCGCCTCATATTTATTACAAAGAGAGTCTGAGCCACGTCACCAATAAACCATCCACCTTGCGGCTTTGCGGGCCTTGAACAGCATCCAACATTGAGACTTTTTTTAAGTAAGTAAGTAATAATGGTTTTTTTTAATTAAGGAGGCCTTAAATATGTAGATCTTGACGTAACGTGGCAAGATATTCATTGCTCGAGTAAGATTTAACGTGGCAAGGGTAGATTCCTTCGTCTGTCGTTCACCACTCACCAAGACGTCTCCCCCGTAGAATGGGTGTATGACGAAGGTCTCGTTGCCCAGGTGCACGATGCCGGAGACGCCGTTGCAGGTCTGCAGGGCCGCCATCGATCCGGGGATAAACTCTCCGCCGCTCAGGTCCTTCACCGTGCCGTGGTAGTAGCAGTGCTCAACGTCCTGAAATGTGGCGATCGCATTGAACGCAAAATCCATCTTTTTTTTTTAGATTGTCGTAGCAAACAAAGCTTTCACATTTGCTTGGCTCCCGTTTTTAGAAAAGGTCTTGTTTGCTTTACAATTACGAATGCGCATATCGAAGGCTAGGAAGTGGAGGGAGGTCCGTGGTGTGTTTACAGTATACATCGATATGTCAATACTGGAGGGAAAGAAGGGGGGAGGGAAGAAGGGTGGGATAGCTCTGGCATGTGTGGGTGTAGGTAGAAGAAGAACTCTCCCCTCTCCTCACCTCGCTTCAACCCGCCCACACACCAGCCTTGCTCGCCCCGACCCGATGATTGCCAGATATCAATACGTCAGTGAGGGGTTTGATTTGGTTCGGTTGACTTGGGTGGGTGACTGAAGTATGCAGTGGGTGAGTGCGAAGTTATTTCAGAAACAGGACCCCGAGAATCACTCTCTTTTAATTGTGGTCTCTCGACGATCGCGCCTACAGAATGTGTTCTACTAAGATTATTAGACGCTGTTAAGAGCGGAAGTGGAGGAGGTGCAGGGAAAAAAGTTTTTTTTGTGGCATAAGTGCACAAAAAGGTACTCTCCGGCACGCAACTTAAAAGCTCCTTTTCCCTTCTCACTTCACACCCCATTGGGTATGGGAAGGGAGGAGGAGGAGGCATATGGTAGAACTTCCATCACCTTCCCTTTCCGTATATGCAAAGGCAGTGGCAACTTTTTCCACCAAAGGGGGAAGAGAGAGAAATCGGGATTCCATCATGGGAGAAGAGAAAAGAGGAGGCAGCAGCACCAGCAGCGGTTGGTTGTGGTGGCCTCTTTCTTCTTTTCTGGAAGCTTAAGCCATTGGAGAAAGAAGAAGAGGAAGGGATTATTGGAAGCTTCCTTCTCCTCCTCAGTTTTTCCTCTTCTTCTTCCTCCTCCTTCTTCTTTTCCTTTCGCTCTGCGGGCGAGACCGACCCGAAATAAAGTCGATCAATTTTATGGCCTTTCAACGGAGTGAGGGAGAGGGAGAGAGAGAGAGAGAATGGAAGGAAAAAAGACCTTAAGAAAGAGAGCGTCATTTCCATTCCGACTCACCAACACGTCGCGAAAGTGAAACAAAAGCAGGGTTTGCATCCTTCCACCATAGTGAGTTAGTTGCCCATAGTTGCTAATCTTAATACGTCCTTGGTAATTCCTGTTTGCAAACCAGGATGAAATTCTGGGGCTTTCTCTCGTTTCTTTCTCCCAGTCCCCTCTCCCCTCCCCATTTAGTGTGGAAAAGAAAACAAGTTTTACTTAGGCCTTTGCTCTGGACGCAACCGCGCATGAACAAATTATCTGAGTGGGAAAGGGAACTTTTACAGGGGGAGTGGGGTGGGGCGGCGAGGATTGAGGGAGAGAAGGATATGGAGCAATAAAGATGCCTCACACACTTTTTTCTCTACAGCTCCTACAAAAAAGGGGGAGAAAGATACCCGACCAATTTTGCCGAGGTATTAACGAGGTAGCATCCAGGTATCTGTCCTTCCCCTCATGGTACAGTATAATGCTGAAATGGGATCAGACATAATTGAGATTTTTAGCAACAATTGTACCTCACAATACCTCTTCATTACCTCTGAGGTATCGCTGAGGTTGCCAATATCGGTCGGGCAGGAGAAGTCTCCATCTTTTTGACGCAGTGTGTCGGTAGCATTCGTATTGTACCTCTTCATTTCTCTGATGTCCCTGTCTCTCTCTCTCCGTCGCTTCTGCCTTCCCGTCCCCCCACCACTTTGCGTCTAGCATCACCGTCTTGGAATGGAAGTTTGCTCCTCGTGCATGTGATATTTACCGCTAGCTTTGTAGCACTGCCAATGAGGACGGAAAAACTAAAATGCGTTACTTGTTTTCAAGCGACATTGCTTGCTTAACCACAAAGAAATCTTCAAGTGGTCTCAGCAGCACCTTTAGGTAGGTATTTTTTCTTTTCCTATCCAGCTCGCCTCCTCAGTTCGAACCAACCAATCCCAAAGAGAAAAAAGATATGTCTTTTTCTCTCCCTCCCTTTCTTCTTCCTCCATGATTTAGCAGGTCCACATCTGGTTTCCCTTTCCCTCTTTCTCCTCCCTATTTCTTATCAAGCGATAGGCCTCTCTCCCTCTCTCCTTTCTCCCCTCTCACATTGATCTGTAGAAATCAAATTCCCCCCATCCATTCCCTTTTTCTCTCTCTCTCTCTTCCCATGCGCCCATTCTCTCTCTTTGGTTCCATTCCAGCTGGGGTCCCCGGACAACTCATGCAGAATAAGGACTGCTGCCCCTCTCCTTCTTTCCTTTCCCTTCTTCTTCTTCCCATTTTCTTCTTCTACTACCTTGCCTGCCCCCCTCTCCTTTTTCTCTTTTCTTTTTTCTAGATTTTTTTTTGGTTGGGAGAAGGAAGAGGAAGCAGGAAGAGATGTGACGACTGACGCGGAAAAAAGACTCCGGAGCAGGCTGCTCGGAGGGAGGGCGAAGAATAGGAAGAGAAGAAGAAGGAGAAATACTAAAAGATGGTGCTCCCATCATCCATCGCCTTAAAAGCACAAAAATGAAAAGAGGAGAGACCTTTCTCAACCGAAAAATCTCCAGCAATTGTCTCTCATTCTCCGCTTCAATTACGTCCTCGTCAAGCCGAAGGGTGAAGGGTGAGGGGAAAGGGGTTAAGCGTCTTCTCTTCTCCTTCTTTTTAAGGTGCCATTGATTAAGAATAGAATAGGGAACGGTGTGAGAGAGCGGGAAAGAAGAGAGGATGATCCATCGTGGGGAGGTGCCAAGAGTGACAAATTTTTCAATGGATCACCCACCCAACGTAGGCCCTTCCTCCCCTCTCCTTTCCTCCTCTGATTTATCTCATCCCTAGCTTAGAAGATCCAGTTCTTCCTTCCTTCCTTCTTTTCATCCCATTATGTCTCTCCTCTCGATGGCGACAAAGGCTGGAGGATGAGTTTGCTCACATGGATGCTCTTTATTAGAGCAAATGTTCCCCCCTCCCTTTTCTTCCACCAACCCACCTTTCATAAATCGCATGCGGCGCGCGCGAGCTTGCTGCCGTGGGAAATGAGATGCCTGGCGAAAAGTCACCTTTTACGCCCTCCCTCTCTATTCCCCTTCCCTCCCCCTTCGAAAAGCTGAAAAACTTGAAGAGAGGAAGGGAAGTGGGGGGAAGAGAAGAAATTGAAACTCACAGAAGTCAACGTCGTCGGCGGAGACAGTCACTTCGTCAGAGAGAGGGAGGAAAAAAGGATTCTGCACAAACAAGCAAAATTGTGGTTCTACCCTGTAGTATACACAGGTACCGTGTAGTACACAGAAATTTGCTGTTAAACTTTCGCTCCATTGAGAAAAACCGTCATTGACCGTAAACCATCCCGATTTACTGCCACCTCAACTAAGCAACGGCATTCCCAGACGCGCCTCGAGCTAGGAAAAGAGAGAGGGCGAAAAGGAGGTTTGACTGAGCTTTCTTCCTCTTTTTCTTCTTCTGCCGGTCTGGGAGGCCCGACAGGACTTTTCCGGCTTTGCAATTACTGAGGCTCCAAACCCTACTATAAACATTTAGGCCTTGTATGATTAGTAGAACATGTAAACCGCATGCATGACATAAGCCC
>JAAUYM010013013.1_pt1 | contig 13233 bp, 12 predicted proteins | sample 7278001 | NCBI WGS metagenome assembly JAAUYM01 (sample SAMN14350224, study PRJNA611818) | marine sediment metagenome | isolation source: surface marine sediment (1.8m) | place: French Polynesia: Moorea | collected 2018-08
AAAATATCTTCCACAATCTAGGGAATTACACCAGTGCAAATACAACTGTCTGCATTTACAAGGTACGGCACGTTCACTAATACGTAACCATGTTCGCTATTATGAGTATCAATCATAAAATCGATAAAATCAATATGAACTCGTGCAATATCGCCTTTCATCACGACAAAGCGGGAGCTGGTAATCTTGCTGCCCAGTTCGAAATCGATAAGACCAAGCTGTTCGCCAAGATCGACATGATCTTTTGCCTCAAACGAAAACGCGGCCGGTTTGCCCCACTTGCGGACTTCCTCGTTATCGTCTTCACTGTTTCCTTCCGGTACCGATGCGTGCGGTATGTTAGGAATCGTGTTTAACACCGCGTTTAACAGTGACTGTACATTGTCGAGTTCTTCAGCACCCTTTTCCAACTGTTGTTTAATGCTTGCAACTTCGTCCATTACCGATTGCGCATCACCGCCCTGTCCCTTGATTTTTCCAATCTCCTTTGACTTCGCATTACGCTGGGCTTGCAGTTCTTCGGTTTGCACTTGCAAGGCCTTACGCTGGCTCTCAAGATCCTTGATAAGTGCAACATCCAGCGTCATGCCGCGTTTGGTTAACGAGATTGCTACGCTGTCGATATCGTTTCTAATTATATGTGGGTCAAGCATGCTACTTCCTGAAATTATAAAGTGGTCTGCCTGGCCAGAAACATTCCGAGCCAGCAAACAACGAGACAGGAGAAAACAGAAATAAACACATTCATAAATGCCTTGTTTGCCTGTCCCATTTCAAACAAGGTAATGGTTTCAAATGAAAAAGTAGAAAACGTGGTAAACGCGCCAAGCAGCCCGATCACCAGGAACGAACGGACTTCTTGCGGTAATTCATGCCGTTCCACCATAAATACATAGAAAGCGCCAATCAGAAAAGAGCCAATAACGTTTACGACCAGAGTGCCGTAGGGAAACCCTTTACCCAACAGCATGTGCGTGCCTGATGAAAACCAGTACCGCATAAGTGCGCCGAGTGCCCCACCAAGGGCAATGTATAGTAGTTGGCTCATGAATTAGTTCTTGGACTGTTTTGCTTTCTTATCCATTTCACGCAATGCCGCAAGCTTCTCGGCTATCTTTATTTCGAGACCGCGGTTGACGGGATGATAATACTCTTTCGCTGGCATATCTTCAGGGAAATAGTGTTCACCCGCAGCATAGCCATTTTCTTCATTATGGGCATAACGGTAATTCTTGCCATAATCCAGTGATTTCATCAGCTTGGTAGGCGCATTCCTGAGGTGCAATGGTACCTCTTTAGAACCCGACGTCTTTGCGTCCTGCATCGCACTTTTGTAGGCAGTGTACAAAGCGTTACTCTTGGCAGCGCATGCAAGGTAGACAATGGCTTGAGCAATGGCAAGCTCTCCCTCCGGAGAGCCCAAGCGCTCCTGTGTTTCCCATGCATCCAGTGCCAGGCGTATACCACGCGGATCGGCATTGCCAATGTCTTCTGATGCCATACGTACAACGCGACGTGCGACGTACAGTGGGTCACAGCCACCATCAATCATTCGAGTAAACCAATACAGTGCTGCATCGGGATTAGAGCCACGCACTGATTTATGCAGGGCAGATATCTGGTCATAAAATGCTTCACCACCTTTATCAAAACGGCGCATGGAACCATCTTTCAGTATTTCATCCAGCAAGTGCTGATCGATGACTCCTTGCTCCGCAAGGTCAGATGCAATTTCAAGTAAATTTAAAGCACGCCTGGCATCACCATCTGCAACATCGGCCAGCTTGTTCACTGTTTCTGCGTCCATTGTTAATGACTGGATGCCGAGTCCGTTTTCCTTATCATTCAGTGCTTGCTGGATAATGTCAGTCAGGTTTGCTGCATCCAGTGCTTTAAGTACATATACCCTGACACGTGATAGTAACGCGTTATTCAGTTCAAACGAGGGGTTCTCGGTGGTGGCGCCAATAAAGGTGATGGTGCCATCTTCGACAAATGGTAAAAAAGCATCCTGCTGGGATTTGTTAAAGCGATGCACTTCATCGACAAACAACACCGTGTCCTTGCCATAGACCTCGCGGTACTGCCGTGCCTGTTCAATCGCTGCACGAATATCCTTTACACCACTCAACACTGCTGAGACCGTCAGAAACTGTGCATCACATGACTGCGTGATCAGTTTTGCCAGCGTGGTTTTTCCTGTTCCAGGTGGACCCCAGAACACCATAGAGTGTAAGCGACCTTGTTCAACAGCCAGGCGCAGTGGTTTACCTTCACCCAGTATGTGCGCTTGACCGACATAGGAGGTTATTGTCGCTGGCCGCATGCGATCAGCCAGGGGACGATAATCAGTATTTTCGCTCATCAATTACGTCGACGCTGTCTGGCAATTCCAATGTAAACAAACCTGGCTGCAGTTCGGTGTTTCTTGCAACCTGTTCAAAATCTATGCGCGTGGTCTGACCCAGGTTGTCGTCAATGATCATCATGCCAAGGCTTTGATCGTTAAAACCCAACTTTATGTAGTTGTACTGGGTTTCGTCATCTTTGGGCTTTAGTTCTATCCAGGTATAGCCTTCGATATTGCCTAGCTGTTTTTGCATGAAGAATTGATCGATATCTGTCTTGCCAAGAATGATGCCGGCCGGCGTCTGTTCCATATTTTCATCAATTGCGCGAATGGTGATCTGCTCAAGGTCGACGTCATATATCCACAATGATTCGCCATCGGAAATAATCTGCTGTTCATACGGAGAATTATAAGCCCAATGGAATTTGCCCGGTTGTTGCAGATATAGCATGCCGGTACTTGTTTCCAGCGCCTGTCCCGTCTCATCGACAAGGGTTTGGGTAAAACTTGATTCCAGGCTGACGAGGCCATCCAGAAATCGTGTCAGGGCATCTTCAGCCGCGAAGGCCGTATTGGCCGCAATTGTAAACAGAAGTAACAGAGAAAATCGCATCGTCATTGCCTAATCTGCCGGCGGTGGTGGCGCAGCAAGTACTTCCCTGCTGCCATTAGATTCGAGTGGGCCTACAAGTCCGCTGGTTTCCATTTCCTCCACGATCCTTGCTGCCCGGTTATAACCAATCTTTAGCCTGCGTTGTATATATGAAATCGATGCTTTGCGTGTTTCCGTAACTATGCGTACCGCTTCATCGTAAAGCGGGTCCATGTCATCTTTTGGCGCATCAAGACCGGGGATTGCTTCTGCCCCGCCTTCGCTGGGCCCGCGCAAAATGTCGTCGTTGTAATCGGGATCGCCGCCGCGGTTCTTGAGATTATCAACGACCTTATGCACCTCGTTATCCGAAACGAAGGCTCCGTGTACACGCTCGGGAATGCTGGTGCCCGGTGGCAGAAACAGCATATCACCATGCCCCAGCAGGTTTTCAGCGCCCATTTGATCCAGAATTGTGCGTGAGTCCACTTTAGAAGAAACCTGAAACGCAATACGGCTAGGCACGTTGGCCTTGATTAACCCGGTAATGACATCAACGGAAGGCCTTTGTGTCGCCAGAATCAGGTGTATGCCTGCGGCCCGCGCTTTTTGTGCCAGCCTCGCAATCAATTCTTCGACCTTTTTGCCAACCGTCATCATCATATCGGCCAGTTCATCGATGATCACAACGATATACGGCAATGTTTCAAGGTGTGGAATCTCGTCATCTTCGCTGATTGGTTGATACAGCGGATCGGGTATTGGCGTGCCTTTTTGTAACGCGTCGCTAACTTTCTTGTTATAGCCACTGATGTTTCTGACACCGAGCGCGGCCATTAACTTATAACGGCGTTCCATCTCGGCTACGCACCAGCGCAAGGCGTTGGCCGCCTCTTTCATATCGGTGACTACAGGTGCAAGCAGGTTAGGGATGCCCTCATAAACCGAGAGTTCCAGCATCTTGGGATCAATCATGATCATGCGTACTTCTGATGCCGTGGCCTTGTAAAGCAGACTGAGGATCATGGCGTTGAGTGCAACCGATTTACCGGAACCGGTGGTACCCGCGACAAGCAGGTGGGGCATCTTTCCCAGATCGGTGACGATGGGTTTGCCGCTGATATCCTTACCTAGCGCCAGCACCAGTGGTGATTTAATCGCCTCGTACTCCTGGCTGTTCAGTATTTCACCCAGGGTAACAAGGTCGCGGTTTTCATTCGGTATTTCCAGGCCGATATAGGGTTTCCCGGGTATCACATCCACAACCCGCACACTGACGACAGCCAGCGAGCGCGCCAGATCCTTGGACAGGTTAATGATCTGGCTGCCTTTAACGCCGGGCGCCGGATCCAGTTCAAAACGTGTAATGACAGGCCCCTGGTTTACGGTTACCACTTCGACCGTGACACCAAAATCCTTCAGTTTCAGCACAACCTGTCTGGACATTGCTTCCAGTGCTTCGCGTGAATACTGCCCCTTCGAAGGCGACGGTCCATCAAGAATGTTTAACGGCGGCAAGACACTGTCAGCGGGCATATCAAACAGGTTTTCCTGTTTCTCCTTGACTGCGCGGATACCCGGTTTCACCTCGGACAAGCTGGGTTCGATCAGCGGCGGCATGCGCGTTTCTTCCTGTTGTTGCTCTTTTTTCAGTACTTGCTCACGGTCCTTTCGTGCCTTGCGCCCGTGTGATTTTTCCTGCAGAGAATAAATGCCGGTCCGAAAATAATTAACCGTTGATAACGTCATCGCGCCGGTCTTATCGATAACCGCAAGCCACGATAGTCCGGTGTACAGTGTCAGCCCAATCATGAACATGGCCAGCAATACCAGCGTGCTGCCGGTGCTGCCGGTGGCCTCAAGTGCAATCGTGCCAATGGCGTCACCGAGAATACCGCCTGCACCGCGTACCTCGTGTGGCAGCGCATCTCCGGCATAAAAATGCATCCAGGCGATAGCGCAGCCACCTACCAGGCCAAGCAGGATGCCGATACCGTGCAGGGAAAACATTAACTGGTTAAAGGGTTGTTTCGCCTTGCGGTTAAGGAACAGGCGCCATCCGCTTACCAGTAACAAGATTGGAATGATGTAGCCAAAATAGCCGAAAATATAAAGCAGTACGTCAGCTATCCATGCGCCGATATGCCCGGCCCGGTTGTGTATTGAATCGACACTTACCGAATGAGACCAGCCAGGATCGTCTGGATGGTAGCTGAACAGCGCGATAAATAAATACACTGCCACTATCAACAGCGCGAAGACGACAACTTCGCGGATATTTTTCAACACATGATCGGCCAGTGGCTGGCCCTGTTTCTGTTTTCTAGACGCTTGACCCACTTTAATGTTTCTTACAAAGATATTTACGTAATTATATGTTTATTAAGGAAGTAATTAAATAACTTTTTTGCTTTTTCGGGACGAAATCGTGCTCGTGTTTGTTTTTGCCGATCATACTGCTTTGACGTACCATAGCCCACTTTTGTTGCCCCGTTCAGGTCATTTCACCATAGCGGCAATAGACGTTTTATCCGTATTTTGTGGAGTACACCCATGAGTGACGTTAGACACGTAAAACTGTTAATTCTAGGTTCCGGACCAGCTGGCTACACTGCGGCATTATACGCCGCCAGAGCCAATCTTGCGCCAGTACTGGTAACCGGCCTGCAGCAAGGTGGGCAACTTACCACCACCACCGACGTGGATAACTGGCCAGGCGATGTTGAAGGCCTGCAAGGTCCTGATTTAATGAACCGCATGCTGCAGCACGTAGAACGCTTCGACACAGAGGTCATTTTCGACCACATTCATACTGCAGAACTTTCTGAAAAGCCTTACAAACTAATCGGTGACGCCGGCACCTATAGCTGTGACGCATTGATTATCGCAACAGGCGCATCCGCCAAGTATCTTGGCCTGCCTTCTGAAGAATCTTTCCAGGGTAAGGGCGTATCTGCTTGCGCTACCTGTGATGGCTTTTTTTACCGTGGTGCAGAGGTTGCCGTTATTGGCGGTGGCAACACTGCTGTAGAAGAAGCTTTATACCTGTCAAACATTGCCAGCAAGGTTACCGTTGTTCATAGACGCGATGCATTTCGGGCAGAAAAGATCCTATCGCAACGACTGCTGGATAAGGCAGAAAATGGCAATGTTGAAATCCAGTGGAACCATGTGCTTGATGAAGTGCTTGGTGACGATAGCGGTGTCACTGGAATGCGCATCAAGAATGTCGGGTCAGATGAAACCCAGGACATCGACCTAAAGGGTGTCTTTATTGCAATTGGGCATCAGCCAAATACGCAGCTCTTTGATGGTCAACTGGATATGAATAATGGCTATATTATTGTGAAAAGTGGCATTGAAGGTATGGCTACGGCGACAAGTGTGCCAGGTGTGTTTGCCGCAGGAGATGTATCAGACCATATTTATCGCCAGGCCATCACTTCTGCCGGCACCGGGTGTATGGCTGCATTGGATGCAGAAGCCTACCTGGATAGTCTGGGTAAAGCCTAGCATGCTAGCGATTCCAATTAATGCCGCTGGTCCTGCATCATTATTACAACCGGTTGAAGTTACAACGCCGGAGATTGGTGCAGACACCCAGGTAAAAGTAAAAATACATGCCGCAGGTGTAAATCCCCTTGATACAAAGTTGCGATCAGGTGCTTACCCTGTGCAGGAGTACCCTTTTATTCCTGGCTGCGATGGCGCAGGTGAAGTAGTTGAGACCGGCGCGGGTGTATCTCGGGTAAAGGAAGGCGATGAAGTCTATTATTTCCATGGCGGCCTCAGCGGCTGCCATGGAAACTATGCCGAATATGCCATCATCGACGAGCGTTTCCTCGCGCTTAAACCAGCGAGCCTGGATTTCAAACATGCTGCCGCTGCGCCACTTGTCTTGCTGACGGCCTGGGAATCGCTGTTTGATCGTGCTGCGCTTTCCGAAGGACAAACTGTATTTATTAACGCCGGGGCCGGGGGAGTTGGACACGTAGCGATTCAACTTGCCAAACACGCTGGCGCAACAGTGTGTACTACCGTGAGCACCGACGAAAAAGCAGCGTTTGTTAAACAACTTGGTGCTGATCATGTTATCAATTACAAGAGTGGTCATGTCATCGACGAAGTTAACGACTGGACAAATGGAGAAGGCGTTGATGTTGCGCTTGATAACATTGGTGGCACAGAAACACAGCTGATGTTTTCACTCACCAGAACATATGGTCAGGTTGTCAGCCTGCTGTTACCGGGTGAGGATCTTGACTGGAACATTGCAAGGCTACGAAACCTTGGTTTTCACCTGGAGGTCATGTTGACCCCTCAGGTCACCGGCATGATTGCGGCACAAAAACATCAGACCAGCATTCTCGAAAAGTGTGCGCAACTGTTTGACAATGACAACCTGCATATTCAAGTCAGCGAGACAATACCCTTAGCGCAGGCAGCCAGGGCCCACGAGTTGATCGAAGAGGGACACACGATGGGCAAAATCGTGCTAGACACGTTAAGCCAACAACAGCAATAGATGCCAGGTTTTAAACCGGCAGCAGCAGTCAAAAGGATGTTCTCTTCCCTGCTCTTTATTTTTATCTCGGTATGGGTATTGCTTACACTGCTGCTGTATCTGTTCCAGTCGCATTATATCTACCAACCTTACAAGTCCCTTAATACGACACCAGCCGATATCAACATTGATTACAAAGAGATTAGTCTTAAGACCAGTGATGGCCTGGCATTACACGGTTGGTGGCTGCCTAATGCTGAGGCGAAATACACGTTACTGTTTCTACACGGCAATGCCGGCAACATCTCCCATCGCTTGCATAGCCTGAAATTGTTTCATCAACTGGGTTTATCGGTGTTTATTATTGACTATCGAGGCTATGGTAATAGCGAGGGAAAACCAGGTGAAAAAGGTACATACCTTGACGCAGACGCTGCATGGCAGTACCTGGTCAATGAATTAAAGGTAGACTCGAACAAGATTATCATCTTTGGTCGTTCACTAGGCGGTGCTGTTGCAAGCTGGCTAGCTGCACAGTACAACGCGGCGGCGGTTATCCTGGAATCTACTTTTACTTCCGTTGCAGATATGGGGCAACACTACTATCCATACCTGCCTATAAAATATATTAATTATATAAAGTACGATTCATTAAACAGGATTGAACAAATAAACTCACCCTTATTGATTGTGCATAGCCGTGAAGATGAGATCATCCCTTTTAAATTTGCCGAGGCCCTGTATTCAAAAGCGAAGGAACCAAAGCAGTTTCTCGAAATAGCGGGTGATCATAATTATGGTTACCAGGAAAGTGTCGATGTTTACTCCAGGGGCCTGCAGTTATTTTTTCAGTCGCTAGAAGCAAGATGAATCTTCTAAATAACATTGAAAAACTCGGTAACCGTTTACCAGACCCGGCGACACTGTTTGTCATCGGCACGGTTGGTGTTTTTATCGTTTCAATGCTGGCCGCGCAGGCTGGCTGGACAGTCACGGATCCAGCAGGGCAGCAAATAAATGCCATAAACATGGTTTCAGCAAGCGGAATCTGGTGGCTACTTTCGACCATGGTCGACAATTTCATTGCCTTTCCACCTTTAGGTATCGTGCTAGTTGGTATGCTTGGTATTGGGCTGGCTGAAAAAACCGGTTTCCTGCCGGCGCTAATCAATTTTGTTATCACACATGTATCCAGTCGCTACCTGACACCAGCAACGATGCTTATGGGTATCTTGTCATCACTAGCGCTGGATGCCGGTTATGTCGTGCTGGTACCCATTGCCGCAGTCCTCTACAGCATGGCTGGCCGTTCTCCCCTGCTTGGTATCGCAGTTTCTTTTGCCGGTGTTTCAGCCGGATTTAGCGCCAATTTTTTTATCACGGCGCTTGATCCACTGCTCGCCGGATTTACACAGGCAGGTGCCCAGATTATTCAGCGTGACTATGAGGTGGCTGTTACCAGTAACTGGTGGTTCATGATCACATCAACCATTTTACTCACTATTACCGGCTGGTTTGTCACTGAACGTTTTGTTGCGCCAAACGTCGCAAAGGTGCAGTTAAAAGAAGACATAGCTGAGCACGAAACCACGTTATCAGTTACATCTACTAATAAACCCCTTGTGGCTGCATGTAGCACCTCTGTTGTTCTGTTGATGTTATTCGTCATTGCAACCACGCTAGAAGGTTGGCCATTATTTGGCACAGGTAAGCGTTTTGATCGCTGGATTGAAGTAACAGTACCCCTGTTGTTTATCTTCTTTTTTATCCCCGGACTTGTTTATGGCCTGGTGGCAGGCACAGTCAAGACAGATCGCGATGTGGCAAACATGCTTGGTGACGTCATGGCAAGACTGGGGCCGTATATCGTGCTGGCTTTTTTCGCTGCTCAGTTTATCGCGGCCTTTAATCATTCCGGGCTTGGAAAACTGTTGGCTATCGCCGGCGGTAATTTTTTGCAGTCATTGGCAATTGGCGATGCCTACCTGCTTTCCAGTTTTGTCATCATGGTTGTGCTAATCAACCTGCTGGTTGGGTCAGCTTCCGCTAAATATGCGTTTTTTGCGCCGGTATTTGTTCCTATGCTGATGCAGGTGGGCATTAGTCCTGAATTAACGCAGGCGGCTTATCGTGTTGGTGACTCGGTCAGTAACGTGATTACGCCCATGAACCCATACATGATCATCATCATTATGGAAGTGAGAAAATATGTCCGTGGCTCCGGTCTTGGTACCGTGGTGGCGACAATGCTGCCCTATACAATTGGTTTTTTAATCGTATGGCTGCTGTTACTGGTGGCATGGATACAGATTGGCGTGCCACTGGGGCCAGAAGGACCACTACGCTACGTATATAATTCATAGTTGGCTATGCTATTATTCGCGCCTTTATACTTCCTGTTTCACATTCATGGCTAACGAAACTATATACAAAGTAGTCTTCCACAATCAGGGCAAGATATATGAAATCTATGCCCGGGATGTGCACCAGAGTGGCATGCTGGGTTTTATCGAGGTTGAAAAACTGCTTTTTGATGAACATACCACTGTTGTTGTCGATCCCGCTGAAGAAAAGCTAAAAAGTGAATTCAAGGGTGTAAACCGGAGTTATATTCCAATGCACTCGGTTATACGTATTGATGAAGTTGAGAAAGAAGGTACCGGTAAAATAACTGATACCAAGCCCGGGGAGAACATTATGCCCTTTCCGGTCTATACGACATCGGCTGATACGGATACCTGAACCACGACACTGCTAACCGGTCTATTTGCTTTAACTTAACAGTTAACCCCTTTCTCGCGTTTATCAGGACGGAGCCTGCATGGTTTGCAGAAACACATATCGCGACGTTTTTCTAACATTATGCCTGGCTATATTCGTATCCGGCTGCGCGACTACGACATCGCCTGATGTAGTAGACAGGCAGCCCGAAACGCGCCTGAGCACATGTGAAGAGTTGGTTCACTCTGTGGATGAACTTGTGCAAGCTGCTGAGGTAACCGATCAGGCAAGCAATCGCATAAACCATTTTCCATTTCTGCGAACGAATCGTTTCCTTGCCAGTTTTAATGAGCAAATTGATAGCGCAGAACAATTTAATCAGCTAATCGAGAACTTACGTCAGCAGGCATTGACAGGTTGGCGTTTTGAAATCAATAACCTGGGCCAGGTAAAGTCCGCGGACCTATTTTCGCTTGCTTCACAGCTTGGCACAGATAGTCTTCATTCAGCGCTTGATGAGTGTAGTCAATTACTGGTTGAATCAAGTTTTAGGAAACAAAGCAGCAAGGAACGCCTTCTCGCCAACAACCTTGCCCCTGATGCGTATCGTAACTGGCAGCGAATAATCGGCCTTTATCCACTGGTTAGCCCTTTTTTTAAACTTGGCATACTGCAATGGCATGGTGAGACAAGAGAAACATATGCTATAGGACGTACTGGCTTGCGGATTAAAGGCGAGCTAATGCACTACCATGACTTTCCAGGGCGACTGGAATATGACGATAAGACTGTTAAACAACTACCAGGCAGTATCTCGAATAACCCACTGGGCATTCCTGAGCCCGACAAAAAAACATTACGGGCGTTATTTCATGCCCATGCGCCCGTGTTGGAAATTGATACGGTTGATCACGATGACCAGATTGGCAGCATTGGACTTGATGACGATGCCCGTGTCGACGTTGATACAAGCAAACCGGCCTACTATCAATATACAACGCATACACGAATAAACGATAAAATCCTGCTGCAGTTAAATTATATGGTTTGGTTTCCATCACGACCAAAAACATCCAGCTTTGATCTATTAGGCGGAAAACTTGACGGAATTATATGGCGTGTCACCTTGTTACCAGATGGCAGACCTCTTTTATACGACAGCATTCATACCTGTGGTTGCTATCACCTGGTTTTTCCAACCCAGCATGCGACAGTAAAATCAAATCAAATAGGCTTTGAGGAACCATTACTAATTTTAGATCCTGTACGTATCAATGATGACCAGCGTTTATTTGTAAGGGTTGCCAGCGGCACGCATTATATAGAAAGTGTGTATCCATCAAATCGGAAGTTACATAAAGCGGTTACAGTAGCGATAAAACATAAGGATGTACTGCGTTCATTGTCGACAGGGCAAAAACAAATGAGTTTATATGGCGGCAATGCCATTATTAATGACAGCGTTCGGCTTGAACGCTTTTTATTCTGGCCAATGGGTATAATTTCTCCAGGGGCAATGCGACAGCCGGGCCATCACGCCACCGCATTCATAGGCAGACGTCATTTTGATGATGCGTACCTGTTTGCACCTTACCTTGATATCAATGGTAGCGTAACCCGATGATGTTGAGACACATTTACTCTGCTCTATTCATCAGTGTTATTGCTTTAATACTGCTGCCTGCCCATGCAGCAACAATTGTCGACATTGATATAAATAACAAGGGCCAGCGCTATAACATGGTGGCCCAAATGCAGATCGATGCCAGGGCAGATATTGTGCTGAAGTTAATGAAGGACTATAGCCGCTTAACCAACATTAACCCTTACCTGCTTGAAAGTCGTATCTTGTCTAAAAGTGGTGAAGAAACCAGGGTAAGCATGATAACAAAAACGTGTTTTATGCTGATTTGTTACAAGATGAAGCACGTACAGGATTTTGTTCAGATCGACAACGACACTATCCAAAGTCAGTTTATTACCGAGTACAGTGATTTCAAGCACGGTTGGACACGCTGGAAAGCCAGCAGTAATAGCGATAATGGCATGCCGGTTACTTTATTGACCATTGAAGTAGAAGTAGAACCCGATTTCTTTATTATGCCCGTCATTGGTCCTCGAATTTTGAAAGACAAGCTCATTGAAGTGACCGAGGTAACAGTCAAGAACCTTGAAGCAAAAGCGCAACTGATCGAAAAGCAGGCCGGCGAATAGACCTAGGTCAGCAGCTCACGAACGTGCGCAACCACTGCATCGGCATTACCTTGCAGGTTATAGCCACCTTCCAGTATGGATACAATCCGACCATCACAATAATCTCTGGCAATCGTCTTCAATAACCGCGTCAGACTAATAAAGCCATTATCAGTCACGTCAAAACAGCCAAGCTTGTCATGTTGTTTACTATCGAAGCCGGCAGATATCAAAATAAAATCCGGTTTGAATGTTGATACAGCCGGGATTAGAAAATCCTCGTAGGCTTTAACTATCATGGCATCAGTTGTACCACATGGAAGATGTATATTGATGTTATAGCCAGTGCCGGCCCCTGTGCCCGTTCTGGCCGGATCGCCTGTGCCAGGATATGCGTACTGGTCATGCGACGAAAAGAACAACACTGACGGATCATCATAGAACATTTGCTCTGTTGCATTTCCATGATGGTAATCCCAGTCGACAATCAGTATTTTTTTAAAGCCATATTTTCGTTGAGCATAGCGAGCGGCAATGGCAACGTGGTTAAAGTAACAAAAACCCTCTTCCTTGCCCGTGTTCAAGGCATGATGCCCTGGCGGACGTGTTGCACAGAATACATGTTGTAGACTTCCTTTCGCGACCTGGTCTACTGCACCCAGCGCAGCACCGACTGCCGCTGTAGCAACCTCATACGCTTGCGGATACTTCTGCTGGATAGATTTAATGTGCGCATCGGTGTGGAGTTGACCGATCCATTCAAGCACGTCCGTCTTTAATGCAGGCAAGACAAGCGACTGCATCAGCCCTGATTCTTGCATTGCCGTGCTGATATACCTGTAACGCGCCGGCGATTCAGGGTGATCCGGGTAT
>JAAUYM010156325.1_pt1 | contig 13227 bp, 11 predicted proteins | sample 7278001 | NCBI WGS metagenome assembly JAAUYM01 (sample SAMN14350224, study PRJNA611818) | marine sediment metagenome | isolation source: surface marine sediment (1.8m) | place: French Polynesia: Moorea | collected 2018-08
TCCTGTGGGGAATGCGCTAGTGTCGAACATGCACGGCACACACTCACACATATCCACTTATGGCAATGATACGGCCGGACATTTCTACTTCAGAGTATCCCAAACGCAGTGGTCAGAAGCGTCTGCCCTTTTTTCGGGGGGAATTTTGCACAATTTTGCTTCATGTTGCATGAAGGTTGTTCACCATCATTTACATCTTGAGCATAAAAGTGGCAACTGAAAAAAATTGAAGCAAGTTTTCGGAATTTCTTCGCCCGCAGTCGTGTGCGGAATCTTGAACGGATCCGACAAGAAGTGATCGCAATTTTTTTTAAGATTCAGCTCACGATTTGACCCAAAAAAAGAGGACGGGCACACGTGGGCAAGCGGGGGGAAGGGAGGAGAGGTTTGACAGCCCCGCCCTCACGGAGCTCTTGTTAATTGAGTACCTCTTTCTCGCAGAAATATGTGATATTAAAAAGTTATTAATAAAAATTACATCTCTCTCCTCTCCCCCCCTCCCCCAAGATCGGAAATCTTACCTGAGGATTGACCCGGTGCCCATGTGTTGGAGGTAGCGAGTATTTCTTTCTTTCTTTTCTTTTTTTTTTTGCTGTGGTGTCTTTGCCACACTCACCCTCGTAAATTCCGTCCATCTGCCTGTAGTAGAGCCCGACCATGTGCCAGTAGGGGTCGGTGGCGCCGCTCTCCCTCACCCTCTTGGCGACCCACTCTTCGTTGGCGCGGAACCGGCCGCGGAGCCAGTGGCAGGCGGCCGGGGACTTGGCGCAGGCGTCCCCGCCGTAGAACTCGCGGTAGTACTCGGCCGTGCTCGTCCTGTTGGCACAACGGCGACGACATCAAGTTGTGTCGTGTTTAGTGTTGGGTGAGCTAGCCATCTAAGGCGTGGCAACCCTGCCCCACCTGGTGAGGTATCCCTCGGCGATGCCTGCGGCGAACGCCTGCATCTCGTCCGCCTTGGCCTCGTCCGTCTGCACCTCCAGGTACATCCAGCCGGTCTCCACCTGGGAGTTGGTCAGGTTTGCCACCGCCACCACCGTCGGGTCGGAGGAGAACGAGATGAGCCCGGGGAGCACCTGCGGTGGGCGCAACCGTGTTAGTAGTACAACTTATTTTTCAAAGTAATTTTGCTTGTTTCTCCTCACTTCTCACCTCCCACTTTCCGTCCCTGTTGGCGACGGAGACGGCCAACGTCTCGTCCATCCTCACCCGCTGCTGCAGGGAGTCGCGGACGGACAGCGCCGACAACGACAGCAGCGTCAGGAGCAGCCTCATCTTCTCTTCTACTCCTCTTACCTAATACTCGTACAGGTGATCATTCTTTCCTACATCTGTGTAGGTTGTTGAGCCAGTGTTCCCAACTCTCAAGTTCAGACGTGCCGAATTTCTCGCCAAAATGTGCCAGATTTGCGGCCAAAGTTTTGCTTGCCAAGCAGAATAAAAACATGCTAAGCATTAAATAACTTCCAACATTTTTAATGTTCAAACATGCCGAATTAGTGGGTTTTGGCTATGGAATATAGCCAATTAGCAACACTGACTCGGTGTGGAGTTGTCGGTCGAGGTACCGCAGAGGAAGGAAGGTGAACTTGGGCGTCGGTCCAAAAACTCTTCCTGTTCCACTAGCCTATTGCTATAGCGGCCCGTCTTGGGGAACAGAGGTGACTGAAAAGGAGGAGGAGGAGGCATAAAGTGGGGAAGAGAAGGAGGTAACCCCTCTTGAGTAATGCAAGTATGTACTACACTATACTGGACCTGGTGTGTCATCCCTCAGGACTTCTGGACGTTAAGTCACAGAAAGGTTCGGAGAAGAAGCACAGATAATTGTGAAGTTCCTTTGTTCCTATTTTTACAAATTTCCTCTTTCGATTTAGAAAGATTACTTATTTCAAGTCTTACAACTTTTAGCTAGGTACAACGTAGCATTGACCTACCTACCGGTATAACGGTTGCTTTGCTTGCTAGGATACTCTCTAGCATGGCATCCGAGATTCGTCATGATAAATCTCCAGCTAGGAAAACGCACCATCATGATCAGGATACAAATTAATCTACTAACCGTGTGCTCTGTCAGCTTAATTAACTTTTGCGTACTTTCCAGCGGAGCCTGCAACGGAGCTGGTTGCTGCAACAGCAGAAAAGGGAAAGAAGAAGATAGCTTTTTTTTCATTAAGCAACAAAGGCATTTTTGATTCTCTGAGCTCACAAAAAAAGCGAGCATCGCCAGTAATAAATTACTGAGAGGAAGATGAGTTTGTTTTTGCTTCTCAAGGGAGTGGGTGGGAATGAAGAGTCCTCCTGCTTTGTCTTCTTGCAATGATCCCTCCTGGAGAAAGGAGAAGAACCGAGGGAAGAAGAAGAATGATGTCAAGCGCCAAATTGAGCAAGTCTGAGTCAGCATAACTCTTATTTTACAAGTAGGAAGTTGGAAGGGAAGGGGTTTGAGAATTGGAGAGTTATGTGGGAGATAGGAAGTCGATATAAATTTTCAAACGTCATCCTTTCCTTCGGCTGCTGTATTAGACACACACTAGCAGACTTAAGACTTTTACGTACAGTATATGTACAGCACGTACAGCAGCGCAGTTGCCCATGCCATGAACACGCATTTATTGGTCTCCTCAAGGTGAACAAGCGAAAAATCAAAGCAAACTTAACATAGTCCAACTTTCTCTTTGCAACAGCCTCACTAACAATGTTATAGCTTGAGCTACCCGCCTCCCCTTCCCCTGGCCCCACCGCCGCCGTCCGCCGTCGTTGTCGCCATCTCCACCTCGGCCCTCTCCCCCTCCTCCTTGACCCGCTCCAGCAGGGCCCGCATCTCCGCGCTCCTCATCTCCAGCTTGTCCAGCTTGGAGAAGAGCCTGTCGAAGTCGGCCACTTCGATCTCCGCCCTGGCCTCGCCGGACATGAGGGCGGCCGCGCTCATCTTCCTCCTACCGCCTCTGCCGCCGTCCGTGATCGCCATGGCCATGCCGCGCTTGGAGGTAAACTCTGAGGAGAAGACGCGCTCCACCAGTGCGGCGATGCCGGCAAACTGCCTGTGGAAGGCGAACGCAGCAGCAGATTGGTTCTCAAACAATTTTACCGTCTCCCCCAGAGCATACCGCCACAGACACATTTTAAACTTTCTATCGTACTATGTACCTAAGTACGATACAGTGGAACCTCGATTAATTTCTTTAATAAAGTAGAATTTATTCCCCTGATGATTGGTCCTTAACTGCATAGAAATGGGTGCATCAATAGTTGATGGGAGTGAATGACCCTCTCGAGACCCTTTCAGAAAGGCCACTTTTTCCATAGGGTGAGAACCCCTGGAGTACACAAAACATTCATCATATGGCAGCAACAAGGCTGGACATTGGCTCACTTGTAGTTGAAGGAGGTGGGCAGGTGCGGCTTGAGGACGATGCCCAGCGTCTTCCACAGCCTCCTCTGCAGTTCCTGGTCTAGCTTCCCGCCCATCACCTCCTCCAGCGCTCGGATCGTCGACTTCGCCACCGGGAGGGAGGGAGGAAAGAAAGCAGATAAGGTAAAAATTCAAGCCCTTAAGGGACACAGAAGAGAATTTCAACTCCCCCCCCTCCCTCCTCCACTCTCCTAGGCCAACTTTTCCAACTTTTTCTTTCACTAAATCGAGTCTTTCCTTTCAATACTTCCAGGGGGGTGGCAAAGAAGGAGCAAGAGTTGCATGTGGAAATGTCTTTTTTTTTTTGCAAATTCGGAAATTTCAGGAGCCATTTTTTTTTCAATTTAGCACAGTGGTTCTCAACCTTCTTCGCGATCCTTGGAGCATATCGTGACCCATTCTATTGTGCATAACATTTCTCCTCTCAATTTTGGGTTGTGACCCACAGGTTGAAAACCCTATTGAGGTTGGTAACAGCAACTACCTGTTACCAAGGTAGCAAGTTTCAACAGAAAAAAACTTTTTGGTGGTGCGCCGTCTACTAGAAAATTTATGTCCCCGCCGTTGTACTGTATGTACGTAGATCGCCTGTATGGTACTACAGCAGTACAGTACTTGCATTTCTGGGCAAGATGGTTTTTTTCAGATCTTATTTCTTTTCTAGCTTTTGTTCGGTGTTGTTTCCACCTCGACGTTGTTCTGTCTGATACCGGTATCTTTTTTGGTAAAAAATCAATTTCGCTGAGAGGATTCAGTAGCTAGTACCCGTGGCGCAGATAATCTTTCTTTGTTGTCTGCCAACTCCTCTCCAATGCAACAGTGACTCTCGATTTGACGAATATCGCTTTTACTGCTTCTTGATTTTGAGACATCCCTGTGCTCATCAATTCACTATTATGCTAAGGCATGCATCTTAGTTTCACGATATTTTTTTCTGACCAACAACAATCTAAAAATGAGATTAGACTGTATTAGCTTGCACTGCAGAATTTTTCCCATCTTTTTTTACCCCTGTTCTCCTCCTCCTCCTCCTCCCACCACCACTCACCTCGTCCGTGAGCATGCCGTCCTTGAGGCTGCGGTGGCGGACAAACACCTTGTCGTACAGCTGCCGACGGTGGCTCGACACGGCAACGAACCTGGTTGTTCAAGATCTGGCACAGTCAACTCTTGATATATCAAAGGCATGTCAAAAGGGTTTTACTATAGTACGTAGTCCATGGTTGTCAGAGATGCCTTCACTATACTGAAAGTTTTCCAATCATCAAAAGTTGACAGCAGTATACCACATTAAAAGTACGTCTCGCTTCACCTGGAGAGGTATTCTATGGGTGTGATGGTCTCCAGCAGCTTGGCATCCATGGGCAGCTCGAAGCGGGACGACTGGAGACTGAACGTGCGAGGCAAGTGCAGCCAGAAGTCGCCGCCCTCATCGTCCTCGTCTAGGTGGAAAGTGAAACTGTCACTACTAGTTTTTTTTCCGGGAATTTTCGTGGGTTTGGCAAGTTAGAGAAGCATGCAGGTACGAGTATTTGTACACATAACGGACAAACAACGAAACGGCTAATTGAGTGATTATTTTTTTTAGGTTCCTTAACTACTCGTATACGTGTATATCATTCTTAATTGTCCCTACTACCATATATGACTTGCAGATAATTTGTCTGCATGTGGGTCATCATTCATCATGCGCGAAACGAGAACTTGGTAACTACGGCCTTGATAATTGGCACGTCACTGATGAGAAGAGGACCATCCTGGAACTGGGTCAGTTTTAGGTATAGTATAAACGAGAAGACATTTCATCCTCACTTTTGATACAGCTGTACGTAGTTAGGAAAAAATTAGAAAGCTGACGTTATACTGTAATGCAGTGGACCTCCGCTACAGTAAACTCCAGTATAGAAAAGCAGAAATGTTATAATTGCCAAATTTGCATTTTCTTCAGGTGGGATACCTGCTTCCTCTCCGATTCTACCATATCGGAGGTCCACTGTAACTCACACATAGTACGTAAATACTACGGCTAAACTAACGGACACACCAAAAGGTTAACCTTGAAAGACGTGAGGAGAGGGGGGAGGGGAGAGTTACAAACACACACAAGGATACTCTCGCTCGCCTCTTCCCTTTACGGGTGGAAGGAGGTAAAAGGTTCTGACTTGCTTCCTTTACCTTGACAGTTCAATCTAGATGCTGGAAAAAAGAAACGTCGGGGTGAAAAAAAAAAGAGAGGGGAAGAGGTTGGAGGGCGAAGGTGAAGGTGACAGAGCGACAGTGTTGCCAGACCGTGTCGTTTTGGTACCAAAAGTGGCGTGATTCAGACAATTCAGTTGTTGATAAAACTGCGGTTTAAATAGTGATTTTTCCACAAAATTAATTTACTGTTGGCAACTTGGCTCGGTGTCCAGCCGTCGGAAAAGTCAGTCAGTCACGTTATGAAGGCTGCTGGTGACGATGTAATCGTTTCTGCATTATAGGGTTTCCCCCCCCAAAAAAGTTGCTTTGATGATCGTCCTTGGAGGTTGGAGATGAAGGGTTTTTTTGCCAGTAGTGTGGAATTTGTTGTTTGTAAAGAGTCGAATTTGTAGGCAAAGTTAGATAGCCGCAAAAAGTACGAAGTAAGTAGTGGTATGTACTACAGTCAATATTTGATATACGGGTACGTAGTAAAGTCGGCTGTCAGCAGAAAAAAACTTTACTATTTCAAAAGTTTCACTATATCAAGAGTGTTTACGTAGTACAGTTTTTAAATGGTCCGTTTGAAAAATATTATTTTATCAAAAGTTGTCAATAATACCGTAGGCGAAAGATTTCAGACTCTTTCAGCCAGAGATTATATTTTTGCGAGTGTCTGTGCTTGTCTTGCCTGCCATATTTTCTTGTGTGCTTGGAAGAAATGAACAGGTGAAAGAGGAGGCACTGATGTGTACAGGGTATCCCAATACAGTGGTCATAAGTAACTGCATAATTCATTACCTTAAGGAAAGTTTTCTATGTAGAAACACTACGTTTTCTTGAAGCACATAAAACAGAACAAAAGCAAAGTGGCTTAAAAGTCCTTTTTTCTCCAACAAAAAATGCTCCACTGCATTTGGGACACCCTGTACCTACTACATCCGCCACTCTTCCACTTAAAAACACTCGCCTCTCCAGACGCTGACTAGCTCAAAAATGGACAACAAAACAACGGCCGTCTTCTGAAGTCGAAAAGAAAGCTGACATCGTCAGATCACCTTTGGTAGCAGTACTGTACTAGTACGCATAGGTATATGTATGAGAGCACAAAGTTCTCTTGCAGAAATGGTTGATTTTTCCCCCTTCCAGAGCAAATTCAACTCTCACCCTGCTTTCCTTGCGCGTCCTGAATATTGAGCTCCCTGTTGATCTGCGCAATCTCCTCCTCCGCCGACGTCTTGGCCGTGCCGTAGAACTTCTTGTCTCCCGCCGCCGCCGTCGCCGTCGCGGCGACCTCCTTGTTCTTGCTCTGTCTGACGGAGGTGGCCGACATCTCCTCCTGCTCCTGCAGACGCTGGAAAGGGATAACAGTTGCGTCATTCTCGAGGAGAGAAAGGGAGAAGAAGAAATCTGTCAATGTGTCTGTCATGTGCTGTGGTGTGACATCTTGTCTCCGCACGACGACGACAGTGATCTTTCCTTCTTGCAGAGTGTCGCTCAGGGGTTTAAAAATGTATAAGAGACATTTTTGTGGAGAAGCAAAAAAGTACTGTACAGTACACCCGACTTTCGATATGGCGAAAGCTGTCAATGTAAAGTAAAGGTTTCTCTGACAAGACAACCATTTTCTTTCCTACTACATAGTAAAAAAACTTGTTTTTGTCATGCTGACAAGTGTAGTACACATCGAAAGCTGACTGTACACGCAGACACTCAACAATAGATACTGCGTGAAATCTTGGGAATAAAACGCTTTGTAGCAGCACTATACTAGTACGTATTATTAAACGCGTGAATAAAGCACGATTTTTTTGTCACAAAATATGAGAAAATTTGCATAGTACACTGTGTACACATACCCGAACGTGTGCCTGCAAAAAAAAACCAGACACTTGTTTTTGAACCAACCACGTTTACACACTGTACATACTATGTACACACGTCTTGTTAAGAGCTCTCTCTCCCTGCAGCAGTACTTCAAAAATGTTTTCCAACGGCTCAAAGCTCTAAGCCTGGTACATTGTATCCACTTCCTGAAATGTTCATTGTACAACTGTACACATTACGTGGTATGCATAAAGTAAAGCTTTAGGATATGAACAGGTTTGAAGTCATTTTATTCTCAAATTTTTAAAGTCGGGAAAAAGTGGGATATACTACCTACGTACAGAGGGAAAGGGGGAGGGGTTAATGACCGGGGAACGAAGTTAGATGTAACAAAGTGGGTGCAGTACACGAGGTGTCAGCCTACTACAGTACAAAGCCCATCTCTTCCTACTCCCAGCCCCCCGCTTCCGAAGCAGGAAGTCACACTGACTAGGAGCAATCAACGAGGAGAGAGAGACACATGAAGGATGTGTCTGCGCCAGGGTTGCCAGGTCCGCAAGGTCGAAAAAAAGGTCAGGCAGTGTTACAAAAGAACTCAAACAGCAAATAAGAGAAAGCCAGAAAAGACCAGATGCACCGACTTCTGGACTTTTTTATTTACGAGTATATTTATATTATTTTTTTTGCTTTCTAGCAATAAATTTTTAGCCAGAATTTTTGAAGAAAGAAAGATCTTTCCAATCTTGTTTTGAAAAGGCCAAGCTGGCATCCCTGGCCTGCGCGGCTCATCCTATTCCATTGTCTATTAAGAGTTTGTTGTTTTTGTTTTCTCTCTCTCTCTCTCTTTTACCCCCGGTCCCTGCGGCTTGCCCTTCACCGCCAGCACCAGGGGAACGCCCTGGGAGGATGGATAGGAGAGAATGAGACGTCAGAGGACGAGATGAGGAGGGGGAGGAAGAGAGCGAAAGAAAAGAGATGAAAACAGAAGGCAGGGAAGAGACAATGGCGATAGAGATTCTAAAACATACAGAATCGTATTAGAAAGTTCGACGTCTAGCTTTTCCGCTTCCTAGTAGTCGTCGTACAGTCAGGTAGTAGTGTGTAGTGATACAGGATGTCCAAATAAAGACCTGCTTGGCTTTTCCTAGGCTTTTGTTTAAATAGAATAGTTGGTAAGGAGAAAAATGTTAATTAAGTCAAGATTCCTTGCTAATTCTGACTGTATCATATTGAGTTCAGGCAATTGGTCCAAAAAGTATCGTACCCTGTCTCAATTCTGGAACAGCCTGTACCTACGTGTAGCAGTATAACAAAACAGACTCCATCGTCAACTTTTCGAACACGATGGGGAAACTCTCTCTCTCCAGATATCAAAGGCGAAAAAAAAACTTTCTTCCTCTCCTTCTCAACTGGGTGGAACTAAATGTGGCAGAAAGGAAGTCTCTCCCTCTCTGAGGCCAAATAAAATTTTGAAGAAAAGAATCAAGAAAGATGTTGATTCAGCACCTTCAGAAAGCGCGTTTGCTTTTAGCTTTCGTAGCAATCTGCACTTATCCAGTTGGTTGTCCTCGGAAAAGCGACTTTTCAAACATTTCGAAAACCCCTCAAAAAAAGGGGGGGGGGTCGTCGTAGTTCGTCTTACAGGATGGCTTTTTTAAATGTCCGGAGAGAAAGTCTGTTGGTCGCGGTCAGCCCGATCGCAGTTCCATCCCGTCACCATCGGTTTCCAATATTTATTCCCTCCGTCCAAACTCCCCCTCTCACCTTTGCGTCGAACTTGTTCTCCGGCGCGTCCATCCACATCTGCTTCTGCAGCGACTGCAGCGCCTTCTTCTCGAGCGGTCGCGCGGCCTCTTCCGCGGCCGCCGCCGTGCGGATGGCCGGCCGCGTGGAGTCGTCGTCTCCCCCCAGGGAGGAGAGGTACGAGGACGCGCCGTGGTCGTCCCTGCCTGCGCCCTCCGCCACCGCCGCCGCCGCCACCGTCGCCCCCCTGGCACCGCGGATCGTGCGCTTCTTGGACCTCTTCCTCGACTGCTGCTGCTGCTGCTCGTCCTGTTGTTGTTGTTGCTGCTGCTGCTGTTTGGCACCGTCGAAGGAGAATGCGGTCTCCATCGTGGAGGCGGAGGCGCCTGTGCCTGGGGTCAGCGGGGTTAGCGGGGCGTCGCTCCGGGCAGAATCGATCTGAGGGAACAAGAACAATATGTCGCAGAAATGAGAAGAAAGCACCAGTAGAGTCCGGAATTGTACCATTGCTTTGACCAACAGGATTGAAACATTATTTACCCTCAGGAGCTTGATGGTTCATTTGCTCTAGATTGGGCTTTCATCTTTGCCCCCCCTTCTCCCTCCGCCCCAGTTTCCTGTTTCCCTCAAGAGAAGTCAGGTAATGATGGTGCTCAGCTGCGGTAGCATGATCCCTGCTACAATTAGTTTCCGTGAGATTATTGTACTTACAGTCGAACTCGGTAAATCAGGACACGGTTAATCGGGAATGTCGATTAGTTGGAAAATCGGGAACAATGCCCTGCCTAAATCCCAGAAGCCACTATTCGGTTAAGCAGGAAAGTCGGAAAATAGAGGAGAAAATCGGGCTATCTCGCAAACTTTCCCAATTGTCCAAGTTCGACTGTACTAGGTAGTACGGATCACTGTAAACGTGAATATAAGTACACATACACATACTACGTAATTACCAGGTTCTTTTTGTTTGTCTGGAAAGAAATGACTTTTATTTAGAATGTGGGGGAAACCCATCACCGGTATATTGATACCACGTTCGCTGGCCTTAGTAAGAAAAAAGCCCTTTTTGTTAGTGTTGTAGGTAGGGGAGTACTACAGTAAAATCTCGATATAACGACGAATATCAGTTTAATGAGACTAAGTGCGTACTGTTACAGTGGTACTACAGTAGTATCTCAATACATCAACAAATCTCCCCTTAAGTATGTTTTCTCTGCTGACCAAGATTGCTATACTATCAAGATTCCACTGTACCCGGAAGCAGCTTCCTCCCGGTTCCCTCTCCCCCTTCCCGCGTCGCCGCCGCTCCTCCATCGTCGCCGCAGCCGCCGCAGCCGCCGTCGTCCACAGCGGCGACGACGATGACAGCGACGAGAAGGAGGAGGGCCTGGTCATGAGCAGCACGCTCCGGATGAAGTCCAGCCCCGCGCTCTCCCTCCTCCCGACCATCATCCCGGCCTTCCTTGCCAGGATGCTCCTCAGCCCCGCCTTCGTCCTCCTCCGCCTCCACCACAGCCAGCCCTCCTCCCTCCTCCGCCGCAGCTCCTCTTCCTCTTCCTTCCTCCTTCGATGACAGAGACAAACTCCACCTCCTCCTCCGACCCCGTTGGTCACGATGGAGGCCACCACGACGGTGCAGCTCTTTCTCCCCCCGCCGCTGCCGACCACATTTGAAGTCACTGCAAACCCGGTGCTTCCCATCCTCCTCCTCCTCATCATCATCACCATCTTTTCTTGCTTTTTCTCCTCGTTTCCGGGCTGTGCAGCCCGCACGCAGAAGTCCGGATCACCCTCTTTGCCGCCAGAGTAGTAGAAAAATACTGTACAGTAGAACTCCGGTATAGTACGTAAACTCCGCAAGGAGTAAAAGAATCTTATACATAGTACAGTAATACCTATCTGCCAGTACATGCTAATGTATTGTTTAATTTTTTTCTAGTCTGCCTAGTAGAACCTGCTGTGCCCTTGAACTGATGAAACAACAAGGCGGAAGGTGGTGGGTGGTGGTGGTAATGAATGCAGTGAGAGAAAGCGCCCCCTCTCTTTTTTTTCTCCGACTTTTCCTCGGCAAAAGTGCGAGGGGGGGGGGCACGCACCTTTCAATTTCATAACATTTTTTTTTTCAAACGAAAAACGGGAGGGGCAGGGGAGTGAGTGAGTTCAAAATTGAACTTGAGCGCGCACTCCCCCTGCCCAGCAGTGAAAGATATTCTCAATTGCAAAAAAAGAAGAAGCCGAACCTGCTGACATGAACGCCATGGAGTTGGTGGAAGTCCCGGCCCACGTCATCAACGTGGAAGACACCACCAATGAAATCCCCGGTGTCTTTCCCAGCATGGACGTGGTCAGCCAGATGGCGGGGCCCTTCACCCCTTCAGGCCGCCCTAGTCTACAACCCGGACCAAAGCATCCAAAGGCAGAAGTGGGTCGTGGTCAACCTGAAGAACATCGTGGAGTCCACGCTTCCTCACTACCTGAGGCTCCACCAAGACCTCTCCAAAGACTTTTGCTGCCAGCTGCATAGGATCTCCTTCAAGTCCGGGATGGCGAGCAAGCCCACCCACGATGTCTACTTCCACAACAGGATCTGTGCCGGGATCGACTGCAACGTGGAAGAGAAGAACAAGCAGGCATGCAGTCAGGACCTTCTACGTGAGGATGACAAAGAAGAGAATGCCTATGGAGGCCTACATGCGGCGCGTGGATGACTTTGACGAGAAGCAGTGACCCTACCTCACCTACCAGGCCCGGGAGCATAAGGTTCACCTACCAGGCCCGGAACCTTATGCTCCAGGCCTGTTAGGCGAGATAGGGCCACTGCTTCTCGTCGAAGTCGTCCACGCACCGCATGTAGGCCTCCATAGGCCTTCTCTTCTTAAAGCACTACCCATACCCATATCTATCCCCGCCTACCTATCCAACGACTTGACTATATCGGAGGCCTACTGTACCAGTGTACAGTACTGTGTTACATACTACTACTATCGTGTCGCACGTCCTTTGGCGGCTCATCCTCAATCGAGGGCCGTAACTGCATTTCCTCCTCCGGGATGGCGTCCGCTTCCTGTCGCCGTCGGCCGTGGCGATGGCGATGGCGATGGCGATGGCGACGACACTTTAGCCTCCTTCCTCGGATCTCCAGCGGCGACTCATCCGGTCTGAAATCCGACTCTCGTTCCTGCTCTTCCCCAACCTCCTCTTCTTCCGTCCCTCCCGTTGATGATGGGCTGCAGATGGTGATTTCGGGCACCGCCGCGGCCGCCGCCGGCGCCGCCGCCGGCGCCGCCGCCGGCGCCGCCGCCGCTCCCGCCAGAGACCTCCTGATTGGGACCCGTTCCCCCGCCAGCCTCAGTTCGCGACATCTCTCGAGGCTCTTTCTAGCCTCGCCTTCCAGGTACTCCCTGAAGGCCTCCTTCACGTCGATCGCACCCTCTTCCTCCTCCTCCTCTTCTTCTTCTTTCTCCTCCTCCTCCTCTGTCGGTTCCGTCATGGACGGCCTCTTGGCTATCCCGAAGGTCTCCTCCAGGTCCCTCCTCACCTGCTGCAGGCTCCTGGCGCAGGACCTGGCGTGGTATCTCACAGTCCTGTCGTACGGGAACTTCTTCACAATCAGCTTCTTTACTTCCTTCTTCTTTCTCTTCCTCCTCCTCCTCTGTCATTGCGGAATTTTTGCAATGTAGTTTATCTGGCATTTTAAGACCAGTGCAAATTACTTAATGCAATATGTGAAATTAATTTCGTACGTGCCACTTTTTTTTTAAATGCCAGATAGTCATTGCGTCCTAAACCCTCTTGATCCTCCTCCCGGGCTTGTCATCGCCCTCGTCCGCCACCCTCTTGGGCGGGATGCTGTCCAGGAATTCCCTGATTGGTCTTCGGTGCTGGCTCCTCCAGACGCCGTCCATGAGCCCGCGACAGGAGCCCAGGAAGGAGACGAACTCGTCCGGGAAGTAGGCGTCCTCCGACCTGGGCTCCTGTCGCGGGCTCATGGACGGCGTCTGGAGGAGCCAGCACCGAAGACCAATCAGGGAATTCCTGGACAGCATCCCGCCCAAGAGGGTGGCGGACGA
>JAAUYM010029058.1_pt1 | contig 13224 bp, 10 predicted proteins | sample 7278001 | NCBI WGS metagenome assembly JAAUYM01 (sample SAMN14350224, study PRJNA611818) | marine sediment metagenome | isolation source: surface marine sediment (1.8m) | place: French Polynesia: Moorea | collected 2018-08
CATTGCCTCACAGAAAGCTGCCACGTCCTCGATTTTGACCTTTTCTAAGGGCTTATTTTCGATGAACGCCAGAAAGGCAGCCACGTCCCGCCGATAAGCCGCCTGGGTGTGGGGTGACTTCCCGTGCAGCCACAGGGCGACCAATTCCCCATCGGTTTGGCAATCGGTTAGGGAGGCACCAGGCGCATTCTCCCTAGTGTAATAAGTCACCATAGCCAGAGATTTCTCTAGATCTCTCTGATTTTACGCCAAATAACTACGACTTATTTGACCATTGTCTCGCTCTCGTTTAACCTCTAATCAAGCTCAATCAACCCACAGCGGCACGAAGTGGAACTCCTTGCCGCTAAACAAACCCTTGTCGCTGAGCTTCAAGTCGGGAATGACTAAGAGCGCCATAAAAGAAAGGGTCATCAACGGTGCCCAGAGCGTCGAACCAAGCTGTTTGGCTTTGGCATCGAGGCGGTAGTAACGTTGGGCAACTTTGTAGCCGTCCTCTGCACTCATCAGACCGGCCACAGGCAGCGGGAGAACTTCGACGGAGTTTCCCTCGACTGCGGCGATGCCCCCCTGGGCGCGAATCAAGGCATTTACGGCAGCGCAGAGTTCGGGGTCCGTTGTGCCTACGGCAACAATGTTGTGGGAGTCGTGAGCCACGCTTTCTGCCAGCGCTCCCCGCTTGAGTCCGAAATTCTTAATCAGGGCAACAGCAGGGGTTGTATCGGCATAGCGGTTGACCACGGCAATTTTCAGAATGTCGCGCTCGATGTCGGAGGCGATTTCCCCATCCCTGATGGGGGCAGGCACATGCCTTTCCAAGGTCATCAGCTGACCGTCAATGGCTTCGATTACCCGCGCGGTCGAACCGCGCTCTCTCAGGCGGAAGTCTGCGACTGTCTTTTCTGAAGTGGCAAAGTGATTGACTGGCTCCACAGGCACCGACGGCAGCAGTGCTTTCCCTTCCTCGGCAACTAGGATGCCTTTGCAATAGGTGCGCTGAACCGCGAATTCACGGAGATTGTTCACCACGAGCAAGTCGGCAGGCTCGCCGATGCGCAGCAGTCCGACGTTGAGGTCATAGTGCAGGACGGGATTGACACAGGCGATTTGCAGCACTTTCATCACGTCGTAGCCCAGCGCCACGGAACGCCGCACGAGTTCATTGATGTGCCCGCTCACCAAGTCATCGGGATGCTTGTCGTCGCTGCAGAACATGCACTGGTCGGGGTGGGAATCAATCAGGGGGTGCAGGGCTTCGTAATTTTTCGCCGCCGAGCCCTCGCGAATGAGAATCTTCATTCCGGCTGCCAGCTTGTCCCGCGCTTCGGATAGCGTGCAGCACTCGTGGTCAGTGGCAATCCCGGCACCAGCATAGCGGCGCGCTTGGTCGCCGCGCAGTCCCGGTGCGTGACCATCAATAGGTAATCCCAGTTCGCGGGCAATCTGAATTTTTTCCCTGACCTCCGGCTCTCCAGCCAGAACGCCCGGAACGTTCATCACCTCGCTGAGGTAAGAAATGCCATCCTGCTCGAAGAGTTGGCGAATTTCGGAAGCAGAAAGTTCCGCGCCTGCCGTCTCGAAGGGCGTGGCTGGAACGCAGGAGGGAGCCCCGAAAGCGATCTCAAACGGCGTTTGGGCGGCATTGGCGAGCATGAAGCGGACGCCGGTCAGCCCCAGGACATTGGCAATTTCGTGGGGGTCGGAAACCGCTGCCACTGTGCCGTGCACCGTCGCCAGGCGGGCAAATTCGGACGGCACGAGCATGGAGCTTTCAATGTGCACGTGAGCATCGACAAAGCCTGGGAGGAGATAATGGTCGTAGCGCCGTCCCTCCTGGCGAGTGATGGAACGAATGCGTCCCCCCTCAATCAAGACGGTTCCGGGAAAAATGGTTTGCTGGAAAATGTCTACGATGTTTCCCGAAACGCTAAAAGTTGACATAGCTCACCTCCTGGAAAATTAAGATCGGGTAGGAGGCTAAGGAAGCGCGAGCAGAGCACGATGAAGCCTTTCAACTCCATGCTACTCCTCTAAGGCGTAGATAGCGGGAAGTTGTCGGTACTTCTGGTTAAAGTCAATGCCGTACCCCACGATGAAACGGTCGGGTACACTTAGCCCTAAATAATCAATGGTCACTGGCACCTGCCTGCGGGCGGGTTTGTCCAGCAAGGCGCACAGCTTGAGGGAAGCCGGCTGATAGCGTCTCAGGTAATCCAAGGCAGTAGCCGTGGTAATGCCCGTATCTACAATGTCCTCCACCAAGACCACATCCTGACCCCTGACAATCTCTTCTGGCAGCCCTATGACTACCTCTGCTTGCCCCGAACTAACTGTAGAGGAACCGTAACTGGACAGGCGCATGAATTCGATGCTGTAGAGCGGTGTCTTCATATTTCTGACCAAGTCGGCGAGAAAGATAAAGGCTCCTTTGAGTACCCCCACCAGCATCGGGGAGCGATTCTGATAATCTCTGTCCAGCTCTTGCGCCAGTCGTCTCACGGTGGCGGCGATTTTTTCTTCGGATATCAGGTGAACCAGTTTTCTTTCCATCGCTTCCCCAGTCCAATACGGGCTTTTACCAAGCAATATACAAGTAGCGTTTCCATCCGCTTGTGTAAATTTTCTCGGAGCGATCGCCTCACTGCAATGCCTCTTAGTTGAAAATAGTAATTAAGAGCAAGTTAAGCCGAGCACAAGAGCTTGCTCTAGGTAGCCATGACGGGTGAAATCCACTTTTTACTTAACGAGCGCCAAGTTTGTACTTCGCAAGCTCCTGGCATTACGGTGCTAGACTATCTGCGCAAGATAGAGCGACTCACAGGGACTAAAGAAGGTTGTCGGGAGGGAGGTTGCGGTGCCTGTACGGTGCTGCTGGGTGAGCTTCAAGGGGAACAAGTTTGTTACAAACCTGTTGCATCGTGTCTGCTTCCTCTAGGAGAGGTGCATCTTAAACATTTAGTCACGGTGGAAGGTCTGAATCAGGCGCAGCTTTCTCCAGTACAGCAGGCTCTTGTAGATGAGGGAGCGACCCAATGCGGGTTCTGTACGCCTGGGAGCGTGATGTCGCTGACCGGATACTTGATGGCAGCAGGGACAGAAATTAGCTCCGAGGGCATGAAAAATTCTCTCGGCGGCAATCTCTGTCGCTGCACTGGCTACGCTTCTCTTAAGCGTGCGTGTACTTCCTTGGTGAAGTCCATTGGCAATGGAGCTAAATCCAGCCATCAAGATTTGATTGCCAAGGGAATACTTCCTGAATATTTCCGAGACATTCCTGAGCGTCTGGGTCAGTTACCCCAACCCGCTTTAGAGAATGGGAAAGCAACGCCTGATTTTGCGCTCGCCGGAGGCACTGAGCTTTATGTACAGCACGGTGACATCCTGCCAGAGTCTCGGGTGAGGTTTTTAAGCCGCTCTCCTCAGATGAAGGGAATTTTAAACTATGACGCTCAGATTCACATTGGGGCACTGACGACGTTTGCCGAATTTGCTTCCCATCCTATAATTATCCAAGTCATTCCCGACATTCAAGCCTACGTGCATCGGATCGCCTCTTGGCAGATCCGCAACCGTGCCACCTTGGGCGGAAACGTCGTTGCTGCTTCCCCCCTAGGAGATGGAAGCATCCTGCTGTTAGCATTAGATTCTCTTTTGGTGCTAAAAAACGGGGTCACAAGCCGTACAGTTCCTATCAAAGAATTTTTCCAAGGATACAAAGACACCGCGAAAAAGCCTGGGGAAATTCTGAGTGAGATTGTTTTTCCCGTACCGTCTTCAGCGACCAAAATCAATTTTGAAAAAGTATCGAAACGCCAATATTTTGATTGTGCTGTAGTTAACAGTGCGATTAAGGTTCGCTGTGAAAATGACGTCATCCGCGAGATAGCAATTTCTATGGGAGGGGTGTCTCCTATTCCCCTTTTCCTCCAGCAAACCAGCGCCTACTTCATCGGCAAACAGGTTTCTCCTGATGCCATTGAGGGGGCTTTCCCCATCCTTGGGCGTGAAATCTCCCCCATTAGCGACGTGCATGGTTCTGCCAGCTACAAGCGACTCTTAGCCCGCCAACTGTTAATTGCCCACTTTACCAAGTTGTTTCCCGAATTTTTGCAAGTGAGAGAGTTTTATGAAAAGAATTGATGCCGCCTACCACGTTAGGGGAGAAGCGGAATATGTAGACGATATGCCCCTACCAGCAGAAATGCTGTATGCCGCCGTATTCGCCTCGACTGTTGCTCGTGGAAAAATCTTAGCCCTGAATCTCAAAGAGGCGCTGGCGCCCGATGGAATTGTGGCTGTTTTCACGGCGGAGGATATTCCTGGCAGTAACCAATGGGGCAGCATTATTCCCGATTGGCCATTGCTGGCTACCGATGAGGTTTATTATCTGGGACAGCCAGTGGCGGTGGTGGTGGGGAAAACCCAGGCGAGCGCCCAAAAAGCAGCCAAACGGATCGCCATGCAGGTGGAGGAACTCCCCGCGCTCGTCGAGCCGCGAGAAGCCTTTGTTCGAGGACAGATTATTGGAGAGCCAAGAACTTTTGTCCTGGGTGATGTCGATCGCGCCTGGGACAAGTGCGACCTAATTGTAGAAGGAACCTGTGAAATCGGCGGACAAGAACACCTGTACTTAGAAACCCAACGCGCCCGCGCTATTCCCCTAGAAGGCAAAACCATGCGCGTTTACTCAGCTACGCAAAACCCCTATGCAGCACAGCGAACCATCGCCCAAATGTTGGGCTTGCCCTATCACGCCATTGAGGTGGATGTAAAACGCTTGGGAGGAGGCTTCGGAGGCAAGGAAGAACAGGCAACACTGTGGGCAAGTTTAGCAGCTTTAGCAGCATGGCACTTACAGAAACCCGTAGAACTAGTTTTGTCTCGCTTAGACGACTTGAAAATGACAGGAAAACGCCATCCCTACTCCTCTGATTTCAAAATCGGAGTGACTAAAGAAGGGAAAATCCTTTCCTACGAAGTCAAGCACTATCAGAATGCTGGGGCTTATGCAGATCTCTCGACGGCTGTTTTAGAAAGAACCCTATTTCACAGCACTAACGCTTACTTTATTCCTAACGTTCGTATCTTTGGGGCTTCCTGTCGCACCAACCTGCCACCGAGTACGGCTTTGCGGGGGTTTGGCGGACCGCAGGCGATGTTTGTCATGGAAAGTGCCATTACTAAGGTGGCGGAAAAATTAGGTGTATCCCGCGAGGAGATTCAGTGCAAAAATTTGCTCCAAACAGGCGACGTATTTCCCTACGGACAGCAGATGCCAACAAACAGCCTCCGCCGGACTTGGTCAGAAGCAGAACAAACCTATAACTTGGCAGAAATTAGAAATCGCGTCGCTGATTACAATGCCAGTCATTTTGAAACTAAAAAGGGCTATGGGGTGATGCCTATCTGCTTTGGTATTTCTTTCACGGCAACGTTTCTTAACCAAGCCAGTGCCTTAGTTCACGTTTACACCGATGGCAGCGTGAGCGTGACTACAGGCGGCGTGGAGATGGGGCAAGGATTGAGTACCAAGATTGCTGCGATCGCATCCAAGGCTTTTGGCATTGGAATACACCGCATCAAAATTGAGACTACCAACACTACCCGAATTGCCAATATGCCTCCCACAGCCGCCAGCGTCACCACTGACTTGAATGGGAATGCGACTTTGCTGGCGATCGGTCAAATTTTAGACCGCTTGAAAGTGGTGGCGGCAAAAGAATTGGGAGTTGCCGATCCAGATAAGATTGCGCTCGCCGATGAAAAAGTCCTCTACGCCGGACAAGAAACCGACTGGACTTGGGCGCGTTTGGTCGAAGCAGCCTCTCTGTCTCGCACGAATCTCTCTGCCCACGCCTTTTATGCCACACCGGGCATTGGGTTTGATCGCTCTCGGGAGAAGGGACACCCCTTTGCTTACCATGTCTGCGGCACGGCGATTGTTGAAGTGACGCTAGATTGCCTGCGCGGGACTTATGAAATCGATGCGGTTAAAATCGTTCACGACCTGGGGCGATCGGTGAATGAACTGGTAGATCGAGGACAAGTAGAAGGAGGGTTAGCTCAAGGGTTGGGTTGGATGACAATCGAAGACTTGCGCTTCAACGACAGGGGTCAATTACTCTCCAACAACCTGGCGACTTACAAGATCCCGGATGTCTACTTCATGCCTGACGCGATCGCCATCAAGTTCTTGACTGACGAGAATCCCGTCGGACCCTATGGTTCCAAAGCAGTGGGAGAACCGCCGCTGATGTATGGCATTGGGGGATTTTTTGCTATTCGTCAGGCGATGAGGGCGTTTCAGCCTCAGCAGGAGTTCGCGTTCGCATCTCCGCTTACGCCAGAGAGAGTGCTGTGCGAGTTGTATGCGGAAGAGCTGCAAGAAATGGCTGAGTCAATCGCTTTCAGTCCCACATTTCAACCTCAATTCAGGTAGGATCCCCGCATTTCTCACAAAGAGGGCGTTTTTCTTTGTGAGAAATGCGGGATTAATTTATAATCTAGGAATTCTGGCATATCATAAGCTGTTATGCATTTATTTTGATTGCTCACAAGCCTTGCTGTAAGAGGTCTGGACTTCAAAAATCCCAATTTAAATGCGTGTCAGCTTACTCGCAAATGTACTAGTGCAGGCTAGCAGAAATAACCCACCAGTTAACAAGCGGCAAAACTCTTATAATAAAACACTTTTGACTTTTGACTTTTGACTTCCGCGTAGCGGCACTAGTAAATCTCTTTTAGTCAATCTCGTAAATTGGAGACAGAATAAGCATTGGAAGCAGCAAAATTTGAACTAGGTCAAGAAGATCGCACTGGTGGTCCCTTAGCATCTGTAGACGAAGGACTTGGAGAACTGCCCGAAGGATACGGAGAAAGCCGGATTGTATTGATGCCCCGCGATCCCCAATGGGCTTATGCTTACTGGGATGTCCCCAATGAGCATAAGGAAGAATTGCGCCGTCAAGGAGGGCAAAAACTGGCTCTGCGTCTCTACGACGTTAGTGATATCAACCTGGAATACCAAAGCCCCCACAACGTTCAGGAATATCTCTGTGATGAGCTAGCACGAGAGTGGTACATGCCCATCCCAGTGAGCGATCGCGATTATGTAGTTGACATCGGCTATCGCTGTGGTGATGGTCGTTGGTTGGTTTTGGCTCGTTCTGCCCCCGTGCGCGTTCCTCCTGTTTATCCTTCTGATTGGATTGAAGATGTATTCATCACTGTCAACTTCGATGAAGATCTGTGCGGTAGAACCTTATATGAACTGGGTTCACCCACCAAGGGCATGGCTGCGATCCACGATAAAATCTTTGGTTTGTCTCAGAGTGCCGAAGAACAGAGGGTTACAGGTTCTCTGTTCGGTTCGATGCAGCAAGTTCCCATTAGTTCCTACGTCTTCCCTTCTGGCATTGGTATGTGGTCGGGTGTGGGCATGATGATGTCTGGCATTGGTATGTCAGGCGTGGGCTTTTCTGCCTCCATGCCACCCCTACGTCCGCGTAAGTTCTGGTTAGTTGCAGATGCCGAGTTAATTGTTTACGGCGCAACTGAACCTGATGCGACAGTTACTATCGGTGGTCGTCCGATTCAACTTAATCCCGACGGTACTTTCCGCTTCCAGATGTCTTTCCAGGATGGGCTGATTGATTATCCGATTATGGCAGTCGCTGCGGATGGGGAACAGAGGCGATCGATCCACATGAAGTTTACGCGGGAGACACTTGAGCGGAATACGAATAGCACGGATGAGGCAGAAGAGGAAATAGAAATCCCAGGAGGATGGAAAAGCATAAAATATATTGAGCAATTAGCACTAGATGAATACTATAAATTGGAAAGGCTCAGTAAATTAGAAAAAGACAAATGGTTCACAGAAGGATTTGATGAGGAAAAGCTTACCGAATTAAAGCAATTCTATAAAGAATTTTCAAAGCAAAAAAAAGCAAGGCAACTGATCGAAGAAACTCTCCTAACTCTATACAGTAGAAAACTGAACAACAATCGTCTAATCGATATAAAAGAAATAACTGAAGTATTCATACCAAAGCTCATTGAAACATCAGCACATCAAGAAATTTCACTTCCTCAGTGTAAAAAAACGAATTTTCAACTAAACCTTGGCTTTAATCTCAGAGTAATCAAAAAGCTCTGGGATAACCTCGAAATAGCTACAGATCCACAACAAATTGCTGGTGACATTCCTCCTGATGTTTTTGTAGAGCTTGATTTTGATTACCCAGACTTTGGGAAAGACTTGGAGCGATGGGGAATACTTGGAGCGATATGAAGCTATCCTAAAAAAAAATCTAGAACGAGATTGACTCTAAATCGTTTGTGATTAGAATTTTCTAGCTATGGTTGTTTTGCAAACTAAATCCATCATAGGTTTTTTCTATATCAATAATTCTATTGAGGATAAATGTTATGCCTTCAAGCTTACTCAGTAAGGAAATTTGGGATAAGCTGTCCGATTCTCTAACCAGAAGATGGCAAATTAATCCTCTTAGACCTTCATGCGTATTTTGGGGAGGAGTTGTATATATTTGGGGATTGACTCACAACTGGACATATAATTGGAACTTTTTGCCTTCTTCTACTCCCCTACTTGATTCTAATACTCCAGTTGATTCTAGTAACTTACAAGAAATTATCAAGAGCATTATTTTAGTTACAGTTTTCTATTTGTTAGTATCCGTCTCCAGTAGCATTATGGAGTGGTTCACATTCTCATTCCTACGTTTACTCGAAGGTTACTACTTGCCTAACTGGTTTTCTAGAAGGCTATTAAAAAAAACACGGAAAAAAATTCAAGACAAAAAAGTTCAAGTTTCACAAATCAAAAAGGATCTAGTGCAATTAAATGATGAATTAAAAGAATTGGAGAGAAAATTAAAGAGTTTTAAAAATACTTCTAACACAGATATTGAGGATACAAAGAAAAAAATAAGAGATAAATCTGTAGATATAAAAAAATCTTCATTAGAATACACCAATATTCAGAAAGACCTTAAACGATATCCAAGCAAAATTATTCATCTTCAACCTACTCTTCTTGGAAATATCATGCGTGCAGCTGAGGATTATCCTTATGATTGCTATGGATTAGAAGTATATATTTTTGGTCCTCGCTTAATATCAGTTTTAGAAGATCAACCCAGGCAAAAGATTGAAAAGTTACGAGAAACTCTGAATGAACGCACACGCTTAATGGCTTGGGGAGTAATTTTTCTATCATGGGCTATATTGCCCTTCATGGGTAAATCATGGAATCGATGTGATTTAAAGAACGATATTCTGATAGCTTTTGCGCTTGTCTTAATTTCTCTTGCAATAATTATTCTTTCTTACCGTGCTTTAATTTCGGCAGCTATAGGGTATGGAAACTACTTATGTGCCTTATTCGACCTCTACCGCTTTGACCTATATAAAGCAATGCACTGGCCTTTGCCCACTTCTCCAGAAAGTGAACGCGAGCAGGGTATGGAATTTACCAGATACTTGTTTCGCCATCGTGCTTCACCTAACATTCACTTTTCAAGAATTAATAGGCAACAGGATGGACTTGATATGAAACCGCCTCAATTCGAGCTTATTCGATTTAAGTATCTTATTAATGCTGGACAGGCAGCATTCCTTAAGTCTCAACCAAGCGTTTTCCATCCAGGAAGAGATAACCTAGATACTCGCGGACACTTCCAGGACGTAATAAAGCAAGCAAAGAACGCTCTTGAATTATATTTGATACATGATACTGAATTATTTGATGTTATTAGAGAAAGTGAGAGGCTTGAGAAAGAGCCAAACGATAAGTTTTTAAACAAATTTCTGCAATGGGAAAGGAAACTGATGGAGCAAGCTGACATAGATCCTCATTGGAGAGAAAAAATTACTAAGGATTTACGGCTAACTATTCAAAAATTAACAAGAATTCGGAACCAAACAATTCCGCTAGAACCTTTCATTTCTTGGTCTCAGCCACAGGATATAAAATCCCGCCAAGAGAGGATTGACATCCTTAAAAACAAGAATTTGCAACCACTCATAAGCGATTTAGTTCAAGGGGAAGAACATTTGAAGAAAGCTACAGTAAACTCTGCCCAGTTAAAGGATATACATACTACGCTATTTAGATTTAGCAAGTTTGCAAGTGGAATTACTTTGGTCTTCATTAATCACAGCAACCTTGTTGACTCTTCAAAACGAGGAACTGATTTTCCAAGACTCTCTATTCTGCTTGGCAGTATTCTAGCGGCTGACTGTTTAAAAGAAGAATAATTTTTCTAGGTATGATTATCTTTGATGTATTTGAGAAATTCCGAAATCCAAGAATTGGAATGGATTCTGAATAATGAATTATTGTTCAAGCTTGTAATCAACGATTAAGATTGATGTTAAAAACGCGATTATTTAAATATGATAATGTTCAATCTCAATTAGTCTGAATCGAATAGAACTTGCCATCGGCAGCCACACACCAGAAGAAATTGCGATGCCGAAGGCACTGCGTAGCAGACCGCACTTCAACTCAACAATAGCATGACCTAACTGCTACGATATAAGCAACAAAGTTATCAGGAAAAGCCATGAGTCTGTTAATCTCAGACGAAATTGTACAAGCCAGTGGTTTCTCAGAACGCGAACTCTTGTTAGAAATTGTGATTATGCTTTTCCAACGAGACAAAATTAGCTTAGGAAAAGCTAGTGAATTACTGGGAATGCATCGAATGCAATTGCAGAAACTACTGGCCGATCGAGGTATTTGTGTTCATTACGATGTCGCTGATTTTCAGGAAGACCTCAAGACATTACAGGAAGCAGGTTGGCGATGACGATTGTGAGTAACACTTCGCCAATCTCAAATTTAGCAAAAGTTGGGCATATTGACCTTTTACAAAAACTTTATGAAACCATTCTGATTCCGACTGCAGTTTACGATGAACTTCTCGATGAAAGGGCTGGAGAGACAGTAATCAAAGCAGTTCAATCAGCAACTTGGCTAGAAGTACAATTGGTGCAGAACCAAAGATTGGTAGGCGATTTACGAAATATTCTAAATTTGGGAGAAGCTGAAGCGATCGCTCTTGCTATCGAAGTCAATGCTACCCGACTACTGATCGATGAGCGTTTGGGAAGACAGGCTGCGGCAGTTCGGGGCTAGTAACTGCTAACTAAATCTTCAACTTATCTACACATATATCCAGAAAATGTGTAGAATAAGGAAATGTTAGTAAGTATCTCGACAGCAGCTAGAGAACTAGGGGTCAATCCCGAAACCTTGCGACGATGGGAAGCCCAAGGAAAAATTGAGGTGGAACGCACGCCCAAAGGGCATCGCCGTTATGACTTGGCTAAGTTACGTGGACTTGTCCCACGGACAACGCCATTAAATCGAGTTACTGTCGGCTATGCCAGAGTATCAAGTAACGACCAACGGGAAGACTTGAGCAGACAAGTAACTCTTCTAGAGTCCTTCTGTGCTGCTAATGGTTGGTGTTTTGAGATTATTAAAGACCTCGGTTCAGGCATGAACTACCGCAAGCCGGGACTGCGCCAACTGCTAAAAAGAATTTGTGATGGCGATGTAGGTCGCTTAGTCATAGCTCATAAAGATAGACTGTTACGCTTCGGGGCAGAATTAGTCTTTGCCTTATGTGCTGCCGAAGGCACGGCGTAGCCGCACAGTTTGGGACTGAAGTAGTAATTATCAATGCCTCAGAAGAAGCTTCTTTTGAAGAAGACTTAGTTCAAGACGTTCTCGAAATCATTACCGTTTTTAGCGCCAGATTATATGGGAGTCGCAGCCGCAAAAATAAACAGCTATTAGACAACCTCAAAGTAGCAGCGGAGGAGGTAGTCAATGGTTAGAGCTACCTACCATACCCTCATCCCCTCTTCCCTTCACCCATTTTGTGAAGAAATGGCGCTCAAGTTCTCGGAAATAGAACGTCATTTGTACAGCGACCTTAAAAAAGGCCATTCGCTCAAAGACCTCAAACGAGAATATCAGCTTGGCTTTGGCATCAATGCCCGTCATTTCAACTCAATTAAGAGTTCTCTCCAAGGAAAAATTAGAAGTCGCTCACTCTGTCACTCCCGACAGCTCAAAGAACTGACTGGCTCCATTAAAGGGTTAAAAAAGAAAATCAGCCAGCTTAAAAATAAGTTAAATTTAGCTAATGCCTCCTGTGCTTATGGTCAGGGTCGAAAGAGCTACAGGAAAGCTTTAAAATTTCAAATCCATCAGAAGAAACGCAAGTTAGCTCGCCAACAAGCTAAATTAACTAAGCTCTCAAAAAGAGAACCATCCCTGATCTTTGGCAGCCGAAAATTATGGTCGGCTCAATTTAACCTAGAAGCCAATGGCTACAAAGACCATCAAGAGTGGTTAAAAGACTGGAGAGCAGCAAGGGCATCTCAGTTTATGCTAGTGGGAAGTCATGACGAGCCAGCCGGATGTCGCAATTGTCAGTTAGAAGGGAAAAAATTATCCATTCGAGTTCCTTATTTCCTAGAAGGAAAGTATGGGCAAACTGTAGCAGATAAAAAAGGCTTGTATGTAGTCATAGAAGAGCTGGTCTTTCCCTATGGACAAGAGGAGATAGATTGGGCGCTGTCGTCGGGTATTGCAATAACCTATCGCTTTGTGTGTAAAAAGGAAAAGTGGTATTTGTTCGCGACCATAGACCGAAGAGAAGTCCCGATTCAAACCAGCTTAAATAATGGCTGTTTAGGCATTGATCTCAATCCTGATGTAATCGGCTGGTCATATTGTGAGCGAGAGGGAAATCTCAAAAAGTTTGGGCAGATCAAAATTAACTTGCAAGACCGTTCAACTCACCAAACAGAAGCGACTTTGGCCTTGGCGGTCAAAGAACTAGTAGAAATTGCCTCAGACTATAACTGTCCCATCGCAGTAGAGCTTTTAGACTTTTCAGTCAAGAAAGCATCGATGAAAGAACAGGGAGTGAGGTACTCTCGGATGCTTTCTAATTTCAGTTATTCTAAGTTTTTTGAATTGCTCACCTCCCGCGCTAACCGATGGGGTGTGGAGGTGATCTCAGTTAATCCTGCCTACTCATCTTTGATTGGGTTGGTGAAATTCATGTCCATGTATGGGATGTCTAGCGATACAGCAGCCGCCTTGGTATTAGCTAGACGAGCAACAAGACATAGTGAGCGTCTCCCAGCCTTGTACGCCCGTTTCCTAGCAGTGCAGAA
>JAAUYM010021345.1_pt1 | contig 13222 bp, 11 predicted proteins | sample 7278001 | NCBI WGS metagenome assembly JAAUYM01 (sample SAMN14350224, study PRJNA611818) | marine sediment metagenome | isolation source: surface marine sediment (1.8m) | place: French Polynesia: Moorea | collected 2018-08
GGGAAAGGGGGGGAAGTGAGGAAGATTTTTTTTGCCAATTGCCCCATTCCACGCACACACACACACAAGTTTCTCCCCTCCATGTTTGTTTTGTTGGCATTTCCTCTCAGATTTCTCCCGATGAGGGAATTAAGAGCTCCCAGAAAACATTTTTTGCCTTCTTTTGCCCAAAAAAGTCTCTTTACGGGGCAATCCTCTGATTTAAGTGCAGCCATGAAATAAAGGTTTATCACCTCCTCCTCCATAACGCATAGGGGAAGATGAATCTTAAAGCTAGATGGAGAAAAGTTTTTGCTTCCTGTAGAAGGAAAACATCTGCTGGTGCACATTTTTTGAAGAAAAAAATCAAGCAGTTCAATTTTAAAGCAAAATTATTTTTCTTGTACTACAGTGAATCTCAGCTATTACGTAGCAAAGCCAACAATGCACTCTTAAAAAATGCTATAGGAATTATAAAATCTGTTTTGGTCCGGTACAGTACAGTAAAGTTTGCTTAGTACGTCCACTGATAAGACGTTAATTTGCTTACTAGTACGTCAGGTTTTTAAAATTCCCAAAACCAAACCTGTGTCATCAGTTTGCTTGGATAGCAACATCAGCATAGTTAGTACTTCAATAATTTTCATTTCCAGTAAGTGATGTGCTAAACAAACTTTACTGTAGTAAAAAAAAAACCTTGCAGAACATTTTTTTTGCTTTACTGCTGACCACAGATTTCAGTACGTACATCTGAGTTCTACTGTACTACTACTTTATGCGTTTGCGTGCGCTGTATTTTTTCCCCCTCCCTGCAACGCAGATTCCTTCGACCTGTTCCAGGTCGGCAAAGTCCACGACCCCCGGGCCAATTACGGCCTCCAGGGCTTCGAGGGAGTAGAACCTGTGGGACAAAAGATAGTGTTGCCAGAAAAAAAGCAATCACACAATTTTTGTCATGGCATCAAATTTTGGAGGATGCTGCGTTAGCATGAGGCCTTTTAGTTAATTGAATGTACTGAGATAAGATACCACATCTTGCATTTTCCCGCCCAATGAAAGTTTGGCATTTGCCAATGCATCCACAAGTCCTGGCCAACGCTGGTTTCCGTGACTGCATCGACGTGTGTGAACTCACAGATCCTTCTGCACGAAGATGGGCAACTCGTCGCTGAGGCACCTCCCGTTGCAGACGCCCAGCCTGTGGGGGACGCAGCCGCCGTAGTCGCCGTCGGTCCCACCGGCGCCTGGGCCGCCGGGACCGCCTGCGCCGCCCCTGCACAGCGCGGCCGGGTCGCAGAAGTCTGCGGCGGCCGCCGCCACCTCTGCCACCGCCGCCAAGGAGAGGGCGATCGACGCGGCCAGGTGGAGATGGATGCTGCCGGGCAGGCGGAGAGGATAAGGATGACACTGCCTCTGGGTTGACATGTTGATCGTGACTGAGCGTGAGTGGGGTGGGGTGGGGTGGGGTGGGGTGGAGGTGGCTGGCTGCCTCGTGTTGCATCTTCTTCTTCTTCTTGGAATGTCGGCGTTTTGGTTTGCCGCCGCCTTTCGGTCCTCCTACGGGGTGCCTCAAAAAGAGACAAGGAGCTAACTTGGCTGAACTATGGGATTGTTTTATTTCAAGCAGTGCATAAAATTTCCAACAGAACTTGGCGTAATAAATACCACCTCTCCGTGTGCCAGTCGCATCTGACAAGATTAGCGGCCAATAAAAACATTCCTACTTTTTTTTGTCCACTCTGTCGCTCAAGGCCACTACTGGCATGCGGAGCCCTTGGAGTATCGCACCGGTGCCAAGACAAGGAGCAGGAGGAGGAGGAGGAGGAACATTTTTTTTTCTGACGTAAAAAAATGAGGATGACACAGGTTGGTTGGCGGCGCCGGTTTCGTGTGGAATTGAGACGCCGTTGAAAGTTCGCGGCGCCCAGGGCCAAATCTGTTCATATCAAAGCCTTTTTTGGCTCAATTTTTTGCTAGAACACTCTTACTACTCAAAAGAGTCCAAAGAAAAATTGGAGGCCCCAACGTGTCGATAGATTTAGGATGCAACTCCAGGCCAAATCTGTCCGTCCCAAGTGAAACTGGAGGTTGTCTACTTAGTATTCTGACAGATGCGGCCTTGGGACCAAAAAGTCTGGATGGTTCCTTCGCGTGCGCGAGCATTTATTGCCCTGCCATGGCATGCGCCGGAGCGTCTTGTTGCTGCTGCGTTGTTGCGTTGGAGGAGGAGGAGGAGGGTTGTTGTTCCTCACGTGTCATCATCAACATCACAGCGACACACAGGCAGGTAGGACGGACAAGGAGAAGGAGAAGAAGAATTGCTGGGTTTGGGGGGCGGCAGCACCAGGTAAATAAGTCGGGTTTTGAGTCGAACTTTGATAGCACACAACAAGCTTTAAAAAAAATATTTTAAAGCACATCAGCTTATGTTCGAATGAAACCTGAAAAAAAATTGCATGTTCATAGCCACCTTGACACTTCAATGGGCCAATGCGACACTTTTTTTTTACATACAGAGAAGGTGCACTAAAATGAGCAACAAATTACGTGCTAAGAAACCCATAAGGGCGACAATTTAAAAGTTGTTTACATTCGCACTTCAAGGCAGCTCGTTCATGTAAATGTACTAGTAGATAAGAAATTCGGGAACCAACGATACGAAATGTTTAAGAACATTATTGGCTTCACACACATGTGGTCTTACATAATAATGGCTATGTTCTCATGTGTGGTACAAGAGTGCGAATCATTGAACCATTAAACCACTGAATCATAAAACCATTGAACCAATAAACTATTGTCTAGAAGAGCAGGATGACTCCAGAAAAACTGTCGTCCCTTCTGGGCCAGATCGTGTTCAGGCTGGTGATCTTCTGCCTGGTCGGCTTTGCCCTGTTCCAGACCGTCTTGCAGCTGAACAAGTACGCCAGCGAGCAGACGACTCTGGCCAAGACGTCCCGGCTGGAAGAAGTGCTGTTGATGCCAGCGATCAGCTTCTGCCTGGGGTTCGACAGGGACAAGGCGGAAATGCTCCCTTGGATGATGTGGACCAAGCAGGGGGAGGACAACTTCCCGGCGACGTGGGAGGAGGCCGAGCGCCAGTGGGAGCAGGTGACTCTGAGCACGGGCCAGGTCCAGGTGCAGGTGTCGACGCGGAGACCTGATGAGAAAATCTGGCACTGCCAGGAGCACTGCTACGACATCGGTAACATCACCAGCAACGTTGCCAACAAAACTGAAGGCTGTCTGTCTGCTGAGGAGCACGGCACCTTGAGCGGAAAGTGCTACACCCTGCAGTGGAGGTGCCCAATGACACAGTATCATCCTGACATCAGGATTCACTTCTTCAATCTCTCCTCGTTCTCCCAGTCCCGCCTGGTCCTGTACTTGCATGACTCCCGCGAGGTCCTCGGCCTGAACGAGAACTTTTGGCATGGTAGTGTCACCGCCGTTGAGCTGTTCGTTGGCGAGGTCACCGACGTCATGATCCAGAAGAAGGTCAGGAAGAGACAGGGCACCTTTTCTGAAGAAGATTACTTCAGCTGCATGACGGAGGCACACCTGCAGTGGGGAGACAGTCTGAATGAGACGTCGCTCTGCCAGGTGCCATCATTCGAATCCGTCCTGAAAGGGGTCTCTAAGGTGGGGGTAATTCCGTTCTGCCCCAGTGCGAAGAGTTACCACGCCTCACTGACGCAGGCGATCTACCCTCTGCTGCAGGGCCTCTCCTCCAACTGCAGAGAGCCAAATGAGCAGGCGGGTTATGTGACGAAGCAAGGTTCGCAAGTGGCAATCCTGCCGAGGCACCAGGCCATCGTCAACATCTGCCTCGGCTCCATGGAGGTGATTGTGGAGGAGGAGTACATCCTGCTGGACTTTGGCGCCACCATCTCTGCCGTTGGCGGCATCATGGGGATGCTGCTGGGCTGGTCTGCCAAGGACCTCGCCAGACTCATACCTTCTACGCTGGAGAAGTTGGCAGGTTTTTGCTTCTTCTCCACTAGGATCGACTCTTAGCAACTGTGCTGATATAGTAGACACAGAAAAAATACATATATAAGATGTACTCCGAACTGTTTCTGAAACATACTATGTATAGATAGTTCCATTATCATTTTGTATGTTTGTTTGTAGAGTGGGTAGGGATCAGAAGCTTTTTATGGCCTCGCCCCACCACGGCCGGTCCGTTGTCGAACCCTTATGCCTACACTCATGTCATTATTACCTCAGCCTCACCACACTTCTGGCAGGTTACCACTTTAATCCCTCAAGGGCACATCTGGGCACACAGCACTCCAATTTCCAAAGGAGCGTGGACTTTTTTCTTTTCTTTCTGACAGATGGCACCATAGGGAAAGGGAGACAGCACCATCTGGTGTTTCTCTTCTGGGGAGTTTTGTGTCTCTCCCTCTTTGTCCTCTGTGGCCTTGATGCGCTGTAAGCTGCTGCATGCCAAGAGAGATAGAGATAGAGATGTGCTGCTGCGGCTTGCTGCGCTATAAGCTGCTGCTTGCCGAGAGTCCAAAACGTCACCCATCCAAGTACTGGCCAGACCCAACGTTGCTTAACTTCAGTGATCTCACAGGAACTGGTGTGTCAACGTGGCTCGGGCCATTATCATTTTGGGCAAAAGAAGAGTATATACTATCTGGAAGCTGCATCAAGTTCTGTATTAGAAATTCTTCTTTAAACTTCGTAGTTATAATACTAGTTAGAGTAGTTATTAGCGTACAAGTCTCTTATACTAAGTAGCGAAGACTGATCTACTGTATATACAGTGGTAGATGGTTTTTTTTTTGCTTTAAACCAGATGCACGATATTAAGGATCTGCATGCAGTGAGTATGTAAAGCAGTTGTGATGGTTAAAAAAATACAAGAAAATGGACATAGATTTTTTTAAAGACCAATAAAGTACAATCGGAGTTTTTTTTAACTAATGTTCCTTCTCATATCATTTAAGCATGTTTGCTCATTAAGCCCCCTTCCAAGTGGTACGTACAAATATGGTGGTTCATGGACACTTGAACCACCATATATGTTAACAGTCTGCAAACATAAGTTTATTGGAAGAATGTACACACTCGATTCTTCTTTTTTAATGGTTAGACGCATATAATATCTATGAAAAAATTAAAGCTGGCAACAGTTATGACATCAGTTAAACCTTACACTTTTTGAATTCTTCGACAGGGGTGAATTGTTTACGTGAATTATACAGTAGAAAAGAATGGGACTAAAAGAAACATCGTTGTACGTGAGCTGGATCCTGTTCAGGTCAATCCTCTGCTGCCTTGTGGTCACGGTTCTCGCGCAGACCGGTGTGCAGATTAAAAAGTACATCAGCAACCAAAGGACGATTGCCAGGTCAAGTGAGTTCCACGATGAGCTCTACCTGCCAGCCATGAGCTTCTGCCTGGGGTTTCACAGGGAAAAGGTCCTGAAACTGCCATGGATGACGTGGTTTGACGGCGAAGATGACGACACTTTCCCAACAACCAAGGAGGACGCCGAAAAGTTGTGGGAGGACGTGACTCTGGGTCCGGAGGACGTGGAAATGTACGTGCTCGGACCCAAAAAGGAAGTCAGGTCGTACTTTGAGCTCAACGTGCTCAATGCCGCCAAGAGGATAAATGGTTCGCGCGGAGCAGAAGGTTGCTTGGTCGTCGAGGAGCACGACACCCTGACCGGGAAGTGCTACACGGTGCAGTGGAAGTGCCCGGTGACCATGGACAACAGTGGACTGGAGCTGAGGTTCGCCAACCTCACCTCGTACTCCCAGACTCGCCTGAGGCTGTACTTCCACGACGCACGGGACACCCTGGGCCTGAACGAGAACTTCTGGCACAGCCAGGTCAGCACTGCCGAGCCGTTCCTCAACGAATTCACAGATGTCCTGATCAAGCAGCATGTGACCATGAGACAGACACTCGGCTCTCAAGACGACTACTTCAGGTGCATGCAACGCTCCGTGAACCGGTGGGCGGAGACCCTGAATGAGACCTCGTTCTGCCAGTTTCCCTCTTTTGGAAACATCTTGAAACACGTCAAGAGCAGGCAAGATTTTCCGTTCTGCCCAAGCGCAGCCCGATATGTCCTCGCGTTGCAACAGGAGATCTACCCAATGCTGGATGCGACTTCTTATAACACCAACTGCACACAGCCCAATGAGCAGGTTACTTACGTGATTAAGGAACAGTCCCAGATGGGCATTTTGCCGGACGGCACAACCATGGTGCTGATATACTACGTGGATCTTGAAGTGAGGACAGAGGAAGAGTATGTTCTCTTGGACTTGCCCGCCATGTTGTCTGCCATTGGTGGATTTGCGGGAATGCTTCTTGGCTGGTCTGCCAAAGACCTTGCCAGACTCATACCAGTGGCAGTGGAGAAGTTCTTTGACTCATTCTTCTTCAGAAAAAGAGATGCCTGAACGGACAAGGGAGATTTCACACTTTGTTGATGGCGTACAATGTGCACAGTAAATTAGCAACACAGCAAATATTTCATAGAACTTTATAGAAACGTCTGCTAAGATCCTTGTTGAGTCTGTCAATGTTTGTACCACAAAAATTTCATGATGATTTAGTATGCACACATGCAAAGTCAGTTTCAATTTGCGTTGTGTGCACGTGTGCCTATAAAGTCATCACTCACCAGTCTACCGACTGATGACTTAACTTAAGAGAGTCTATTTTTTCACATTTAAGTATTGTACGTAGCTCTAACAAATCTTAACTTTATCATTGTATGTACCGTAGGTACATACGTATATCGGTGTACCGGTAGCTTTCTGTGTATCATTATTAAATATTGGAAAAACATTATCTGTAGGCCACTTTCAGCAGATTGGCGGAAAATTGGCGCCAGAGAAAGGACTATTACCGGTACTGGTTCACAAAATGCTGTGGTTAATCAGCTTTTTTTTTTTTTTAAACTACCTGTTAGAAAATTGAGTACCTCTTTGTTCAACGTGGTCGATGAAAGTCAGCACATTTTTTTCTTCAGTCATATAGTACAAAACGTAGCATGTTCCACAATATGTATTCAACACTGGGACAGACACTGTTCAGAACGGTACTTTGTGGACTTGTGCTGGCAGTTGTCGTGCAGACTGGCTTTCAGATCAAGAAATACGCCAGCAACCAAAACACCATCGCCAGGACCAGCGAGCACCATGATGAGCTCTACTTCCCGGCCATGAGCTTCTGCCTAGGATTTCGAAGGGAGAGAGTGTTAAAACTTCCCTGGTTCCTGTTGACCGGTGACGTGAATGACGACACTTTTCCTGCAACGAAGGAAGAGGCTGATGAGCTGTGGGCACAAAATGACCCTGAGCGCAGAACAGGTACAGGTTTATGTGGATCAGCCACGTCTGGGAACGAGCGATGACTACGTGGAATTACAGTCTCGCCAATCTGACCAATAGAGCAAATCCTCACCACGACAATGGTTGCCTGTTTGCTGAGGAGCACAACACACTGAATGGCAAGTGCTACACCCTGCAGTGGAGATGTCCATTCAAGCAGGGCGATCCGTCCATGCAGTTGCAGTTCGTCAACCTCTCCTTGATATCTCTAATCTCACTCACGCCTGACACTGTACTTTCACGATGCAAGGGACACAATGGGCCTGAACTTGAACTACTGGCACAGCGCCATCAGCACTGCGGAGTTGTTCTTTCATGCGACTATGGAGGTAAGGACCGAGGAGGAGGACATCCAGGACTTTCCTACCATGCTGTCCGCCATCGGCGGCTTCGTGGGGATGGTTCTCGGGTGGTCCGCCAAAGACTTGGCGAAACTCATACCTGCGGCAGTCAACAAATGCATCAAATCATAGCAATGAGAAACTAATGCAAACCAGGGTATTATGCATACATAACACGTTGAAAGTGTGGATAACACGTTGAAAGTATGGATAACACGTTGAAAGTAGACATAACACGTTGAAAGCAGGCATAACACGTTGAAAGTAGGCCTAACAAATTGAAAGTGTGCATAGCATGTTGAAAGTATGCACAACATTTTTTTGAAATAGTGAATCTTTTGAATCTAACAGCAAGCTATACACTGTATGTACATGTGAATACACTGTGTGTACTGTACTGTAGTAGAGACAAATCTGTAAAAATAAAGAAAAGTTGAAAGACTTTAAGGTACAGCGATCATGTTTTTAACAACTCTTTGCTCTCTACCATTGTCTCACCGCAGGCCTTTGAACAGAACCTGTTCTTGTTACTGCTAGTACATTCCATTTGCTGTTCTTGGAAGACCATTAATCATGTTAGCACAGCAATCATTTATGAAGAGACCAAGTGTTGAAATTCTGATCCATCTTGGTTGTATTAATCGTATCATGGCCTAGAAGAGTGTGGGCTTATCTGCCGACTACTTACGTAGGTATACGTATGCCACAAAATCAATAACTTGTTATAGTGGTATGTATTGTACAGAAGAGAGTGCTCGCTCGTGAACTCAGCACTTTGACAGTGGTGGAGACACCAGTAGGAACAGAGACCATGTGGACAGGGAGGAAGATCTTGCTGGTTGCAAAGATTCTGGTTCTCGCCGGACTCGTCCTAGTCGTCCTCGTCCAGGTGAACACCCAGGTCGGGAAGTACGCCAGCAAGCAGAAGACCATCGCCAAGACCAGCAAGTTCTACGAGAGCCTGCTCCTGCCCGCCATGACTTTCTGCCTCGGCTTCAAGGTGGCCAAGGTCAGGAAGCTGCCCTGGTTGCTGAGATACGCGGACGGAACTGAAGACGGCACCACCTTTCCCAAGACGAGAGAGGAGGCCGAGGCTCTCTGGGATGAGATCACTCTCAGTGTGGAGGATGTCAAGGGATGACGAGTTTCATGAATTATACCGCAGTTTCATAAATTATACCGCAGAATTTGTGCAAACAAAGTGTTTAACGGAACTTTGGTAGGTCGCCGTGAAGGATCCATCCGCCAAGAAGGATGTAGGGGACATTGGCAGCCTGGTGAGGTCGACCATCAACAACGGAAGTGACGGCGGTGGCGGTGCCGACGGTTGCCTGGCCGCTCAGGGGAGAATTTCATAAAACACGAGCGAAATCTACGAGTACATACATGTATGTAGGTTTGCCATTTTCAGAGACAACTTTTTTTTTATCCAGACAAACGAAACGGAGTTGCCATATCATAAAAAACACTTTGTAGATCTCTGTTTGATGATGGGTTACATTCCAAAATAGAGGCACCGAGCAAGGCTGTAATAACAAAGATTTGCTTATGATTAAAAACAAACAAACGGGAAAGCAGTTAGTTTCCCAAACAATTTCTGAAAATGGCCGACTTGAATGTACTTGTAAACTTCTTTACTGTATATGAAATTCGCCCCTTCTCCCCCCCCCCTCCTGGCCCTCCCAGGAGCTGAACACCCTGTCTGGCAAGTGCTACAGCTTCCGCTGGGAGTGCCCGCTCACCCAGTCCCAGTCAGTCCTGCTGCTGTTCCGCGACCTTACCCTCTACCACCGTTCCCGGCTGTCGCTGCTGTTCCACGGCGCCCTGGACCTCTACGGGCTGAACGAGAACTTCTTCCACGGGCCGATGGACACGGCAGAGGTCTACCTCGGGGAGGTCACCGACCTGGCGCTCCGGGCACAGGGACGAGAGCAAGTTTCACAACAGACCTCCTCCACACTGCCCTATTGCATACAAATGTACCTTATGTACCTAGCTAAAGTTACAGCTATCAATCACAAAAAATTGAGGTTTTAACTATAATGTTCCTGCACAAAGTTATTTAACTTTATAACTTTTTTAAAATTTTCTACCTGTAATTGTGCAACTATGGTTTACGAAGAGAAAAGGCTTTTGTGAAACCAATCATCAGATCATCGTCTCATCAGATAAGAAGGCGGAGGACGGCGGCCTCGGAGACAGACTACTTCCAGTGTGTGGAGAACATCTTGGACAGGTGGAGAACTTAAAACTCTCATAATTATGTGTAATGGCCCTTTCAGAAAAGTATTTGGAAAAATGCAATTTTTCTTTTACCCAAGCAAAACAGAGTTACCAAACTTGAGAAAAAGCTGGGCCAAGATCAAAGATGCACAAAAGCTTATGTTGTTTAGTAACTCTGTTTTGCTTGAGTAAAGCAAGCCAGGTTTTTACACTGTGTAGGTGTTTCTAAAAATGGCAAACCTACAGGCACTTGTAGGTTTGACTTGAAAATTATGTGCTTCATGAAACTCTCCCCCCCCCCTCCCCAGGTGGAGAGAGTCCCTTGTGGGGACGCACTTCTGCTACTTCCCCTCCTTTGGGAGCCTCGTGAAAGGAACCAGTTTCCCCTCCTGCTCAAGCGCCAAGGGCTACATAAACAGCCGGATGGGCCACGTCTATCCGGTGCTCATACAGATCTTCAGCAACAACTGCACCAGGGAAAAAGCATTTCATGAAATCTACATTCATAGATTTATGGCTGCATGGTTATTACAATTACATAGCTTTGTAGCCATGTGAAACAACATTTTGGTAGCTACAAGACAATTTCTGAGTTCATAGCTATGAATTCACAAGCAAAGGTTTCATGAAATTTTTCCCAGGCCCGATGAACAGTTCATCTACGAAGTGTATCAGAAGTTCCAGACGTCCCCGATTGCGGAGGGAGTCGACGCCGAGGCCAACGTCTACTTCGAGACCATGGAGGTGGACATGGCGGAGGAGTACGAGCTGCTGGACTTCCCGGCCATGGTGGCCGCGGTCGGGGGCTTCGTGGGCATGATGCTCGGGTGGTCGGCCAAGGACCTGGCCTGGGTGGCCCACGCAGCACTGGAGAAGTGGTTCAAGACTTGAGCCACCCATGCTTTTTTTCCCAGAGGTTCTCTCAATCTATCCTCAAAAGGGTTTGGAATGATTGGCACGTGGAATTAAATTTAATTCTAAAAAAAAACACTAAATCGTTCTTTGTTTGCGAAAAACGACTCATGCTTTTTTCTTGCAGTCAAATTTGGGAATTTTGCGTCTGTATTTCTTCTCAAACCGGTGGTTTCTAAGCCTGTGTAAGCAGAGAGGGGGAAAAAATCGCAATTTTCCTCCCATCTTCACACATTAAAACCCTTTTTTTCTTCTTTCCTTTTTTCAGGTGAGAGTGCTGCAGGGTGCAGCAGCAGGCAAGAAAGAAAAAAAACAAGCACTAGTATAAGAATGCGAAGCATTCTGCACTGCTCGCATGTTGCAAAAAATCAGAGTTGACAATATTAAGTGCAAAAGTCCTACGATGAAATCTCTGGCAACTTTGACTAACGTTGCACAGCATCTTGGGCGCGAAGTGAGCAAAAGGTTACAACAACAACCCCTGTTAGACCGTGATGCTCGCAGGAAAGACAAGGAGACTGTTTATCTCTCCCTTGCATTTTGTTGAAAAGCAGGTCCCATCACACCTTTGAAGCGTAATTTGCCCTGGAGCCGACAAAAAATTTTTTGGAGGGGGGTGAGGAAGAGGAGGAGGAAGAGAAAATGAGTTGAATGTTTGGTAAACAAAGGAAGAGTTCTTCCCTGTTGTAGGTGCTATTAGGTCAATGCATAAAAAGTGCAATTTTATGCATTTTATTCTAGAACACAAAGGCCTTGTTGGATCAAAAGTGTTTTGTAAGGGAGAAAAAAATAATAATCAAGACTTCTTTTTTTCGCGAAACGCAGGCAGAGTGAAAATTCCTTCTTCCTTTTCCTCCTCTCCAATTTTTGGTGTCGGTTGATGCGCGAATGAGGAGGAGCGGGCAACCGTGAAATTGGAGACTTTTTATTTCCAAGCTTTTCACCACTTTAAAAAAAAGAATCCTTTTTTGGAGTGAGATGAAGTTGTCTTTTTGTTTATTGCCAAAAATGCCAGAAAGAAAAACTATTTTGCAATCCCAACTTCTTCACAGTTGCATTAGGGTATGTGTAGACGTGACATTTAGTCAACAAAAACTGCTCTATTTTCCTAAAATGTCTGTTCATTTTCTTTTGCCATCATTGAGAAGGCAACACAGCAAACCAATTCCAATTCTTTACACACCCTGTTTGGAGGATTTCCCTTGGCATGGTAAGCCTGTCACCTTGTGTTGGTACAGTGCCTGAACCACACAAACGTTGTTGAATTTTTGCGTACCGTTCGTTTTCCCACATTTGGGTGCTGAAGAAAGAAAGAAAGGGAGAAAATTGGCCGTTTAGGCTGGAAGAGACATCGCCGTCGACTCTTACACATAAATACAGTAGAACTCCGCTTTGTGGCAAACTAGACAGTCACAAAATCTACCGCACTCTAGTAAATAATTACACAATTTTCTTCTCCTTTTAATCTACCTTCCCTATGATACCTTACTAGTACATATTATACTATTACTATTATGAGAGTTCCACTGTACTTTTTTGCCCATAAGTCATGACCCCCGTCTCCCTGAAAGCGTAAAGAAGAAGAAAAAAGCTCTTCCGCCGCATTTTAACTTTTTTTTTCCCTTTCTTTTCTCCCTCAAGTGCCTAATTTGCCATTGTTTTGCGAGAGGGAGAGGGGAAAAGGAGGAGACTTTTCTGAAAAGAAGTCCTTCTGACGACGATAAAAGCTTCTTCGTGGTGCCATGGAGCGCACGGACGGATGGAGGGATGGATGGAGTGCACCACCAAAACAAGAACGGAATGTGTGCAAAGACTGCGCTCAGAGAAGATGACGAAGCTTTGTCTCAACAAGAGCAAGAGCAACATCTCGGTTGTATTCTTTGATCCCTGATGGCTATGGATCTGTAAAAAAAAGAAGGTGTGCCACCACTCACTCCATTCATGTAATGTCTCCATGCATTTTTTTGCGTCTCTCTCTCTCTCTCTCTCCAGCCCCCGCGAATGCTTCCTGACATCACAAGAAGTGGCTTCCTGTAGGAGGAGGAGAGGAAGAAGTCTCTTTCTCTCTTTAGGATGAGAGGGGGGAAAAAGGGAATGGATGCAGCAGAGATTGAGGAAGAGAAGGAGTGGCAAGAGCACAAAAAAAAGAACTTTCTGAATCACTCGCATTAGTTGTCTTGTCAGAAGCTATGCATTACTATTGTGTTCTCTTAAGAATTCCAACAAAATCGACAAGTACTGCTACAGGAGCAATCCTTTGACCGCCATGCCCTGTCTCGCGGACCACCGGGCTGGAAGGGGTATTTGTCACACAGGAGGTGGCCACGGTAGAGAGGAGAGTCCTTTTGGCGAAAGAATAAAAAGAGATTGTAAGGAGGAGGAGGAGGGGGAGGAGGAGGA
>JAAUYM010105308.1_pt1 | contig 13221 bp, 18 predicted proteins | sample 7278001 | NCBI WGS metagenome assembly JAAUYM01 (sample SAMN14350224, study PRJNA611818) | marine sediment metagenome | isolation source: surface marine sediment (1.8m) | place: French Polynesia: Moorea | collected 2018-08
GCTTTATGGTAAGTCTAATTCTATTAGACTTTTTACTTCTAAGAGTCTCGTTCAACGAGAGTTCTGGATTATGATGTACAATAAGTCTCGTTCAATGAGACTGCTGCAGACTGCATGCACAGCTCTCAGCTATTTAGTGCAATTCTCAATAAACAAGACCATCACAGGTGGCACGCGCAAGTGTTCTAAGCAACATACCTGTACCATTGCCTATAGTCTCATTCAATGAGACTTTTTACTTTACTGAATAAAATTTTACCCAAAATATCTCCAATAGAAAAATGCTTTCAAATTTGAAAAATGATTTAAGGAAATGTATTTCTATAATAAAATATACAACAAAATGTTGAATTGGATTGCTAATAAATTAACACAAGGAATTAACTTTGTGGGAGAAAAATTATCTCAAGGATATAATTATGTGAGAAACTCCTTAAACTCTTTTCTTGATAGAAACCAAGCTGTACAGCAAAATGAAGATACACTTTTTCTATGTCATCTTTGCTCTCTATTTATCCGACAGATTTACTTTATGCAGTGTAATTGTGATATTTTTTAAAATCTTAAGGACATAATATTTAATTCTTAATTATTAAGATACGTATGTCGGAGAAAGATCCAACGCCATAGTGTAACGCTATAACACATAGTGTAATTGAGCCTTTACCAACTACTTATTCATTCCACTACGTATGCTACACAAGAGATTGAATTTGCCGCTCTTGCCATGGCAGCAATTACAAACATTAGGGATGGGTCGAGTCTAATGTTAATAAAAATAATAATGAGTCTCTGGTTATAACGAAAATACTCTATCACATCTTTCTTTTTTCAAAGCAAGTGTGACCGTATCTGAGTTGGTCGACCCATCCCTAACAAACCTGACGCTTTCGGGGTCGGCTGTTCTTTCGCTCATTCCTAAGTAGAGATGGAGCGAGCCGGCAAATTTTCGAGCCGAGACGAGACGAGCCACCAGAAATTCGTCCCGGGACGAGACGAGACGACAGAGGCCGTCTCGCGAGACAAAAGGTCTGTCTCGAACGAGACCGGGTAGGTATTCACTTCGGTCTAAATACATGTATGTAGTGTTTTAGACCGAAGTCTGACTTAACAGATCTATGAATACCATCCCGGGGGGAGCATGAAAAATGAAAATACGTAGGGTATACCTCTGTCCCAAAATAGACATCCAAAAAAAGGCGGGGCTTGAAGTCTCACGGGATTAGTGGATTTCCATTTCGGGACAGAGGAAGTACTTTCTTTGAGGACGTGGGTACTAGTCTCTAATGTTAAAGCCTCTTTAGTACGCACTAGTTAGACTCTTTCCTCCTCCTCCTCCCCTCCCCCCCGGCTTGAACTTTCGAGCCGGCTCGAGATTTCGAGCCAAAAATTACCGTCTCGGGACAACGGCTCGAATCCAGGAATTATTTCGAGACGAGATCGAGTCGAGCCGATTTTCGAGACGAGACGAGGCTCGACTCCATCCCTATTCCTAAGCAGTGAAAAATTGTCACTTGAATTGTCACCTGGACGCTGTCAACAAGCGCATCGCGAAGAAAGAGGAGTTCCAGCAAGCCGAGAATGACCTGAGTGGAGTCAGAGGCACCGATCTCGTAAAGGGGCATCCACAACCTCGTCCTCGACTCAGAGAAGTAGGCGGCGGACAAGGAGGAGGAGGATGCTTGGGCGGAAGAGTTTCACGAGAATCTTCATCCTTTTTCACTGCGTGTCTCACCAACGTTTTGTCCGCAAGTCTGCTTTTTATATTTTTATCATAATTTTATCATATAAAAATACTGTAGGTGGAGATTTCACCAGGGATCCCTGGTGAAAAATTGAAATGCTCTGGAACGCATATATTATAACTACTTACGTGAATTCACTTCTCCATATTTTTCTTTTTCTTTTTTTCACTAAAGGTGAGGATGAGGAACCCCCTCTTGGCCAAGCAGGTTGAGAAAGTGGAGGAAAAGTGGCTGGTCATCTCCTTCAAGTAACATTTTGGTGGTAGCCTGTGCAGTTAGGTCAAAAGAAAATTAGGTCGAGTCTGAATTTCTTTCTTTTCAGTCTTAAAGTATTTTGCTAATTTTCACTACTCGACCTTGCTTCTTTCAACCTGTACCCATCAGTTTCCACTAAAAAGTGTGGGAGGGGTGTCTACTTCTACGGGCGGAGAGGAGTTACCTTCCACAGTTTCGGACTACTGTGATTGCTGCTGCTTTGACGACGACTTCAATGTCTTGTACACTCAAACCTTTTTATCAGCTTTGTCTGCTAAGCTAAGCGTCATTATTGTACAGTAGTTACGTCCTTTTTTGCGCAAGAAAATAAAGACAGCATATACTGTACTACAACAGTAATGTTGCAATATGCCATTTATTGATCATACCAACTACGATATTGTAGAGCAAACAAAGCGATGGGGCTTGCCGGGGGGAAATTAGTACTACGTGTAATACAGTAAAGTACACAGTTTCTGTTTTACTATCTCATGCCTCCTGGCTGGCAGTGCTCCTCGTCTTGGGCGCTGCCTCCTCGTCCCTCAGCTGCATGTAGAACGAGTACACCACCACCCAGAAGTAGAGCATCAAAACTGCAAAGAAGGAGAGGGAGGACACTTTTTTTTCTCAGCGACACACGCCCCCTCTTTCCCCCACACCCACTGAACATTGCGATGACTAGGCAGATGACCAGTGCGCTGCCACCAGACTCTGCGCAACCGGTGATCAGCAGTATCAGGAGCAGCACGAGCTGCGCGCCAAGGTAGACGAGGAGCCAGTTCGCGATGCGCTTCACTGCGGCGTAGTACAGGAAGATGCTGAGTCCCAGCTGCAGGAGGACGAGCACCAGCGAGACCCACTGGCCATTGATGGCGGTCACGATGAGGGTGAGGAGGAGGAGAACAATGTTGACCACGGCGATGTACCTACATGCAAACAAGACAAAATGGGTGTGTGGGAGACTGATTGCAGGATCTTGCTCCAATGCCCTTCTCATCCAACTGTCTGACTGACTTGGTCCCGTCCTCCACGTTGGCGCACCCACAGCAACTGCTGCGGAGCCTGAGGAACGAGAGCGTCGACTCCGCCTTCTTCCTCGTCTCCTCCATGGCGGCGGCGGCGGCGGCGGCGGCGGTGGTCGAGGGACTCTCCTCCCCTTCTGCCTCCTCTCCCGATCGAGGAGGAACTCACAACGGCGGTACATGATATGTGGCCTTGGGGCGAGGGGCGAGAAACTCCTCCTCACTTTTCTTGAGGGGGCAAATTCTCACTCTTCCCTCTCCTCTCCTTCGCCCGGCCTCCTCATCCCTTCCAATTTATACATCCAGCCTGTCCTCACCAGAGTCACTTTAATTGGGTGACAAAAACGCGCAACAGTGGGAGGAAATGATGCTCAAGAGACTTCAAAGATGCTGGGAAAGAATAAAAGGTGTGTGCGTTTTGCCTCTTGTTACTTTCACTTTTTTTTGGCATCCTTTTAAAGTATTTCAAGACCTTACTTACTATCTAAATTTCAGAAACTTTCAGAAAACACTTTTGACCATTCAAGGCCAGAAAAGTCACATAAAGAATTTGGCGCACACTGGCATGTGTTTCTTGTAACCTGCTGCGGTGCAATATACCAATATATTTTTTTAAAAAGTATATTTGGCAACTTAACAGTGGTGAAAATATTCGAAAGCAAAGTGAATCCGCCGTGGCACGCCTAAGCAAAAATGAAACCTCGTCTCATGATGCCATTCTCAAGTACATCATCTCTAATTACAGCTCGGAAGGCGTGAAGGAGGGCCGTGTACAAAAGCCTAAGCGTCTGGACAAGCAGCTTGCCGTCGTCACGGATGAGACGAACCGCTTTGCTGATGGGAAGTTCGGAAAGCCACACAGGCCAGCAGCAGCACGCAAGAGCGCCTCAAAGAAGCCAAAGCCAGCCAGAAAGACCAAGGCGGCGCTGGCCAAGGTTAGCGCCAAGGGCCCAGGGAAGAAGAGCATTGCAAAGAGGCAAGTCAAGAAGAAGTTGAGGAAGTCGGCGAAGAAGAGGCCAAGAAGAAGGACAGCCAAGGACGCGCAGACCCCTTCCCGGAAGAAGCTCCCCAAGAGAAAGGGCAAGAGGGACACCGCGAAAAAGCCTGTGAAAAAGACTACGAAAGCTAGGACTATAGGGCGAAGAGAAAGAAGGTAAAGGCATTCAGATGAGTCTTTTAAGAACCATTCAGAAGAAAAAAGAACCCGTCGATTAATTTATCCTGAGGCCGGTTCTTTAAAAATAAAGTTAAGCACCCAACCTTTGTATTTTAATTGTGGATGGTATTTGACTAGCTTGTGCAAGTATTAAGTGTGGAGATATTTATAACTGTAATTACTTCTTATAGCTGTAATTACGAGGGGTGATCTGCTATACACTATAAAAATGCTCTAGCTCCATAACAATGCACAATATGGAGTTGACTCATAAAATAACAAATGTTTGCTGAAAATAAATTATTGGGATTAGCTAGACAAAAAAATTTTATTTTATGAGTCAACTCCATATTATGCAATGTCATGGAGGTAGAGCATTTTTATAATATATAGCAGATCACCCCTCGTACGTTGTAATTATGTGCGATTTTTTTTTCTAAAGAACCCGGTCTCTGGATTCCATCCTGCGTGCAAGACCTAACTAAGATTGTTTGTCCGGAGGACATCTGCTGTCAGGATGTGTGACACTTCACCACATGTGGATAAGTACGATAGTGTTGTATCTGCAAGCCGACCGCCAAGCAGAGATGTCACCAGTAATGTTATTAATTATCAAATCTTAATGTCATTTGCTCTGTAATAGCGATATTTATGCAATGGGAGTCCATTATGACCATGCCTCCGGAGGAGCGCGTGAGCTTCATCGATGACAAAGTCAAATCTGAAACGACAAAGAAAGAAAAAAGATAATTACTGAGCTACCAGGAAGAAAATGAGTCTGGTTCTCACTGCTTTACAGACACGTAGTGCCTTAAAAAAAAAAAAGAGCGCAGCCCCCGAGCGCAGGCCCCCCCTGCATGTGCATTGTGCAACCAACCATCCAGCACCCACTGTCAGTTCGGGTTACCTGTTTGGGTGGGTAGAATGTTGCTTACCCACCTTTCTCGTATTTCCTCGGAGAAGACATGGCCCGAAACGTCCGGCTTCCCTGACCGCCTGGAAAGGGTAGTACATGTACATAGGTACACACAGTTCACTGTACATAGGTACACACAGTTCACTACGTTTCTTCCCGCCCACAGCCGGTGTTTTGCAAAGTTGCCCTTCCCTCCCCTCCCTTACCCACCTGTGGTGGTGTCCGACCTCTATTACTCCGAGGCACTCCGCTCTCTCCCTGAAGCGGGGCGTGCCCAGCCCCAAGTGGCGCAGGACCCTCCACAGCTGCTCCGTCCGCTCCTCGCCCGGCGCCTTCAACTCCTCCAGGTGGAGCACCGCCAGGTGCGGCGAGATGGTCGTCCAGTCCTGGATCACTTCCAGCCACTGACTGCGCTTGGACAGACAAGACGACGGGATTCTCAAGGTCCTTTAGGACCTGCACATACCTACTAGGTATAGTTCTACGTACTCGATCTCCACCATAGCGAACTTGCGGAAGTCCTCCGTTTGAAGGTGCTCCACCATGTTGGGCAGAACGGTGTGCTCACCAGCCTGTGTAAAAAAAAAAGGTGGCAAGGGTTGTGCTCAGTGTGACCAAAACCTTCAGAGTAAAAGTCGCAGCAGGGAAGCTTGAAAACCGCAAAAAAGTCGCAGTCTCAGTTTCCTGCACTAGCGCTCCTGGCGAGGAAAAATGAGAACTACAGTATTGCCCTGTGTTAATTCTAGTAATGTACGTACATTTGTATACTTGTACTACCTACATAGAGTCTGCTACTACCGTTGCATGGTTCCAGTAGGACATGACGGCCTCGTAGGGATTCCTGATGAGGAGGATGGCGCGACCTCCGAACCTCAGAATGTGATTCAGTCGCCAACCGAGATTTTCGGATCCACGGAACTTGCCTGCAGGAGAAAAAAAGTGCATGTGTAACGACGGCCAACATTCTACGTACGTACATTAAAGAAAAAAACCTGCTTTATACTGTAAACTTAATACATACTGTAAATATAAGAACTGTAGTTCTTATATTGGTCCAAACATTATGCATGTGTTAGCATTTGTTGGGTGGGGGAGGAAATATTACCTCTCCCAAGGGAACAGAGAGTTTTCTAGTTGGACTTCAGCTGGACTGCAGTCAGAGGCAGAAGAAGAGGAAAAAAGGATGGTTTTTTAATAAGTTTTTCAAACCAGTTCTTTTTCAAGTTTAGGAGGAGAATGTAGCGATGGCAACTTTGCCTTAGACTTCAAGAATGTCATCTTAAGGAAATAAACCAACTTATGGCAAGTGTGACTTTACGGTTGCTTTAGGTGATGTTGTCTTATCCCATTTATTGCTTAACTCTTATGATATGCGTATCTGGTTTGCATCTGCTGATACATACTACACATATTTCCAGAGATAGGGTGGGTGGAAGGAAGCAATCTAGTATAACCAAACTGGGACCGCGGCCGCCACGACGACCAAGAACAGGCGGGGCAGGGGGGGGGTCAGACAACCCCAGACTCGCAACCAGACTACGATCCTCCCGAGTAATTACCCGACGGAACTTTTCAGGTTTAGGAAACATGTCTGTAGGAACGGATTTTTGCGCAATTGCATGTTTTTTCTCAACATGCTTCTTAGCATTAAAACATGTGTAGTGGTGTAAATGACATGTTCCTTCCTAAATTGAAAACATGTTTTAAAACTAGGATTTTTTAACAGCTGATGATATTGAAACCAATCTTAGAACAGAATCTGTTGTGCTACCGCCACTGGCACGTTCCTTAAGGCTGGCCTTAACTTAGTGAAAGCAAACAAATGTAGAAATTCATGTACATACATGTACATACTATTTGTTCCAAAAAAAGGACCAGTTGTCCCCGTCGGGAAGGATCTTTCCTTCCTTCCTTTCTTCCCCCTTTTTCCTGGCTTTCTCTGTATCTGATCCTCTGTCCATCCATGGAAAGAGATGTGGAGATGTGGGAAAGAAAAAAAAAGTGATGGAAGCTGTACACGTGTAGCAGCACTACTATTATGCTACATACACACAACAAGCTCATTTGAGAGACTTTCCTGCCATGTCAATAAACAGATTATGTCCACTCAGTCCAACAATTGGTGAATAAAGCTGTCTCGAGACCACACTCCCTTCATCTTTCCCGTCCGGCGATCTCTCTCTTTCTCTCCTTCCACCCCCATCATGTGACCAGTATTGCGACCGATACCTAGTACGTATTAGTAGGCTCTCCTCTTTCTCTCTTGGGCGGCGATAGAGAGAGAGAGGGAGAGAGAGGAGAGAGAGAGAGAGGCTGGGCACATCATTTCAACACATAGGGAACTGCGGCGTGTTGCCCCCCCCCACCACCAAATCAATTTATCTTTGCCTCAGAGGAAAGGCGGGATGAGAACCTCCAAGCGAGAGGACAGATAGACTCACAACACCAAGAGAAACTTGCCGGAAGACACAGACAGGTCAAGAAAGACCAAGAAAGAAGCTTATGACTGCACGTTGGCACCGGACAAATCCCCGTCGTGAGATAAGGAAGGAAAAAGTGTGACTTTCTTCCTTTCCGAGGGTGGTTAAGGTGTAAAAAAAAAAAAAAAAGAAGAAGATAGGTTAAGTAATCCTCTTTTGAAGTTGTCCTGGACGTGTAAGTGAGGGCGCGGCAATGCAAGTGGAAGCAGCCGAAGCAAACGGCATTGAGACCGCCGCGGCCGCCGCCGTCAAGATAGACCATGGCAGAGATGACGATGATGTGCAGGAGGATTGCTGCGGCCGCTGCCTCTGCCGCTGTCACTGCCGCGGTCGCCGCCGCAGCGGCCGCCACCGCCGCGGCCGCCGCCCCGGGCGTCCGGGCTCCTTACGCACCCAGTTGCAGTTTGTGCTGGTTTCGCTCTTCTGCTGGCAGTCGTGCGTGTCCGTGCACAAGTTCCTCCTCGGGCGCGTCACCTCCACCTTCGCGCAGGAGCACGAGGAGCGCGTGGTCTGGCCCGCCGTCACCGTCTGTCCAGTGGATGCGGAGCCAAAAACAAGGATAAGGTGGGGAGTCGGCCAGAAATTATATGTCAAAATTTCCAGCACAAAATATGCCACACTTATAGTTGTATTTACTATAGCGCAAAAATTGCCATGCCAATGGCAACTAAGCAGTAAATAATTATTTTCATGCAATATTTTTTTTTTCATTGCAAACGGAATCCAACTCAGAAATGTGCCAGATTTGCGAGCTTTGGCTGTGGAATATGCCAGTTGGCAACTCTGGTACGTAGAAAAAAAGTCCATACGTTGTGTTGCTTCTTCCTTCTGACATCAAAGATGCGAGAAGAATTTCTTCCTCCGTGCTCTTTGCAGAGTGGACAAAACTTTTAAGGACGCTTACTCCTACGCCTTGGAAAATCCCGGGAAAGCCGTCCATCCCATTTCTCACCACAAAATAGGGGGGAAGTAAGTACGTACATATTGGGGAAAAAAAAAACCCGTGAGAACTATGCATGTACAGTGCAACTGAACAAGTGGCCAAGATTTCCTGCAACTTCCAGGTTAAGAACGATCGGCCCCGTCGACGAAGACGGCAGACTCCGTCCGCCTCCCCCTCCGTCTCCTCCTTCGCCCTGGCGCCAAATGGTTGGCTTCCAGGGCATCGGGAAGAACGTTCCGTCCTGCCTCACCTACTCCCTGGAGCAGAAGGAGGCCACGGGATACGAGTCGGTGGTGAGAGAATCATGGATATTTTTTGTGCGCAAACGTCGACTTTGCCATCCAAAACCAAAGACTTCCTCTCCCTCCTTGCAGGCCAGCTTCGCACTCGACAACAGGGACTACGTCAGCCTCCTGGTGTTCTTCCACGAGCAGGCCCAGCTCTTCATGAACATTGACGGACTCTTCGGCGTCGCCTTCTTGCAAATTCCAAAGTGCCGTTACTAACGTAACATTGAGTCAATCAGTGACGGCGTTGGCGGGGTTAATAACTTTGTCTCCTCCTCATGACAGGGCGGGGAAAAATTTCACGGGCAGAATCCCCGTGGAGAGCTACAAGATCACCAGCACGAGAAGGCACACCAGACCCAGGAGTCAGCTACCCTGTCACAGGGAAGAAAAGGTCTGGGAAAAAAAAGGGAAAGAAAATTGGGCTTGTGCGACTTTCTTTAAAAATCTACAGTGCACACATTGCTTGTCGTTACATCCCAGTTTAACATGAGATCCTGCCTGGAGGACTTCTTCGAGTCCAAGATCGAGTGCCGCCTCCCTTGGAGGACTGCCGGCGTCGGCAACGGCACCCGCGGAGGAGGCAGGGCGTGTTCGACGAAGGAAGACCTGCAGAGGTACCACGACGTGGTCATGTCCATCAGCATCACCAGCAGCGAGCACATCTACAAGGTGAGTGCGCAGCAGGATTATTCCCAATTCCCCGCACGTACGTCGTCGCCAGACCCGTCGCCTTCCAGACCACCGGCTGCTACTACAGCTGCACCTACACCAAGTACGGCTTGCGGAGGATGACCTCAAACACGTACGCCGACTTCAGCGTCGAGAAAAAGGGTTTCAGGTAACTCAGAACTCGGAGAGGGGAGGAGGGGGGGAAGGGGAGGAATTCTCTCCCCCCTGTGTTAGTTAGTGCCTCTCTACCTTGCTGCTTACAGCTTCTTCCTAATGGCCTACCTCTCCCCCACGGCGACCCTGGTGGAGACGGAGATCCTGAACTACGATTTCTACGACCTGGTCAGTCAGGTCCAGCCACCTATCCGTATAACAGGGTGTAATATGCGCTTTCCAAGCTTTGCTTTTCCTTTTCTAGCTTAAAGAAAAACATCTGACTTATTACGAGTAATTAAAAGTAGTAAAAAAAAATCTTGCATGTTATGAATGAACCACCCCACCACTTCAGATTGGCGACATCGGTGGGTTTCTGGGCCTGCTTCTCGGCAAGAGCCTCCTCTCCCTCTACGACGCAGTCAGCAAAGTAGGCAAAGAGGGAATGAAGAAGAGCAGAAGAAAGTGTCAGATAGAAGAAGAACCGACGAGGGAGTAAAGTACACAATGTTGCTACGGGCCAGACTGCGATGCTCTCAAACAATAAAGTGATAAAAAAAAAAGGTTTTCTTTTCTCCTTGCACCGCCAAAGGGCTACCGATGTGAAAACAATGGCTTTGGCAGACTGACTAATCCCCCTCCCCTCTCAGTCTCTTCCGCTTCATCAACATACGTTATAGTATGTACAATTGTAATACATAGTAGCACTCACTCTTAGTACTTGGTTCCCCTCCCCCCCCCTCCAATACTAGTACACCACAGAGAAACACCCAACCAGCGATGCTGTGTTCGCCTGCTGCGTTTGCGCCACTTACTGCGAAGTATCTTGGTGTACATGGCCTTGCTCTGATGGTGGCTCTTGACCAGGAGCGTCGACCCCACCTTGTAGAGCGGCTCGTGCTCGATCCACAACTGGAAGTTCCGCACGCCAGTCGCGAAGGTCAGCAGCTGCAAGGAGGGAGGCAATACAGTCGCAGAGGCAAAGCAACGCTCTTCCCCCTTCCCCCCCCCCCACCCCGCATCCTTGCCTCGTGAGCCCACTTTGATCCTGACCCCGGATAGGCGATGAAGCCCCACTCTCGGAAGGTGTGCCTCGGGCACTCGGAGAGCAGGTCCAACCTGTTCCTGCACCTGCATGAAGAAGGCAAAAGAGCATGGGGTGAGCGGAGGCACCCTCCTAATGATCGCGTTGCGCACTGCGGCTTTTCTTTTTCTCCTCTTCACCTCAGGGGCCCTGTCGCGTCGCCTTTCATGGTCCCCTTGCAGCGGCCGGGGCCAGAGAGGTCTTCCAACTTGTCGATGCTGTCGTCCACGAAAATGCTTTTGGGTCTGTACCGGTAGTATAGTAGTAGTGAGCAGAATAACAAACGCACTATGTACCTATGTCCCGACGGGACTTTTAAACTTACGAGCCTATAAATTGAGCTTTATACATGTAATGGAACGTGTCATTAGAATGCCACATAAACGTCACAATTTATTTTTTCGTAAATTTGCTACGCTTGAAAGTTTAAAATTTACTAGGGTATTATGTACCCTAGTACTAATACATGCTAGCTCTCATATTTAATTTTCAACTCCGCACCTTTGGTCGACAAAGTGCAGTCTCATCCAGACAGACTGCGCCGCGGCCACCGCCGTGATGTTCCCCGCCAGGTTTGCGCCGGCGTCGAAAGACACCGGCGCGGCGCCGTCGTCGTCGTCGTCGTCGTCATCGTCGTCGGAGAAGCCGATGCACCTCGGCGGGGCGAGCAAGCCGCCCTCCAGGAGCACGGGGGCGAACTTGACGCAGCGACGGGCAGCGGTGATGGCGCCTCCACGAACTCTGCGAGAAGTCAGTAGCAGTACAGAATGCCCAGCAAAAAAAAACCCGCAATCTCTCTATTGCGCTTTTTCCCAAATAATTTAATTGATTTTGGGGAACACAGGTTAGGTTATGGTAGGTGCAACACAATATACCGACCGGACACCCACCTCTGAATTAGCTCCAGCTGGAGTGGGAAATTGCAGACTCACCTTCCACAGAGTGCCACGCCTCCGGTGAGGTGAAACAGACATCCCTCTGTCCCTTCCCCTCCCTCCCGTTCCCCCTCCCGGCTGACGGTCGCCGTGGCCCCGATGTTGTCCATGGTCCAGGCTGGCGTCCCCTTGGCCGGGAGGCCGTTAGCGTGGACGCCGATGCGCACCACGCGCCTCGAACCGGGAAAAACTTCCTGGCAGGTGTCGTAGCAGGTAAGAACAAGCATGACATAACATACATATTAACATGTTAACAAGCATATTTATAATTAAAAAGCATATTAACATAATTAATAATATACGTAATAAATTTGATCCAGGGCACAAAAATCACACCATGATCATTATCTCATTGTAACGTGGGGCTTCCTTAGGTCTCTATACAGATGTTGACACATAAGACTCCAAACTTGATCTGGTCACATCTGGCTACTCCTGATCACAGGGTCAGGTCACGGTCACAATTGATTTCTGCCAAGACATACATACTATGTGGCACTAAGCCCTGTTTTCTACGTATAGTTGGAATCTTTATCCACCTCCACCCTACTCACTGCCCCCTTCCCTATAGCAAATATTGCAGCCTGCTAAAGCGTCTTCAATGAAAAAAAAAGCCGTGACTATTTTTTTTCTGACAGTTTCCTCAGCACAAAAAATATGCTCTGAGAAAGGAAGCATTTCTTCCGTTACCCTTTTTTGGGGGGAGGGGGGGGGAAGACGCACCTTGTATACGCCGTGGAAGACGGACTGCCTGACCACCCCGATGACGACCCCGCCGTCCTGAAAGACGACCCAGGCCTGGCCGTCCATGACCCCGTGGCTGAAGGTGGCGTGCACCAGCCTGACGGCCCGGTAGCAGGTCTTCCGGAGGCAGAACTCGTCCTGACCGGACTCGTCCTCGGAGGTCAGGGTCCCGCTGCCGTCGGGGAGGCCCTCGGCGTCCTTCGGACCGTCGAACGCAAAGTCCTCCAGGTCCACGAGACTGACGATCTTCCGAGACTGGAAAAAAGAGAAAAGGGAAATTAGGACAGGCAGGATTGAGGTGAATTGACTTCAACACTGTGTAGTTACAACCACAGAAGACTGGGTGGTTTTTTTTTTACCTTGGCATCAAATGGTTCCAGCTCCTCTTCATCAGTCAGCTGTTCATATGACTTTCGGAGCTTTTCCATGTCCGCTCTCCATCGGAAAATCTCCTTGAAGATGTCGACCCCCTCCCGCGCTCCCTCGCCTGCGCCGGCGCCGGCGAGGAGGACGTGGCAGACGAAAGCCGCAAGACATGATAATAACTTGACCATGTTGTTGCTGACTCTTTTATTTGGAGTTTACCACAGATAAACCCGTCAGATGTGGCACAGAACTTTAGCATGTGGGGGGCCGCTGCACGCCACCTCAATGTCTAACGTGATACAACAGCCTCTCGCGGTGACCGTCATTGTGTACGTTCAAGGTGCCGCAGGTTACTCATGAAGTTTTGCGCGCGCAGTAGTTGCACACCTCTGCCGCCAACCATGTGGAGAGGATCGGAGGAGGAGGAGGAGGTGGAGAAGGAGGAGGAGGAGGAGGAGGAGGA
>JAAUYM010019431.1_pt1 | contig 13219 bp, 20 predicted proteins | sample 7278001 | NCBI WGS metagenome assembly JAAUYM01 (sample SAMN14350224, study PRJNA611818) | marine sediment metagenome | isolation source: surface marine sediment (1.8m) | place: French Polynesia: Moorea | collected 2018-08
GTGGGGGGAGGAGAAAAATGGGGGACACAGGGACCAGAAATTTCCTTCACTTGTTTAAAAAAAAAGAGAGACAAAGGTGTTTTATCACAAAAATCTACGAATTATAAAAACGATATTTGCGAAACTGTCGTACGTGCTACTACAGATGGAATTTTTTTTCTCTCAGACGGGAAATACCCAGCCCTTCTCCGAGGGTGGAATTCAGACTCTGCCAAGGTCTCCCGGATGCACACGGGAAAAAAAAACTTCTTCCGTCACCTCCCCCATCCCCTTCTCTCTTTCTCGGAACTATAAAAAAAAATATTTCGTCACTACGTAGAAACTGACTCATCCCCGGGACACTTCCAGGAGGAACTCTGCTGGAGGTCACAGCGAGGTGACCTTAACGTGGGGGAGGGGAGGAAGGAACCAAAAGTCCAAGACTGAAACTGTAAATGACCTAGTACAGTAGGTAGCGCACAGAAAAAAAAACCACCCTTCATGGAGAGGACAGGCAGGAGGGATCGAGACTCTGTGTGGAGATTTGAACACCTGCAGCTAGTTCCTTCTCCTGTCCTGCCTGCAATGGATCTCTCTTTCTCTCGCTCTCTCCCCCCCCTTCTTTTCTCCGCCCTAGATATGTGGGAAAAAGCAAACGGAGAGAACGGGAGGCAGTTTAATTTTCTATTCCAGCCAACTGCACCTCCTCCTAGTCTGACAGAAAGAGAGGAGGGGAGGGTTGGATTGGAGGGCACAACTCCTCCTCCAGTCGTCCGTCCCTCTCTGTCCCTGCGGTAGACAAAATAGGGCAATGAAATGCTCGACGAAACAGGGTTTCCTAAACTTTTTTTTCGTACTACGTCTCCTAGAATACGTGTAGCACGGATGTGTGTCACATCCTGGCCCTACAGTACATACGTGGAGTCTGGGGAAAAATTTAACTACTACGGACTTAGTACCAAGAAAACTTTGGAAGCCCTGTGCGAGAGAAACCCCCGGGGCCGGAGACCAAGAGCGAGTGCGTGCGCGCGCGCGCCGCCACCGCCGCCACCGCCGCCGCCGCCGCGACCGACATTTTCAAGAAAGTGGAGAAAATGGTATGTGGACCACAACAGCAGCAGCAGCAGCAGCAGCAGCGGAACTCTCTTTCTCTTTCCACCTTTCTGACGCACGCGCTGCGCGGGAAGGAGAGGAGGGGGACCTAATTTCACCTGAGCTGAGAGGCAGAGGGTCTGACTGCTGTGACTGTGGTCTCTGAGGGAGGGAGGAAGAAAGGCGCCGTTCTCCGCGCAGCCAAATGCCGACCGTGCCTTCCTCCTCCTCCTCCTCCTCCTCCTCCTCCGTTGGTTCGTTGTCACGTCCCTCGCGGGAGTTGCTAGGCGAGAATTTTGTCGGTGGCACGTGAGGAGGGGAAATGCTGACATAGTATAATATAGTACACCTCCACCACCACCACTTCCTCAACCAATGTGTTAGTCTATGTATGTTTTTTTTTTATCAGAGGAAAAGTACATCAGCTAGGTACTACACGTACGTAGATTTATTTTATTCTCCTCCACGAGGAAGGAGGGAGGAGAAGGGAGAAAGGCGGAGGAGAAATTTGTGCCAACGGTGGTGGCGGCGACTGGCGAGATCCTGCTGACTAGGGAAGAAGGGAGGAAGAGAGAGAGGGAGGGAGGCCGTATGTGGAACAGGAAGAGGAGGAGGGGGGGGGGAAGGGGGAGGGCTTCTTGCGTACGAAGGGGGACGCGGATACGCTCACTCGCACTCCTCTCCTCGTCAACAGGACAAGAGGGGGGGGAGGGAGGGGAGAAAAGGAGGTTTTCTCCTCCTATTCTTGATTTCTCCTTCAGTCAGGACAGAAGAGAAGAGGGACCGAGAGAAAAGAGGGAAACCAGTCTCTACCATCCCTCTCACTCTTGCTGGTTGGTAGCCTGAGTCCAGAAGTACTTAAGCTTTAAAAATCACGTCACTGCAAAAATAATTGCATCCTTTTAGCACACAAGAGAGTAAAAAGTATAAGGGTTTTATTTTTCGCTCTTAAGCATGGGCTCAGGTTACCAAGCTCTTCCCCACCCTCGCCCATAGTCTGGTTTTGACCAAGGAAGTAGCACAAGGGAGAGACACCGCAACATGTGACTGGAGACTCTCAACGGACAAAGACGACCAACTTATTGACCCAGACAGACAGACGGACGCGAAGACGCACTTCATAGACTTTGTTTTTCTATCTTTTTTTTTGTTAGAAGGCAATTGACTGCATCGCTAGTATGGTGATGCGCGATTCAGCTCTCAGGACAAGACGACAATTACTGCACGGTATTTTTACGCGACTACTCAACAATGTCGGTCGTCAAACGGACAGCTAGTCACTCGAGCTTCTAAGGATTTTTTTTTGGCTTGGAGAAAAAAAAAAGAAGAAAAATTTAGTCACAGAATTTGAAGAGGAAGAAAGGGAGACGAAAAGCTTAAAAGTGATGTGACACAGTCTTTCAAAAGAAATAGCAGTAAGATCATTTACTGACTTGTGATCGACGTACTACGTTGCGTACAATGCACTGACAAAGACAGCAAAGACAGCGACGACAGCGACAACGACGGCGACAGCGACAACGACAGCGACGGCGACAGCGACGGCGACAGCGACGGCGACAGCGACGACGACGTCGACACCACAGCTGACCCGGACGCAAAAGACAAGGACAACTCCTTTTGGACTGTACGACCAGTATTCTCACCCACTTTGACAAGGGCCCGCCATGCCTCCGCCGGCCGCGGCGGATGCGGCGGGCGGCGACGCCAGGCCGCCGTCGGCTTCGACATCCTCGTCCTCGTCCTCCCACGGCGACAGTGGCGGCGGCGGCGACGGCGGCGGCGGCGGCAGCGGCTGCGCCGGCGCCGGCGGCATCGCCAACAAGCACCCCGCCTCGTCCAAGGAGGAGGAGGAGGAGCCGACCGAAATCATTTCCGCCGCGGCCGCCACCTCCTCGTGCTCCCCCAGGCACCTCCAGTCTGTGCGCGTCGACAGTCCCCTTCCGTCGTCTTCGTCGCCAATGGCTGCTTCATCCTTCTCTTCCTCCACCCCTCTCCTGAAGGCCTCCCTGAGCAGCCCTCCCGTGGCCGTCGCTCACGGCTTGATTGACCCTCACGCCTCCTCCGCCACCGCAGTTGTGATGGGCTCCCTGGACCTCAGCAGCCCCTCCTCCCACGGCCAGAAGGGCTACTCAAACAAGTCTTCTTCCTCCCCTTCGTCCATGGTGGACAAGTCCAGCTACTCTAACCTCCTGCTGCGCCTGCAGCAGTCCGTCACCTCAACCGCCGCCTCTTCCGCCTCAGTCACAATAAGGTAAGATTCCTGCAGGAATTTTAAAGGAACTGTCTTCTTATTTTCGAGACTTGGCTGCTTTTTAACTGTTTTCTTCCCCTCCTTCCAGAGCCTGCACCCCTCCATCCTCCGATCAGTCAGCGTCAGGGGCGGATAGGAGGAGGAAGAGGACTTGGGGGAAGAGCTCTGCAACGTTGTCGCCGTCGCCGTCGTCACTGACGTCCACGACGCCTTCTTCCTCTTCTTCTTCTCCTTCTCCCCCTGTCGGCTCCGGCTGCTTCCAGTGCCCGGCATGCAAGAAGCGCTTCCAGAGACACATCGCGATGAGCGCGCACTTCCAGGTATCTACATGGTACAGCAGATCTCTTCCGGTGAAGTCTGATGGTGGAAAAAGACCTTTTTTCTCCTACAGAACGAACACATTGGACACCTCGGCGGCGATCGGGCCTCTTCGTCGTCGGCGCAAACAGCGCAGGCGCCGCAGGCGGCGCAGGCGCCAAAGGTGGCCTCAGCTGAGAAAGTCTGCAGACTCTGCTCAAAGTTTACCGCAAGGTCAATTATATAAAACACCTCAAGCATTCTCCCGACTTTTAGTTGTTGTTGATGATGGCTTGTTGTTGATGAAGTTTCTTTTTGTTTTTGTTATTTTTTTTTCTACTTGCGCGCTCTCTCTCGCTTGCTACAGGACTCTGGCCGAGGTTCGCGCCCATCTCCTGAGGGAGCACGGGATCGACTTGGACTCGCCCACCGCCTCCAAGGTCGGCGGGGAGACCAAGCAACAGCAACAACACAAGCCGGAGCACCTCTTCTCCCCTTCATCCGCCACCCTGATCGTCTCTTCGCTGTCTTCGTCCCCGTCGCCGTCCCCACGCCTCCTTGCCCCGCCCTCGTCCTCCTCCTACTCGTGTCCCGCCTCCCCCACCTCCTGCCCCGCCCCGGTCTTGATCGCACCCATCAAGAGGGAGACGAGCGAGGAGGTAGGCGAAGGGCAGCAACAAGAGCAGACGACAGCGAAGGATCTCAGCATGAGGACACTTTCCTCCTCTTTGTCCTCCTCCTCCTCTTACACCAGTGGTTCAGTCACCGTCCGCCGGGCGTCCAACCCGGGGCAGAGGCAGCCGCACACCCAGCAGCCGTCCACCAACAGCAAGCGGGCCAAGAAGTCCTCCTCCTCTTTCAAGAGTCCTTCATCATCATCGTCCCCTTCACAGTCACCAGAGTCCGAATCTTCCTCCTCCTCCTCTTCGCGCTGGTGCTGTCGCCACTGCCTCATCTCCTTCCCCAACCAGACACTCTACTTTCTCCACCGCGGCTTCCACGGCGGCGGCGGCAGCGGCGGCGGCGGCGGCGGCGATCCGTGGAAGTGCGGCAGCTGCGGCGTCGCTTGCTCCGACGTCTACGACTTCAACGCTCACCTCATCAGCTTCCCCCACAATTAAGCTCAAGCTCGTCACATTAGCAACGGAGGAAGAACAAGAACAAGCCACTCTTAAGACCGCGAAGCTCGCGATACAGCAAGAAACAAGAAAGGACGAAGTCGACCCACCGATGAATGAATATGTAGAATGAGGGAGATATGTTTCTCCTCCTCGAGCCTCCTTCCCACCGATTTACTTTGTGTTCACGACATTCAGAGAGAGAGAGAGAGAGAGAGAGAGAGAAACCCAGACTTTTGGATTTTATTTAGACACGTGTGGTGGCGTATTTTTTTTTTACACATTAGCTACACGTGTAATGCTTTGCCAAATATTTTTCGATGTGATACTCTCTCTCTCTCTCTCGTTATTAGTGGAAGAACGTCTGCGGCCTGCTTTGCAACTCGACATCCGCCCTCCCCCTCCCCATCCAGTCCTCCCCAAATTGAATAAAAAGAAATGTTTCACCAAATTTGGTGGTACCCCCTGAATTTTCGTCCAAGGTCTTTGAGGTCTTATTCTTTCTTCCTCTGTCTCACACACAGCACAGACAGAATGTGCAAGTTGGCTCTGGTGGGCGGGGCGGGGTGGGGCGGGGCGGGCCGCGGCGCTCTCCTCCTCGCAAGCACATCGTTCAATCTTTATCTCATTCGTGGGTGCAGTAAAACACCGACGACGGCAATTTGCCCTATCCGCCTCCTCCTTCCATGTTCCGTTCTGCGACATCGACTCTCTGAGGGAGGAAAGGAGGGGGGAAGAACACTCTGGCCCTTTTGCATCGCGCGGAGAAACTCATACATGTGCAAGGTGCTCCTTGTCCATCTTTGTGTACTACTATAGCAATTCCTGACCGAAATATTGAGTTGCCGGCACACATCTGCCTATGGATCACACTCAGGAAAAAGAGAAGAAGAGGGAGGGGAGGGACAGAAGGGAAGGATATTGCCTTATAGAGGCTCCCCCCCCTCCCCCTCATTTCCCCCTATTCTCGTCGTAGTAGGTACTAGTTGTAGTTGTACAGTGTACTGTAGTAGTAGTATTCTTATCTTCCCAGCAAACAAGGCTCCAAGAGGCTCCGTCGCACCCAGAGACGAAGTAGATTTGGACGAAAGGGAAAACGCCAACGCGAAAAAGAAGAGGAATCGAAACTTCTTTTTTTTCTCCATTTGTGCGATTTCTCCTCCTCCTCTTCTCACGATGGAGAAACTGTCCCTTCTGCTCCTTCTGGCCTGGCAGGCTCAAGCAGGTAAAAGCAAAGGTGTTGCTCTTGTTATTGTCGCTCTTGTTGCTCCGATCTAGGAAGCCTACATAAAGCGTACCAACACAGGCAATCTTCCTGATATCAAGTTTTCCTTCTTGTCTTGTGGGAAATTGCTATTTTTTTTTGCCCAATTGTCTAGTGTGTACAGTACACAGCATAGGTAGGAGGGAGTTAAGGCAGTTTTTCTCTCCGTGGATCCCGTCATCACTTATATACGAGTAACTGCACATGCGGAAAAAATGCTTGCAAAAAAAGGAGGTCTGAGAAGAGAAAGGGAGAAATGGAGAGAGAGAGAGAGAAAGAGGGAGAAAATCCCATTGCCAGGGAGAAGGGAGGGAGAAGAGAGAGAAAAGGAGGGAGAGAGGAGAAAATTTTTCCCTGTATCATCGCAGGTAGGTCATTCGCCATCTTTGCCTCCTCTCCCCTCCTATCCTATGTCCATGTAACTGCGTTCGAGCAGAGGGAAGATGGAGGGGGAAAATATCAGTATAAACAGAAAACGGAGGTCTTGAACAACTTTCTTCATGCTTCTCTTGTTCTTTTATTTTTTCCCCCCATTGCAGCTCCTCCTCTTCCTCCTTTTCCGTCTGCCCCGTTCCCGTCCTCGCTGGACCCGTCGCTGCCTTGCGGCTCCTACCGGAACCCGTTCGTGGAGCGGGAGGTGGTGCTGACGGACACGCCGGCGCAGGCGGCGGAGGAAGAAGAGGAGGCCAAGGAGGTCCGCTATAGGTCGAGACGCGAGGCTGCGCCAGCCTTCGACGCCTCCAACTCCAACTGGGGCCCGTGCGACAGGCCCTTCTACGTCTACAGGCCTTCGCCGCCGCCGCCGCCGCAGCCGCCGCTGCAGCTGCCGCCGCCGCAGCCGTTGCCGCAGCCGCCGTTGCCGCTCCTGCCTCCTCCCAACTGGCCCGATCCCGTACCGCCCGTGCACAACTTCCCTTGGCAACAGGTACTTACTGTGTGTACGATTGATTGACCGCGTACGTACATGCGAAAATTGCAAAATGATCTTGTTGATCCGGTCAGGACTGTTGCCAGTTGCCCTCGCCCTGCTTTTGCGACGACGGAGGAGGAGGAGGAGGAGGAGGAGGAGGAGGAGGAGGAGGAGGAGGAGGAGGAGGCTACCTCTATCCAGGTCCGACAGTCCCAAGGCCAACGGAAAGTCCGGTGTCCCCGCCGGCGGGGGGCTGTCCTTATCCCATCCCGGGATGGTCGCGCGTCCGCGTCGGCTTCGGCGTCGGCGACACCCGCGAGATCTACCTGGGCGCGGTCGGCCCCGCCACCTGGTACGAGGCCGAGGCGACGGCCAAGGAAGAGGCCGGACCGGCGGCGTTCCTGGCCGAGATAGACTCCGAGGCGGAGAACGGAGCTCTGCTCAGTGCGGTCAAGGAATGTGAGTGGACATCGGGTTGCCTACTATAGTGGTACAGTACTACTGGTACTACAACTAAAAATGACAATTTCTAGAATAGTGTGACTTTCTTTGGTTGTTTTCAACAAAAGAAGTGAAATTTAATTAAGTTGATTCGGATTTAATAGTAATCTTGGAAACTCCAATATAGATCATTTATTGATGGGGACAATAAATCACCGTTGCACTCCCTTTTTTTTGGGAGGGGGGGATGAGCTTTGATAAATATTGTGAACTCCAGGCTATCCTCCCGGGACGGAGCTGTGGATCGGCGCCAACGACCTGGCGCATGCCGGCCGCCTCGTCTGGACCGACGGGCGCGCGCTGGACGAGGCGCTGGTGGCGGACGTAATCATGCACGAGTCCGACTACGCCGCCGCCGGCGCCGGCGCTAGGCGCTGCGTGGCGGCATCGGTGGACGACCGACGCTGGCGCAGGAGGGACTGCGCTGACAGAGGCGTCGGCGCAGGCGCAGGCGCAGGCACTGGCGCCGACGGAGGCGCCGTCAGGCCAACGGCGTTTCTGGCAGAGAGAAGTGCTTGAAGTTACATACTAATGAGTCAATGACAATGGGATATTACTAGCGTGGTCTATCAGACTCGTCCGAATGCTCGTACTATAGGGGGGGGGAAATAGCATACGACTCCTCTTAATCATAAGCTCTCCCTTCCCTCGGCATCCGTTATCCAGGAAGCCGCCCCAGCAGCACCTCTCGACCCGCGATGCCATCGACTCCGCAGACTCCCTCGCCCCCCTCTCCAACGCGTCCTCCCACCCTCATCACCACCACCATCACCGCCGGCCCCTTCCCTGTGAAGACCACTGCCAACGCCGGAGGAACGCCGCCGCCACCAGTCAGAAAAAGAAGATGAAGGTGCACAAACCATAAATCGTGTGAATGAAATACATGAAACTCGTTTCAATGGATGAGGCTTTTTTTGGTGGATGAAGATTTAATATGTCGGGACTAAGTACTGGTACTATGAATGCAGATTCCTTTTGCCAAACAACGCAGCTTTTTGCTCATGAGAGCGGAACCAACGAAAGGAAGAAGAGAAGGAAAAAAAACTGGCTTTGACTCTGGAGGTGACTCAGATACGTACTATGTTGTACGTACATACGTACACACTGTGCCTACGTATTCCGGCAATAAAATGTACTAGCCCATACGGAGCCAATTGCCTTTCTGTGGAGAAACTATGTTATAATACTTTGAGGGCTTTATTCCCGCACTTAACATCAACATGAGATTTCCCAAATTTGTAGAAGCAGTTAATGTTGCTAATTAAAACACTGTATACAGTATTATAAATTGCTCCCTTGTTTCTCTTCTCTCTACCTAGTATATACGCGTTTCTACAGGGGTTTTGTAGGTGCTACCTGCGGCTGTGGCACTGGGAGGAGGAGAGAAGTGTTGTAATGGCGCGCGGCAACAAGCAATACCACAAACAAGAAACGTAGTACAGGCTTGCATAGTAACGCACATTCACAAGCATTCGAAATTTTGGATCTCAATGAGTTGAAGCAAAATTTTGGCAAAACTAAACGCGTAAGTTCGTTCGTATATACCGGGTATTACTGTATTAATATAGTATTAAGGGAAGGAACCTCCCTCCTTATTGTTAGCAGACCCAGCTCGTCTCGCTCTGCTGACGACGACGATAACGACAAAGACAGAACCAAGAGGAGAACGAAGAGGAGGAGGAGGAATATTAATACGCCTCCACCATCAGTGTGGATTCCTTTGAATTTGTCTGGAGCGGTTGAGTTTCTTCTGACGGGAGGAGAAGCTGAAGCGTCAGCTTTTAGAGGGAGAAGCCACGATAAGGAGCTCCTCTCTCGCCTCCTTCCTCAGTACCAAAAAGTGACGCGGAAAAGGAAACGTGGCCAGCCAATTTGAAGGAGGAAACAAAGGAACAAAGTCAAACAATCTGCAAAATCTCCTTTACAAATATCTGAAAACCAGCTTCTTTTAAACTTGGGAAGCAATGGGGTTTGCCGCTTTGGTCGCCGTCACCGCCTTCATCATGGCCATCTTGGTGGAGGAAGGAAACTCCAATCCCCAAATAAGTGAGTGGACTGCAGGAGGTGATGCTCGATGGCGACGATAATGCCATAATAATACCAAAGGGGTACGGGGTACAACCCTACGTGTTTACCAATATCTCCAATAGGGGTTTGTTTAGTATAGGACTAAATATTACAAATTTACAGTATATATACCGGTACTTATTTCTTGTTTCAAAGTATTTCCCAGTGGCAGTTTCGGCAGCCGCCGTGCGGAAAGCCTCAGGGTAAGACAGTAAAAAAAATCTGGCTGGATGTTAGTTATTCAGAACGTTTAACTCTTCCCTCCCGCAAATCAGACTGGGTTGCTGCCTGCACCGGAGCCATGTCCTAGAAATCTGGAGATCTGCGGGGAGGATGAGAGCAAATACCCAGAGAAAAAGATCAGGGTGAGCCCAGTTGCAGTGCAGTTGTTCTTGTTCAGGCAACCCCTCGTCCAATTGAGCCTTTTTTTTTCCTTTAGAAACTGGTGCAGGATGTACTCAGGGGCAGTTCCTCCTCCAACACGTCCTCCTCCTCTTCTACCACCGTCACCGACCGCTTCTTCCGCTCCTCCTTTGGCGAGGTCACCCAGGGACGGGACTCTGAACCATTCCGGCCAGCCTGCAGGAGTCACACGGAGCTCATACCCAGGATGGCCAGGGCTAGGAACTCCAGAGCAAAATGGAAGTACCTGGTACAGGCAGAGAGGGACGAGGTGCAGCACTTCCAGGTAAACACGTGTACAAGAAGAAAGAAAAAAAACCCAACCAAAAATGCCCCCTTAATAAAATTTAACCTGAGCGCCGAAAAGTCTGCCTCCAGCCTTTGGGAGCAAAATTCAGGCCTTATTAAGTAAGCCAGTTTCCTCCAGAGAGTGAGTAATGTGCCGATTGAGCATGCAATTTAACTTAGTTTGAGAGACCAACAGGAACTAAAAAAAGAAAAGCCCTACTCTGACTGTGGGTCGCTTCTGCCAGTAATTTAATTCCCACTCCTACTGAGCGCTGGAAATCCTGCCAAGGAAAAACCATAACTTATTTTTATTCCAACGCCTCGAATCCTGTCAGTCTCCTTAACTCCAATTGTGTACAGAAAAGGTCTCCGAATAGACAGTTGAACTCCACAATAAAAATATGAAATTTGAACGTTTTTGGAAAAATAATCAGTTTCTCTTTAGGTTCAATTTTTGCAAGCCACATACTTTGGTGGTCCTGTAACATCATGACTCAATTTTTTACAACCAGCAAGCAGCAACAAGTATGAGAAATGAGACACTGGCCCATGGCCTCCTGTGCAAAGAGGAGCAGGACGACGAAGGCAGAGATGAAAACACATCATGATAGAAAAAAAAAAACAATAGAGACAATTAGGCCAAGAGAAGAGGGGCCAAGAGTGGAGGGGAAGAGAAAGGAGGGAGAGGAGAGAAGAGAGGTGGGGGCAGGTGCTTGGGCCGGGGCCGGGGCCGCCGAGGTCGGGCTCCTTCGGAGTGCCAAATCACTCTCAAACATTGCTTTAATAATCCACCCACCAGGTGACGGTTTGCGATGGTGCTGGCTCAACCTGCATCAACGACAATGACTCCCCGCGCGGCCCAGAAACCACCGTGTGCAAGCAGGCCTACAAGTACCACAAGATGCTGGCCACGGACGAGTCCGGCGAGGTGACGGTGGACACTTTCCCGCTGCCTTCCGCCTGCCTCTGCCACTTCCGCAGCAGGCCGCCCGTCGGATTCAGGAACTCCAACCTGGGAGGAGGTGGCACGCTCCTCCTGGAGCAGCTCCCACCCTCCTCTGCAAACAGCTGCGAGACGGCGGAAGAGACGACGCTGTCGGGCACGGTGGTGTCGTCGTCCCCAGCCGCAGAGAAGAACAAGAAGAGCAGGAAGAGGGGCAGGGTGTTCATCGACATAGAAGAGGTGACAGGAGAGGAGGTGAGTGAGCAGGGAAATGAGCATTACAGGTAGTCACCTTCGATATAGTAGTGTCGGTGGGCAGGTGTTTAGTATATACGTACTATATCAAAAGGTTTTTTTTTACTTTGGCAAAGGTAGGTTATATTGAATCTGCCAATTTGTCGTTAATAATGTAAGAGTTTAGTGTATGATATCAAGGATATTTAGAAAAACCTTATGTACTATACAAAAAGAGGTGAACTCTTCTCAGATTTACTTCAATGACTGTAGTAAAGTTTAATGTGTTATAATTTTAATACTGTGTATTTGATTTTAATATTTTCAAAATATGCTGTTAAGTGCATAACACAGAATACTGTCAAAAGTTTCCAAAATGCCCAAATTTTGAATAATTTCATTTTTTGACAAGCTTCCTTTCCAGGTCCGAGACTTCCGTGCCGAGGCCCACTGTAACTTTGCTGGCATGTACACATTTCAGGGCAGCAACAGCCGGCCAGGAAGGAGAAGGTCCAACGGGAGAATCAGCAGGACCCAGCGGCTGGAGAGAGGGTCCAGAAGACGGCTCATCACACAGCACGACAGTGGCAGGTACGTCATTGAAGCAGAAGATGTTGGTGACGCCATGAAAGAAGCTTGATGCAAACCTTTTCGAAACTGATTTAGGCTTGTCTTCAAAAGCACACTAAGAAGACCCTTCACGATTAATGGGTCCTCCAACGTCCCTGGCTGTCCTGACGACGAGGAGTTTTGTGATGGCAACTTGCCTGGAGGGGAGATGGCGGTGGCCCAGGTGGTCCGGAGGTCGGGTGCGCAGGAGGGACAGTTCGGGGCCGTGTTCGGGCCGCCGTGCAAGGACAGCGATGAGGTGGTCATTCCCTCCTTTTCTCTGGACTCCCAGTCGCCAGGTGAAACGGACCCGACGGTCCGCACTGGTGCCCCCTTCAACCCGAGGGAGCAGGCCCTCTGCTCTGCCAGCCGCAGGTACGACTTCCCCCGACGCGGGAGGGCGGCTGACGGCAGGTACAGGTACATTGTCAACACCGAGGAGTTCCCGCAGGGTATCACCATCATCAAGTGCTCCAGGAGGGCCATAGGTACTGCTGTCAATGCTGCTGTATATAGTCACAGTTGCCGCTCATGTCTTCCTTCGCCTTCATCCCCCTCCTGCAGGGAGGTCCTGCAAGTACAACGGGCAGGAGGGCCTGTTCCCGCACGCCACCGAGTGCAGGCAGAAGTACTCCGAGCACCGGATGCTGGCGCTGACGGACGACGGCGAGGGCACCTACGTGGAGAGCTTCCTGGTCCCCTCCGCGTGCGTCTGCAACATCCTCGACGGAGACGCCTTCTTGCCCTGAACTCGCACACTTGCTGCTCGGTCCACTCGGACGTCCCTAATGTAATAAAATGCGTCAAATTTCTTGTCTTTGCGTACCCGACCAAATTGGGATCACTGGAGCCACACCGACGCCACTAGTGGTAATTAGTGACGGGGTCAAAATTTGGTTGCGTTAGGTTGCTCTATAAGGGTTCTTTTTTTTCGTTATTTTAACACCTGCTCTGGCATTAGGACAATCCAAGCTAAATGCACACAAGCGATATTGGTTGGGTACTTTGCAACCATTATGCACGGTACGGTATCTAAGGTTATTGATTATGTAGTTGTTACGTACGTAGTACGAGTACTGAATACGTACGTGCAGAGAGGTTTCGAGATCGGCATGCGACAAATATTGCGATCATCTGTTCGCATGTCCCCCTGCTCTGCCTTCCAGTTCCAGTTCCACTCCGGCAGCAGCAGCAGCACAGTCCTCACCTTCCTCGCCTCCTTGCAGCACAGCACAGCACAGGCAGAGTCAGAGAGAGGGGA
>JAAUYM010100695.1_pt1 | contig 13217 bp, 10 predicted proteins | sample 7278001 | NCBI WGS metagenome assembly JAAUYM01 (sample SAMN14350224, study PRJNA611818) | marine sediment metagenome | isolation source: surface marine sediment (1.8m) | place: French Polynesia: Moorea | collected 2018-08
ATTCTCTGCCTTTTTCTATCTTTTAATTAAAAGATAGAAAAAGGCAGAGAATCGCCAAAGTGGCCGGTAGTAGACCCTTTCACGCCAGTCTTATTAGTTTATCATAGCGATATCGAGGCAACGTAGCACGAGCCCAAATTCAGAAATAAGCTGCTATTCTAGCTAAAAAAATGGTCTTAAAATTAATAGGGGCACCCCCTCCGGCTAATAAGGCCCTTACAAACCTCAATAACAAAATTCTACCATATTCAGCTATAAAAATCATTGCAAACCCCCCTGCTCCATATTCCACATTAAATCCTGACACCAGCTCCCTTTCCCCCTCTGCAAAATCAAAAGGAGTTCGATTGGTTTCAGCTAATCCGGCTAATAGTCAAAACCCAATCAATAAAAATCTCATTGAGAGTAAAGACACCCGAAATAAAGAACCTAATGAATAAAAAGCTGTTCTTTGAGTAGTAATAAAAAATCTTATTAATAGAAGAGCAAGGCTTACCTCATAAGAAATGGTTTGGGCGACTCCTCGTAAAGCACCAATTAAACTATATGACCTATTTGAAGATCACCCTGAGAGAAGGATAGGGTATAATCCTAATCCTATAATTAAAAGGAAGATAATTAAAGAAAAATCTATCTGAAGCCCCGAATACGGAATAGCTATCCATCCTAATAGTATCAAAGCCAATTGAGTGGCGGGAGAAATTGAAAAAACCCTAATATTACTCTTCTCTGGGGAAATATTTTCTTTAAAGAATAATTTTACGGCATCCGCGAAAGGTTGAAGCAAGCCCACAAATGAAACCTTGTTTGGCCCTTTTCGAGATTGCCTAAGTCCTAAAATCTTACGCTCTATTAGAGTTAAAAAAGCCACATTTACTAAAACAGGAATAATTACTCACAATATATTTAAACCTCTAATTAGAATTACTTTAGGAAATCACCTTCACGACTTCAATGTGACGCTCTTCTTAAGCTACAAAAGTTTATATAAATAATAATATTAATCAAAAACTACACTAGAAGATTATCACTTGGCCTAGCCATAATGGTTGTCTTTTCTGTTTTAAGCTTAATTAGTTTTAATATAGCTCATATGAGTTTTATTATTGAATGACAAATTGCTAATATGGGGGGCAATTCTTTAAGGTTTGTTGTTGCTTTAGATAAATACTCCTTAGCTTTTTTGTTTACTGTGGGCCTAATTTCAAGATGTATCTTTTTATTCTCTTCTTCCTACATAGGAAATGAAAAGTATTTCTTGCGGTTTCATTTACTTGTATTAAGATTTGTTTTTTCTATAGTTCTTCTAATTATCAGCCCTAACTTAGTGAGACTTCTCTTAGGGTGGGACGGCTTAGGGGTGACCTCTTACTTGTTAGTTGTATACTTTCAAAGAAGCAAAGCGTATAATGCAGGAATGATCACTGCTCTCACTAACCGAATTGGTGATGTTTTTATTCTTCTCTCTATTGGAATAATAGGGTTCTTAGGGGGATGAAACTTTGTTTATCTAGCTCACTCTTCGCTTCCTATGGGAGCTGTGGTTACATTAATTGGGCTGGCCTCTTTGACAAAGAGCGCCCAAATCCCCTTTTCCGCCTGACTTCCTGCAGCCATAGCTGCCCCCACCCCTGTGTCGGCTTTAGTGCATTCTTCCACTCTGGTAACTGCTGGAGTGTATCTTTTGTTTCGTTTCCAACCAATTATAAGGTTTTCTTATATAAGGAAAGCCGTCCTTTTATTGGGGGCCCTAACTATACTTATAGCGGGATTGGCTGCCATAGTAGAAATAGACATAAAAAAAATCGTCGCTCTATCTACGTTAAGCCAACTCGGAGTAATAATACTTTCTATAGGGGCAGGTCTCACCAACGTGGCTTATTTTCATCTTCTCTCTCATGCATACTTTAAAGCCCTACTATTTATAACAGTGGGGGCCATAATTCATATATCTAGTGATTACCAAGATGTTCGGAAAATTAGTCTAATAAGAAACATCTGCCCCACAACCTTAAGATTTAATTTAGCGGCTAATTTAAGCTTATGTGGTCTGCCTTTCACGAGAGGGTTTTTCTCCAAGGATTCTTGTATTGAATTATTTGTGAGGGGCTCAACAGTTCTTCCTTTATCCTTAGTGTTTTATACAGCCACAGCATTAACGGCTGCCTATTCACTACGATTTGTAATTATAGCTTTCTTTTCTATTCCTCGTTCTTCTGTTATTATTTGGAGAAATGATAAAGACCGGTTTATGTTAATATCCATAGGGGGGTTATTCCCTCTTGCTCTAATAGGAGGGAGGTTTTTATTATGAACCATATTTTGAAATATCCCTGAGTCGTTCCTAAGAGGGTTAGAAAAAAATTCTACCTTAACTGTGATTCTATTAGGGTTGTTATTTAGATTAATTTTTTTAAATTGAATACCTAAGACTTCCGAAAGCAGCCCCCTAAATCTCCTAGGAACCATATGGTCTATACCGTTAATTTCCTCACGTATATTTAACTGCTTAAGTTTCTGGTTGAGAAACTCTAACCGCAAACTTTCTGATCAATCTTGAATTCCTTATATATTAGTGTGACATCTGAAAAGAGCTTCTTACACAAAATCGCCTTGATCTTTAAGGAGATTCGAATGATCTCCTATAATAGGGCTTGGGTTAGTTTTTGGGTTATTCGGAATAGTTTTATTATATTTACATGTGATAAACCTCTTTATCTTTACTGGCTTCAAAAACCAAATTTACACGTAAGATTAGAAAAATTAACACTACCGGAATACTTAATATAGCCTGTCAAAAGACAGCATTAAGATTTATTGCTACTCCTGACCAAATAGGGCTTATGTTTTCCAATGAGAGTCAATGTAGCCCTATGCGAAAATAAATATAAACGAATACCACAGCCCCCCACAAAAAAACTAAAACAGGGGTAGTGGGCCCTATTGAAATTAAAGAGATAATAATTCTTGCTTTAGCGTAAAACCCTAAAAATGGGGGCAGACCTGATATTCTTAATAAAGCAAAAAAAATTGAACTTACAAAAATTAATTTATGGTCCCTGTTTAATATGGTAATAGCCTCATTTTTCCCTACTCTGGCACACACCCCTCTAATAATATAAAATCTTAACCTGTAGGTCCCCAAAAATAAAAAGACTAAGAACAATTGGCCTCTAACCACTATTCACCTTAATCCTAAAACAGAAGAATAAACTAAAATATTTTTAAAGTTTGCTCTGCATAAGCCCCCAATCACTGACACTAAAATTCCCACCAAGGCTATTAATATTATATAATTTGCCCCTACCTCAACGATTACATATAAAGGTAAAATTTTTTGTACTGTAGATAAGTAGAAAAAAATTTCCCATTCCACATTTATGGATAAATTAATTATTCAAAATTGGAATGGCGCCATTGCCAATTTAATTATCAAGGCTATGATAATAATAATATATCTTAACCCATTTCTTCTACAACAAAAAATAACACAACTAAGAAGAAAGATAGCTGACCTAACCCTCTGTACTAAAAAATATTTACAAGCATTTCAAATTCTATTAGCATTCCTGAATACAAATAACCTAACAAAACCTAATAAATTCAGCTCTAACGCCACCCAAATTCCTAAAGATGTTCTTGCTCTAAGCCCTAATAAAATTCTTGCCCCCCATACTCTCAAAGATAATACACATAAAGCTAGATTAAAAATATGTGGATTTAAAGTAAATTGTAAATTTACACATGAGTGCTCACTCATTCACAAAATGACTTCAATTATAAAACATCACCCTGCTTTAAAAATTGTAAATAGAAGATTAGTTGATCTTCCTTCCCCCTTAAATATTAATACCTGATGAAACTTTGGGTCTCTTTTGGGTTTATGTTTGGGCCTCCAACTCTTAACCGGAGTGTTTTTAGCTATGCACTTCACAGGGGATATCAGGGCCTCCTTTGAAAGAGTGAGGCATCTATCACAAGATGTCCCTAATGGTTGACTATTACGAACCTTCCATGCAAATGGGGCCAGATTCTTTTTTTTCTGTTTATATTTTCATGCCGGACGTGGGCTGTATTACGGCTCTTTTGCCGCCCATATAACCTGATCTATTGGAACCATTATTCTATTGATAGTAATAGCCGCAGCGTTTCTTGGTTATGTTCTCCCCTGAGGACAAATATCCTTCTGGGGAACTACAGTTATTACTAATCTACTTTCAGCTATTCCTTATATTGGAGACGATGTTGTAATATGATTATGGGGAGGGTTTGCTGTGGGAAACCCAACTCTAACACGATTTTTTGCATTTCATTTCCTGGTACCTTTTATTGTAACTGCCTTAGTAATAATTCATCTTCTTTTCCTTCATCAAAGAGGGTCTAATAACCCTCTTGGTTTAATTTCAGATATAGAAAAAATCCCATTTCAACCCTATTTCACAATTAAAGACCTTCTTGGATTTTTCGTAATATTTTTTATTTTAGGGAGACTAGTGTTAAAAGCTCCTTGAATATTAGGTGACCCCGAAAATTTTATTCCCGCCAATCCTCTAGTAACCCCTGTTCATATTCAACCAGAATGATATTTCCTGTTTGCTTATGCTATTTTACGCTCAATCCCTAATAAACTTGGAGGAGTAATTGCTTTAGTGGCTGCAGTTCTCATTCTTTTAATTATACCGCTATTACCAATCTCTAAATTCCGATCTTTATCTTTGTACCCTTTATCTCGTGTATATTTTTGAATACTAGTATCATGTGTTTTATTACTAACTTGAATTGGGGCCCGCCCAGTGGAAGAGCCCTACATAGTCACAGGGCAAATTCTCACTGTATTTTATTTTATATATTTTTTTGTATCCTTTCAATTACAAAAACTATGAGATAAATTTCTTCTTTAATTCAATGAGAAAATTCATTTTTAGCGCTTAAAGCTAAGGCACTATTCTGCCATCATTGATCTAGTAGTTTAAGTAAAATTTTGATTTGTGGTGTCAAAGATATAATTCTAGGATAGTATTCAAATATGATATTTGATTTGCAATCAAAAGGTGTATTTCAGTTTTATGCCTGACTAAAGGATTATCGTGATAGGATAAATAATGCCTTTGCTTATTGAGAAACGAATAATCGTTCTAGGTTTCGGCCCTAGATTTGGTTCGCCCTCTCTTCTTGAGTATGTCCGTATATTTTATTGCAAATAAAAAGGTTAATAGAAGATATAATAATTTTAATAAGATTATTCTCTGTATTGATTCTAATAAACCTAACCGGTCTAGCAGTTAAGGTGTTTACATTAAGATTTCTACTCCTTATGGTGGTTCTTCAATTATGCAGTTTAAGATTAGAAGGAGGAATAATTATTTCTTCCATATTTTTAAATAATCTATCTTCTTCCTTAATTTTCCTTGCAATTTTAATTACTTTATTAATAGTGGGGTCCATCCCCTACAACTCCATTCAGCCTAATATGCTGAGAATATTTTCTTTCCTTCTACTTTCCATTTTGGTCTGAGTGTTTTATAGTTATTCTTTGTTTATGTTTTATTTTTTATTTGAGGCTTCTCTAATTCCAATCTTCCTAATAATTATAGGATGAGGGTATCAACCGGAACGACTGCCTGCGGCCATAGCAATAATAATATACACAATTTCAGGTTCTTTGCCTTTACTGTTGGTTATCTTATTTTTTTGAAGACAGATATCTAGAAGTTTTATTGTTCTTATCAGCCCCTCAATATCCTCAATTTTTAGAAATATAAATTTTGTCCTCATATTATTAGCTTTTTTAATTAAGTTTCCAATATTTCTGTTTCACTTATGGCTGCCAAAGGCTCATGTCGAGGCCCCTATGATTGGATCTATAATTTTAGCCGCCTTGCTTCTCAAGCTAGGGGGGTATGGAATATGGCGACTCTCTAAATTTTGCTCAGACTCCTTATTCTTATCCTCCATTCAATGAATTTCTATATTAGGCGGAGCAACAATTGCAATCTTATGTTTACGACAAACAGACATAAAAGTAATAATTGCTTACTCTTCTGTGAGACATATAAGAATGGTAATTGCCTGTCTCGCAAGTTTAACTAAGTTAGGGTTCTTAGCTGGATTTATTTTAATAATCGCCCACGGAGTTTCGTCCTCTGCAATATTTGCTGGCGCAAATTATATTTATCTAATACAACACTCACGTAATATATTACTAACAAATGGGATATTAAGGTTTTCCCCTGCTCTGACCTTGTTATGATTTCTTGTTTGTATGGGGAACATAGCTGCTCCCCCAACTATTAACTTATTAAGTGAGCTTTGGACTATTACCACACTCAGATCAATAAATTGAATAATAATATTAATATTTGCTGTTACCTCTTTTTTTGCCGTGGCCTATACTTTAATTATTTACTCCACTCCTAACCAAGGACAAGGACTAACTAACTCAATTTCATGTTTCGCACTCGAAAGAAAACCTTTTTTACTTTTAACGCCTCACTCTTGGTATTTAATTTTTGCTATTATTATTTTATTTTAATAATTATTTTAATCTCTTTGGTGCTTTTTATGATTATTTTGAGGCTAGTAATTATTGTATTAGCTTTTATCTTAGGGATTAAGGCGACCCATGACAAAGAGAAGCTAAGCCCCTTTGAATGTGGGTTTACTCCTCAATCTTACTCTCGAAGTCCTTTTTCTATACATTTTTTCCTAATCGCAATTATATTTCTAATTTTTGATATTGAATTAGTTCTTTTATTTCCTATTTTAATTAATTCTCTAATAACTCCAATTTCACAAATTCTTTTTATTGTAATCCTAGGGTTATTAAGATTAGGTGTATTCTTAGAATGGTCCCAAAAAATGTTAGATTGGGCTAATTTTAAACAAAGCTTTAAGCACTTTGTTGTTACCAAAGAGAAGGGTCTTCCTGTTTAAATTTAAAGTTAGGAGGGTTTCCTTAAAATTATTTTCAAAATAATCGTTTAAACTTTACCGGGAGCTTCTAACTCCTCTTAAGCGAATTTCGTTAAGTTTAAAGAAAATTCTACTTTAGAGAGAAAATCTAATATGTAAACACCTTTTAAACAAGTGAGACATCCTTTGATTGACAACCAAAAATTTTTTTTAAACTAACTTTTTCAGGAGTGTTTCTACTTAGATCTCCAAAACCTATATTATTTATTAACTACTGAAAAGGAGAAAACTCTTCAAATGGTTATGAGCCATAAAGCTTATATAGCTTATCCAAAAAAGCAAATATTTTTGGCACTCTGTTATACCTGTGGGTGAGAGGAGGTAAGCTGTGAACTAGCTCCAGAGAAGAAGAAGCAGCCTTTGAACAAATAGCTGGACGATGTGCTACTATAGATTCTCAAAGAATAAAAACAAAGAAAAAAACAGATATTGTAGTAACTAAAGACCCCGCTCTTGAGACAATATTTCATGTAGCTAAGCCATCTGGGTAATCCGAATATCGTCGAGGTATCCCGGCCAACCCTAAAAAATGTATAGGGAAAAAGGTTAAATTCACTCCTAAAAATATTACACAAAACTGTGCCTTTAATCATTGAGTATTTATTGTTATTCCAGTAATTACCGGAAACCAATTCACCAATCCCGCTATTAATGCAAACACCGCCCCTATTCTTAATACATAATGGAAATGCGCAACCACGTAGTAAGTATCATGTAACACCACATCTAAGGAAGAGTTAGCTAAAACAATTCCTGTTAGCCCTCCCACAGTAAATAAAAAAACAAAACCTAAAGACCACATTATAGAAGGCCTAAAGGAGATTCGCACTCCATAAAATGTTCCTAACCATCTAAAAATTTTAATTCCCGTTGGCACAGCAATAATTATTGTTGCAGTTGTGAAATAAGCTCGAGTGTCTGCATCTAGGCCTACAGTGAATATATGGTGAGCTCACACAACAAATCCTAATACCCCAATTGCAGCCATAGCATAGATTATTCCTAGAACCCCAAAAGGCTCTTTTTTAGCTGTCTCTTGCCTCACAATATGAGAAATTAAACCAAACCCCGGAAGAATTAAAATATAAACTTCAGGATGCCCAAAGAATCAAAATAAATGTTGGTATAAAACAGGATCTCCCCCTCCTCCCACATCATAAAATGCCGTGTTGAGATTACGATCCGTTAATAGTATAGTGATCGCACCTGCAAGAACTGGTAAAGATAGTAGTAATAATACTGCCGTAATTAAAACAGACCAAGCAAATAATGGGACATTATCCAGCCCTATTCCTAAAGACCGTAAGTTTCCCACTGTCCTAATAAAATTTACCGCCCCTAAAAGAGAAGAAATTCCTGCCAAATGCAAAGAAAAAATAGCAAAATCTACTGAGGCTCCAGCATGAGCAATATTTCTTCTTAGAGGGGGATACACGGTCCACCCTGTTCCTGCCCCCCTCTCAACTAATCCCCTTAAGAGTAATAATACTAAGGCAGGTAATAAAAATCAAAATCTTATATTGTTTAATCGAGGGAAAGCCATATCTGGTGCCCCTAGTATTAACGGGACTAATCAATTACCAAACCCGCCAATCAAGATTGGCATCACCATAAAAAAAATTATAATAAAAGCGTGAGCAGTAACTACCACATTGTAGATCTGATCATCCCCAATCAAGGAACCTGGAGCCCCTAATTCTAATCGAATAATTATTCTTAAGGCTGTGCCAATTAATCCGGCTCAAGCCCCGGCAATCAAATACAACGTTCCAATATCTTTGTGATTACATGATCACAATCATTTCATGTACGACAAGTTTATATAAATATGTCAAATTTAATTCGTCATCCTTATCACCTAGTGGACGAGTCGCCGTGACCATTAGTAGCTGCTATTGGCGCTTTCTTTATAACTTCTGGTTTAGTAAAATGATTTCATAGTTGCTCCATAAGATTAATAATATGAGGCCTAATTCTTACTTTAATAGTAATAACTCAATGATGACGAGACGTTATAAGAGAGGGAGCCTTTCAAGGTCAACATTCCTCATTAGTCGAATTAGGGCTTCGATATGGAATAGTTTTATTCATTGTCTCAGAGGTATTGTTTTTCAGGTCGTTTTTCTGAGCTTTTTTCCATAGTAGGCTAGCCCCTACAGTAGAGTTAGGCTCTGTATGACCTCCGGTTGGAATTAGCCCTTTTAACCCTCTAGAAGTTCCCTTATTAAACACTATTATTCTCCTTTCATCGGGAATTAGGGTAACTTGAGCCCATCATGCCTTAATAGCCGGAAGGCATAATAGGGCTTTTCAAGGGCTTCTTTTAACAGTGATCCTGGGTATTTATTTTACTTGCCTCCAAGCATTAGAATACTATGAGGCCTCTTTTAGAATTGCAGATGGGGCTTACGGAACCACCTTTTTTGTTGCTACTGGATTCCATGGGCTACATGTTATTATTGGCACTATCTTCCTACTAGTTTGCTTAATCCGGATTTTCAAAGGACATTTCAGAGCTGCTCACCATTTTGGTTTTGAGGCAGCCGCTTGATATTGACATTTTGTTGATGTGGTGTGATTATTCTTGTATATCACAATTTACTGATGAGGGGGAGCCTAAACAAGTAGTATAGTATTACATCTCAGTTACAGTGAGAAAACATCTTTTCTTGAAAAAGTAGTTTAAAAAGAACATAAATTTTGTAAATTTAAAGTGATTTTCCTTTTTCTAGTTATAAGCAGCTATTATTTGTTACAACGGATTTTTCATGAATAGATCTCTTAAACTCAGTCCAAAATTTTTTTCAAAGACCCCTAGGAGACAATCTAGTGCCAGCACCTGCGGTTACACTAGACCTAACCAAATTAAATTTTCTATTTAAGACCAGAATAATAAAGTAAAATTAATTTTTCTGATCCTATTTAAATATTAAACTCCTTACGAACAGGGACTAGTGCCCCTCTACCTATAAAAATTAATAGGTATTATTAAATTCTTAAAAACCTAACTTTTATGAGTGTGTTTTTTCTAACCAGAGAAACTTGTATAAAGATATTCCACATTATTATCTTCTTGTTCTTACCTTATGTGTGACTGTTTAATTACATTCCCTGGAATAATATTATAATCAAGCTTCATGTAGGAGGACAAGGGCTTATGAGTTGCATTGAAAAATACTTTTAATTAATAAGCTTAGGATTTGTTAGTAAGCCAAAATTACTGAATATGGCAAAAAACGACTTCATATTGTCCGTCACTCTCTTAGGAGATAAGTCGTAGCAAAGTAACTAATGTGGAAACACTAGTTTAATTTTTATTTTAGAGCTAGTATTAAGTCTTCAAATTTTCCTAAGCTTTGTCTTCCTAAAAACCATTAACCCTTTACCTTTAAGTTTAATCTTAATTGCCTTGGCTTTTTTAGAGGGGTTAATCGCCTGATGTATGGTGTCTAAATGGTTAGGGTTAGCCTTAATTATAGTGTTTGTGGGCGGAATAATAGTAGCATTTTTATATGTGTCTTCTTTAACTTTTAACCTAAAATTTCAAAGATTTGTCCCTAATGGTCTATGACTAGTTCTAATAATGATAATTTTATTCACCCCTTTAGAAATTATAAAAGAATTCTCTACAAATTTTTCTATCAAAGTCTTTTCCTTATCTTCTTCGTTTATTATGGTCTTCCTTATTTGTTATCTTTTAATTGTATTATTTTTAGCAGTAAAAATTACCGAAAGCCTAAAAGGCTCACTAGCCCAAAAATTTTAATCGCCTTAATAGTATTGGTCTTTCTTCAAATTTCGTTATTAACTTTGCCTTCCGTCTCTAGTTTTCTCTTATTAATTGGCTTAATAAGAACTTCATTGTTGAAATTTGCCTTTAGAAAAAGCCATATTCTCTTAATGCTTTTAACCCTAGAATTTATTACACTCCTGACTTTCCTATGTGTAAGATTTAGATTATTCCAATTATCCTCTTCCATATATTTTATTTTCTGTTTTTTAACTCTTGCAGTGTGTGAAGCTAGACTCGGATTATGTATTTTAGTAAACCTAGGGCGAGGTAAAGGTAATGATTTACTACCATTTTATATTTTTAAGTTAATTAAACTAAAAACCTTCAAAGTTTTAAATGCTAAGCAAAATTCTAATTTAGTATAATTATTACATGTAATTTCCAATTATAAGATCCTTGAATTCAGTGATTGGCAGAATAGTGCATCAAGCTTAGACCTTGAATATAGATTTCTATCATAGAGATGAACTGAAGTTTTTACCTTTTAAAAGAGCCACCTCCTTCTCTAATTCCTCAAATATCCCCTATAAATTGATTATTCTTATATTTGTTATTTTCTTTTTGCTTAAGAATGGTCTCCTCCAAAATTTCCCTAATAAATGACTAATCTTTTTTCTACATTTGACCCTCAATCTTGACTCTCTCTTAGTCTAAATTGATCTTCTGCTCTGATTTGCTTATTTGTATTGCCCCCATTATTCTGAATTATGGGCAATCAGCCAAAAATAATATTCCTTTTAATAATTAAAAGGGTAAAAATAGAGTTTTCTGCCATTCTTTCTCCAAACTCCGCCCCCGGTTTCCTTTTAGTGCCTTTATCTTTATTTAGATTTATTCTTGTAAATAACGCTTTTGGTCTTCTCCCTTATGTATTCACTGCATCTAGTCATCTTTCCTTCACAATTAGGATAGCCCTGCCTTTATGAATTGGCCATATAGTTTTTGCCTCTTTAAAAACACCCACATCTATATTAGCCCATTTAGTGCCCCTTGGTACTCCTGTGGCCTTAATACCTTTTATGGTCCTTATTGAGTTAATTAGGAGGATTATTCGCCCATTAACCTTGTCTGTTCGTCTAGCAGCAAATATAATTGCTGGTCATCTGCTGCTTACCTTGCTAGCTAATAATGGGCCCGCCAGATCTTTTACATTAATGAGTGTGATTTTAATGTCCCTCATTCTTCTCGCTATTCTAGAATGTGCTGTGAGGATAATTCAAGCCTATGTTTTTAGAGTTCTTTCCACCTTATACCTAAATGAAGTAAATTCCTCAATGTTAAGTTAAACAAACTCAATAAAACAAGCATTTGTCATACTCTATTTACTAATCTGGAGCATCATAATTTGTTTAATATTACTCTTATTCTACTCCCGAAAAAAATACATTTAATAAAATTATTAATTGGTTTAAATCTTGAAAAAAATTCTATTAGAAGTGATACGCTATCAATATTTTTCATCTGGTTTAATTGGTCTTATTAAATTAATTATTTAGTTAATAAATAAACTAAAGAGGATTAGCTCTTTAGGTTTTTCTCCCCCTCCTTAAATACCCAAAAATAGCATAACTGCCTCCTCTTGTAAAATTAATTTTTATTACTAAAAACTAACAATTTAATTATATTTTTGACATAATTTTTATCCTTTATAAATAATAATTATAATAATAATTTAACCCTCTGTTAATAATCTCTAATGAAACAATTAATATAATAATAGACTGTTTACCAAAAACATTTCTTAAATTAAGCCTCCCCTGCCAAATGAATTTTTAAATGGCCGCTTAGGTGCTAAGGTAGCATAATCACTAGTTAATTAATTGTTATCAAGAATGAACGGCTACTCTATTATATTCTTTTTATATTTAAACGAAAAATTTAACTTCAGAAGAAATCTTCTGAAAAACTTTAAAGACGAGAAGACCCTAAAACTTTAATTCATAAAGATTTCATTTTTTAAAACTTTTTATTGGGATAATAAAGAAACATTCAATAATCTTAATAAATAAAAGAACCCCACTAGACTAATTAAATAAAGTACCTTAGGGATAACAGCATAATTTTGAAGACAGCCCCCATAGGCTTCAAAGATTATGACCTCGATGTTGAATTAAGAAAATTGAGACGCAGCTGTCTTAATTATATAGGTCTGTTCGACCTTTCATCCTCTTACATGATTTGAGTTCAAATCGACGTAAGTCAGATTGGATTCTATCTTAAAATCAAATACTTATAACCAGTACGAAAGGAACATTATAAAATTTACTTTTATTTATTGCGGCAAAAAAACTCGTTAACCTGACTTTAGCTTACATATGCGGTATGAACTTGATATAGTAACGGATGGCCCGGTTGTCGGTAAAATATGAGGGGATGAAATAACATGCCATCGATTAATCGTTGCTTTAGCTCCTCGAAGCGGCTGATACGCCTATTTTGAAGATTAGAAAAT
>JAAUYM010172256.1_pt1 | contig 13214 bp, 23 predicted proteins | sample 7278001 | NCBI WGS metagenome assembly JAAUYM01 (sample SAMN14350224, study PRJNA611818) | marine sediment metagenome | isolation source: surface marine sediment (1.8m) | place: French Polynesia: Moorea | collected 2018-08
AAAAAAAAGAATATACGTAATACGTATATTCTTTTTTTTACTCATAATATCCACAATTCGGACCTTTTTTAATTGCTGTTTGGACATGGCTTAATAGAATAAAAATCATTGCCCTTTTTGCCACTTTTTCCCACACTCACCACGGGTTGACTTGATTCGTGTAGCTTGAATCGAAGAGCGGAGAGTAGATGAATGATGGCACCCGCATGCCGCCTTCCCACAGGGTGGACTTGCCTCCTCTGAACGAACAAGCAACGTGTCAAGCTAAATCCGGCCATTGTGCGACTTTTAGACCCGCCTTGCGTCTTTTCAGAGCCTCTTTTGCGACTTGCGTAGACAAGTATCTGCGCATTTTAAAGATAACCAAGTCACTGATCGCTATGTACAAGACTTTTAGGAAGATTTTTAACTTGTTCAGTTTTCTTAAGAAAAAGAATCCTTCTGCATTTTTTTTGCGAATTTCCATAGAGCTCTCCTGCAACATCGTGTCCACACTCTGCACCTGAACGGGTAATTGCTGGACCCGTCCCCAGGCTCGGCCCCGTTGTCGGAGGCGAAGGCGATGACGCTCTCCTCCAGCATGCCGGCGTCCGCCAGGGCCTTCTCGATGGTGCCCACGGCAATGTCAAGCCCATAAACCATGCCTTGAAAAGTTTTGACGGATGAAGGAAAGAAGATCATTGGGCCCAGAACAAAGTTGGAATGATCAAGAGCAGGGAATCAGCAGGGAGACACGTGCAGCAATATCTCAAAGTGTTGCCTAACCAGCTATTTTTCTCCTCTTCTTCAGAGAAGTGAACAAGCCGCCGAAGGGCTCGGTGTATGCATCGGGTGCCTGGAGCGGGCCGTGGATGTTCTGCAGGGCCACGTACATGAAGAGGCGAGACTCGTCTGGATCGTGAGCGGCGATCAATTCAGCGGCACGCTCGGCAAACAGGACCTGATCATTATGACATATTATTATTAATTATGATGATGATGATGTTGAGTATGTTGACCATGCACCTCAGAGTAAGTATCCACCCCCTCGGGGTATTCCCTCTGCTCCTCTCCGTTCTCCGCAAGGAAGAGGGAGAATATGCTCTCTTCATTGAACGACTCGGTGTAGTCCCTGTGGTCGGTGCCGGCATGGAGGGTGCCCAGGAAGGAGGAGAAGCCGCGATTCTGTGGCAGGTAGCGCTCGCGGCACCAGCCCAAGTGCCACCTAGCAGTAGTAGGCAGTCAATATTTTAGACTGTGATGTGTTCTGGTAATTCTGAGACAGTTGGACTGCACTCTGGGCTATCCAGGTATTCACTTACTTTCCGACCATGTGGCTGGTGTAGCCAAAGGGTTCCAGTGACTCTGCCAGCGTGGCATAGTCCATCTCCAGTCCGGCACGTTGGAGCGTCGCCAGGGCACCCAGGTTGAACCCGGTGTGGATGGGGTAGCGCCCGGTCAGCAGGGCGGCGCGGGAGGGAGAGCACTTGGGCTCAGCATAGAACCTGGAAAGAGGAGAAGTTGAGGGGGGGATAGAAGTTGAAATAAGTCGAAAACTGAAATGTCGCTTCTTTTAGATGACAGACAGATGAAATGAAAGATGCTGTCACATCAGTGAGATGTGACAACAACAGATGAGTGGGAATTCCACATAAGTGTGAACATGTTTGAGAAGCACTCTCTCTCTCTCTCCACTAGCCTGTCAAACTTGATCCCGTCCTCGGCGAGCCTGGTCATGTTCTCGGTGAGGATCCCTCCAGACTCTTCAGCCCAGCCCACATCATTGTAGCCCAGGTCGTCGGCCAGGATGAAGATGATGTGGGGCTTCACCCCGTTTCCCGGGGACCAGGCCGCCGCCGCGGCGACCAACGAAGCGGCCGCGGCCGCGGCGAGGACGAAGTAGACGGCGGACCTCATGTCGCTTCTCCGACAACTGAGGCTGGGGGACGCCCGCTCTGGCAACTTTTATGAGGGAGGGGGGTACCTTCCAGCACAGGGCTTCCCGACCTTTTTCAATTTTCCTCCACCAGACAAGAGCATTTGGCACACCACTTTGGCACTTAGTATATACAGAAGTCACACCATAGTCAAAGAATTTCACACACTTCTCCGTCCCTCAAGCTTTGTGTACCAGAACCAGTAGCACAGGTCGGGAACTGCTGTCCAAGCACGTCAGCAGGATGTGTGTACTCCACAAAGAGAAGGTGTGTAATGTACCTCATCATCATCATGAAAGGAGCACACACCCACACACACACGTGTGACCAAATTTTAGAGTGTCATACGAGTATTTTGCTTGCCAAAGAAAATAAGAAAGAGAGAGAGACCCACATATGAGGAGCACTCGTATGCAAATGTTTGGAGGTGTTTTTTTAAAAGTAAAATGCTGGTGCTTCCATTAAGGAGAAATGCGATACGTATCTGGGTGCAGGAGTGACTGACAGAGAGTGACAAAAAAAAGTTTTGTTTGCAAAAGGCCAACATCGTTCGTACTAGTACAATATCTTTTTTTGAGGGGGGGTCTTACGCTACTCAATATTTGCTTTGTGAGACAAAGGCTGACTGCCGGAGCCAAAAAAAAGTCTCTTTTTTTTCTCCCCTACGTTAGTAGTAGCTAGTTTTCTTGCACGGATGCACTTGTGCAAACCTCCCAGGATCCAAAAGCCACAGGGAAGGAAAAAATGAAAGTTGAGTACATTCTTGTGGACACGTACGTACGTTTGTTTAGCATAATTGTCCTCCTCTTTTTTTTTTTTGGTGGAGCTTTGTTCTTTTCTTCAAAGTTTGGGACATTGCAGTAGTAAACAGAGCTTGCCTACTCTCTAGCAACTTTATGTCTCAGTTTTCAGCCTTAATTCAGCATGCCAATAAGTGGCTTTACAGGACTTTCTGAGATGCCATGTCAACAACTCATTTTCTCAAACTGCTGTCTAAAACATTGCCTAAACTGCTGCTGACCAAAAAGGGTGGCCGTTTTATGGCCAAAAATTGCAAAACTTATATCTTGGCTAGCTAGTAAAGTGAGCTCAGACACGACGAGCCACACTGGGAGGCCTCCCAGAGTGGCGAGTCATAATTTGGTCTTCTGCCATTGCCAAATCTTACCCAACAAAACATGGCTATTTTGGAAGAAAGAGGACTGGCGTGATCCAAGGCATCATAGGTATATGGGGATACTGTGGAGTATCCATGTAACTTATTTGACAAAAAAATTATTTGTAAGCTTTGGGACTTACAGTCTGCAAGCCTTAATATCATATTTCTTTCATTTTAGTGTGTTTGATTCAACCTTTAGTACTCCTAGTAAAAAAAGTAAGGCGGTACTTTGCAACTTAATGTCCTTTTAATGTCCAGCCTTAACTTTGCAGTCAGCACACTAGTAAACAGATTAACAGCATCGAGATTAATCACAGAGTGGAGTGTTCTGAGATGAACAGTCAGCATCTTTATTTGATTGTCTCCATTGTCATCATCTATAGTTTTCCTTCCAATAATGGGAGGATACTGAAAGGCAAAATCGTAATTCCACTTTCAACTGAATTTCCTCACCATGTTCAGATTGCTTCTTATGATGCAAATAATGTCTTGCACGACCTTGTATGTAGAGGTACGCTCATAGACATGCGGTAATTACTGTCGACACACTCCTAAACAGCATTTGGCAAAGAGAATTATTGTGATCTAAAAAATGTTCTATCAAATTTTGTAGTGTAGTCTTAACTGCTGGTCATTGCATCATTAATCTGGAAAAACCTGTCTGCACATCCCAATATGTTAGCCTTATCAAGGAAGGATTTACTATGAAAGTGGTGGCTGGCATGGCCTATCTCCCTGACCAGGACGAGCTCTCCAGGCAGGTTGGCGATGTGGAAAGTTGGGTGACACATTCACAGTTCTGCACCCCAACAATAAATCCCAACGAACACATAGTGGAAGATGGTGAGAACAAGCAGCCATATGCTTGACAAAAAATGTGCAATTAACTCAAACTATTTCTGTCAGCATATGATATTGGCATCATACGTCTGAAGAGGGCATTTCAGGCTAATAAATGGGTTAGCGCACTTAATGTGGTGCATGACTTGCCACTGTCACTGCACGAAGTGAGGAGAGAGCTTACAGGGACCGTGTTACTCTTTGCATGGGATACCATGATTATAATTATACCGGTAAGAACCTATTACTAAAAGCTAAAACTCATGTGTAATTTGGTAAAGGGCATAGAGATTTGACTTTAGGGCTGAGCAGATTCAGACTCAAGACTAGGCTTACCGTGGCACCAAGTGATGCTCCTTCAAAGAGGACAAGAAGACCGTTTCTTAATTTCAGCCCCTTCAATAAAACTGGCCCTCTAATGCCTATGAGGGTAAGCTTAACTATTACACATGTGCAAGAAAGTACTAACCTTCCCATTTTCCCCATTTCTTAAGCAAAAGATCTAATTATCTCTGTACCCATGAATTTACTGTACACATAGGTTGGTGTGTCTAGTCTTTAAACTGGGGTAGCATTTTTAAAGCTTAGGAACAATACCTTCTTCAGTACCTGAGCTTTCAGGTACAATAGGTTATGTACGTACTGTACGGTAGGTGGACAGTGGTGGGGCTGTTGTCATGGCCAGTCAGCCACTGAAATACTCCCTGGTGGCAATTGTTGTTGAAGGCTACTTTTTCTCAAATAAAAGTAAGACATGCTACATTAGAATTATTTTGACGTGTTAGTGTTGACCTGAAATTAATTCAATTTGCTTTTTTTTCAATTGTATCTCATGAATATAGCTGTGGCTGAATCATTTGAAGAATACCCAGACTGGTGGCAGAAGACTGGTACAACTAAATGTATGGTGATTGGCGAATATGTGGAGTGGATCAAAGACGTTTCAGGTGTCAGCCTTGTCACTGAGTCACAGGAAAGTGCTGGTGGATTTGCAGACTCCTTTCACAAGACAAACAAAGTCATCCTTGCTACTACGATGGCCTTTTTATGGACTCTGCTAGGATATCTGCTTGTGTCAAAATAACCTGATCTGTGGATATAAACTTAGTACTGGTGTATGTATGTGCAACCACACAAAACTTGGTTGGGAAAGCCATACTAATAGGTACCTAATCTAGCAAAGAAATTGGCAAAATGCCATTTATGCATATGTAGTACTGTAGTAAGCTATGTGTGTGGTGTCACAAAAAAGTATCATGTACCAGGAAAGTTTCTGTTCCAAAGTTTAGGCAAATAATACCTAGGTAGTTGGCGAAATTGGTTACTCTGAAAAAAAAAAAGGATTTAATGTGCTCGTAATTAAACCTTTCATTAAAGGCCACGTTGCGTCCTGTTTTCCCCATTATTAAAAAAAAAAAAATGTTTGACCGAATGGGACAACACTTCAGTCTGTTGGTGTGCGTCCTCCAGACGACGGCGCCAGCGGTTGGCACCATGGCTCCTGGCAGGGGCAGGACACTGGAAGGGGAGGTGCTGAGTCCACACCACATCCAGATAGCTTACTACGACGCCAACGTCGTCTTGGGAGGACTCATGGGTGGAGGAACTCTAATCGACATGGGATGAAACTGACAGCACCATTTCAGTTTGGCATCATCAAGAGAAGAATCTTTTCTTTTTCAACCTGGTCTAATATACAGTATGGTGGGTTTTTTTTTACTTGCAGGACGGTCATGACGGCTGCGCACTGCATCACCGACCTCAAGTACCAGGACTGTTCACCCAGGGCCGCCAGACTCGGCAGGGAGGGCCTCTCCGTGAATGTGGCGTCCGGCCTGGCCGACCTGGCCGACCGAGACGAGCTCACCAGGCAGGTAGGCAAAGTGAGAGAGACAGGCCCAACCCGACGGGACATTCTTAAACTTACAAACGTAACAAATTCAAGAAAAAAAGTATGTAACGTTTAAGTAGTATTTTAATGACATGTTACATTACTACGTGTTTCCAACCTGAATTTGCTACGCTCGTAACTAAAAGTACCACATAATTTATGAGAGTCTCGTCGCAGTTAGAAAATCTTTACTCTTGATGCTTAAAACTATTCAAATGAGCCAGAATTTAAGTACAAAATCAGAGCCACACTTTCTTTCTGAGGAAGAAGTACAAAATCAGTTTTAATGCAATGGTAGTGTGTGATTTTTTTGTATTTATCTTATAGGAGCAAGAGTGGAAGAAGACGGGGGGAAACGAGAAATGTAGTAACTTTGGTGCAACAAGACATTCTTTTTTTTTTCACGTGTGTGTACTAGCTGCTGCTTACTAGGTATTACCAAGTATTATGTACTACTACATTCTTAACTATAACAAAATAGCAAACAAAAAAGACATATTTATGAAAAAAATAAACTATTCAAAACACTCTGGTGGAAATTCAATACTGCAGGCAGGGTGGGAGGGGGGAGGAAACAAAAATATCATGAACGAAAGATTTCCTTAATTAAAAAAAAACGACCTTGACTATTTCAGAGTAGCTAAGTTTCTCGCACAGAGAAAACTGATACATGAGCATTCTTTTTTCCTTTTTTCCCCCCCTTGAGATTGTCTCCTTTCACTCCTTTATATCTGGTCCATTTCAATTTCTAAAAAAAACAAGAAAGCACACCTAGAATTGCACGAAGAGACCCTCTTCGTCCTCTCCTCCTTGCTGCTGCTGCTGCTGCTGCTGCTGCTGCTTCCTTTGCCTCATCTGCCTCTTCTTCTCCTCCAGCATCTTCCTCCGTGCGGCGTCTCTCGCCTTCGCAGCTTCCGACTTCTCCGCCGGCGACGACGCCGGCCCTGACGCCGACGTCGACGCCGGCGACTTGCGGACCTTCCGCCTCCCGGACGACGACGACGACGGGGAACCCGAGGATGCTGACGACGACGACGACGTGGTCGACTTGGGGGACGGTGTGGACATGATGGAGGAGGAGGAGGACGAGGAGAAGGACTTCCCGTTGGTCCACCGGCCTCCCTTCCATCCGCTGGAGCGCATCTCCGCCAGCTCGGCGAAGAGCGCGTGGATGTGCTCCACCTGGATGTGGACCATGTCCCAGAAGCCGGCCAGGTCCTGAGGAGTCGGCACGAACGGGTCCTCCTCCACCGTCAGAGTCTGGAGGACGGATGCAAGAAACAGTACGTATATTTAGGGGGAAAAAAACACGAAATGAAACATTTCGGTTTTTCATTTTGAGGCCGGAAATCGGTAATAAATTAAAAGCCATAATTTGGGTTTCCTTTTGACTAAAATTTATGTGGTATGTGGTTAAGACAAAAAAAAAACTGCGCTTACGATGCTCTTTTCGCAGAGTCCCCTGAACTGCGCCAGCTTCTGCGCCATGAGCAGCTTGGCCTTCCCGACGGCGGCGTGGATGGCGTCCCTGACGTCGTCCGGGATGGCCGCGGCCGAGGAGGAGGCCAGGTCCTCCTCGAAATCACAGATCTGTTCCTCGAACTTGAACGTCTCGTTCTCCAGTAGCTGAAAGAGAGAGAGAGATGTAGGTACTTCAGGGGCTGGTTCCCAAAGTTCGTCATGGACCTTTTACCTTGATGAAGTAGTGGCCGTCGCGAACGTCCTCCTCCTCTGCTTCTTCTTCTTCCTTGGAGACGTGTATCGCCACCGGCACCGGCGCCGGCGCCTCCTCCACCGCGGATGTCTGCCTCGACGTGGACTTGAGGTTGAGCTGGCTGCCGGCCGTAGACGACTTCTCGTCCTCCTCCACGATGGTGGAGAGCAGCAGCCCGTGGTGGTCCGAGAACGGGTCGCCCTCCTCCTTCTCCTCCTCCTCTTCAACCTCTTGGTGAATCACCATCTCGTCTTGGAGGTCGTCGTCGGGATCCACATGCACCTTCTCCTGTTCCTCCTCCTCGTGATGTCCGACCTCTGCTTGGGGCGGGTAGACGGGTTCAGGCAGGTCGGCAGGAGGAGGAGTTTCGAAATCAACAAGTAGATCTGGCTCCTCTTCTTTTACTTCGACCCGTTTTTTCTCCTCCTCCTCCTCTCTTTGGATCGGAATAATTCTTTCCTGGCTCTTCTCGACGGGGGCCGCCATTGGCGCTGGCGCTGGCGCTGGCGCTGGCGCTGGCGCTGGCGCTGGCGCTGGCGCTGGCGCTGGCGCTGGCGCTGGCGCTGGCGCTGGCGCTGGCGCTGGCGCCGGGACCAGCGCCACCGCGGGCGCCGCCGACCCCATCGTCGCTGTCCGCACCACCTCTTCCCTCGTGACGGGGACCACCCTCTCCACCACCCTCCTCTGTCTGGGCAGCACCTCCTCCTCCTCCTTCGCTGCTCTAGGGGTCGCCTTTGGCGGCGGCTTGGTGGCGGCTGCGCCGATCTTCACCTCCCCGTCGCTCCTCTGGATGGGGATCACCCTCTCGCGCGTCGCCACCACCGTCTCCCTCGCCACCGTCGTCCCCGCCGTCGTCGCCGTCGCTGCCGGCGGAGCCGTTGCCTCTGCCGTCGGGGCGAGAGGTGCCTTCTTCTTCGTCGGCGAGGGCGTGGTGGTCTGGTCGCCAGGGATCTGGCAGCTGCTGCTCTTCAGCTGCTCTCTGAACTCCGGCCTCAGCAGCCTGAAGACGGCCGGCACCTTGAGCTGTTTAAAACAGGGAGTCTGGTTGTTGTTGTTGTTGTTGTGGCGCTGTGTCTCGTCGAAGGAACGGCTGTTCTTGTCTCCTCCGTTCCGGTCCTTGTGCCGGGAGATGCCGAACCTCCGGGAGAAGAATCCCCCTCCTCCCCCTCCCCCGGAGCCTTTCCTCTCCGGGCGGGGCTTCGAATCCCCGGCCTGGTGCGGGGGCGAGATCACCATCTTGCCGACGCACTCCTCCTCCTCCGAGGAGAAGCCGCTGGGCGGCGACCGCACCGCGGAGGAGGAAGGCCCGCCGCCGCCGTAGAGGCGCTCTATCTGCTTCTGGACTAGGTTGCCGCCGACTCCTCCTCCGGACGTCGGCGTGTCCGGAGAGAAGGCGGCCTCCGAGGACATTGGCGACTCGCCCCTGGAGCTAGGGATGGAGAGGTGGTGGTGGGGGAACCTGCCGATCGCGGAGGAAGAGGAGGACGCGACGGCGTAGTTCCTCTGGTAGGAGGAGGTGGCATCGTCTGTGGCATCTCGGCCGCCGCCGCCGTCGCCCCTGTTGATCCTCCTCATGCTCTGGTAGTCGACGATTGTCCCCCCGCCGAAGGGCGCGAGGGAGCAGTCGAGGGTCTGCGGCGGGCTGCTCACCGGGATCTGGGACGGGGAGGCCCCCCTCTTCCTGGTCCTGGAGTATCCCCCGCCGACGCCGACGCCGCCGCCGCCGCCGCCAAGGCCGCCGGTGCCGGCGTCGTCGTCCGAGTTGTGGTCGTAGCGATTGAAGTCGCTGTACCCGCTCACGGCGCAGCTCAGACCCACGTAGGAGGGCTTCTTTCGCCTGCTGCTGCTGTTGCCGACCCCGACGCGTTGGTCGGGATCAGTTCCCGAGGACATGGCCGAAAGTCACGCCCACCACAGATGCATACGCTGGCTGCTGCAAGCATAAAAAAAATTGGTACTTTGTACTATACAGTAGTAGGAATGAGTTAATGGCACGGAAAGTTTTTTTGGGGGCAAAAATCGGTTTGGAAGTGACAGGTGCGACTAGAGCGGAAAGATATGTGAGTATAGCAAATTAGTATTTTTTTCCTGCGTAAGGACAGTGCTTCCCAACTTTTTTTTAAAGATAAGGTTAAAAAGTTTGGCCTCATCTTGTAAAAAAAAAACCTACAAGTGATGCCACTGCTCATCTTCCACTACTGAAGATCTCTCAAATCTACCAGACTGTCAAGGAGGCAGTTGGGAAACCTTGAAGCGCGTGCGTGGTGAATTATTAGTATCCTACTACGTACTATTGGCACAGTGCAGTGGCGTGTCGTTAAAGCTGTTAAAGTGGTGAGGAAGAAGGTAAGTGAAGAGCGGACTAGGAGAGCAGAGGAAGACCTTCCAGGAAGCCTTGGCCGAGATGCCTTCAAGTAAGCTGAGGCAGGTTCTTTTTTTCTTTATTTAAGTTCATGCATTAAATTTAACTGCCAAACTTTTGTCTTCCCGTTAATTACCTACTCCGGTTCTCAGATTGACCGGGACTTGACCTAATTTATAAGAACTCGTTGCAGTCGGAAAAATCCTCGCACTTAACACTTATGCAAACTATTCAAATAGGTCAGAATTGAAGCACAAAAGTTGGCTGCTTAACTTTTAATGCAGGAACTTTTCTTTAAATGCCTCTGTTCTAAAGAAGTGTGCAGCAGTGTAGTAGGTACTGGTGGTGGTGGTGGTGGTGGTACTCACAAGGTTCCATTTCGACGTGGTAGGAACGAAGGCTGAACAGGGATGGATGGATGGGACGGATTGTTGTTTACACTAGTAATGGTAGAACAATTGATCGCAAAGACGAGGAGGAGGAGGACAATCTTATGTAGTAGAGACCAATGTAATTAATTTTTTTTTTTTACAAAAGTAAAGACTTTGAGTGCACGAAACATCGGTGTGAAATTAGATTTGGTGCAAGAACAATGAGGGAGGTGAAGGAGGTGCTGGGGACAGAAACAATCTCGACAGGGTGGGGAGAGGGGGATAAAACACTTGAACGCCCTCACACTCTTTACCTTTTGAAGGAGGGTCTCTCTCTCTCCCTGGTGGATCTCCGTGGCGTCCTCCCTCTGCTGGAGGCCGCCCGGCGGGTGTGTGACTGACCTTACTCTCCTTGATGTGGGTTTGTCGGTTGGGTGCAAATCTTCTCGTCCGTCGCCCTCGTCAATGGTGAAATTTTTTTTTGTTCCTTCTCCCCTCCTCTCTCCCTCCTCCCTTCCTCAGCCACTCCCTCTCTCCCTCCCTCTTCCTCCCTCTGTCTGCTGCTGCTGCTGCTGCTGCTGCTGCTGCTGCTGCTGCTGCCCCTCTCTTTCTCCTCGTTGCCCTCCTTCCTTCCTTCTTTCCTTCCTTCCTCTGTCATTTCCTCTCTTTCTCCTCCTCCTTCACTCTCTCTCCTCTCTCTCTCTCTCTCACTCTCTCTAGCCTAGTCCAGACCCCAGTCATTCACTGCTCTGTTTTCTCTCCTGCTGCTGCTCTTCTGCGGTGGGAAGAAGCAGGGTTGCCTGCTGGGCTGTTTTTCAGCCATTTTTTGTCTAGAAGTAGCTGTTTAAGGGCCTTTGTTAATTAAATTGAATTAAACAGCCCACTTTTTTTTTGCAAAGGTATAAGGCTTTGTAACTATTACGAGCTCGGTCATGTTTACTGTTGGGCTATTTTCAGGGTTGAGTTGGCTGCTTCGTCTTCTTCTAGGATCTGGCAACCCTGAGGAAGGAAAACTATGCCTAAAGCAATGTGAAGGGAGAAATGAGAGGGGAGGAAGTGAACTTCTAATAACTGTTCGTTTCTTCCTTTTCATATCCGTCTAATCAATTTGCTGCGGACGCAAATGGATATTAGTATTTTTTGGTGGTACATATTGTAAATACTGTGTGCATTGCCACCCTCCTGAGGCCAACAAACAAGAGAAGCACTTCATGCTTCAAAATACGGGAAACACATTAAATTAAGTTCACGCGTGAGATTTCCCAAAACTGACATTAAATTAAAAATTTGGAGACTTTTCCCGCAAGTTGATGTTGGGAGTTCTAGTAGATGAAGTGATACGTTAGTACGAGTACGTAGTAAATGGGAAGAATGTTTGGTCTAAAAAAAAAAAAAAGGAATCAGAAGGAATGTATCGTATGTATTTCTTTCTCCTCTTAAATACGTAAGAAATCTCAGTTTTTTTCAGGATGCTGCTGGCCAGCAACATCCAGGTTGGTTGGGGTTTCTCTTTTAATCTTTCTTTGTTGCCCCTCATGCACCCACCCATTCACTTCTTCTCGAAGACGTCCTCCATCTCGTCGGCGCCCTCCTCCCCGTACTCGTACTCGTCGTCCTCCTCGTCGCCTCCGTAGTCTCCTCCTCCGGCCAGCACGTCTGCGGCCGCGCCCATCAGCGCGTCCACCTCCCGTCCGGTCACGCCCTCCTCGGCCTTCCGGGCGGCCTCGGCCTGCAGCGACGCGATCAGGTCGGCCTCGCTCGTGTCCTGCGCGATGGGCGGGAGGGAGGAGGTGTTACCCGACGAAACATTTGGAGTCTACAAGTAGTCTGTACACAATCAACCCTCTCTACAGGGACAAGTATGCCATAAATTTGTTGATCTAGAGGGATTGTAGACTACTTGCGGTATACCTACCCAACCAATATCGCTAGCGTGAATTTAGTGATGGGTTGCTCTAAGGTTTTCTTTTTAACTATTCTAACACCTGCCCTGGCATAACTAACGCTATACAAGTGATATATTCGTGACATGAAAACCTTAGAGCAACCCAAATGTCACCCCATGGCTGACTACCACTAGCGTCGACACCGAGAGTGTGCCCCCCAGCGATACCAACATTGGTCGGGTACTAGACTCCAAATGTTTGGTCGGGTACTACAGTCTGCTGCTGCTGCTAATGGCGACGATGTTGACGATGTCGCCGCTCACCGCCTCGCACAGGCACTTGCACATGGGGTGCGAGCGGTTCTCCGGCTTGACCATGTCCCTCAGCACCGTCTGCACGGGACCGCGGAAGCCCTTCTTCCTGGCCTTGCGGATCTCCTGCCTCATCAGGTTGTTCTTCCTCGCAGACTGGGTCGACAGGTTGAACCTGTCCAGGGACTTTTTTTTTTTTTTGAAAGAAACAAAAGATTTTTTACAGTTTTTGCTGCAGTAGATAGTAGGTACTAATGTTATGTGTTACTACGCAACTTTCTATGATGCCCAAATTTGTACTAAGTTTCTGTATTGCTTACATTAGTTTTTTTTTTTACTCTGACATAGTCAACTCATGACCGGCAACTTTCCCATGCACTGTCCTTACTTGCGAGTCGTCCAACACCCAGTGTATCATGGGCTTGGCCGCCTTGGCCGCCGCGTTGGGGTCGCTGATGGTGGCCACCACCGTCCTGGGAAAGAGCAAAAGGAGATGTATGTGCCTTCCTCCCCAAAAGAGAAAGGAGTTATTATATGCCAAAAATTGAGGTCATCTGGCTCCTCTGGCCTTGTTTTCTTGGCCTTTTTTTATGGCAAAAACATTTTTGCCACAAAATTACCCTCCCCTCGCGGCGGGGGGGGGGGGGGGGGGGGATTTGGAGAAAAAATTTACCCCCCCCCCGCCTATGCCAAACCCAATTAAAAAAAGTGGCCCCCATTGGATTTTTTGGGGGCAGTTTTTGTTTTTTTAATATTTTTTATGA